>ERZ1066118.206-NODE-206-length-62381-cov-7.705131_pt1 | contig 62381 bp, 48 predicted proteins | sample MGYA00382765_ERZ1066118 | MGnify/ENA primary metagenome ERZ1066118 (study PRJEB33369, sample SAMEA5778348) | biofilm metagenome | biome: Industrial cooling water; feature: Water cooling tower basin; material: Biofilm | place: United Arab Emirates | collected...
GGCATGTGAGGCGGGAGCGCCTGCGATGGAAGGTCAGAGAGACGGCGCAGGAGGGGCAGTCCCAGACGTGGCCGCAATCCCGGCACTGGACGAAGTTCGCGTAGCCCCGGCGGTTCAGCAGCAGAATCGTCTGCTCGCCACGCTCCAATCGCCTGCCGATCGCGTCCTCCAACTCCGACGAGAGCACTACATCGTCGGCCTTTGAGCTGACACTCTCCCGCAGAAGTTTCCGCTCCGCCCTCAGGTCCACGACGCGAGTCTCGGGAAGTGGCTGACCTGCGGCACGCTCCGGCAGCTCCAGGAGGCCGTACTTTCCCGAAGTGGCGTTTACCCAGCTCTCGAGCGAGGGGGTCGCGGAGCCCAGAACACAGATTGCACCCTCCATCCCAGCCCGTACCACCGCTACTTCTCTGGCGTGGTACCTTGGTGCCTCGCCCTGCTTGTAGGAGCCCTCGTGCTCCTCATCGACGATGATCGCCCCCAGGTCCGGCAGCGGCGCGAAGACCGCTGATCGTGCACCTACCGCGATACGCTTCTCCCCCACCCTCAGCGCCCGCCACTCATCGTACCTCTCACCGTCCGAAAGAGCGGAGTGCATCACCGCTACGCGATCCCCGAAGACAGCCTTGAAGCGACCGACTGTCTGTGGGGTGAGCGCGATCTCCGGTACCAGAACGATGGCGGTGCGGCCCTGGACGTCGACGATCTCTCGCAGCAGCTCGATGTAGACGAGCGTCTTTCCGGAGCCCGTAACGCCCCTGAGAAGGAAAGTCTGTGGATTCGAGGTCCGCGCGGTGTTGACCAGGGCGTCGATCGCCAGCTTCTGCTTTGGCGTGGGAACCAGAGGCGGCGCTGCCCCCACCGCAACAGAAGAGTACGGATCGCGCAGGACCTCCTCCTCTTCGATAACCGCTACCCCTTTCTCGACGAGGGCGTTGATGACCGCGTAGGAAAAGGATAGCTGGCTGTTGAGGTGGGCGACTTCAGCAACCCCGCCGATCGACTCTACGAACTCCCAGCACTCCCGCTGCTTCCTGGCTCTCCCAAAGATCCTGACGCGTTCGGCAAGGCTCGGGAGCTCCCGTGTGAGCCGCAGTATGCGCCGCGTCTGAACCGCCGGCTCCTGCCGTGCGCGCTCGGTGGTAACGCGCACGATCCCTCGCTCTTCGAGGCGCCGGATGACAGGCCACCAGGCACGCTCCCCCATATCGCGCCGCAGACGCGTGGCCGATCTCGGGCCCGGCCCCGCCCCCAGCCAGTCGACGAGCTGATGCTCCACCTCGCTGACGTCATCAATATCCGCCCCCTCTACGAGCTCGAGCATCTCAGTAGAATGCGTCGAGAGCGCGGAAGGAAGTGCCGTCCTGAGTACCTGTCCGAGCGGAGCGATGTTGTAGTCAGCGGTCCAGCTGCACAGGCGCAGGAGCCCCGGTGGAACCGATGGGGTCTCGTCGAGAACTGCCGTTACGTACTTGGTGCGGTCGGAGCTCTTTCCGTCCACCAGCCGCTCAATCCATCCGACCCGCTCCCCTTTGCTGAAGGGCACGAGAACGCGCGAACCAGGAGCCGCGCGATCACGAAGCTCCTCCGGGATGGCGTAGGTGAAGGTGCGGAGTACGGGTAGGGGAAGTGCAATCTCAGCGAGCAAGCTCTGCGACCGATCGGCTGCGGAAGGAGGAATCAGGCGTTTACGCGCTGGACACCGAGACCGGCGGTTTCGTTGAAGCTGACCTTGCCGCTTGCGTCTATTCCCGGTCCGGTGAAGGGATCCCCCGCGAGCAGTGCTGCGCCATCCAGATCGACATAGTCGACGAGCGGGGTGAGCTGGACCGCGGCAGCGATGCCCAGCGTCGATTCGATCATGCAGCCAAGCATCACCTGCATCCGGTGGGAACGCGCGGTGTGGATCATCCGAACCGCTTCACGAAGACTGCCGCACTTCGCCAGCTTGATGTTGATCACATCTACAGCGCCAACCAGCTTCGGAATATCGAGCGATGTCTTGCACGATTCGTCTGCCACGACTGGGATCGTCGAGGCTGCCGTGATGGTCCGCATTCCCTCCAGGTCGTCCGGCGGAAGCGGCTGCTCGATCAGCTCGACGCCATACTCCTCGAGCATTGGCAGCGCGGCGAGCGCCTGCTTCACCGTCCAGGCAGTGTTGGCATCGACACGAATAATCTTATCAGGCGCTTCCTCGCGAATTATCCGGAGGATCTGCTCGTCGCTCGGCGTCCCGACCTTGATCTTGAGAATCGAGTAGCGGGCGGCCTCCCGCACTCGCTCGCGCATCGTCTCTAGCTCGTCGATACCGATCGTGAAGGACGAGATCGCAGAGCTCGGCTCCAGCCCCCAAAGCTTCCAGACCGGCATACCCAGCCGCTTCCCCACCAGATCGTGTAGTGCAGCTGAGATCCCGGTCTTGGTGGCGGGGTTGCCGCCGATCGACTTCGCTACGGCGCCTTCGATGCGCTCGAGTGCGAACGGATCTCCACCGGCTGCGTCCTCCACCGCCGCTGCCAGCCCCGGGAGAACGGCCATCGCAGTGTCCGCGCTTTCGCCGTAGTAGGGCGTGGTAACGGATGCCTCGCCCCACCCCTCGTTCCCCTCCCCGTCGCTCGCGCGGATCCATACGGACCGGCGCACCGGGATGGACGCGGCACGTGCGATGTTGAATGCATGCGCAGTTCGCAGCTCGACAACTTCATAGGATAGCTTCATTTACGACGCGCTGGACTGGAAGTTGGCGGCTGCACGAACCTCGATGAGGTAGATCTCTTTCTGGGGTTCCGGCGTAGTCACCACCGGGCCGGAAGAGGTCATGAAGACATCGATCTCCGAGCGGATCCCAAGCTCGCCTGGGAGGTAGATGCCCGGCTCGATCGAGAAGCCGATCCCCGGGATCAGGGTCCGCGTATCCCGCGTCTCCAGATTGTCGATGTTCGGTCCCGACCCGTGGAGCTCCCGATCTATCGAGTGGCCGGTTCGGTGAATGAACGCCTCCCCGAATCCACGCTCCGAAATGAGTCGGCGAGACACATCATCAACCTCGAACCCCGCTACAGCCCGACCAGCTGCGGTCCACTCCTGAATGAACGCCACCGCACGCTCACGCGCATCCCGAACCGCTTCCCAGACGTGCTGGATTCGAGGCGGGACCATCTCGCCGACGTACCCCATCCAGGTCTGATCAGCGAAGATGGACGACGCGTTCTCCTTCCCCCAGAGGTCGATCAGGACCAGGTCGCCCGGGACTATGGACGAGCTCTGCGAGGAGCTAGGTGCATAGTGGGGATTGGCAGCGTTCGCATTGACAGAAACCACGGCGTCGACACCGGAAGCCAGACCGCGCTGCGCCAGGCGCTCGGCGATCCCCCTGCGAATTTCCCACTCCTGGACCTCCTCCCCGGCAGCCAGCAGCTCACCGATACGCCGGAAAGCGGCGAAAGCAGCTTCGCGAAGCAGTTTCGCGGCCCTATGGTGTCCTGCGAGCCCCTCATCACTCCAGCGGGAGTAGAAGGCGCTCACGAGATCCCCGGATGACACCGGTGTCACGCCCGCCGCTCTGATCAACTCCAGCATCCCGGCCGGTACCCTGTCCAGGTAGGGCACGCCGTCTCCCTCCGAGTATTCCAGCGCCACCCGGCCAAGCCCCTGGAGTATTTCTGTGAGCTCGCCCTCCAGGCTCTCCCAGCTCAGGTACTGCCGATTGAGGCCGGTCCACTCTCGCCAGGGCTGCTGCTCGATCCGGTGGGTAACCGCGATTGGATCACCTTCGGTACGGATGAGCACGAAAACGCGACGGGAAAGTGGCGGCAGGCCCAGCAGACCAGTGGCGATGGGATTGGTTCCTCTGAAGTCGTAAAGGAGCCAGCCGTCGAGGTTCAGCTCCCGAAGAAGGAGCTGGATCTCGCGAACTCGTTCCGACGGGAGGTCGACGGCTACGTCCGTTACAGCCATCCGCTCAGGAGGCCCTTTCGGTAGCGATGGGCGCAGCTGCAGGCCGCGGCCACTTCGTCGCCTTGATCAGAGAGAGGCCGAGTACGCGCTGGCGCGTGAGGAGATGGTGAATCTCCTGCTCGCGCAGCACCGCTCCGCGAACTCCCCGCCACCCCCACGTTGCGAGAGCGCGACGCAGTATCCCGAGGCGCTGGCGGAAGGAGAAGAGCTTGGCGATGTCGTGAAAGGGCCCCACAATCGTCGGACGGAAAGGCCCCGCGTAGTCCGACCAGTCCTCGACGTGGAGCTCGACGCAGCCAGCCTCGCGCAGCATCTGCTTCCATTCGACCAGGAGCATCGGGCGAGCGCCAAGGTGCTGCACCAGAAGCTCGCGGCGCTCTTCATCGATGTGCCCGGTCCAGACGAGCTGTACGAGTACGACCGATCCCATCGGCTTCGTCACCCGCGCCAGCTCGGAGATGGCTCGTGCGGGGTCCGCTGACGCGCCCAGGCCGACCTCGCCGATAGTGAGGTCGAAGATCTCATCCTGATATGGAAGATCGTCGAACGGGGTCGACTGGAAGGTGAGCTGATCCTCGAGACCCAGCGTGCGGGCGCGGTGCTCCGCTTCGGCGATGAGTGCCGGATCGGTGTCGAGCCCGGACCCTTCGACGCTGTAGTGCTTAGCGAGAAAAACTGTCGTCAGTCCTCGACCGCAAGCCGCGTCGAGAACCTCCTGCCCGGCTGCGAGGCCGGTGAGCAGAGCAATCTGACGGTAAAGGGCCTCGCCTCCAGGGGGAAAGACCGGCTCCGGCGACAGCCGGACAAGATCGAGAACTGACGGTGCCCCAGGCCGCTGACTCCTCGGGCGGGGGGTCGGGTGGTCCTGCGAACGTTTGCCATCGGAACGCTCAGGCGATGCCATGCTCAAAGTATACTAAACCCGCTTCCAGAGTCGCTACCTACCCCACTACGGGGCACGTTCCAGACCGGCTAGGGCGCGAAGATGCTGAACGACCCCCGCGCCGAGAGAGGAGGTATCGTATCCCCCTTCCAGCACGCTCACCAGCCGGCCGCCGCAGGTATCCTCCGCCCAATCGAGCAGCGCCCTGGTAGCATCATACACGTCTGGAGGGGCAACCCCGGGGCCACTCCCCTGATCCTCCAGAACGTCCATGCCGGCGGCCAGCAGGATGACCCCGGGGCTCATCACTGCCTCGAGTTCCTCCACCACCTCGTTCACGGCGGTACAGAAGTCGCCGCCGCTAGGTCCGACCCCCAGAAGCCGTCGATTGGAGTCCCCGCCACCTCCTGCCTCAACCGCGGCATGCCCTACTGAGCCAACGTGCACTCCCAGGTCATGCTTCATTATCGATGCGAGCACAGAATCCGGAGCTGCGCTCCACTCGACTATGGCGATCGAATCGATGTTGTGCCTGCTCCTCAGATAACGCGCGGCGACGGCAACACTGTTAAGGAGGCCAAAACCCCCCGCCGCATCAGGAAGCACCCGGCTGCCGGGGGGACGAACAGGACAGAATGCGTTGGCAGCTCTACCCTCGAGAACCGAGTCGATCGCGGAGAGCACTGCGCCCGAGGCAGCCCTGGCTGCATCCCACGTCGCATCGGAAACGACGATCCCGGGCTGGATCTCGACAGGTTTACCCTCTGCAGCGGCCGCCTCACTCCATTCGCGGACGCGCTGAAGGTATTCTGGCGAATGGAAGAGAAGGAGCTCGGCTTCGGAGGCGTGCCGACCCTCGAACTCGAGTACACGGTCGTGCAGCGCGATCATGTCGCGGTTCACCGCTCTCATGACCGCGGCAAGACGACCCTGATGATCGGGATGATTCCAACCTGTGTCGTGGCGGGAGCAGTCGTAGTGACTGACGAAAGCCGTTGGCCTGCGTGACTCGGAAATCGTCTGTCACCCTGCTGAAGTGGTAGAATCGTGCAGGAAGCTCGACTGCCGCGAGCGGGACCCGCGGCAACCGGACCGAAGCGCTTCTCTATTCGCCTGCTGCGGCCCCTGCGGGGACCGGACGAGCGGCGGCTGCCGTGGCGGCGGTCCGCGGGCGGAGCGGATCAGCAGCGCCAGCCGCGATGCGCTCCTGGACTGATCGAACCTCCCGGGGACGGTTCCGGAGCGCACTGATCGCGTCGACCGCCGCCGATGCGGCCGAAAGCGTTGTCACATAGGGGATCCCGTTCGATATCGCCGCACGCCGCATTGAGCGGTCGTCGAACTGTGACTGCTTCCCGAGCGGCGTATTGATCAGCATCCCGATCTCACCGGAGATCATGAGATCGACCATGTTCGGCCGCCCTTCATTCACCTTGAATACACGCTCGCACGGAATCCCACGGGTCTGCAGGTGACGTGCGGTTCCTTCGCTCGCGAGCAGCTTGAAACCCATGTCATGAAGCCGTCGCGCAATGGGAACGACGTTGGACTTGTCGCGGTCATTCACCGTCACAACGATCGAACCGTCCATCGGCAGATTCATTCCGGAGGAGATCTGCGCCTTGGCGAATGCCATCCCGAACGAGTCGTCGATCCCCATTGCCTCTCCTGTCGAGCGCATCTCAGGCCCGAGCACCGGATCGACGTCGATCTTGTTGAAAGGGAAGACAGCTTCCTTTACCGCGACGCCATGCACGGGCACCTGCTCGGGGAGGTGGAAGTCCACCAGGCGCTCTCCCGCCATCAGGCGTGAGGCGATCCTCGCCAGCGGCACCCCGGTCGCCTTGGAGACGAATGGGACAGTTCGTGATGCCCGCGGGTTCACCTCCAGCACGTAGACCCGGCCCTCAAAAACGGCATACTGCACGTTGATGAGCCCCACAACTCCGAGCGCTAAAGCGTACTGGCGGGTATACTCTCGCATCTCCTCGATCGCCTGGTCGGTCAGGAGATATGGAGGTAGCACGCACGCTGAATCGCCGGAGTGAATTCCGGCCTCCTCGATGTGTTGCATCACCCCACCGATCACGACCGTCTCACCATCGCAGAGGGCGTCGACGTCAGCCTCGAAAGCATCCTCGAGGAAGCGGTCGATCAGCACCGGACGATCCGCCGAGACTCGAACAGCCCGCTCAAAGTAGTCCCTCAAGCCTGCTTCATCGTAAACGATGACCATCCCCCGCCCACCCAGGACATAGCTCGGGCGCAGCAGCACCGGGTACCCCACACGTTCTGCAATCGCAGCCGCCTGGTCTACGCTGGTAGCGTTACCATTCGGCGGCTGTGTCACGCCGAGCTTGGTGCTGAGCTCCTCGAAGCGCTCGCGATCCTCCGCTCGGTCGATCGACTCAACTGAGGTGCCGAGGATTTTCACTCCGAGCGCCTCGAGCGGACCTGCCAGCTTGAGAGGAGTCTGACCACCCAGCTGCACGATTACGCCATCCGGCTGCTCGACTCGGACGATCTCCAGCACGTCCTCGAGCGTGAGCGGCTCGAAGTAGAGCTTGTCGGAGATGTCGAAGTCGGTGGAGACCGTCTCAGGGTTCGAGTTGACCATGATCGTCTCCCAGCCCGCTTCACGGAGCGCGAGGGAAGCCTGCACGCAGCAGTAGTCGAACTCCACACCCTGTCCGATTCTGTTCGGCCCGCTTCCGAGGATAACGATCTTCCGGCGGTCTGTTCGGACGGTCTCGGTCTCCTCTGCGTACGTCGAGTACATGTACGGCGTCTGAGCCGGGAATTCACCCGCGCATGTATCCACCGTGTTATAGACTGGATGCAGCCCCATCGCCCACCGCTGTTCGCGCACCTCGCGCTCCGTTTGTCCGCGAAGCTTCGCGAGCTGGACGTCGGAGAAACCCAAGCGCTTCATCCGCAGAAGCTCCTTGCGGGGCACTTCCTCGAGCGCGACAAATGCCCGCTCAGCACCTACTAGCTGAGCAAGCTGCGCGACGAACCAGGGGTCGACTCCGGTGAGCTGGGCGACTTCGGAGATGGTGAACCCCTTCAGCAGCGCGCGCTTGATCTGGAAGCAGCGTTCCGGCGTCGGTCGACGCAGGGCGGCTCGCAACGCCTCGGGCGTCTCCTCCCCGAGCCGGTCATCTGCCAGAGTGCGCCCGATCTCCCACCCGGCGCGATCGATCTCCAGCGCGCGAATCGCCTTCTGCCATGCCTGCTTGAAGGTCCGGCCCATCGCCATCGATTCGCCAACCGCCTTCATCTGAACCCCGAGAGTTGCCTCAGCGTTAGGGAACTTCTCAAAGGCAAAGCGAGGGAATTTCACGACCACGTAGTCCAGCACCGGCTCGAATGAGGCGGGAGTGGTCTTGGTGATCGAATTCTCGAGCTCATCGAGTGTGTAACCGACGGCGAGCTTGGCACCGATGCGGGCGATCGGGTAGCCCGTCGCCTTGGAGGCGAGTGCCGAAGAGCGCGACACGCGGGGGTTCATCTCGACGACGAGTAGATCGCCGGTCTTCGGATCGACTGCGAACTGCACATTACAGCCACCTGCCTCCACCCCGATTTCCCGAATGATGGCGATCGCCGCGTTGCGCATCTTCTGGTACTCGACGTCGGTCAGCGTCTGCGCCGGCGCGATGGTGATCGAGTCGCCGGTGTGAACGCCCATCGCATCGAAGTTCTCGATCGAGCAGATGATGACAACGTTGTCCGCCTTGTCGCGCATCACCTCGAGTTCGAACTCCTTCCATCCGAGGACGGAGCGGTCGATGAGCACTTCCCCGATCGGCGAGAGGTCGATGCCGCTCTGGACCTTGTCCTCGAACTCTTCCCGGTTGTAGGCGATCCCGCCGCCCGTCCCGCCGAGTGTGAAAGAGGGTCGGATGATCGCGGGGTAACCGGTTTCCTCGACGATTCGGCGGGCGTCGTCGAGCGACCGCGCGAAGCCGCCGTGGGGCACCTGCAGGCCTATACGCTCCATGGCCGCAGTGAACTCGCTGCGATCCTCGGCCATGCGAATGGCTCTGGCATTGGCGCCGATGAGCTCGACGCCGTGCTTGTCGAGGACGCCGCGGTCGAACAGCTCGAGTGCGACGTTCAGCGCGGTCTGCCCGCCCATCGTCGGGAGCACTGCATCCGGCTTCTCGATCTCGATGACCCGCTCCACCCATTCCGGCGTAATCGGCTCGATGTAAGTCGCATCGGCCAGGTCAGGGTCGGTCATGATCGTGGCAGGATTGGAGTTCACCAGGATGACCCGGTAGCCCTCCTCCCGCAGCGCCCGAATTGCCTGCGTACCTGAATAATCGAACTCGGCAGCCTGACCGATTACGATCGGTCCGGAGCCGAGGATGAGAATGCTCTTAAGGTCGGTACGCTTGGGCATCTATATCGTCTCGTAGCGAGCAGAACGTGCAACGTTGCTGATTCGACGGTGGTCGTCTCGTACTCTCCGCGGGGCTTTACCAGCCTCCCGGGAGGAGCCGACACAAACTACAAGGAATACCCCCCTGTCTCAAGAAGAAGGAAAGCCGTAACTCCGGATTCCCTTCTCCAACCCGGAGCGCTGGGGGGTGCACCCTTGTGGCTGATTGTTGGAAGGTTTCCTGGCTTGCGCCTGACGGGCAGAATCACTGGTGGGTAAGTGGTGCGGGGACAGGCTCTTCGATGTTTTCCTCCACCCGCTCCACATCTGGCTTTCTGAAGCGGAAGTACCACGCTGCTTCGAGACCCAGCGCTGCCGCTGTGGACCACATAAGTCCCGCGAGAATCCCCGCGACAACGTCGGACAGGTAGTGAACGCCGAGGTAAACGCGGGAAAGGCCAACGAGCGTCACCATCAGGAAGGCCAGGGCGAGCGTGAAGCGTCTCATCCGGCGAGAACCCTCCAGCCGCGCCACCAGATAAGCAAGCGTGAAGAAGATCGAGGTGGTGAGTAGGGCGTGACCGGACGGGAATGAGAAGCTGTCGGGGTATCCGAAGGTCCAGCCCAGCAACTCGATGTTCGCTCGTTCCGGAGCCGGACGCGGCCTTCCGAACCACTCCTTCAGAAATGCGTTCAGGAAAACGGACCCGCCGATGGCGACCCAGAGCAGGGCGGCAGAATAGCGATGCCTGGTCGTCCACAGGAAGAGCGTTCCGACGACGATGGCACACCAGGCAGCCATTCGTGAGCCGATCACTGCCCCAACAAGCGCAAGCGCGTCGAGACGGGGCGACTTCAAGTCGCCGACTGCCTGGACGATCGCTTTATCCGCCGACTGTATGGCTCCGCCGGCGACCAGATCGGCCAGGACGAGTAGCAGGCCAAAGGTGACGAGAGTGCTTACCAAACCCGCCAGGAGGAAAAGCCCAACGGCCGCATAGAAGCCGCGGACATGGCCGCCAATCCAGCGAAATGCCCGGCCAAGAGGTGTTTGTTTCATCGCGGAACCTCTACTTCGCCCTCTGACCACGAGTCACGTCGCTCCCGCTCGCCGTAGGGGCAGAAAGTGTTCCCCGCGACGGAGTTCAGGCGGTGTCTTTCCTGCCGCCGCCGACCTGACCTTGCCGGAGAAGGCCATGGCGGGACTTCGGTGATGCAGAAGACCTCCTGGCATGTGGCCAGCCGAGGCCATTCAGCCACGGTCGTCATTCAAAGAGAAGGCTCAATGGCCCCTGGAGGCGTTCGGGTGGCGGAGCACGCATAGCACCGTCACAGGGCGATTAAAAGAAAAAGCGGCCCAGTGAAGCCTGGGCCGCTTCTCGATCAAGCGGAAGCCTTATCGGTACTCGGAAGTACCCGAGGTGCCGGAAGAACCCGCAACGGTAGAACTCACCGTCTCGGCCGCGGTGCGGATAGTCTCCTGCGCCTGCTCGGCGACCTTGGCGGCGACCTCCTGAACCCGCTCATTCACGACGTTGCTGGCCACTTCCTGAACCCGGTCGGTCATGCCTCCGGCGGCTTCCCGTGCCCGGTCGAGGAGCTGGTCGCGAGCACCGCCCATCAGCTCTGACTCGCGCCGGGTCGACGGAGCGCTGAGGCCGATTGCGAGCCCGAGAGCCACGGCTGCCGCGCCAACGGCGAGCGGGCTCTCATGGAGCGCTTCGTCGAGGCGATCCTCTACTCGCACGGTGCGGTAGCGGGCATCCGAGGCGAATTCACCTGAGGAGGAGCGAAGGCGACTCGTACTGGAGCCGATGACTTCCTGAGCCCGGCCTGCGGTTGAGCCGATCGCCTCCTGAGCCCGGGAAGCAGCAGCCTGCGCGCGGTCCGCGACATTGTGCAGTCTCTCGCGTGCTCCCTCGGCGATTCCGCTGACGCGCTCCTGAGCGCGGTGCGTGAACTCGCCAGCTCTTTCACGAGCTGTGTCCCGAATGTCAGAGAAGCGCTCCCCGGCACCGCCAGACTGGTCTGAGTAGCCGCTGGAGGTCTCCATCGACGCAGTGCCGTCGTCGTAGATCGGCGTGTAGTAGCGCGCATCGGAACCGGCGTAGCGGTCGTAAGACGGACCGGAGAACCCGTCGTACTCCACGTGACGAACGACTCGGTCCTCGTTCCTTCTGCCGCTAAGAAGGAGCCAGCCCAGACCAATGCCGACCATCGCGGCTGGGATCGGGTTCTCTCTGATATTTTCGATCATTCCGTGCCGAGTCTCCTCGACGCGGTCGTATGCGACTCTTGCCATTTGCTCCGCCTTTCCAATGGTGGCGTCGTGGATGTTGGACTTCAACTCGGCCTTCTTCTCGTCGATCGTCGACTTCAGCTGTGCCTTGAGCCGGTCGGGGTTGAGCCTCTCGCCGATATTTTCGACGGTGTGACTCATCCGCTCCCGCGTCTGCTGAATATCTGCACGGATTGCAGCCGCGTTGTTCGGATCCGTGAGATCGGGATCCCGCATCGGCCGAAGGTCGTATTCGGTGGTGAGGCCGTCATTTCTATCGGTCATTGCTCCCTCTCAGCGTATCGGTTCGCCCCGCGTCGGTCGCGGAGTACATGTTCGTCAGCGACCGAAGCGATCGCGTGAAGCCCGGTGAGGCCCCGCAGCACCTGCCACGGGGCCTGCAGGCAGGCTAGAGGGCGCCGCTCCCAGTGCCGCCGAGACCCGAGCTGCCAGTGGCGCTCGTGCCGTAGCCGGAGCTGTTCGTGCCGGAGCCGGTGCTGCCGTAGCCGGTGTCACCGAGGCCGGAGCCTGAGGTGCCGGCCGAGCCAGTGCCAGTTGCGCCGCCGAGGCCGCTGTTGCCCAGGCCGGTGCTGCCGTACTCGCTGGAGCCGGTGCCGCCGTAGCTGTCGGTCCCAATGCCCGATCCGGTGCTGCCGTAGCCGGTGCTGGTGCGATCGCTCGCGGGCGAGTAGCCGGGTGCATTTGGCCGGTTCACGGAGTCACGCGGCATGTCGAGCATCGCGCTGGAGTCGGTGGTGCTCCACCGATCCTGATACTCATACCGGGCATTGCGGCGGGAGCTCTTCAGGAAGCGCGCGCCGAGAACGCCGAGGGCGAAGGCGCCACCGATGAAGACAGCCGGCTGCCGCCGGGCGAGCTGCTCGATCTCGTCCATGAGATCGGCAACGTCACGGTTGTTCAGGAAACTGGCGATGTTGTCGACCTGACCCGCGGCCTGGTTGATGTACCGGCCGACCGCGTTGTCCTGTGGGAACTGCTCGCCGGCCGAGCGGATCTGCTGGGCGATGCTACCGAGGGAGTCGGCGGCGCGATACTTCTGCTCGGAGAGGGTTTCCTCCACCTTCTCGGAGGCGCGGCTCCGCAGATTGCTGGCGAGCTCACGGGCGCGCGCCGCAGTGTCTTGCGAGCCCTCGTCATAGCTGCCCGAGCTGGCTCCGTAGCCGCCCGTGCCGAAGTTGCCGGTATCCGTCGGGGCCCTTCCGGCCGAGGTGCTCCGGGCCCCGTCGAAGTTCGTGCTACCGCCGGCCGTGCTCGCAGAGCCGGTTAGACCGCCGATACCGCTGGGATCGCTGAGTCCGGAGCCGAGCCCCGAGTCGTTCTGATTAGCCATTTGTCCTCTCCCGTTGGTTTCTGGTTGACAGCAAGCTTCAGGGCTTCAAGTCGCGCTTCAGCGCCTGTGCTTCGCGTTTCGCCCACTGCGCATCTGCGCGGAGCGTTTCCATCGTCTGCACCGGCTTGAGCTCACGTCGCTTGATGTCGTTCGTCGCCGACTTGACCAGCACGGCAGCGATCACCAGCAGGACGACCCCCACGATGAGCGCGGAGAGCCAGTAGTTGTCGAGCAGGTCACCCAGGCCGATGATGGCAAAGGCGAGCATAGCGAAGGCCCCCATGATCGCCACGCCGGCTCCGACTCCGACCTTAGCCGCATCTTTGCCGAGTACCGAAGCACTCTCCCGAAGCTCAGTCTTCGCCAGCGCGACTTCCTGCCGCACAAGGCGCGATGCATCATTGGACAGCTGCTTGAACAGCTCTCCAAGGGGAGGCTCCTCGCGCAACGGGCCCCCAAAGCGCGGACTGGGACCACGATCCACCCGCATCTCTCTCTGCTCTATCGCCATACCAATCGCTCCGGCTATGAGGTGGAGAACGGGCCTCTCGCCTGTTCTGTTCAGATGCGATCATGTTTGGCAAAGCGTATGCCGGGGCGCAGTTTAGCGAATTCCACGCGATCGTCTGAAGCGACGAAAGCGCCGGCCCCGCCTCGCCCTTGGAGCGAGAATGCGCGCGCCATGCAATCCATGAAATTTGCAAAATTGGGGATCGCGCCGTGCCGAGCGTTCATGGACGCTGCGCCGCCCCCGCTTGCGAAATCGCCGGGAAGAGCTGGTGCTGGCGCCTTGTCGGGGTGGCACTGAGAAGCGCCCAAAGTGGGGGACAGGGGGGGAGTGGTTCTAGCGCAAACTGGAGCTGCACAGGTGGGAACGCGAAGGAGGTGAAGCGGCCATCCGCTTCACCTCCTCTTATTCGCAACGACTTCTTTCGGCTACAGGACTCCGCTCGTCCGCATCTCTGCTCAGTCTGCGCGCGCCAGCTGAACGCCCCTCGCGGCCCATGGATCTTCGTTCATCCAGTTCTTATCGACCGGCGAGAAGTGGAAGACCAGGCCGCCGTTGGCGATCTGAGGGATCAGACGCTCAGCGAGCTCAGGCTCCATCGCGGGACAGCCCTCGCTCCGGCCGGCGCTCTGCGCAGTGACGTACGGCGCCCCGTGCACTACGATGCCACGCGAGCGGGCAGCGCTGTTGAAGCGTCCGGAGAGGCCCTCGAGACGCAGGCCGACGGAGCGGTACGCGCGACCGTTCGACTTCCCGCTGAAGCCGTACATCTCCTGAGCGAGGTAGAGACCCAGCGAGGTCGCGTTGCTCCCGTTCGTGTTCAGGAAGCGCGTCGGAGTGGATGCCCCGCTCAGTACGGATCCGCGGCCGTGGGCGACCATGAACGGTCCCTCAACCACACTCATGCGCTCCATATCGAACACGTAGCCCCGAGGAGTGCGGCTATCCAGCCCGAAGTCGACGAAGTACAGGTAAGGCTTCCTTACCTTGTCCGGATTCTTCGCCCTGTAGCTGAAGTATGCCTGGAAGGCGTAGCGCAGTGCATCGGGATGGCTCTGACGCGGTACGAACCGGATGAAGCCGTCGATCGCATGATCCACTGCCGTAACAGTGGCGTCGGCCGGAGCCTCAGGCTGTGCCGCACCGTAGAGCAGCTCCATCTCCTCGGGATCGGGAGTGCTCACCAGCGAGGTCGGAACCAGATTCGAAGCCGCTGTAGCATCGCCATTCCGCACATCCTCCGGGGAGAGCCCCACGAAAGCGAGGAAAACGGAAGCCGCGGCGACAAGAGTGATTCTTTCGCGCATTGCGTTAGGACATGATGCTGAGGGAGACTCAGCGCCATGCTCACTTCAAAGGTGATCGATCCTTATGCGGATCAAGAACTTACGAATGGAACTAACTGCGAGGCTTGCTGCCCTTCTGAGGCCTCGAATATATAGAAAAAAGGCATGCTTGTAAACATCGGGAGTTCGAGGCCTGTTCTGAACAACCTGCCGAGCCGGCGAGAATGCGCATCCCGGCCAGGTGCAGATCCCCTCTGCGGGATCCATCAAGTGAGGAAGGGGCTGCGCTTCGTAGGCGCAGCCCCTTCTTCCGTTCCGCCCACTCAGACAGTCTGATCTAAATCAGTCCGCGCCAACGGGAGCAAGGCCGAGGTCGATATCATCCTGCTCTACTTCGACTCTGCGGGTCGATTTGCCCCGCACCTTCTGTCGGAGCCACTTCCCGAAGTCATCGAAGTATGTGTAGGCGACCGGTACGACGATAAGCGTAAGCAGCGTAGATGTGATCAGGCCCCCGATCACCGCGCGAGCCATCGGCGATCTGAAGCCGCCACCCTCACCCATGCCAATTGCGATTGGAAGCATGCCGAAGATCATCGCCAGCGTCGTCATCATGATTGGGCGCAGACGAACTCGCCCGGCCTCGACCAGCGCGCTCCACCGGTCAGCCCCTTCCGAAATCTGCTCGTTTGCGTTGTCCACGAGCAGAATCGCGTTCTTTGTCACCAATCCGAACAACATGATAATTCCGATCATCGACATCATGTTCAGCGTCGTATCGGTCACCAGTAGCGCCAGGAGCACGCCGATCAGCGACAGCGGCAGCGAAAGCATGATTGCGAACGGCTGCGTGACACTCTCGAACTGCGACGCCAGGATCAGGAAGATCAGGATCACGGCAAGGAGGATCGACTCGATCACAAAGCCGGTCGTCTCCGCCAGTTCCTCCGTCTCACCCCCCAGCCTGACGGTATATTCCGGGGGGAGATCGATCCCATCCACAACCTCCTGCACCCCTGCTGAAGCCACGGTGAGAGAGGTGCCGAGACCGACGTTGGCAGAAACCGCTGCTACGCGACCAAGGTCGAGCCGGTCGATCTGTGCCGGTGCAGTCCCTTCCTGGATCTGAGCGATCTGGCCGAGCGGGACAGTAACTCCAACCCCACTCTCCGTACGCTCAGCAGTCGAGACCGGGAGGTTGATCAGGTTCTCGAGATTGCTCCGCTGCTCCGGTGCAACCTGAACGACGACATCTCGCTCTTCGCCTGTCGGATCCTGCCACGTCGTGGCGGTCTGCCCCGCCAGAAGCGGACGAACCGATCCGGAGATCTGCCCGATGTCCAGCCCCATCTCACTCGCCAGGTCGCGGTTCACCTCGATACGGTACTCCGGACGAGGAGATCCCAGCGAGGTCTCCACATCTACCAGACCCGGAAGTGCCGCAACCTGCCGGGCGATATCATCAGAGAGACGCTGAAGCTCAGCCACGTCCGGTCCCTGAACGTTGACCTGGATCGGCTTCACACCGCCACCGGGGCCGCCCATGAGAAGGATCGAGGTGCGCACTCCGACAACGGGGCGGAGCACCTCGCGAGCCATCGCCATCAGCTCCACCTGCGAATTCTCCCGATCGTGCGCAGGCACCAGGTCGACATAAATGCTGCCGTTGGTGACCGTTCCGGTGAGGCCCGAACCGATGTTGGTATACGTCAGTGCTACACCCGGCAGGGTCCGGACGAGGTCGGCCACCTGCTGAGCCTTTGCCGCGGTGTAATTCAGGCTGGATCCCTCAGGTGTCTCAATAGACACGCTGAAGGCGCCGTCGTCACTCTCCGGCATGAACGCACCACCGATGAAGGGGAAGAGCGCGAATGCCCCGACGAATGCGCCGGCAGCCATCGCCATCGTCGTCTTCCTGTGGTTCAGCGCCCACCCGATGATCCCGCGGTAGTTCTCGGCCATTCGGTCGAACCAGCCGTTGAAGCGCGATATCAGGCGCGTCAGAGCGTTGCCCTGGGAGTGTGCCGGATCGTGTGGATCCACACCCCACCAAGCGGACAACATCGGAGTGAGGGTGAACGACACAAAGAGCGACACGAGGACCGCGAATGCGACTGTCAGACCGAACTGGTAGAAGAAGCGCCCGACGATGCCACCCATGAATGCCACCGGAACAAAAACGGCGACGATACAAAGAGTAGTGGCCATGACGGCAAGGAAGATTTCACGCGTTCCATCACGGGCGGCTGCGAAATAATTCTGCCCCATCTGCCGGTGACGCACGATGTTCTCGATGACGACGATTGCGTCGTCGATCAGAATTCCGATCGACAAGGAGAGCGCCATCAGGGTAAGCACGTTCAGCGTGAAGCCGAGCGCGTCCATCAGCACGAACGAGGCGATCACCGACACCGGCAGCGCCAGCGAGGTTATGGCCGTTGCCTTCCAGTCGTTGAGGAAGAGCATGACCACGATCACCGTGAGCACTGCACCAAGCAGAAGCTCCACGATGACGTCATGCACCGAGGTCCGGATCATAACCGAGTTGTCGACGATCATGTTGAGCTCGGTACCAGCCGGCAACGTTGCCTGAACCTCTTCCATCATCGCCATTACCTCGTCGGCGACTTCAACTGTGTTCGCGCCGGAAACCTTCAGCAGGTCCATCGAGATTGCGCGTTCCTGGTTCACCATCGCGACGGAGCGCTCCTCCTCCGTCGCGTCCTGGATCGTAGCGACCTGGGCGAGTCTCACCGGCTGCCCGCCGCGAGTCGCGACCACAATCTTGCCGAAATCCTCCGGCTGAGAGATGCGGCCGAGCACGCGAACAAGCTGCTCGCTCGGGCCCTGCTCGACGCGTCCAGCAGGAATCTCGAGGTTCTGGCGCTGAAGGGCGCCGATGATTTCCTGCGCCGACACCCCGAGCGCCTGCATCTGGTCAGGTCGCAGGAAGACGCGGATCTCGCGCTCGAGACCACCCGCCACCTGCACCTGTCCAACGCCTGATACACCTTCGAGCTGCTGCGCCACATCCTCGGCAAGCGTCGTCAGCTCCGGTACGGAAAGGCTGGTCGATGACAAGGCAAGAGACAGGATCGGCATCGCGGTGGGATCGAACGTCTGCACCACCGGCGGCTCGATTTCCGTCGGTAGCGAGCGGCGGATGCCCTCGAGCCGGCTGCGAACGTCCTGCGCGGCTTCCTCTGCATCTCGTCCAAGCTCGAACTCGACGATTACCGACGAGACGCCCTCGAGAGAGGTAGAGGTGATACGATCAACGCCCTGGGCGGGGTTGAACGCTTCCTCCAGCCGCTCCGTCACTTCGCGCTCCACCGTCTCCGGCGACGCACCCGGATAAATCGTCTGCACCGAGATGATGGGGAAGCTCACCTCTGGGAACTGATCAATAGCAAGGCGCCTGAAGCTGAAGAGGCCGAGCACCACGAGACCGATCATCACCATCGTGATGAAGATCGGCCGCCGGATTGCTACGCCGCTGACCCCTCCGCCTTCCAGATCCTTTTTACTCGGCCGCTGGCGATCTGAATCGCCGCGGGCGTCTTTGTTCAATCCGCTCATATCTATCTCTACGCTCCCTCAGTGGTCGCGGCTGGCTGAGCTGCCGGGTTCTGGACTCTCGCACCCTCTGTGATCTCACCCGGAGTGATTACCACCCGCTCACCGGCCCGGAGGCCGGTAGTGATCGCGACCACACCCCGTATCGGATCGCGTGCTCCGGCGGTCACCGGTTTCCGCACGATCGTCTCATTCTCGACGACATATACGAAGTTCGTAGCGCCTGCACCGCGAAGTGCCGCGGTGGGTACGACCATCGCCTGCGTCTCCGCCTCGGTGATGACGCGGCCTGTAGCGAAGAGGCCGCCGATGAGGCTGCCACTCTCGTTCGGAAGTCGCATCACTACTCCGACCTGCCGCGTCGACGGGTCGGCTACAGGAGCCACACGAGCAACCGTTCCGCGCAGCTCCTGGCCAGGGTAGGCGTCCATCGTGAAGACGACCGCCTGCCCCTCGCGAACCGCCGTTGCCTGATCAACAGGTACCTGACCCTCCAGCTCCAGGAACCCGGAGTTCACTACGCGGAAAAGCGTCTGGCCCGGGTCGACCGCTTCACCCTGGCTGACGGAGCGCTCGCTGACCTGACCTGAAATCGGTGAGACGACCGCCGTGCGGCCAGCCTGCTCCGCCGCACCCGCAGCCTGAGCCTGAGAAGCGGCCAGTTGAGCCTGCGCCGCCTCGAACTGCGTCTGCGCCATGCGGAAGTCGATCTCCGACATCGCGCCGGCCTCGTAGAGCGTACGCGCCGACTCGAGCTGACGCTGTGCGAGCGCCAGATTCGCCTGACCCGCGGCTACACCTGACCGTGCACCTGCCGCCTGGCTGGTGATCCCCTGGGCCTCTATGCGTGCGAGGACAGCACCGGCCGGTACAGCCTGACCCCGCTCTGCGTTTAGAGCGGAGACGACTCCCGGAACCTGCGCCTTCACCTCAACCTGCAGATACGGATTCAAGGTGCCGGTGAGCACGATTCCCGAGCTCATTGTCGCCATTTCCACCGTTGTGACGTCCTGCGGCCCGAGCGCAACCACAGACCCGGTCGTCTCCACGATTTCCGCTTCTCCGCCGCTGCAACCCACCTGACCCGCCAGCAGGATGGCAACGGCCGCAAAACCCGGAGCACTTCTCATCACATTTATCTGTCGTATCATCGTCGGATTCTTGTCGGCTGTACGTGTCATGGTGCTCCGTTACCGCCGGCCTGACCCGCAGGCACAACGGCTTCTGTAGCCGGAGCAGTCTGGACGATTGCTGCACTGGTCCCAGTCTGCCCGAGCGCCCGGACGAGACCCGCGTCGGCGAGGTAGAAATCGGAAACTGCCTGCGCGAGGTTGGTTCGGGACTGCAGCAATGAGAGGCGAGCCTCGGAAACTTCCAGCTGAGTTGCGAGTCCCTGGTCGTAGCGCAGAACCGTCAGGTCGTAGACCCGCTGAGCCTGCTCCACCGTGCGCTGCCTGGCTGCGATCGCCGTCTGCGCACGCTCCTTCTCCCCGCGAGCCTGCTCATATTGGAGCTGAACCGACTCGCGAAGCTGCCCGACCTGCAGGCGTGCCTGCTCCAGCTGCACGCGGGCCTCAGCGACTTCCGCGTCTTTGCGCCAACCGGTGAAGATCGGCATCGAAACGTTGAGGGTCGCAGTCCAGTCCGTGCGCCACTCGGTCGAAAGGTCGAAGATCTGTCCCGGGAACGCCTGCTTCCCGTAATTCATCCGGAAGCTGACGTTCGGCAGATACGAGCCGCGGACGATGTTTACCTGCTGCTCCCGGATCGCAACCTGCCGCTCGGCAGCCTGAATCGCAGCTCGCTGCGCGATCACTACGCTTGGCTCAGCTCCGGCTGCGAGGTCCGCGGGAAGATTCTCCGTAAGCGTCGTCGTCAGCCGCACTGGCTGGGATGCCGGAATGTCCGTCAACCGCTTCAGGTTCAGTAGCGCCAGCTCGGAAGCGTTCCTCGCCTGCACCAGCTGAGGCCGGAGGTTCTCGAGCGACACATCCGCCCGAAGCACCTCGAGCTCGGAGGCCCGACCTGCGCGCAGCCTGAGCTGCTCCTGCGCCAGGAACGCCTGAGCCTGCTCCACCGCAGCTTCAGAGATCGTCTCGAGCTCGCGTGCGAGCAGCGCCTGATAGTAGGCCGTCCTCACCTGCAACTCGATCTCGGCAGTTTCCTCTGCCAAACCGAATTCGGCCGCCGCAGCCGCATCACGTGCGATACGGAGTGCCGCGTTCGTACGCCCGCCCGACCAGATGGTCTGATCGCCGGAAAGCGTCGCCGAGTACGCGTTCTCCTGACCGAATGGGAGGTCGCCGAAAAGGCCTCCGATACCCGCAAGACCCGCCAGACCGGCGTTGTCCTCCAGGTACCGCACCCGCTCCTCGAGAGGCTGAGTCGGATCAGGCTCGAATCGGAGCGAATCCGGGACCTCGAAGCCAACCCCACCAGTGTCGAAGCTCGACGCGAGCGTTTTCGTGTAACCGAAGTTGGCGTTGATCTGCGGAAAGAGCCGCGAGCGCGCAGCACCAATCTGCGATTCGGACAGCGCTACCGCAGAGCGCGCCAGCTGGATTTCCTGGCTCTGGCCGAGAGCCCTGTTCACCGCAGCGTCGAGACTGATGTCGACCGTGTCGCCGCCAGTCGCCCTGGTCGACTGCGGCGGGAGATCGGCTTCCTGACCGGCAAGGTTAGCAGGTATCAACAGCAGCAGGGCGAGCACTGCTGCCTCGAGCTGACGGATCATAACGCTACCTCGAGCTCTTCCTCCAGCCACGTCTCCAGCTCTTCCGGCATCGCCGCGGCGAAGCGGCTGCGCTCCAGCATCGTTGCACCCATCTTCCAGAACTCCGGGTACGCCCCAAGCATCGTCGCCGTCGGCGCACCGACCATGAACGATGGTGATTCGATCGCCTCGGGAGCGACCGAATCAACGCTATTTATCTTCCGTAACATTTCTCGACTCTCACTAAGGCGTTTACCTGCCCGACCCGCTGACCCAGCCTAACCCTACGTTCGCGGCGCCAATTTAGTTTTGCGCCAGGAGTTGTACGAGGGGTCATTTTACCCGGTACACGCACATCCCAGTCTATGCCGCGCCTCTCCCGGCTACCGCCTTCTCCAGATGCGTCAGGGCCCCATTCACAAAATTCGTGAGCGTCTCGAAGCGGTCGATCACCACCTTGTGACGGGCGGTCGAACGGCCTACCTCGAGTCTCTGCAGCATCAGTCTATTGCGCTCGATCTGCTTCAGGAGAACCCGCTCAACGACGTTCTCAGAGATTCCGTAGAAATCGCGGCGGTCACCCGCCAGCGTCACCCGCTCGGCAATTCCCCACGTCTCGAGCATCCGCGCGTTGGAGCTGATGCTAGCCTTGCTGACCTTCAACTGCTCCGTCAGATCATCTAGCGAGCTTGGCTCGGCATTCAACATCAAAGCGGCCATGAGACGCCCAGCGATCCGGGGCATCCCCTCCTCTTCCATATGACGGCCCATCAACTCGATGAACCTGTTCTCTTCCTTGTCCATGTCCCCCGGTAAAAAAGTAGAAGGCGATTCTATTCCGTTCAGTTCGTTCAGTCAATACTGTACGTTTGTAACGAAGTGGTTTCGGAGCGCTCGATTCTCCGATGTAGCGGAGCGGGAGGGGTTTGCCTCCCGTCCTTCCGCGGGCTCCGCGCACATACCGTTACAATGATTTCGTTGCTGCGCGGGTATCGGGGTAGCCATACAGTCAGGCTAAGTCTGCTGACACGCGAGCAACCCTCACCCTTTGGCTGATCCAGCGAGAGTGACCGCGATGCAGCCGTTGTTGCTTCTTCTTCTGATCGCGCAGTGCGTTGGCAGCGTAGTGCTGCTGAAGCGGCTTCTTCCGGGGCGCAGGAGACCGCCACCCGTCGCACCGGCCGGGCATGGTCAGTCCGGGGCAGAGGCATCGATCATCGTCCCCACGCTGAACGAAGCGCATCGGCTGGCGCCGCTGCTCGGAGGCGTGGTGCAGCAGGGCGATCCAGTGCGAGAGATCATCTTCGTCGATTCAGGCTCGACGGACGGAACAACCGATCTGATCCGGAAGGTCGCCCAGGCTGACGTGCGGATCGTGCTGCTGCAGGACCCACCTCTGCCTGCAGGCTGGATCGGAAAGGCGTGGGCGCTTCAGTTCGGGGCGGAGAATGCGAAGGGGCCCTGGCTTTTGGGACTGGATGCCGATGTCTCGCCCCATCCTGCGCTGGCAGCGGCGGCGATCGGTGCGGCCGAGGCGTATGAGCTGGACGCCGTCAGCTTCGCACCGCGCTTCACTGGTCAGAGTGCGCTGGAGCGGTGGATTCAACCTGCCATTCTAACCACGCTCGTTTATCGCTTTGGAGCGGCTGGCGGGGAAGCAAGAGCTGAAGAGGTGATGGCCAACGGGCAGTGCTTTCTCGTGAAAAAGGAGGTGCTGCTTTCACGTGGAGGATACGAGCCGGTCCGCAGCTCTTTCGCCGAGGATGTGAGTCTCGCGCGCCACCTCGCCAGTTCAGGTGCGCGAGTTGGATTCCTCGATGGCCACCTGCTGTACGATGTGAGGTCGTACGAATCGGCTGGTCAGATGTGGCGGGAATGGGGGCGAAGTGTCGATCTGAAGGATGCGACCCCGCGGAAGCGGCAGATGCTGGACCTCGTCTACCTGGTGCTGATTCAGGGTCTGCCGGTACCGCTGCTTATTTCGGCGGCGATTGGAGTGGGAGGGTTGGGGGGAGCATTGATCGTGCTGAACCTGGCGCTGGTCCTGGGGCGGTTTTTCCTCTGCTCCGCGACGGCGCCGAGCTACGCAGCGCGTGGAATCGCTTTCTGGCTGAATCCCCTCGCAGACCCACTCGCGGTTCTCCGGGTGATCCTCAGCACCTTCAGACGGCCCAGGAGTTGGAGAAGCAGAGAGTATTAGTCAGATTTACCGCCGGAAGTATCCCCCTGCTCCTCCCTGCGCGCCGCCATCAGTGCTCCCTTTTCCCGGAAGCCTATGATTGTCCCGCACTGGGTGCAGACGAAGTTGCCCGTCTTCACCCCCTGATCGTACTCCTTGGCGAATGCGGGATGATCGCAGGGTGCATCTCCCCACTCCTGCTGCAGCTCGAGAGCGCGCTTGCGCTTCATGGCTCCCCCTGGCCATCGAGGCCGAGCTCGCGGGCCACCTCGCGCATAGCTTCGATCACGAACTGGATGTGCTCCTTGAGGTCCACGCCCAGATCCTGAACGCTGTGCTCGACCTCCTCGCGATCCACTCCCGCAGCGAAAGCGCGGTCCTTGAACTTCTTCATGACTGATTTTGCCTCGAGATCCATCACCGACCTCGAAGGGCGAACCAGGGCCGCGGCTGTGATCAGTCCGGTGACTTCGTCGCAAGCTCTCAGAGTCTTGTCGAGGAGCGACTGAGGCTCAACACCAGTGCGGACGGAATAGTGGGCGAGAACAGCATGGACGATCTCCTCCGGGTAGCCGTTCTCCCGCAGCACTTCGGCCCCGGGAAGGGGATGCTCCTCCGGCCGCTTCTCATAGTCGAAGTCGTGCACCAGCCCGGTGATGCCGAACAGCTCGGGATCCTCACCGAACTTTTCCGCGTAGCTGCGCATGGCCGCCTCTACCGAGTACATGTGCCGGCGCAGGCTCTCGCTGTCCACGTACTCGTGGACGAGCGCGAGAGCACTCTCACGCGTGGGAAGTCCGTTCGTCATTTTCTCCTTCGACTCTGCGTTGATCCGATCAAGTGGAGCTGCAGCCTCAGGTTGCTAGAACTCGGCGTTGCCCGGAGTTCTCGGGAAGGGGATGACATCCCTGATGTTTGCCATGCCCGTAGCATACTGGATCGCCCGCTCAAACCCGAGGCCGAAGCCGGCGTGCGGCACGGTCCCGTATCTCCGCAAATCCCGGTACCACCAGTACGATGCCGGATCCAGGTCCATCTCCCGGATCCGGGAGTCGAGGACGTCGAGCCGCTCCTCCCGCTGCGAGCCACCGATGATCTCCCCGATCCCGGGAGCAAGAACGTCCATCGCAGCCACCGTCCGGCCGTCTTCATTGACCCGCATGTAAAAGGCTTTGATATCCTTCGGGTAGTTCATCACGATCATCGGCTTACCCACCAGCTTCTCGGTGAGATAGCGCTCGTGCTCGGTCTGAAGATCGATCCCCCACTTCACGGGAAAGGCGAACGGCTGGTCGGCCCTCTCCAAAGCGGTGATGGCTTCGGAGTAGGTGATGCGCTCGAAGGAGCCCCGAACAAAATCCTCGAGGCGCGCGGTGACCCCCGGCTGAACACGTTCCTCGAAGAAGGCCATGTCCTCGCCACACTCCTCGAGCACCGCGGTGAACAGGTAGCGGAGATAGTCCTCAGCCAGGTCTCCCAGGTCGGTGAGATCGGCGAAAGCGATCTCCGGCTCGATCATCCAGAACTCGGCAAGGTGGCGCGCCGTGTTGGAGTTCTCCGCACGAAAGGTCGGCCCGAAGGTGTACACGCGGGACATCGCGAGGCAGTACGCCTCTACGTTCAGCTGCCCCGATACGGTCAGACCTGCCCGCCTGCCGAAGAAGTCCTGACCCCAGTCGACCTTTCCCTCCGCATCCTTCGGCAGATTCGTCGCATCCAGGGTGGAGACCCGGAACATCTCACCCGCTCCTTCGGCATCACTCGTGGTGATGATCGGAGTATGGATCCAGTAGAAGCCGCTCTCGTGGAAGAAGCGATGTGTCGCCATCGCCATCTTGTGACGAACTCTGGTCACAGCTCCGAAGGTGTTCGTACGCGGGCGCAGGTGGGCGATCTCGCGCAGGAACTCGAAAGTGTGGGGCTTCGGCTGGATCGGATATGTCTCGGGCTCATCCACCCACCCGAGCACCTTGACGGTGGCGGCCTGGACCTCGTACGCCTGTCCCTTTCCCTGAGACTCCACCAGCGTTCCGAGCGCGATCAGGGCACATCCGCTCGTCAGCCTGGTGACTTCGGCGTCGTAATTCTCCAGCTCACGAGAAGCCACAACCTGCAAGGGAGCCATCGAGGAGCCGTCGTACACCTGGATGAACGAGAACCCCGCTTTGGAATCGCGACGGGTTCTTACCCAGCCCTCGATCCGAACCTCGGCTCCGGTGCTCACCCGACCTGCGAGGATGTCGGCTACCCTCGTGCTTTTCTGTCTGGACATTCTATATGGAAGCTGAGTTGGAGATCTGAGCCAGCTCGGGATAGAACAGACCCGCCGAAGGGCAGTACTCCGCCAGCGCACACTCCGGACAGCGTGGCCTGCGCGCGACACAGATGGCGCGCCCGTGGTCGATTACCCGGTGTGTGAACACAACCCGCTCCTCGCGTGGGATCAGCGGGATGAGGTCCACCTCTATTCGTTCCGGATCCGTCTCGCGGGTCAGCCCCAGCCGGTGTGTCACGCGCTTCACATGAGTGTCGACCACGACCCCGTCGGCTTCTCCGAAGGCAACACCGCGGACGACGTTGGCGGTCTTCCTGCCGACTCCCGGCAAGGAGGCGAGCTCATCGAGGCCACGCGGGACCTCGCCGCCAAAGCGCTCCTGAAGCCCCCCCGCGAGGCCGATCAGCGATCGCGCTTTGTTGCGAAAGAGACCGGTGGACTTGATCGCATCCTCCACTGCTTCGTACGGCGCGTCAGCCATCGCCGAAACAGTAGGAAAGCGCGCGAACAGACCGGGTGTTGTCATGTTCACACGGGCGTCTGTGCACTGGGCGGAAAGAACCGTCGCTACCAGAAGCTGGAAGGGGTTCTCGTAATCCAGGGAGCAACGTGCCTCCGGATACATCTCCCTCAACCGCGCCAGGATGAGCCTGGTCCGCTCCTGCCTAGCTTTTCTGCTTTCTCTTGGCAAAATATTCCGCGACTTCTTCAACCGGCCAGGTGTTCAGGATCTGACGAGGCTCGAGACCAGCTTTGCGGGCCATGTTGATACCGAAGGCTACGTGACCGAGGGCAGTGACTGAATGCGCGTCGGGGTTGATGGCGATCAGGATCCCCAGCTCGGCGGCATCACGTACATAGCGCCAGTCCAGGTCAAGCCGATGCGGGTTCGCGTTGATCTCGACGATCGCACCCGATCGTGCGGCAGCCCGAAGCACCTCCTCCACGTCTACGGCGTAAGCGTCCCGCGTGAGCAGCAGCCTTCCGGTCATATGCCCGATGATCGTGAGAAAGGGATTCTTGGCCGCTCTGACAATCCGGCGCGTCATCTCCTCCCGCGGCAGGCCGAAAGCCGAGTGCACCGACCCAACGACGTAATCGAAGGTGCGAAGCACATCCGCTGGATAATCCAGGCTGCCGTCCGACAGAATATCTGACTCGATCCCCTTGAACAGACGGAAATCGAAACCTTCCGCCGCTCGTGAGCGGTTATACCGGTCGATATCGCGCTGCTGCTTCCGGACCTGCTCGATCGAGAGACCACCCGCATAGCCTGCGGTCCTCGAGTGGTCCGCGATGCCAAGATACGCCCACCCGCGCTCACGCGCGCCTTCAGCCATCTCCTCCAGCGTCGCCTTGCCGTCGGAAAAGGTCGTGTGACAGTGGAAGGTCCCTCGAAGGTCCTCCAGCTCCACCAGCTTCGGAACCGTCCAGGCGGCGGCCAGATCCAGCTCGCCGAGTCCCTCGCGCAGCTCCGGAGGCACGTACTGGAGCTCCAGCTTCTCGTATAGAATGCCTTCGTCCCCGGGGCGTTTCGCAGAGCCTTGCAGAACGAGACCGTCGGGAGAAAAGCTCCCGCCCAGGGCAGCCGCGCGTTCCGCAAGCGCGCTCACATGGTCGGCGCTGCCCGTCTCCCAGACTACGGCAGCTACGAACCGCGCGGGTTTGACGCAGCGCAGCCGCGCCAGCATCCCATCGCTCAGAACGAGAGAAGCCTCATCGGCGGAGTGCTCGCCCTCCTGGAGGCCCTGCAGACCGCGGAACGCCTCGAGGACACGTGCCGGGTTTCCTGAAGCAGCGACCAGCTCCACCCGGTCCACGACCTCCATCCGCCGCCTGAGCGCCCCCACGATCTCAACCGCGTCTACGTCCGGCAGCTCCTGCAGCCATCCGAGAAGGCGGACCGCCAGCTCGAGCGCCTCGGGGTAGCGTCGCAGCTGGCGGCTCGACCTGGCGAAGTCGATTCCCTCGAGGATCTTCGCCTCTGTCTTCGCGCCCATGCCAGCTACAGCGGCAATGCGCCCGGAACGAGCAGCCTCCTCCAGCGCATCCAGGCCGTCTACCCCCAGCTCCTGATAAAGGGTGTGGATGCGTTTGGGCCCCAGCCCCGGCACCCGGAGAAGCTCGTACATCCCGATAGGGGTTGTGCTCCGAAGTTGCTCGTAGAGGGAGGATGTGCCGGTGAGGACGTACTCACGGACCACCTTCGCGATTCCCGACCCGATCCCCCGGAGGGAAGTGAGGTCATCCGCGCGCGCGAGGGCGACCAGATCCGCGTCGACTCCCTCGAGCGCCCTCGCGGCGCTGGTGAATGCGCGGGCGCGGAAGGTATCCTCGCCGTTCAGCTCGAGGAGAGTTCCGATGTCAGCGAGCAGCAGAGCGACTTCCCTCGCTGTCTTGCCCGGCGCTCCGCTCACGTCAGCTTTTCGCCCGCAGCCGATCCGGTCAGAGTGATTCGGAGATGGCTCAGGTAGGTTCTGGGGGCGAGCTCATCGGGTACGGCCGCGGCAAGGGGGACATCTACGATGGCTTCCGGGAATGAGTCGATGTACCAGAGGATGCGGCCGACGAGCTTCAAAACTTCTCCCGTCGTGAGCATCGAATAGAGTCCCGCGATCTCCCCGCCCGGAAGCTCGTTGCTGAAATCTCCCCCCTCCCGCTCGTCGCCGGCCCAGATGTCGGGAATGCCAGGGCCGACCTCGCTTCCCAGAGGGATCACGCTGAAGCCCGCACGGGCTTTGTTGATGCCGAGCACCACCAGAACCTCGAGGCGGGCGACCTCATCCCCTGCAGGCTCTCCTGAGCTACCGAGCGTGATGAAGAATCCATCCACCGGCTCCGGTGGTGTGTCGGGAGCGATACTGCTCCAGAAGAGGTTTGCCGGCAGCTGGATGTAAAGGGATGGCTTCGGCAGGGTGAGAGACCAGTTCTGCATCCTGGGCGCAGCTTCAACCAGATAGCGCACGGAGGCTGTATCCAACACGTAGAGACGACGGTCGGACTGCCAGAAGTGGAACGCATGAAACAGCAGAGATCGATACTGCTCCAGCGCCTCCGGCGGCGCGTTTTCCGGGGTGACGCTACGGATCACGTCGGCCGCAGTGCTCAGGAAGCCGAAGCGCTGAGGCTGGAGGGAATCGAGCTCCTGCTCCTCCGCCTCCGCCCGGATCGTCGGGAATATGGTCGACTCGAAGTTGCCCTCGGTGAAAACGAGCTCGTATGGAGTCATGCGAGCGGCGTCGCTGATCCCCTTCGGAGCTCCGTCTGGATTAACCACGATCTGGATGAAGAGAGGTGAAGTGATCGATTCCGGCCGGGCTAGCGATGCGTACTGCCGATGCCCCCCAGGCCCCGGCGGAGCGCTGGAGCGGAGCTGGTCCGCAGATCCTGGACCGGCAATACGTGTAGCTTATGACATTGGTGAAGGAATCCCGCGATCGCTCAGCTGGTCGCCACCAACGCTGGTTGCTTCTTCAATCGCTACGTAGCAACCGTCATCCTGGTCTGTAAGGCTGGGTGACCATCGGGCAAAGCGGGATACTGAAGAAGGGGACAAGGCTAGAAACAAGGAGGCCGGATAGGGCGCGGGCTTCCGAGCATCATCAGCTCGAGCGAAAATCCTGCTGCGCTCAGCTGTTCCGGGTCATCGTGACGCATCCTTCTGCAGTGAAGTACACCCCTCCGCATCGGAGCTGCGTACCACGAGGGGCGACGTACCCAGGATGCTCTTGAAGGCTCGCCAGCTCGACTGCTTCCGCAGCAGAACGACCGTCAGCAGCTCCTCCCCGTTCCAGCAGCTCTCCGGGATAGCCACGAAGTGAACGTCCGCACGATCCGCAGGCGCGGCGAACCGGATCGTCGAGCCCCCGACAAACACCTCCAGGGTAGTGCCGGAGGCGATGTCGGCAGACGCCTCCAGCTCCGCGAAAAGCTCCTCGCCGACCCGGTAGATGCCGTCCGCCAAAGCACTTCCTGACCGATAGAAGAAGGTCTCAAAGGCAGCACCATCAAGCCGGGCGAAGTTCTGATCCTCCGCGTAATCCATCTCCTCGAGAGACTCGTCGGAGGCGAGATGCTCCAGGTGATGGCGGATCTCGTGGGTGATCGTCTCGTAGATCTCCTCATCCCAATCCCACTCCTCGTCCTCCTTCGAGATCTGAGCGAAGGAGCCGTAGTAGAGAACCACGCGGGATCGGATCTGACCTGCGCCTCCAAAGTCGGAAGGGTAGGCCTCCGTGAGGCACTCCCCCAAGGTGTAGATCTCCTCGAGCTTCGGATGATAGACGATCTTCGGAAGTACCTCCACGCCGTCGATTCCGACCCGAAACTCCTCGGGTATGCTCTCGAATACCTCATCGGCGCGCAGCTTGAAGTCCGCAAAGGTCATGAGCCGCTACTGGCTGCGGGGAACCACCGCCACACCTGTCGCCTGCTGCGCAACCGCTGCGGTGGCGACACGCTGCAAGGTGCTCAGATTCACGACGTCCACCCTCCCAGGCTCTGAGCCTACTCCCTCGGAAGTGACGAACGCATAGCGAGAATCCGGAGTGACTGCGATTCCGTGAACCAGCGTCGTGCTCGTCGCTACACGTCCGAGCATCCGCCCGGAGCTGAGCTCAAAGACCTCGAGTGCCGGATCAGTTCGATTTCGCAGGCTCACCAGCAGCTGACGACCGTCCGGCGAGACGGCGATGTTGTACGGGTTCTCCCCGGTCCGAAACCGGCGCCGCACTGCCCAGCTCTGAGCGTCGATCTCCAAGACTTCGCGTGCGCGGTTGCAGGTCACGAAGACGCTGGAACCGTCGGCGCTCGGCTCCGCCCAGGTGGGGGAGCATCCCAGCTCCGTCATGGCGGAGTGGTCCATCGCCACGGCGTCTGTGTGGGCTGCGTGCCCGCGCGGTCCTTCGGCTCCTCTGTTCAGGGAAAAGCGCCGCAAGATCTCACCAGTTCCCGTATCGATCTCGATGAGCAGCTCATCCATCATGCAGACCGAGTAGTGCCTGGTTCCGGAAGGATTCACTCGACTCCCGTGAGGCATCACGCACGTTTCCGTTCGCGCCACCTCGACCATTGAGCCGAGATGCACCTTGGAGATGGAGCTCGGAACCGGATCGCCGTGCAGATTGAAGTTCGAGACGAAGCCATATTCGCCATCCGGGGTCACGGCTACGGTGGCGGGGAAGTAGCCCAGTGCCGCTCTCCCAACCACTTCACCGCTCTCCGCTTCTATCTTCAGCAGCCAGCCGAACGGCACTCCGTGACCGAGCGTCACGTAGATGAACTCGCCACTGGGATCGAGCGCGACCGCGTGCGGGCCATCGATCTCAACGGGAATGCTCCCGACGGTGCGCTCCTCAACCACCCGCGCACTGTCACCCTCGAAGCGGATCAAGGACACCTGATCGGCAGCCTCGCTCGTCACCCAGGCGTCGTAAGCCCGCTCCGGTGAGGGCTGAGGGCGGGCCGGAACAGGCGCTACGGCGGGCGCGCACGCGCTGGCCAGGAGAAGAACTGTGGAGCAGAGTAGCCGCTTCATCTTTGATTTTAGCCTCTGGAAGAGAGCGGGCGGCCGGTCCCGGTGGGACCATCCGCCCGCTCATCCCACTGCAGCAGCTATTCCCTCACCGCACCAGACGCGTGATCCACAAGCCCGACGTGTGATCCGATGCGTAGACGTGACCGTCGAAAACCTGCGGCCCCCAGGTAAACGGCCGGTTCTGAATGAACGCGTTCGCGTCGGTGGTTGGCAGCGCTGCTATCTCTCGCCGCTGCTGCCGGAGATTCCCCCGCAGCTCACCCGAAACATCGACCGCTCGCAAGCCACCGTTGGAATAGGCGACGTACATCACGTCATCGGCGATAGCGATATTGTGCGGCCCGGCGCGCGGGACCTGGTACTCCGCGACCTCCGCAGGCCGTTCGATGTCAGTGACGTCGATGACATGGATGTAGCCTGCTGGCGAGGTGGTCGGGTCCTGCCGATCGAAGCCCAGTGGGAAGATCTCGTCACCGACAAAGACGTAGCGATTCCCCGCAGCGTTTGTGTACGGGTAAGCCACGTGGGTATTTCCGTACTCCCGCCCCTCCACCTCGTATCTGTAGCGCACCTGGCTAACAAACTTCGGCTCCTGAGGGCTCCCGGCCCGAACACCATTCCCGACATCGAGCATGATGAGCCCGTCGTCCCAATAGGAGAGGTATGCGATACCATCTTCAACCCAGACGTCGTGCAGATACTTGTCGGGGTGCGGGGGAACGCCCCAGCGGCCGACCTGTTCAGGATCTCGGGGATCGGAAATATCGATAATGTGAAGTTCGGCCGTCCCGTTGTGGACAGCATAGACGAGATCCCCATCGACAAAGACGTTGTGGACACCGCCCGTGAGGGTTTCCCAGTATTCTGTGAGTACCACCGGATGCGCGGGATCCTGGAGGCCCAGCAGCACGATTCCATTCCGCCGGTCGGACGCGCCCTCCCGGGTGATGACGGCGATCGTCCCTTCCTCGTTCACCTTCACGTCGTTCACCACCCGGGCATCGACCATCACCGAATCAGAAAGCACCGGGGAGGCGGGGTCCGTCACGTCCCACACGTAGAGCCGATTTCCGTAGCAGCCCTCACAAGCTCCCCACGTGCCGGTGTAGGCGTAGTTGCGTCCATTCACTCCCCTGAAGACCCAAAGGTCAGAGGTGTGAGTCTCTGTAACCGGGCCGCGACCGACCACCTCGAAGGTTCCAGTTGGATCCGGAACCGGAGCGGCAACGGGCGGAGCTGCGGAAGCGGAGCAGGCCGCCTGAAAACCGAGCGAAAGCGATAGAAGTCGAAGGTGTTTCACTGGCGAGATCGGAGGTGGGGGGCTGTTCCGGAATTGAGGCCGGACTGTTTCGGTTGAGGTGAAGCAGGTTCTAAGTAGAAGTCGGAGAGGTGAGGTACCCATGGTAGCGGCTCCGGGTGCCAAGGCTCTCGGGGCGGTCGCTCAGACGGGCTCGGGGCGATTCCCGGAAAAAGCGCTGAACCGGCGTGGGGAAAGCGCTGCCCTACCTCCGGTTTCAGCGAACGAGAGAAGTAAGCCCGGTCAGAACTGCGTCAAATCCCAGCTTGGACCAGCCAAGCTGCACCGCGAGCTCAGCCGCGCTGTAGCGCCGGCCGTTGGAGAAGAGGTCGCGAAGGTAACCCCCCGTGGCAGGGTTCCGAAACCAGTCCTCATCGAAGCGATCCCGCAGCAGTGCCGCGTGAGCAGCACTCAGCTGGAGAGCACGCAAGCGACTGGAGCTCGCGAACGTCCCCTCGATCTCCCATAGCGCGGCACGCCGATCGTGCTGTATGCCGGTCGCCGTTGTGATGAGATCGACGTACTCATCTCCACCCGCCACTCCATCGTGAAACGCCGCTTCGAAGCTCAGCAACGCAATATCGCGACGGATCCCGTACAGGACGCAGAGTACCGCCAAACCCTGGTAGTCCGCGAGTTTGGAGCGGGAGAGGTCGTAAATCCGGGTCATGAAGGCGGGCGACAGTAGCAGCGACTCGAGGAGCTTCCCGGAACCCATCGGTACCGCCTCATCTCCCAATCTCCGCTCCTCCACGGTGAGACGGACATCTGTGTAGGCGCCATGCAACGCGGCCCCGTGCGCATACAGGAGCGCGGCCGCGGGAACTCGCCCGGGTGCTGGCGCAACGCTGATCCTGAGGTCGCGCGGGATCGACACGGCACGATGCGCGGCGACCGTACGCTCGTTCGGGGCTCCCCACTCGATGCTGATTCTCCCTTCGGCGCTGGGATCGACGCCTGCGGGTGCCAGCGCCGAGACGAGCGAGCGCAGGGAGCCGGTGGTGAAGTCCGCCTCATGCTCCGACCCGTTCAGCACCCGGAGAAAATCGGCTGGTACTGCTTCAGACCTGCTCGTCCCTGCTGCACGAGGGAGATGATAGTCGAGCAGGTCGAAGTAAAGGCCCTCACTTTCGCTGAGGAACCGCTCCCCCTCCCTGATCAGCTCCTGTAGATCGACCCCCTGGAGCACCTGAAAGGCATGCAGATGTGAGCCATAGCCGAGCTCCGATATCCCACCCTGATGCCGCCGCAGGTACTCGTCGGCGAGCTGGTCGCGATCACCCAACTCGGCCAGATACGCCGCCGCAATCCGGTGCCTCTCCGCTGTTTGCGTGGCGAGCCGAAGCGTGCTGGAGATCTCCGGGAGCGGATAGGCCTCCTCGCCCACCCGGACGTACCCGCTTCTCTGCCAGCTCAGCTTCCGGTCCAGCGCTGGGGCGGCCGCACGTGTGGCATATCCACGCGCGAGAAACTCCAGCGAGCCTCTGAGGCGCCGCTCCTCAGCACCTTCAGCACCGGCCAATGCCCTTTGCACCTCCGCAATTCGCGTGGTTGAAAACAGGGAAGCCGCATCAACGAAAAGGCGCCCCAGATCGGCCGGGCTCCTATGGCCCGTTGCGATCTGGTAGCGCCTTTCTTCAGCGGCAGTCAGGAAGAAATCTACCTGCTGCGACAATGACTCTAGCGACAAAAGCCAGCGAGAAGTGGGTGGGTGCCGGCGTGGAAGCCGGCGTTCACTGCCCTGTCTGGAAGGATGCGAACGTTATCTCCCGATCTGCTCCCGGAGGTACTCGACGATCTGATCCTCTGAAATGCGGACCTGCTGCATCGTATCACGATCTCGGATCGTTACTGTGCCGCCTTCCATCGTCTCGCCGTCGACGGTGAGGCCGAACGGGGTCCCTGCCTCATCCTGCCTGCGATAGCGGCGCCCGATGGCTCCCGATTCGTCGTAAAAGCTCTGGATCCCCTGCTTCCGCAGCTTCTCGTGGATGGACATCGCGCGCTCCGCCATGCCGTCCTTCTTCACGAGCGGGAAGATTCCGACCTTGAGCGGGGCAAGCGTCGGATGCAGCCCGAGCACGACTCGCGTCTCCCCCTCGACCTCCTCCTCACGGTAGCCGTTGGCAAGCACCGCCAGCGTCACCCGATCCGCGCCAACCGACGTTTCGATGATGTAGGGGAGGTACCGCTTCTGGTTCGCAGGATCGATGTACTCGAGCCGCTTCCCAGAGTACTCCTGGTGACGGCCAAGGTCGAAGTCGGTTCGGTTATGGATGCCTTCGATCTCGCCCCAGCCCCCGTCCCCGATTGTTCCGCCGAAAAAGAACTCGATGTCGAAGGCAGCCTTGGCATAGTGCGCCAGCTTATCGGGGGCATGCTGATGAAAGCGAAGCCGGCTGGTATCCAGCCCCAGCGCCTCCAGCCACTTCATCCGGGCCGCTTTCCACGTCTCGAACCACTCGTCGTCCGTCCCGGGCTCGACGAAGAACTGCATCTCCATCTGCTCGAACTCACGAGTGCGGAAGATGAAGTTTCCGGGTGTGATCTCGTTGCGGAAAGCTTTCCCGATCTGTGCGATTCCGAAGGGTATGCGCTGGCGCGCCGTCGTCTGGACGTTGAGGAAGTTGACATAGATCCCCTGAGCCGTCTCCGGACGCAGGTAGATGACGGAGGAGCTGTCCTCCGCCGGGCCCATGGTCGTCTTGAACATCAGGTTGAAGTTCCGGGGCTCCGTCCACTTGCCGGAAACACCGCACGAGATGCAGCGCGCACTTTCGAGCTCCGTCGCTCCAGTCTCCGCCAGCAGTATGTCGACTCGGAACCGCTTGTGGCAGTTCAGACACTCGACGAGCGGATCGGTGAACTCCGCGACGTGACCCGAGGCTTCCCACACCTTGGGATGCATGAGAATGGCTGCATCGAGACCTTCGATGTCATCGCGCTCATGCACCATCGAGCGCCACCACGACTCCTTGATGTTGCGCTTGAGCTCGACACCGAGAGGGCCGTAATCCCAGACGGAGCCGGTTCCGCCATAGATCTCGGAGGACTGGAAGATGTATCCCCGGCGCTTTGCCAGGGAAACCAGCTTCTCCATCAGATCGTGCTCAGCCATGCTCGTCCTGTCGGCTCCGAGGATTGTTCAAATGCGAAAAGAGCCGGGCAAATTACTGCGCCGCACTTCCCCATGCAAACAGGTTTTGTCGTGAGTTGAAGGTCGTCTGCGGCGGGTGAGTCAGCGGGTTTGCCGACTCATTTCTCACACCCCACCCACACGCCGCTGCGGGTGGCGCGCGGGTGGATCTCGAGCCTTCGCGCCCACCTTCTGAAGTCCACCCCGTGCCCCGGTTTCCGTCCCGTTGCGTGCTGCCAGAGGTGGATCATCTCATGGCGGAGCGTCCGCTCTGCTTCGCCGTCCGAAGCCTTCTCGCACAGCTGCCGTGCAATCGCGATCTCCAGCGGATCCGAGCTGAAGTGGCCGTTGCGCCGGCGCATCCTGCCGCTGAGCCGCAGCGGAACGGCAGGGAGGGTGCTGCTGAAATAGGCGGCGTTTACGTGCTCGAATTCGGCGTTTAGCCTGGCAAGATGTGGGAGGTCGGCGGCAGGGGGACGGTATTTCCTCGGACGAGGAGGGGTCGCGGCCCGGGTGGGAAGGCTCCCGACATAGGTGCGAACCTCGGCCTTCGCTCTGGCCCGGGTTGCAGAGGTTCTCGCCGAGAAGAGCTTACCGAGCGCAGTGAGAACGCGGGGGGGTGCGTCCTTGAAGGAATGGTGAAGCCTCAGCGTCCTACCACCGTCAGCTACCGAGGCGATCACTCGCCGGTTGTCGGTCAGCACGACCCGCTCGAATCGGGCTCCTCCCTCTGCGACTCCCGACAGAAGCTTGTCTTCCACGGGGTCCGGAGACTTCCGGCCCCAGCCAAAAAACGCTTGCAGCACCGGCGTCAGTTCGCCGCGATCGGCTGAGGACGCTCGGAGTGCCGGTACTCGACCCGATATCCCATTGCGCGCGGGATTGCGAGAAGCCCGTTAATATCGAGATCGATGGTCGCGCCAGCCTTCTGCGTTACCTCGTCCTCGATAGGGAGGTCAAAGTCGTCCGCACCGAAATCGAGCGCCCGGAATGCATTCTCGTTGAGCGTCAGCACGGACGTCCTGACATGCTTCACGTTATCAAGGAAGATCCGGCAGAGCGCGATGTGCCGGTGATACTCCCGGGGCGTGATCTCGCGGCCTCCGAAGGACGTTCCGTACGGCTTGTACGTCCAGCAGAGAAAGGAGAAGAGTCCGCCCGTCTCATCCTGAAAAGCGCGGGTTCGCTCCAGGTGCTCGACTCTTTCATCGAATGTCTCATCGAATCCGATCACCATCGTCGCCGTGGTGCGCATCCCCGCCTTGACGATCGCCTTCTGCGCCTCGAGGTACTCGCGCACCGTGTACTTGAACTTGGCGTGACGCTTACGGAAGTCCTCGGTGAGGATCTCCGAGCCGCCGCCTGTGATCCAGTGCACCCCCGCGCGCTTCAGCTCTAGCGCCGCCTCGAGGTGGGTGAGATTCGCCCTGTCGGCGAGATACATGAATTCGGCGACAGTGAGTGCATAGAACTCCATCCGGTCGCCGTAACGGTCTCGCACGGCGCGAAAAAGATCGCAGTAGTAGTGGAGAGGCAGCTTCGGGTTGAATCCGCCGTTGAAGGCCACAAGATCGCCTCCAACCTGAAGAAGATCGTCGATCTTGGCGAAGACCTCCTCGCGCCCCATCACGTAACCACCCTCCTGATTCGGCAACACGTAGAACGCGCAGTAGTCGCACTGGGCGACGCATACGTTCGTGTAGTTGATGATGCGCATCACGAGATAGGTCGCTGCATCCGGTTCATGGTACCGGGCACGCACGATCCCGGCGAGGCGCGCCAGCTCCTCGTCGCTCGCATGCTCCCATAGCACCCGCGCGTCCGACCCGCTGATTCTCCCGCCCCTTTCGACCCTGGCTGCTGCATCCGCCAGGGACGTCGATCCGCCTGTCATCAGTATTCCCGTCATTGAACGCCAAAGTTTGAATTCCGCTTAAATCTCGTAATTGCAACAAGGTAGCGCAAGCGCCCCAACCGCCCGTTCCGATCCGTCGCGAACCGCAATGCATTCTGCCAGCATTCCCTCAGAATGCAACGTCCAGCCCCGCTCAACCACATCGTTACTGTGGATCTAAACCAGCTTCCTGCAACGACATAGCACCTACGCCGGAAGTAGGTCTGCGACTCGCCTTATCAGCTGCCATCGAAGGTCTTCGATGCAGTGCCTCATCGGGACTCATCGCGCCTCCGCTCAATCCGAACTCTTTCGCTTTTCTGCGGCCCCGACCCAGTGGCGGCTGCTCATAGATAGCTACTCCAGGGGCAGTATGTACTACACGAATCTGAAGCCGGCTTTCCCAAATCATATCGGTTCTCTGAAGCTCTTCGGAGCGGTCATGACCACAATGCTGGTGTCTGCCTGCGCTGAAATGCCGCTCGAGCCGACTTCCGCGACTCTCGGTACACCGGAAACAGCGGGAGCGGCCACGGGTGGAGCGCCGACTGCATCGGCCGCAATGAATCCGATGCAGGGCGCGCGGCTCTTCGTGGATCCCGCAACGAACGCTGCAAAGCAGGCCGCAGAGTGGCGGAAGAGCCGCCCGACTGACGCTGCTCAGATGGACAAGATCGCCGCGCACGCGCAGGCGGTCTGGTTTGGCGATTGGACGGCAGCCCCGTATGAGACGGTTCGGAACGTCACCTCGAAGATCCGTTCTGCCGGAGCCCTTCCCGTCTACGTTCTCTACAACATTCCGTTCCGGGATTGCGGACTCCATTCGAGCGGCGGCGCTTCGACCCCGGCTGAATACGACCGCTGGATTTCCGAGGTTGCTCGTGGGATCGGCAGCGAGCGCGCGACCGTGGTCCTCGAGCCGGATGCTCTAGCAGGCATGGACTGCCTCGATGGGGGGAGGCAGAACGACCGTGTCCAGATGATCCTGCAGGCGGTGCGGACGCTGAAGAAGTCGGGGACGGTTTCCGTCTACATCGACGCCGGCAACTCCCGCTGGCATTCTCCTGAAGCGATCGGAGCCAACCTGAAGCGCGTTGGAATCTCCGAGGCCGATGGCTTCGCCCTCAACGTTTCGAACTACATCGCCACGGATGAGGTGGTGAAGTACGGTTCCGCGGTTTCGGCGCAGGTTGGCGGGAAGCACTTCGTCGTCGATACGAGCCGTAACGGCCAGGGCGCAACTGCCGACTCACAGTGGTGCAACCCGAGCGGCCGTGGTCTGGGACCGAAGCCGAGCACCAACACCGGTGTCCCTCTCGTCGATGCCTACCTCTGGATCAAGTCTCCGGGCGAATCGGACGGTGAGTGCAACGGCGGTCCGCGGGCCGGCAGCTGGTGGGCTGACTACGCGCTCGGTCTGGCTCAGCGGTCGGTGGGATAACGGACAGGAGTAGAACGGGGAACGGCCGAGCCAGGTGCTCGGCCGCTGTGCTCTTACTTACGTCGGCTGATACCCGAGGGGCGCCGTCGCAGCAGTTGCCGGAGGCTGTCGGGCTGCGCACTTCCACAGAAGAGGGATACTGCTATGCGGCCCAAGGCTTCCGGATACGGGCTTGTCATCACCTCGCGGACGAGCGACGAGAACGGGGTCGCTGAGAAACGTTCTAGGTGCCGGCGGTTTCGCTGAGGAGCGGCCGCCCAAGCTTCCTGTAGAGAGCAGCCTCCAGTATCACCGCCGACGTGTTGATGTTCTGCCCTCCAGTAGGCTCCCCGGTTCGCTCGTATACTCCGGAGCTCCAGCCGGCCTGTGCGTTGATCGCCGGCACCACCCGCTGCACCGCCTCCCACGTGTAGGGCCCAGGCCGGATCGCGTACCACCCGAAAGCTGCCTTCGAGCTTATCCAGCGGGGCCCGCTAAGCGGCCGGGTGCCGGTCAGCGACACCACGGCAAAGTCCGTCCCCCTGTTGTGGATCGTGTAGTAGTAGAAGTAGTTCGGAGCCACCGGGACGGCGTCTTCGCTGACGATCGTGAACTGGCCGGTTTGTTCATACCGCGCCTCCTGGACGGCGAGAATGCTCTCCGCCAGCTGCTCCCACTGCGGGCTCCAGTAGCCGACCTCGAGTCCCAGGAGGACAAACGGTTCGCTCGTCAGGTGAGCGCCTTCGCGGCGGTCTACGAGAATAGGCGTACCAAGGACATGCAGCGAGTCCGAGTTCTCGATGACGCTCAAGGCGCGTTCCGCATAGTGGCCCCATAGCGCGAACCCGGCGGCAGCGTACTGCTCGTACCCGAGGCGGCCTTCCTGATATGCGCGTCTTCGGCCGCTCGCCCCCAGGTCCTCCCCCCAGAGGTAGCCCTCCTTCACCAGCCGATCGAACGCCAACCGCCCGACAATCTCTTCGATCGCCGGAAGGTGTTGCGGATGCCCGTTGGCGACGATACGCAGCCACACGAGAAGCCTTCCCATGTCGGTGGCCGACCATCCGTACCCCTGAGTCAGCTCGCGATCGCTACGGCCCGCAGGCGTACCCCGGCTGACATGGTAGTTCTTGTTGAACGCAGCATTCGAGAAGAGCGGCATCTCCGCGAGTGTTTGCAGCAGTCTCGCTGTCCGCGCGTGGTAGTCGTCAGAAGGGAGAAAGCCCAGCTCGTGGGCTGAATAGAAGGCTGCCAGGGTGCTTCCGATATCCCAGACGGTTGCGTACGGATAGTGGATGACCGAGTTGACCAGGCCAGTCCGCGGCTGATACTGGCTTTCGACATAACGCCAGGCTGCTTCGGCAGCTACCTGGAAAACGGAATCTTCCCCGGGCGCTGTGAACGAGGGCCGGGGCTCCGCTGCCATTCGCGGAGCGCCCAGGGAGGGGCGGGCGCTGTCAGTCGCAACCGCTGGAGGCCTGATCTGCTCGATCACTCTGTCCTCCCTGCTCGCCAGCAGCACCGAGAGCAGCGGGGCTGCAACGAGAGCTACTGCAAGAGCGGTAAGGAGACGGAGCATGGAAGGCCTGGTTTATGAACTGGAGCACGCACAGAAACATGCGTGGCGCGAGCAGAGGTTAACCCGCGGTACATTGTTGTGCCAGACTCCCGCGAAGCCCGTAACTGAGTATGACGAGCTCGAAAATAGGTCGGCCAGCTTCACCCGCGCAGATCATTCTGCGTACGTTGTTCGTCTGCATAGCGATCTGCGCGCCACCCCTGGCGGGGCAGCAGCAGGCCCCTACAGAACCTTCGGTCGCGTCTGGATCCGAAGCGCTGAGCCCTGCTGAAGCGGAGGCCACTGAGGCGCGTCTGCGCGCCCAGCTTCGCACAGAGCCGGGCTCAGCGAGTCTGTACGGTCAGTTGGGCGCGGCGCTGGCGGCGCAGGGGAGGCATCAGGAGGCGCTTGTCGCCTACAACGAAGCAGTCGAGCTGGAGCCCTCCGATTCGGAGCTGCTGGCGCAGTTCGGCGCTTTGCAGTTGATGCTGGAGGAGTGGGGAGGGGCTGAAGCCACCTACGACGCCGCAATTCGGTCAGCAGGCGCGACTGCACCCTTCTACGAAGGCCTTGGGGACGCATTGCTGGGCCAGGGCCGCATTGGGGAGGCCGCCGAAGCGTTCCGTCAGGCGTCCCTGCTGAATCCCGACGATGCGGCGCTCACCGGCAAAGCCGAAGACGCTCGCGAGATAGCGGATCAGGAGAGTGTTGTTCGGAGGTCCGGCGCGGCTGTCGTCGGGGCAGTTCGAAGCGCCTTTGTGGCGGCGGCGGCGGCAGTGCTGACGATCTCGGGGATGGTCCTAGCACTCGCGGTAGCCATGGGGGTGGTTTCCCTAGCCTTCTTCCTGCCGGCGGCCCTGCTTCGAGGCCGATCGCGATAGTGGCCTCTTGGCGCGAAATCAACGTCTGTGACGGCCGCTGCATCCGCGGTGCGGCAGCGGCTTGCCGTAGTGGCCCGGTATGCCTGCGCCGTCGCCACTTTCAAGACGCGCGCATCGACGTTCTTGGCACTCTTGGTTCGGCATAACAGGCCACTTCCGTCTTCGACCCCCGGGATTACTCCTGCAGCAAAGCCTCGACCGCCCAGGGGTGGAACCTCGTCCCTACACCATCGTGAAGAAGCTCGGCGAAGCTGCTCCACGGCAGCGGGTCCTGATAGGGACGAGGCCATGTCACGGCCACGAACACGTCAGCCGCTCGAAAAATCCCCGCGAGCAGCAGATCGTTGGCTGTGAACGTTCCCTCGTTCTTTAATCGCTTGTAGTCGTCGTACTGGTGAGCGATGAGGGTGCTCACCTGGGGATGGTGACTGATTTTCGCGATTGCGGCACTAATTTCCGCCTGAGTCCTCACCATTGCGAGCTCTTCCGACGTCAGCGGCGCCTCTCTCTCCAGAAGCTCTGTCGGCACCGCGAACATGCCCGCTTCGTGGAGCTGAGCGGCAAGACGGAGGATGTGCTTGTCACTCTCCCGCAGGGCGATCTGATCGGCGATCCGCGACGCGACGAGCGCAACACGGGCTGAGTGATCGACTACGTGCAGCTTCTGATCTTTGACCTCGATGGAGTACTCGACACTCCTCGAGATGTTGTCATAGACCGCCTTCATCTCCTTCTGGAGTCCCGCAACGGGGATCGCGTCGAACCCGGTCGAGACCTCCGGCTGTCCCTCGAGAAAGCGCCGTAACCAGGTCATGATTCCTCCTCCTCCGTTAAGCGTTCTTTCCCGATTGAGCGATTCCCGTGCCCGTTGTTTTGGGCCACAACCTGAGTAACCGCCCGCGCCTAACGCAGGGATTCTCGCGAACAGGAATGGTGGTTTGTGGTACCTGCCAGGGGGCCGCTTTGAGGTGAGCAATCGGCAACAATGGCTCGCGCGGCTAACAACGCGAGCGTGAGAGCCTTGGCAGGTCAGTTGCCGACGGGGGAAAGCCAGCGCAGCGGCAGAAGGCACGATTCGGCGCCTAGGGCCACAGTGACAGCCGCTCGCGCTCAAGAAGAAGTCAGTGTCGGGGCAGTTGAGAGATAGCCCGTCGCCGTCAACAGAACCGCAGTTAAATGAAGACGGGTCGCGCTCATCGGCGACCCGCCACGGCTCTCTACAACCTGCCGACTTTCTACCGCTGCAGTCACAGCGGCTCTTCGGGGGGGCTAAGCAGCCTGGGTTATGCCGCCCCCACTCCGCGGACCACCGCCGGAATCGTCTTGGCAAGAATCCGAAGGTCCATCCCGAGAGACCACTCGTCGATGTACTTCAGGTCGAGCACGACCCAGTCGTCGAAGCCGAGGTTGCTGCGACCGCTGATCTGCCAGAGGCAGGTGAGGCCCGGCCTGACACTGAAGCGGCGCATGAACCAGGGCTCGTCGAAGAGCTGAACGTCGCGAACCGGAAGCGGCCTGGGACCAACCAGGGACATCTCACCGCGGAGGACGTTGAAGAGCTGCGGGAGCTCATCCAGTGACGTTTTGCGCAGGAAGCGACCGATCGGCGTCACCCGCGGGTCGTTCTTGATCTTGAACACCGGGCCGGCGGCCTCATTGATGTCCTCGAGCTCGGCCTGCAGCCGCTCGGCGTCTGGCACCATCGTGCGGAACTTGAACATCTTGAAGCGGCGCTTGTTGAGACCATACCGCTCCTGAGCGAAGATGATCGGCCCGGGGCTGGTCACCTTCACCAGAAGCGCGATGGCGAGGATCACGGGCGATAGAACGATGATTCCACCCAACGCTGCGCAGAAGTCGAACGCCCGCTTCACGCGTACCCGGTAGTCGTCGTAGACCACCTTCATCGACATGAAAGGGATCGCGATTCGGTGCTCGTACCGGACCTTGGCCAGCTGGCAGCGGAAAACGTCCGCGAGATACTTCGACTCTACGCCGACCCGCTCTGCTACCTCGATCGCGCTCTCGATGGCCGCGTAGCAAGACTTGATCGGGAGAGCGATCAGGACCTCGTCGACAACCTCCCTGGCAAGAATGTTCTCGAGATCGTCGAGCGAGCCCAGCAAAGCGGTCGAGCTTCCGTCAGCAGCGTTGTCGACGTATCCGATCAGCTCATAGTCCCTGGGGCGGGATTCAAGCTGCGCCGCAAGTCGGTTCGCGCGCATGCCGCTCCCGACGATCAGGACCCGACGGCGCCTGCTCGTCCTCAGGTGCGTATTCACGGCCCTCGCGAAGCCACGGAAGCTCAGGAGCACCGTGATCAGCATCACCCAGAAGATCACCAGCGTCTCTGAAGCCAGCAGGTCGGCGGTGCTCAGGGAGATGAGGCAGAAGGCGATCATCGTCCCGATCGAGCAGGCGAGCACCACGGAGAAGATCTCACCACGGAGCTGCGGGTACCTGCGCTCATAGACGCCGGTCAGTGTCAGAACCTTCGGCCAGACGAAGAAGAAGGCTCCCGCCAACAGCAGGTCGAGGACACTGAGGCGCACCGCCATCACGCCGGCGAGACTCGCCGGAACCAGCTGCGGATGTGTGACCAGGAGCGCGAACAGCGCCGCCACATGCGCCAGCAATGTGTCCAGGCTCGCTCGAGGTCGTACTGGAGGCGCATGCGACTGCAGCAGCGATCCAGCGTCGTCGTCGGCGGTGTACTCCTCTACCTGTGCCGCCGGCAGCGCGGCTGAGGCGGGATATTCCAGGACCTGCTCGGAAAACATGGGGCTACCTTGTTACCGGGTTTCTAAGCACCGAACCGCAAACCGTTACACCCCGAACACCACCAAAACTCGCTCCGGGGATTCCGGCCCGAGTGGCTTCAATCAGAGTCTCAGCGGAACCCTGCGCCGAGCTTCTCCCAGACATGAACGAGTGGAGGAGAAGCAGCGCGACATAGGGGGCCGAGGTTGACATTTTTGTGGGCTGGTCTGGCAAAAAAGTGTTTTCTCCACCGACACGTCCGAGAAACGTAACCACGCTTCTGATTTCCACTTATGAGGAGCAAGGCATATGCCAGCCTAACCCTTCCTCGAAACGAACGTTCCTCTTTGCTGCCAGCGGTTTACACGTCTCGCGCGCGTAGTTCGTCAGATCCTTTGATCTTTGACAGAGGCCTGTTAACGCCGACAAGCCCCGCCACAGAAGGGCTATCGGTTTCTTGCACGCCCTCGCCTCCGGCCCTACTTTTCGCAAAAGCACCCAAGGCGCCTTCCGAACGAACCCAAAGAACGCTCAGCCATGCGTGACACCCCGCGAGACGAAATCGCCCGCCTGCAGGCAGAGTACGAGAAGAACCCGGAGGGCCGGCTGTTTGTTCATCTTGCCGAGGCATACCGCCGCTCGGGAGAGCTCGAGAAAGCTCGCGAGATTCTGAGGGAGGGCCTGACCCGTCACTCGGACTATCTGAGCGCCCGGATCGTGCTTGCGCAGGTGGAGACAGAGCTGGGGTCGACCGGCACGGCTGCGGAGGTTTGGCGGGAAGTCATCAAGCTCGACCCCGACAATGAGCTCGCTCTCTGGGCGCTTGCCGAGCTCGAGTACAACGGCGGGCGGCCATCTCAATCACTCGTCTATTACAAGAGGCTTGCAGAGCTCGGCGTCGACGATGCCGAGCTTGACGAGATGATCGCGCTGCTACAGGCTAACGGCTCGGAAGGTGGAGCTTCGGACATGGCTGAGGCTCCGCTGACGGGCGCCGCGGTCGAGGCAGCTTCTGCCTCGCTGAAGGGAAACATGGGCAAAGCTGAAGAGAACGTGCCGGCTGGACGGAGCGCTGCTCCCGAGTCCGTAGCCACCCCTCAGCCCGCGCCGGCTGAGCCAGTCGCTCAGACGACGACGCCACCTTCTGGGGCGGCCTCCGCGGCTGGCGAGTCCCAGTCCGCTCGCGAAAGCGCTCCGCGGCAGGAAGTCCGCGGCGGCGAGGCTGGCTTCGTCGGATCAGCAGGGGCGGAGTCGAGCCAGGCTTCCTCTGGAGTACGCAGCGACAGCTCCCGCAACGCCTCGAGCGCACGGCCTGCGGCTTCGTCCGAGCAAATCCGCCGCAGGGGCTCGAACGGCAGCACTGCCCTGGCCCACACCGACGCGATCGGCCTCAGCGACCTGCTGATTCGCCTCCTCGAATACAGGGACGCGACCTTCCACGCCGGAAGCAGCCTTACCCGTTTGCTGGCGATCTCGATCGGGCGGGAGCTCGAGCTCGACCAGATCCACATCGAGGCGCTGGCACTCGCTGCGCTCCTCAGCGATCTCGGCGGGCTTGGCCTAAGCTCGGGCAACGGCCGCAGGCTGGATGATCTTCAGGATCCGAACGAGCGCCGGCAGGCTGAGCAGAGGGAGGTCGCGATCTCCCTCCAGTTGCTGCACGACATCACCCTTCCCGCAGGTGTTCACGAGGCTGTTCGACACCAGCACGAACGGTGGGACGGCAAGGGCTATCCGGATGGCCTTCGGGAAGAGGAGATTCCGTATGGAGCGCGGGTCATCACCATCGCCCGCGCCTGCGCGAGCCACCTTTCCGAAGGCATCAGCAGCAGAAGCATCGCGTCCGCGCTGGATGAGCTGCAGCGTAACGCCGGCTCGCGCTACGACCCTGTCGTCGTAAGCGTGCTGCGTCGCGTGTTCCAGCGCAGGGCCGACCACGGCATCGGCTTCGGCCTCGGCGGCCGCATCGTCGTCGCACATCCTGACGAGCTGCGTGGGCTCAGTGTCGCCACCCACCTGCACTCCGAGGGCTACGTCTCCGAGGTTGCGAGGGAGCTCGGACGTGCCCGGGACAGCATTCGGAAAATCACTCCGAAGTCGGTGGTGCTCGGCGCCTCGTTGCCGGGGGATGATCTGGCTCGATTTATTCGTGAGATTCGTGGCAACGCCGAGCTCGCGGGCATCCCGCTCGTGGTGATCGACGCCAACGACCTCGACACGCGGGTGGAGCTGCTCACCTCCGGCGCTGACGTCTGTCTGCCAGGCGACGTCAGTTTCCGTGAGTTCAAGGCTACGCTCGGAGCCCTCCTGCGCCGCCGCGAGGAGATCGATGCGCCAGTGGCCGATCGGCTGGCGCGCTTCTGAACGAAGCCCTCCGCGAAAGAAGTCGAGTAGGGCGTCTGTGCTCGGATAGCAGGTCAAGACGCGGTTCGCACGAAATGAGCTCTTGTGAAGTTTAGCTCGAGACCGCCTTCGGCGGATCTACCGAACACCGGGGCTCACCTTGATTGGCGGGCGCTGGAGCGCTCCGCAATCGGCGCTCCGATGCCCACGCCGCCCCCTCGCGTCCGAGCGATCGAGCGGGGGGCTCCGGTTCGGCAGGGCTGGCTCCTCCGCCGCATCAATGCCCGAAAGCCGCGTCCCGCGCGGACTCGCCCGCTCCCCCTCCCTCCCGAAATCTCGATTGGTCAGCCGCTACGTCGGCGCCCGGAGAGCACCGACCTCTCTTTCGAACCCCTTTACCTCCTGGTTCCAGGTGAGGATTCCCGCAGGAATGGCTCAGCAGCGTTGGCGGCATTCGACGCAGCCAAGCGCTTTGCCGGGGGACGCGCGGTCGTTCTCATCGACCTGGATGCGGATCTCCCTCACCTCACCCGCAAGTTCGCCCCGGGGGCTACTGACGGAATAGCCGACGCGCTCGAGTTCGGCATCTCGCTCCCGGCAGTGGCATCGCAGATCGACCCGGGAGTGCAGTTTGTTCCGGTCGGCACACTCCTCTCCGGACCCGCCGTGCTCTACTCGAGCAGCGGATGGGGCACTCTGATCGAGCGCGCCAAGCGTACTGGCACTAGACTGCTCGCCTACGCCCCACTCGACCGGGAGCGGCTTTCCAGCATCGCACCGCATGTCGGAGCAGTGCTCCTGCTGGCTGATTCCTCCGAAGAGCGCCGGATCAGGTCTCTCCTGCCGCCATCACTCGCGGTAGTCGGAGTCATCCAGCCGCCGACGGCTCCCCTGGAAGAATTCCTCAGCGTCCAGAACGCTGCCGAAGCAACCGCCGGAGCAGCCTTCGATGCCGGCGCGGGAGTGACCAGCGAGGATCGCGCGCTCGATGATCCTGGGGTAAGGAGTGGCGTTGAGGCGGTCCCATCTGAGCCGAGTACCCCCTCCTTTCTCGACGCACTCACCAACGCGACAAAGGGCCTTGCCACCCGAAGCGCTCCTGTCGGTGGCGTGGAGGGAGAGATTCCGACGAACGGAGCAGCCGGTCTTGGGTCCGCTCCCGGACCAGGAGCGGCTGGAGGCGAAGGCGGCCTTTCGCAGCCCCGAAAGCCGTCGCTGATCGACTCCGTCCTCGAGTTCCTCCGTCGCCGGCCTGCGCCGGGGACGGCGGGAGCGCCCGACGTCGTCGTAACGGGTGGCGAAGAGCCGGTTGCTGCGCTGGAGCCGCAGGTCATCCCGGCTCAGGCAGAGGCTGGTGCGGCTCCTGTAGATGAGCTGCTGCCCGGCGCAACGGGACAGCCGCAGGGCCGCTCCAGTCTAGTCGTCGACGTGAGCACGAGCGCCCTCGCGACTGCTGCGGATAGTGAGGCCGCGGTTGCCGCCCCAAGGGAGGGGCCTGCGGTGAGTGCGCCGACAGTCGGCGAAGTGTCAGCCGCCGATGACGCTGTCGATGTCTGGGCAGCCGCGAGGATCAAGGCGGAAGCGACGCTTGCCCGCGAGCACGGTCCCACAGATCAGCGCGCGGGGAGCGAAGCTCCCGCTACCGCGTCCGGGATCAACGTGGATGTGTGGGCGATAGCCCGTGAAAGAGCAAACGCCGCCCTGAGTCGGCAGGTAGCGGAGGAGGCCCTCGCCGAAGTCCCGGAACGCGTGGTCGAAGCCCCGCCTTCAACCCTCGAGTCGACAGCCGCCCCCTTCGAGGCCACCGAGGACGTGGTGGTCGAGGTTGCTCCGGGCATCTGGCTGCCGCCGGCTGCTGACACGGAGCGAGAGGTAGTCACCGCATCGACTTTTGAGCCGCTACTCGCTGCTTCAGTAGAGGCGCCCGGATGCGGTGAATCTGTGGAAGCCGAAGTCCCCCCTGCCGCTGCACCGCAGGCGGAGGCAAATGCCGGCACTGAGCCATGGCCAGCGCGGCCGTTTGGCGAGCCAGCACCAGCCCCTCCCGCAGCTGACCGGGATGTCGCAGGGGACGACGAAGGGACTGGCCACCGATCCATCTTCGAGAATCTCCTCGCCGTCGGCGATGAGGCGCCCGCGGAGGAGCCGAAGAGGGCGCCGACAACCGCCCGCGGGATCAGCCTTGCCGCCTGGCTCGCCGCGGAGGAGAGCCGTCTCGAGCAAACGGAAGAGCCGGTCGTCTCGACGCCGAAGGATCGGCCGGCGCCGACCACTGGTGAGCCGGATCCGAAGCTCGCGGCGGCGCGATGGGTCCTGCCCTCCGAACAGGCCGATGAGTCGCTTCCACAGACCCGCTCCTCTGAAGTAATCCGCGTCGCTCCCGGTGAAACCATTGTTGTTTCGGCCAGTCAGCCGGTCGTGGAGCTGGTACCGAAAGAGATCATTATCTCCCCGGCGCCTCCGGAGATCATTGAGCCGCCGGTGGAGCGCGCCACCTCGCCTCGCGAAGCTCCCGAGCCCTTCACCGACGCCGCCGAGGAATCACCCCTAGCCTTTCCGGAGATCGACTCGTCCGTCTTCGCCGGCGACGAAGCGCTGGCCCCCGCCGGCGTCGAATACGCCGTGATTGAGCCGGAAGGAACGGCGGTCGAAGTCATCGAGGTAACGCCGATCCCGCCGCCCCCCGCGCCCGCACCGCAGACAGAGGGGGAAAATCGGCGGGACCTGCTCGAGCGAGGCGCCCGTGCAACGCACAGGTACTCAGTACCTCGGACGAGCCAGAGGCGGGAGATCGCCATCCGCACCGCCTCCGTTCTGATCCTGCTCTACTGGTGCTACTACATCGGTTGGCGCTGGACAGAAACCCTCAACCTCGACGCGCCCTGGTTCTCGATCCCACTGGCGCTTGCCGAGACATGGGGCCTGCTGACGGCGATCTTCCTGACTTTCACTGTCTGGCGCCTGAATCACCGGGTGGTGACGACGCCTCCTCGCGGTCTAAAGGTCGACGTCTACATCACCACATATGACGAGCCGCTCGAGGTCATCCGCCGCACCACGATCAGCGCGCGTGAGATCCGCTATCCTCACAAGACTTACGTGCTGGACGATGGCCGGCGCGAAGAGATCCGAGCCATGGCCCAGGATCTCGGTGTGGAGTACATCACCCGGGAGAACAACGCTCACGCCAAGGCTGGTAATCTGAACAATGCTCTGAGTCATACCTCAGGGGATTTCATCCTGCAGATGGACGCGGACCACGCTCCGCTTCCACACATCCTTGATCGGCTGCTCGGCTTCTTCGGCGATCCTCGCGTAGCCTTTGTCCAGACTCCGCAGGACTTTTACAACACGGACTCGTTCACGTCCGATGTGAACGAGGAGGCCCAGCGTGTCTGGGAAGAACAGAGGCTCTTCTTCTCGGTTGTTCAGCCGGGCAAGGACGCCTGGAACTCTGCCTTCTTCTGTGGGAGCTGCGCTGTTATCCGGCGGGAGGCACTAAACGAGATTGGTGGCTTCTCCGTGAAGAGCGTGACGGAGGACATCGAGACATCGCTGATCCTCCACTCGCGCGGGTGGAAATCAGTGTATCACGGTGAGAGCCTCGCGTTCGGCCTGGCGGCGACCTCGGCGGCGGCATTCCACATCCAGCATGGGCGCTGGGCACGCGGAGGGATGCAGGTCCTCCGGAAGTTCAATCCGATCACCTATCCAGGTTTGAGTCCTGCTCAGAGGATTGGATACTTCTTCTCCCTGACCGGATATGTGGCGGGGCTGCAGAAGATGATCTTCTACAGCGCCCCAATCATCTTCTTCCTGACGGGGGTTCTGCCGATCCGCGCGATCGATTCAGAGTTCCTGGTCAGGTTCGTCCCTTATCTGGTGCTCTCGGTGGCGCTCGTCGAAATCCTCTCCCGCGGCCTGGGGTTTACCTGGATTTCCGAGCGGTACCAGATGGCGAAGTTCTGGACGTACACCAGCTCCCTTCCGACTTTCTTCACCAACCGCCGGCTGCAGTTCCGGGTTACCCCAAAGGGTCCAACCCATGTCCCGTTCGGAACGTACGCGCCACAGCTGATCCTGATGGTTCTGACGGTCGTGTCGGTCTACTGGGCGACCTTTGCTTACCAGCTCGGCTGGGTCGATTATCCGGTCCCCGGGTGGCGATCGCTCGCTTTTCAGCTGAACTTCCTATGGGGAGCGGTGAACTTCTTTCTGGCCGCGTTTGTCGTTCGGTTGAGCATCAAGCTGCAGCAGCAGCGTCAGGATCACCGCTTCTCGGACCGTTTTCCGATTGAAGTTCGATCAGCAGGAGACGCGGAGCAGCCCGAGGGGCCCCAGCTCGCCCTGACCGAAGACCTCAACTCCTCCGGCCTGTCGTTCCGCTCCGTCACGCGGTATGAGCCGGGGACGGAGCTTAGCATATCCCTGCCGCTGTCTACCCGCCCGGTCACTGTTGAAGGCGTCGTAGTCCATGTGAACCCGGTCCTGGAGCGGGACGTCCCGGCTTTCAGCCACGGCGTAGAGTTCAGGAATGTCCCGCTGGATGTTCGCGATTCGATCGAGATCCACTGCGCGCACCATGCTGTGCCCTTCAAGCAGATGCAGTACAGGCTGGCGAGCAGCACGGGGCCCGCGCTCGATCCACGTCCTCGCGAAAAGGCTGCGTCCAGAAGGCAGATTCGCCTCCCCACGCTCGTACTGATCGGTGGAGCGGAGGGGCGGCAGGAGGTGGCATTCCTCGACGAGCTCTCCAGCGGCCGCGCCTCCCTCATCATGAACGAGGCTGTGCCGCCCAACACACCGATTGAATTCTCGGTGCCGGGCACGACCTTGAACGGGAGCGGCTTCACTACCTACTCCAACGCTCTCGAGACCCCGATCGGCGTCAGGTTTGTGGTTGGTGTTCGAGTGGAGGGAACGCATCCCGAGGTTCAGGAGAAAAGCAGCAGGTTGCCGGGCTTCAGGCGGATAAAGCCTGCGCTTGCAGCACTCGTGGCGGTCGCGGGTGCCGCTGGTCTGGCGAGGCGGGCTGCACACAAAAAGAATGAGGAGGAGAGCAAAACGCCCTCCTCCCCACCGAACGACTAGAACAGCGGCTTACGGGGCGAAGACTACTGCGACTCGGCCGTACCAGGTGTTGTCGGCCGGTCCGAGATTGTTCTTCAGGCCGCCGCTCAAAGAAGTGAAGATCCCCGTCCCGGAGGCCCATCGGATCAACGGCCCGAACATCTGAGCCCGGGTGTCGTCGTCGTCGAAGTCCCCCTGGAAGGAGTACTCAGCGCCGAGGTCGATCGAGCCCGGAGGCGCGGCGATGATCGGCAGATACGCCTGCAGCTGCGTGTACAGGAAGTTCGAACCGAAGTTGTGTGTTGCGAGCGCCTCTACGGCAGGCCGAGAGCCCCAGTACTGCGCCTGTAGCGTCGCCGCGGGCCCGCTTTCCCCACCTCCGAAGAAGTCCCCTCCGTCTCCCTGCTCATCGTCTCCGCCTACAAACTGGTAGCTTCCACGGGCGGTAAAAGCACCATTGGTTGCCGCGTACTGAACGCCGACACCAGGAGAGATCGACCACAAGGTCGCGGTCTCCTCGCCCTGCGGGAATCCGAGGATGTAGCCTTCGAGCGACCCGACCGGCTGCCACCCGAGACCTCCCGGCCGAACGAGCGCCCCAAGCAGGCCGAGGGTGGTCTCGTCACCATCCGCGTAGCCAACGACGTACGTCGTTACTTCCTGTGCTTCGAGCTCCGGGGGGGCCGCAAGACCCGCAACGCCCGCCCCGACGACGAGTCCGGTGATCAGCCGAGAAACGGTCGAAGCCCTCCGGTATCGATGTTCGCGACTCATTTTTTCAGATTCCTATTCGGCCGAATACCCCCTGGAGTACCGGTGTCACGTCCGTAAAAGGCATCGAACCAGCCGTGAACCGGAGGCGGAAAATCCGCGTTTGCAACTTCGCCGCAATGCGAGTTCCGTGCCCCCTGCGGCGTGTACAGCAGAGAACGACGCGCAAAAACAGGAAGGGCGCTCATCTTCAGAATGAGCGCCGCGTCATCAGCCTAATCTGTTGACCGTGCGGTGATCACCGCACGGTCAGAAACACATCGTCAGTGGCCGACAGCGGTACCGGCACATGCGCCTCATCCGACCAGAACAACCTGAGGGCAATCGAGCCGGTGTCGGGTGCCGGCAGCGTCCATTCGTAGCTCCCATCCGGAACCGGCCGGATGTCGGTGCTCGAGGGCATCACCTCCTGGCCCCCTACGTCAGCATGGATGTGGAGGCCGCCGGTCCCCCAGCCGCCCGGTTGGATCGAAAGAGTCTCTTCACTTGTGAACCGCAGCTCGATCTGCCGACCCACAGCCGTACCGGACGCCGGGCTCAGGATAGTGACGGCCGGTGCGGTGGGCACGGGAACCACATCGTCTCCACCGGGATCGTTCTGTACGAGGAGGAATAGAGCTGCGGCAATCAGCAGAACGGCGAAAGCACCAAGCACCTTCTCCTGAAGCGCGAGGCCCCTGCGAGTCTTCTGCCCGTCAACGGAACCCGCTTCCGCTACAGCCGTTCGAGAAGCCATTTCGGAGTCCAGTGAGAGAGCAAAGCCGTGAGGATGGTGAATTGCCCCGTAAGCATCAGGAGCCCGACGACGAGCAGGAGGGCCCCGCTGAGACGGCTGAGCCAGGGCAGCCATGGGCCGATCGAGCGCATCCGCCCAAGGAAGCGGCTGAGCAGGAGTGCAGCAATGAGGAACGGGATGGCTAATCCTGCGGAGTAGACGAGCAGAAGCCCAACCCCTTGAGCCAGCGAATCGGAGTTCGCGGCCAGGGTGAGGATTGCAGCGAGCGCCGGGCCGATGCATGGCGTCCAGCCGGCACCGAAGGTGATTCCCACCAGCACGGTGCCCATATAACCCGTCGGCTTATCGGCGAGGTGCACTCGCCATTCCCGCGAAGCACCCGGAATACGAAGAAGTCCTATAAGGTAAAGCCCGAAGATGATGAGGAGGCCGCCTCCGATCATCTCCACCCACCGGCTCGCGTAGCGAAAGAGCGAGCCCAGGAACGTCGCGGACGCTCCCATAACCACGAAAACGAACGTGAAACCGAGAATAAAAAGGACGCTGTGAATCATGACCGTGCGCCGGACCTGGTCACGCTCAGCTGTCTCGGACGTGAGCTCATCGAGGCTCATCCCCGTCACGAAAGTGACATACGAGGGGACGAGCGGCAGAACACAGGGGGAGAGGAACGAGAGAACCCCCGCGGCCAATGCGACGAGAAGCGGTACGCTCTGCGCCTCCATCAGGAGTCTCCCTCTTGAGTTGGGAACAGGTCCAGCACTTCTGAAGATACCGCCTTTCGCCGGCTCCGACCAAGTGGCCTGGAGGAAGGGTCCTGGGCGGGAGCATGAAACGGCTCCACGCACGCGGGTGTGTCGTTCGCGGGGCTGTTTACCAGCGGACTCACCTCGTACGCCTCGAGATCGTCGCCATCGTAGGGAACCATGATCTCCCGCAGTCGCTCGAGAGAGCTACCGGGGTCCAGCCACGCATCCCGCTCTCCCTCCGGGATCATCAGGGGCATCCGGTCGTGTATTCCCACGATTCGCGGGGAAGCGGATGTCGTGATGATCGCACAGCTGTCGATCTCCTGATCGTCTTCACCCCAGCGATCCCAGAGGCCCGCGACGGTAAAGGGCCGCCGGCTCTCTAGACACACTCGATGGGGTCGCCGCACGCCACCATCGGCCTGCCACTCGTAGTATCCGTCGATCACGACGAGGCACCTGCGACTCTCGAACGGCTCCTTGAAGGCGGCCTTTGTCCACACGGACTCCGCACGCGCGTTGATGTGACGGCGGCTGGCCGAAGAGTCGGGTGACGATGCGGGAACGAGGCCCCACACGATCTCCCTCAGCTCTCTCCCTCCCTCACCCGTCAGCGCGAGCAGAGGCTGGCTCGGTGGGATGTTGTACCGGGGCTGATACCCACGCGGCGCGCGGAAACCGAATGTCTGTTGAAGATCATCAGCACTTACCGTGAGCATCGCCCGTCCGCACATCGGCTACGGCCCCCCGTTAGAGTGGTTCAGCGCGCGTATCAAATGCTGGTATATGTCTCAAGCTGACTGCGATAGGTACCCCTTGACCCGAGACGGTTCCGCATTATCTTATTACTAAGATACTTTTGAGGTGGGGCACTGCAGCGGTGTGCCTTCAGGGTCACAAACAGGAGAGGCAGAGATGAGCGCAACGACAACGGCTGTATTCACTGAGACGTGGAAGATCGACCCGACCCATACATCAGTGGATTTCAGCGTCAAGCATATGATGATCACGACGGTGAAGGGACGCTTCAGCGAAGTCGAAGGGATGGTAACGACCGCCGGAGAGGCTGGGGAGTGGAGCGTCGATGTCCGGATTGCAGCGGCAAGCATCGACACTCGGACGGGTCAGCGGGACGACCATCTCAGGTCAGCTGATTTCCTTGATGTGGAGACATATCCGGAGCTGACGTTCAAGAGCACCAGGGTGGAGGGTGCCTTCGCCGAAGTGGGGGACCGGTTCAAGCTTCATGGTGATCTCACCATCCGTGGAACGAGCCGCCCTGTAGTGCTCGACGCGACGTACGAGGGGCGCGGGCGCGACCCGTGGGGCGGTGAGCGTCTGAGCTTCAATGCAGCGACCCGAATCGACCGGCGCGAGTTCGGTCTAGTCTGGAATCAGGGCCTGGAGACAGGTGGAGTGCTCGTCGGCACCGACGTGACCATCAACCTGGATGTGCAGCTGGTAAAGCAGGCATAGTCGGTGGATCGTCAGTGGTCTGAGGGCCGGGCTCCTGATGGGGGTCCGGCCCTCCCTCGCTAAGGGAGGCGGAGATGAGGATGCGGACAGAGGGAATTCATCATATCGGGCTGGTGACGCGGGATCGGACGAGGAGCATCCCCTTCTACCGGGATCTGCTTGGACTGACGTTGCTGAGGAACGAGTCGGCAGGGGGCGCGCGGAGCTATCAGGTTTGCTTTGGGGATGAACAGGGCTCGCCTGGAACGCTGCTGGCCCTAACGGAGATTGCTGGAGGGTCAGCTGGCAGATCGGGAGTAGGTGGGGTCCACCACTTCGCGCTCGGAACCTCGGACGACGCCGCGCTCCTTCGCTGGAAGCGCCGGCTGAACGACTGCGGAGTTCCAGCTTCGGGTCCATACGATCGGGGATACTTCACGAGCCTCTACTTCAGGGATCCGGACGGGCAGATCGTAGAGATTGCCACGGAGGGCCCGGGTTACGCCATCGACGAACCGGCGGATGCACTTGGCCGCGAGACCACGTACCCGCCTCAGCGGATCATCGCAGGCTACCGGGATGAAGCCGCTATCGCTGCGCTGACACATCCTGAGCCGGTCCGGGAGATCACCCGGGAGATGAAGCTGAGTGGCATTCACCATATCAGCGCAATCTCGCCCGGGCTGACGGAGGTCGGACGCTTTTACGAGGACGTCCTCGGTCTCAGCCTCGTGAAAAGGACGATCAACCGTGATGCTCCAGACGTGCCGCACTGGTTCTGGGCCAACTACCGGGACGGTATCGTCCAGAAAGGCAGTGCCTTCACGATCTTCGGGGCACCGCCCAGCTGGAGCAGTGCCAGAGCAGGAGCCGGACAGGCGAGCGGGGTAGCGTTCCGGGCGCCAGATCGGGATCGCCTCCTTGCATGGAAGGATTACCTGCTGAATAGAGGCGTGGAGGTTACGACTTCGGTCTGGGACCCGGCGTTTGAGAGCATCCAGCTCCAGGCTCCTGACGGCCTCCAGATTCACCTGGCGACTGACGTTCCAGGATTCTGACCACGGGGCTCCAATTGTCAGGACGGAAGAGGGGCTCCGCTTTGAGGAGCCCCTCTTTCGCTGCTCCCTCTGCGAACTCAGGGTCGGCTCGACTCATGGATGTAGTCGAGGCGCTCATCAGCCTCCATCACAAAGTCGAGGACCGTCTCAACAGCATCCACGAAGAAGGGTGTTTTGATCTTCTCGAAGGTGTCTGTCGGCTGATGGTAATCAGAGTGATCCTCGACCCCGAAGTAGAGGAATGGGATACCCGCCTGATGGAAGGCGCCGTGGTCGGACTGATCGGTCCAGTCATCGGAGGGGCTGGGTATCGGGCGGTCGTGTCCCATCCGGATGGTGATGTCAGAGCGTTCGCCAACCTCCTCCACGAGCGGAATCAGAAAGGGGTAGTGTGAGGTACCCGATGCGAAGAGTTCGTTCTGCTCATTTCGCCCCACCATGTCCATGTTGACGTTCAGCACGATCGACTCGCGCGGAACGGGGGGGGAGCGCACGAAGGTGTGCGCCCCCCGCAACCCCAGCTCCTCGGCGTCCAGCGCGGCGAAGATGATCGAGCTTTCCGGCGGATTCCCCGCAAAGTGCCTGGCAATTTCAAGGAGCGCTGCCGTTCCCGAAGCGTTGTCGTCCGCGCCCGGGTAGATCGAGCCCCCGCGGGTACCGAGGTGGTCGTAGTGGGCGGTCACTACAATGTGCTGGTCGGACCGGGAGCTTCCCTGAACGTACCCGATGACGTTGGCCGCAGTGGCGTTCTGCTGGCCGAGCTGAAAATTCTGGAGCCAGCCGCCAGGGAAGGATCGCACACCGGCTTCCTTCAGCTCTCTCTGGATGTAGGCCCGCGCCTCCAGATTGCCTGGAGAGCCGGCGGCCCGACCCTGGAGGCTGGGGCTGGACAGAAATCGCAAATCCTCCACGACGCGGTCTGCGTCGACCTCCTGCTGCCCCTCCACCGTGATGCTGCGGGCCGGACCCGAGCACCCGACGATTGCGATCAGCAGGATCAGCTTTCCAAATAGTTGCATCTCGCCTTGTGGTCCTGATAGTGACATCCTGCCTGAGCTCGGAATACTGAGGCTGGTGGCATTGGGGCTCTTAGTAACCAGCCGCCGGCAGCGCGAACCACGGAAGCTTCTCAGCCGAACATGGCACGAAGAAAGCATTGAAACGGGGCGACCCGCACCAGATTCAGGAGAGATCCATGAGCGATCAGTTGCCGAGAGATCCGGACCCGCCAGGAACCGAGCGCGTGGAGCGGGTCGAGTACATCGAGCGCGTGCCCACGAACACCCCGGTCCCAGGCCCGAGGAGCTCCTCGCCGATGTGGGCGTGGGTGCTCCCTCTCGTGCTCGTAGCGATCGCGCTCATCTGGTACGTCCTGTCCCGCGGTGAGCCGACCCCGCCGGTCGAGATCATTACGTTGATCGAGTCCGCCAGAGTCACGGGCCCGAGCGTCACCTGACACCGGGAGTCGTCAAAGCTCGAAGGGGAAGGTATCGGGCACTTCCCCCTTCTCCCAGATCGCTGACCTTTCCAGCGGCTCGAGCGCCTTCGTCTCGTCGATGTGAATGACCGCGTCGAATTGCTCGGGCACCCGGGCGGCGAAGTAGTGACTTCCCCGCTCCGTTTCCGGCCGATAGATCACCCCGATTGCCCTCTGCAGTCGCGGCTTGGACAGGGCGCTTCGAAGATCCGCGTCCTGCAGGAGCAGGAGAAAGCTCGGAATCCCACTGCCGTGGAATAGCTCCTCCCAGCTTCCGGGTAGACCTGGCCGGACACGGCGACGCTGCGCAGGCTCATTCCAATCAGTCGCCGCGGTCACCGTCCCAGTGTAGGTCGAGAACCCCACCAGACAGGCAGATTTGCCGAAACGCTCTCGTGCGAGCTGCCCGACGTTCCACTCGCCGCTCCTGCTCATGTCCGTCGCACGCGCGTCGCCAATGTGGGAGTTGTGCTCCCAGACCACTATTCTGCTTCCTTCCCCAAAGTGCCGCGAGAGAGCCTCCAGAGTGTCGGCCATGTGGCAATCGCGCAGGTTCCAGGTCGATTTCCGACCCCGGAACATTGCTCGATAGTACTCTTCCGCGTTCTTCACGAGCCGGGCATTCTGCTCGGCAGCAAAGTGCTCATCGGCACTCATCGCGTCAGCAGTAGGCGCGATGTCCTTCGCGGCCGCTCGTATCTCCAGCAGCTGCTGAATCGCCTGCTCCTCGCATGTTCCAGTAGAGCCCAGCGCAGCCGAATAGCCGTACGCCTGCGAATCCTCGCCGAACTCCTCGAAGCATGAGTAACGCTGCCTCGCACGAGCGGCGGCTTCCGGATCAGCTTTGTCGAGATAGTCGAGAACCGCGTCGATCGACCCATAAAGAGAATAGAGATCGAGGCCGTAGAAGCCGACGCGGGCGCTCTCCGGACGCGCGAGATTGTGCTCCCGGAGCCACTCGATCAGCGTGACGATGTCCTGATTTCTCCACATCCAGAGGGGGAAGCGCTGGAAGTCGTCCAGGGCTTCGAGCGGCGTAGCGTCATCGCTTATCCCGCGGACGTAGCGGTTTACGCGATACGCGTCAGGCCAGTCGGCCTCAACAGCGACAGCGTTGAACCCCTTCTCCTCGATGAGCCGACGGGTAATCCGCGCGCGCTCTTGGTAGAACTCGTGAGTACCGTGCGATGCTTCTCCAAGAAGAACGACTCGCGCGTCCCCGATGAGATCGATCAGCGCGTCGTAGTCACCTCGCGCTCCCGTAACCGGAATGGCGTGCTCCTTGATCTTCCGCAGCTCGGCTGACTCGCCCGACATACTCTTCCTCCCGAATCGGTTGCTCCTCGACTGCTGGCAAAATCCCTTCCCTGCGCCTCCGGACATGGCAATGCGGTGTCGGTGCAACCAGTCAGGTTTGCTCGGGAGTGTGTTCGGCGACGCTTAACACGGCGGCGGGGATCTTTGACTGGATCTCTCGTGTATCGGACAAAGTACGCCAATATTGACACTCCCCGGAGCGCTCTCTAGATTGTGCAATTCGGCGAGCATGTTCGATACTCTCGAACACCAGCGTGCAGGAGGACCTGGGCAGCTTGAGGCCCGGGTTTTTTTGTGCTCACCGACGCCCGTTGCGGGGGGCGAATGGACCCGCGAAACGCCGTCCCAGGTCGTACGAATGTTCCTGGGCGCGCGAGAGTCGATCAAAACAACACCAGGAGTACGGGATGCGAACCGTCGGCACTGTGAAGTGGTTCAACGACGCCAAGGGCTTTGGCTTCATCACGCCTGAGGATGGCACCAAGGACTGCTTCGTCCATCACACCGCCATCCAGATGCAGGGCTTCAAGAGCCTCGCCGAGGGTGAGCGGGTCGAGTTCGACATCGTTGAGGGCCAGAAGGGCCCTGCGGCGGAGAACGTCGTGCGCCTGGGCTGAGCTTAGCTCGACTCTAGAAAACGGCCGCCTCTCGAAGGGCGGCCGTTTTTGTTTGCCATGACTCTGGACCTTCCACTATCCGACGTTCAGAATCATGAAATTCAAGTGACCACGAATGTGGCTCCCGCGTCACCACAGAAGGGAGTAGTATGCGAGAGAGAATAGCCGGAACCGGACTCCTGCTTTGCGGCCTGCTGATCGGCTGGGGGAGCACGCTCGCCGGTCAGACGGAACCGCCGCTGGTTGGGCTCAATCAGCCGGTACGGGGTGAGCTTACGAGTCGCGATCCGGTGCTTTCCGAGGACGGAGCGTTCAAGCTCTATCGCTTCACCGCCCAATCCGGCCGCGAATACGATATCCAGCTGCGGAGCGACGACTTCTCCCCTGCTCTGACCGTGGCAAGACCCGTCGGTGGAGTGACGGATTACATGGCTCGCTCCAGTGATCACGGGCTTGGCGCCGGCGCCCTGCTCAGATTCAGAGCGCCTACCGCCGGGTCATTCCTGGTACTGGCTCGAACGGGCAATGAGGAGATCGGCTCCTATACCCTGACCATCTCGCCAGCCGCCGGTGATGATGGACAGCCACTCGTGCTGGACCAGCCGATCAACAACTGGGTGGAAGACGAAGCGTTCCACACTGTCCAAGCCGTTCCGGGCACCGAGCTGGAGATCACAGCGCGCTCGCGGGACTTCGACATCTTCCTCGAAGTAGGCCGCATGGAGAATGGCACCTTCGTGCAGCTACAGAGCGACGACGACAGCGGGGGCGATACGAACTCGCGCCTCTACTTAGATGCAGAAACCCCCGGCGAGTATCTGGTTCGCGTCTCCCCCTATGGCGACGCAGAAGGTGGGTCCTACGCCGTTGTTGCGGTTGAGGCGCCCAGCATGCCGGAAGCGCTCGACCTCTCCGTAGGCAGCCGGATTCGCGGGGAGCTCGTGGAAAACGCGACCTCTCTCGCCGATGGCTCGCCCTTCGTCGACTACGAGCTGGAGGCCAGCGAAGGAGACCGGTTCCGCATCGAAGTCACCTCCGGCAGCTTCGACACGCAGGTGGCGGTCGGGACCATCGAGGCGCGCGAGTTCACCGAGATAGCATCCAACGATGACGGTGGAGATCCCGATCTGGGATCGTCGGATTCACGCCTTGTCTTCTCGGCGACCTCTGATGGACCTTTCACCGTTCGCGTAACGCCGTTCAGCGGAGAAGGAACGGGCGAGTACACGATCGAGGTGACGGAGCTGCCACCGCTGCCGGCGACCGCATTGGGCGGAACGATCCAGGTCGGCCGCCCAGTCGAGGCCACCCTTGGCGACGGAGATGCGATCCTGGAGGACAACGCCCCATATCAGGAATGGCGGTTCTCTGCGGGTGCGGGTGACGACTACCTGATCAACCTCGCGTCGGACGACTTCGACACACACGTGTACGTCGGACGAATGGTCGGCGGCGACTTCGAGGAGATTGCGAGCAATGATGACTGGGAAGACTCGGACAACGGTACCGACTCGCGGGTGGAGTTCACCGCTCCATCCAGTGGTGAGTTCGTGATCCGCGTTCGGCCGTTCAGCCCCGATCAGTCCGGCGAGTACACGCTGACGCTGGAGCAGGCAAATACCGCGTAAGGCATAAGCGTCCTGCCGACGCCGTCGGCTCCCGCCCCCCATCCGGGAGCATCGCCTCTCGATCGACACCGCCCACCGCTAAGCACCGCGACGCCGATCAACGAAAAAGGCCGCCCCTCCACAGGCGGCCTTTCTCGTATCTCTCAACGGCAGCAGACTAACGCTTGAGCATGCCGTTCTTGCTCATCTCACTCTGGAGGGCCTGACCGCCTCTGATGTAGTTGCGGCGAAGACCATCCAATGCGGCGTGCAGGTTGCCCGCTTCCAGCGCCTTGACGATTTCGTCGTGCTCACTAACGGACAGCTTGACGTTCTCTGCAACCGAGAAGTACCAGATGTCGAGGAGCACCACCTGTGCGCGAAGCTGGTCCAGCAGCTCAGCCAGTCGCGTGTTGCCGCTGCGGTCGGAGAAGACTTTGTGGAAGGCGTTGTTGTGCTCCACCAGCGCCCGGGCATCTCCGTCTTCGCCGGCCTGCTCGAGCTTCCGGTTGAGCTCCTTCAGCTTGCGAAGGTCGGCTGCGGTGATCGCCTCGAACGACAGCGATCCTGCCACCATCTCCAGCGCCGTTACGATCGGATAGACTTCGAGAAGTGTCTCCCAGGGGCGGTCCGGAACACGGAAACCGCGATGAGGAACTCGGTCGAGGAAATCCTGGCTCGCGAGGCGATTCAGCGCTTCCCGGACCGGGGTGCGACTTACACCGGTCGCCCTACTAACCTCCTGCTCCCGTATAAAGGTTCCCGGCGCGAGCTCGCGCTGCAGGATCCTGTTGCGGACGATCTGATAGACCCGGTCGGCCAGAGTCGCTGCCTCGATCTGAGGCCAGCGTCCAGCAGAAGCGGACGATCGTCGCTCGGCCCGTTGCCGAGGCTCCCTCGCGAGTTTTTCCGCCATTCGCTCTGAGCTCCTTTGTACGTAAGCCCGGCCAACGAGCACCTCCATTCCGTCACACCGCTACCTGGAATGGCCGACGCATCATCGTTTCTGGTTCAGAAACCATACAATTTGGCGTACTGCCATGTACAACCGGGCAGCGGAAATCCCTCCGCGTTCTGCGCGCTTCACCTGCAAGGGGCGGCGGGAGCTGGCTCACGCACCAGCATTCCCGACACTCAAGCCCCCGTTTCAAGCAACAGCAGCACGGACATTGAAGTGGCAGCTTCAGTACCCAATCCCGCTGTCGAGCCGGTGACGGTAACACACGGACACCTTCTGGAAAAGGGGAGTCTTCCCAACCGCGAGCATAGGCCGCAATCGCAGCTCTCCTGCGAAGATGCACCC
>ERZ1066118.207-NODE-207-length-61971-cov-11.911461_pt1 | contig 61971 bp, 46 predicted proteins | sample MGYA00382765_ERZ1066118 | MGnify/ENA primary metagenome ERZ1066118 (study PRJEB33369, sample SAMEA5778348) | biofilm metagenome | biome: Industrial cooling water; feature: Water cooling tower basin; material: Biofilm | place: United Arab Emirates | collected...
CATAGTTTTGTAAAACGCTATTTAGGAACATGGTACTAACTTCTAACGATTTTAGCGGCTTACTCAACGAGCGTTTTTTTCGTAATTTCTTGCCAATTCCGGCTACTAGCAGTATAGATTTAGGTACAATAACACCAGACTTTCGATTGCCAGATATTACTAACGGTAGAGAAATTCAACTATCAGAATATCGAGGGAAGCAGCCAGTAATTTTGGTGTTTACGCGGATTTTCACGGAAAAACAGTATTGTCCTTTTTGCTTCCCGCACATTAAGGACGTAAATGATAAATACGATCGCTTCCGCGATCGCGGGGTCGAACTATTAATGATTACGAGTACCGATGAGAAACAGAGTCAAATCGTAGTCAGAGATTTAGGCTTGAGAATGCCTTTGCTGAGCGATCCTAGCTGTGAGGTGTTTAGAGCATACAGCACGGGACAAGCGCTTGGCGCGCCTTTACCCGCTCAGTTTGTATTAGATAAACAGGGGAGGTTACGCTACAAACACCTGTTTTCTTTCCTCGATCGTAACGCCAGTGTAGAGCAAATGTTAGCGGCTATTGATTAAATTTGTAGAGTGCGTCATTGATGCACTCTACAAATTTATAGGCGTACTTGTGGCAAGCGATCGCGGGGATTGAAAGTGCGACTACTGCGAATCTTTTCATAATACTCCCGCTCCGTACTACTCAAATCTTTGGGTGGAACGATTGCAATTTTTACTAATAAATCAGTACGTCCACCCTTGGGTTGAGTCCAACCTTTACCGCGCAAGCGCAAAGACTGACCGGAACGAACGCCAGCTGGAATATTGAGTTTGACAGAACCATCGGGAGTAGGAACGTCAATTGCCGCCCCAAGTACCGCTTCATCGGGAGTAATTGGCACTTCACAAATGAGATTATCGCCCTCAAACTTGAAGAAAGAGTGCGGTTGAATATCTACTTTCAAGTACAGATCGCCCCGTTGCTGCGTGGCGGGATTAACTAAACCTTTGCCCCGCACGCGGACGCGGCTGCCAGGTTTTGCCCCTGGCGGAATGCGGACTTCAATAGTTTCGCTACCAATACTCAGCCGCTTTTGTACGCCATGAAATGCTTCTGATAAAGTGAGAGCGATCGCTGCTTCTCGATCGGCGCTAGCTGCGGAACCATCAAAACCAGCAGTCGTATCGGCGAAACCATCAAAGCCAGTCGTTCCAGACGGTCTTCTGCCAGAAGTAGTGTAACTATAGGTCTGACGAGTCCCAGTAGTCCGCGTCCCACCAGCTGCGCCAGGTGCGCCAGCACCCCCAAAACGACCGAGCAGATCGTTGATAAACTCATCAAAGCTGCCGTATCTACCAAACTCAAAATCGTCGAAACCGACATTAACACCACCAGCACCAGCTCCACCAGGCGACCAAGCTTGTCCGGCTTGCTTCCAGTATTGACCAAATTGGTCGTATTTGCGGCGCTTGTCCGGATCTGACAGCACCTCATAGGCTTCGTTTACTTCTTTGAACCGCGCCTCAGCTTGTTTGTTACCTGGGTTAACATCCGGGTGAAATTTACGAGCTAGCCTGCGAAAAGCTTGTTTGATTTCATCATTGCTGGCAGTCTTGTTAACTCCCAAGATACTGTAATAGTCTTTAAAATCGGTAGCAGCCATCTAGCTATCAGCCTCCTGAGTGCGATTCAACCTAAATTTTTTCTGTAGGAATAAGCCCACCAAGGCGCTGTGTAGGCGATCGATTCAGCACCTAGTAAGTATAGTTTCAGGTATATACATTCTGCCCTAAACTTAGCAAACGGTTACATTAATCGAGTTCGGTTCTTGCTCAAGTGGCGATCGCAATTACCCTAATGTTTCGAGCAAGCAGTGGTAATTGATAATTGGTTATGCGTGGTGCGTGGTGCGTGATGAATGGGTTGTGGGGTGTGGTGTGGGAAGTGTGGGAGGACACTCGCAGAATTTTTTTCTCCCCGCTCTCCCCCAGATGGGCGACTCTCCCTCAGCTCTGTTCCCCGACTCCCGACTTCTGACTCCCGACTCCCGCCTTTGGTTGATAGGTCGAAGCGACGTGCAATTCTTTCAACTGTTTTGCGTCTACTCCAGAGGGTGCATCGGTTAATAAACAACGAGCTTGCTGTGTCTTTGGAAAGGCGATCGCATCCCGAATTGATTCTTCCCCTGCGAGTAACATCACCAAACGGTCTAAACCATAGGCAATTCCACCGTGGGGAGGAGTGCCGTATTCAAATGCTTCTAGTAGAAAGCCAAATTTGTTATAAGCTTCTTCCATCGACAAACCAATCGCCGCAAATACTTGTTCTTGTATTTCCCGTTGATAAATCCGCAAACTACCGCCACCAACTTCAAAACCGTTGAAAACTAAGTCATAAGCTTGAGCGCGGGCAGTCTTGAGGTCGCTGAGGTCGTCGGGATGGGGGGCTGTAAAAGGGTGATGTAATGCTTCTAAACGTTTTTCGTCGGCATTCCATTCAAACATAGGAAAATCTGTTACCCATAACAAGTTAATCTTGCTGGGATCGATCGCTTCCAATTCGTGACCGATGACTTGTCGCAAGCGGTCTAGGGTTTTGTTGACTACATCCGTAGCCCCAGCGCCAAATAGCAATAAGTGTCCTGGTTTTGCCCCAGTGCGACTCAAGAGTTCTTGTTTTTGGTCGGGGGTGAGGTTGTCTTTAATTGCACCGATGGTATCAATTTCTCCGTCTTCGCGGACGCGAATATATGCGAGTCCTTTTGCGCCTGCGCTTTCGGCTTCCTTAAATAAATCGCCGCCTGGTTTGATCCGCACGTTGGAAATGGCTTCATTTCCGAGCGGGATAGGAAGAATTTTGACAATACCGCCAGATTTTACAGCACCAGAGAAGACTTTGAAGCCAGAGTCCTTGACGAGGTCGGAGACATCAACTAGTTCCAAACCGAAACGGGTGTCAGGCTTATCACTACCGTAGCGTTCCATCGCTTCAGTATAGGTGAGGCGGGGAAAAGGACGGGGTAGGTCGATTCCTTTAACTGTCTGAAAAATATGACAAACTAAACTTTCGTTAAGCTGGATAATTTCTTCTTGAGACATGAAACTCATTTCCATGTCTAGCTGGGTAAATTCCGGCTGACGGTCAGCCCGCAAATCTTCATCGCGGAAGCAACGAGCAATTTGATAGTAGCGGTCAAAACCCGACACCATCAGCAATTGCTTGAATAATTGTGGCGACTGAGGTAGGGCAAACCACTCACCAGGGTTAGCGCGGCTGGGAACTAAATAATCTCTCGCACCTTCGGGAGTAGAACGGGTCAGTATTGGTGTTTCGATTTCAATAAAGTTTTGTTCGTCCTCTAGAAAACGACGCATCGCTTTAATGACCTGGTGGCGTAGTTGCAGGTTGCGATTCATGCGATCGCGACGCAAATCTAAATATCGATACTTCAGGCGCAACTCTTCGCGCACCGATTCGGTTTCAGCCGTACTCACTTGAAAGGGTAGCTGTTTGCTGACAGCGTTGAGCAATTCAATCTTATCGGCATAGATTTCGACTTCCCCTGTCGGCAGCTTGGAGTTGAGGGATTCTGGAGGACGTTGAGTAACTCTGCCGGTAATGCAGACAACGTACTCATTCCGTAGCGCTTCCGCATGACGGTATGAATCGGGGGTGCGTTGGGGATCGCTGACAATTTGGACAATTCCCGCGCGATCGCGCAAATCCAAAAAAATCACTCCTCCGTGATCGCGGCGACGGTCTACCCAACCATATAGGGTAACTGTTGCTCCAATATCTTCCGTGCGGAGGTCGCCGCAATAATGGGTTCGCATAACTATGGATTCAAACTCAGGTTAGTAATGACGATGCTAAAAATTGACAAAGCCTTCCTATTATCTAGCATTCTGATTCGTCATTGGTCATTTATCATTGGTCATTTGTAAATTTCTCTTCGATCGATAATTGGTTGTTGGTTGTTGTCTCCCTTGTCCCCGACTCCCGACTCCCGATTCCCGCAATAAGCTGCACAAAAGCTGAAGAGAACCTGTAAAACGACAAAATTGGATTTCTAACCTCTATAATCCCTTCTTCGTGGCGACATATCACTTTTATGGCGTAATGAGGCATCAAAGAATCATTTTGGAGCTTGCTACTCAGCAGGAAATCGAGCGGAAAAGACAGCGCTCGACTGATTCCGAACATTCTAGACGTAAGCAGCGATCGCTTGTAGATCGATCGATCCCCACACAACATACGCGATCGCATCCACCTCGCCGCCGGAGACGACTTAGGCGCTCTCGCTGGCACAAGCTAGTTATTTTAATTCCTACAGTTATTCTCAGTTTGTTGTTATCTCGATGGCTGCTATCGCTGCCAACTCAGCCTTCTCAAGCCAGTAATTCTCGAACTCGATCGGCACCAATTTCGGTTTCGCCAGTCAATGCGCTCAGTCGTGCCATTATTAGTCAAGAAAGTAAGAATAATCATCGATCGCTGAATCCCCATTCCCAAGCTTTGGGACTAGCTCAAATAATGCCTGCGAATATTGGTGCTTGGAGCAAGGAAGCACTCGGCTATCGCATATCTATTGATGAGTTTCTGAGCAATCCCACAGCTCAAAAGCAAATTATTAATTACAAGTTAGAGCAATATTGGCACGATGCTTTAGATGCAAGCCAGGGTGATGAAGAAATAGCCGTATTGAGGGTAGCAAGCCACTGGTATAGCGGTAGCCCCGACTTATATAAATCTGAAGCAGTTCAGTGGTACAGAGGAACAGACGGCAAATTACATCGCTATCCTTCTGTTGCTAAGTACAGCAATTCTATTTTGCAAAAATATAAGCAACACATTAGGGGAGAAGTCAGAAGTCAGGAGTCGTAGTCCCTAATTGAGATATTGCAGGGGCAGATCTTGGGCGAGTAGGGTCTCGATCGCGGCTCGATCCAAGGGTTTAGAAAATAGATAACCTTGTCCGTATTCGCATTTGAGCGATCGCAGCTGGAATAGTTGTTTTTTTGTTTCTATTCCTTCGGCAACGACATCCATGCCCAAATTCCAAGCCAGAGCAATGATGGTGCGGATAATTTCAATTTTTTCGACACTGAGATCGACATCGCGTACGAAGGAGCGATCGATTTTTAAGGTATCGAGGCGCAGGCGATGTAAATAACTTAAAGACGAGTAACCCGTACCAAAGTCATCAATGGACAACCGAATGCCTAAAGCCTGTAATTGACTGAGCATAGTAGTTGAAGTCTGAGCATTCTCCATCAGTACGCTTTCGGTAATTTCTAGTTTGAGCAAATGAGCATCAAAACCAGTATCTAGCAGAATTTGTTCGATCTGCTGTACGAAATTGACTTGGGAAAACTGTTTGCCAGAGATATTGACGCTAATAGTTAAAGGTGAATGTAGAGGAAATTGCAATTGCCACTGGCGCATTTGGCGACAGGCTTCTCGCAATACCCATTCTCCCAGAAAGATAATGAATCCTGTTTCTTCGGCAACAGAAATAAATTCACCAGGCGAGATCAGACCTTGTTGAGGATGATGCCAGCGTACTAAGGCTTCAACACCTATTAGTTTGCCCGTACTTAGGGAAACAATAGGTTGATAATACAGAATAAATTCTTGCCTTTCTAGAGCTTGACGCAAATCGTTTTGAATTTGCAGCGCTTTAAGGGTTTGAACGTGTAGCTGTCGATCGAACAGAGCATAGCAAGCTCTGCCGGTTTCCTTGGCGTGGTACATGGCGATGTCGGCATCTCGCAGCAAATCGGCAGCACTCTCATAGGCAGTGGAACCCGTAACAATGCCAATGCTGGCACTGGAAGCAACGGTATGACCCTTTAAATTGAATGGCGTACATAAGCTTTCTAGGATGCGTTGTGCTACTTGTGTCGCATCGCTAGTATCTTGAATGCCTTCAAGTAAGACAGTGAACTCATCGCCCCCAAGTCGGGCAACAATATCACTGTTGCGCAGGCAATGGCGAAAGCGAGTTGAAATTGCTACTAGCAGTTCATCGCCTATTGCGTGCCCCAAGCTATCGTTGACAATTTTGAAGCGATCGAGATCGATAAACAATACGGCAAATTGATATGTTGAGTCGTATCGTGCCGTTCTAATTGCTTGTTCGATCCGTTCTACTAATAGCGTGCGGTTAGGCAACCCAGTCAGGGCATCGTGAAGCGCATCATAGACTAAAAGGGCTTCAGCACGGCGGCGATTGGCGATCTCGCGCTGGAGTTCCAGATGCATTTGTTTTAATGCCTGGTTTTGTGCCGCTATTTGTTTAGCTTGTTCGTAACTCCGTAATGCTTCGCGCACGGTTAGACTTAAGTCTGTCTCGTTCCAGGGTTTGGCAATGTAGCGATAAAGATTGACGCGCTCGATCGCTTGGATAGCATCATTAATTTCAGCTAGTTCGGTGATGAGAATTTTTGCTGTTTTAGGAAATTGTTGATGCAGATGGTTCAGCAATGTCGCTCCATCCATTTCAGGCATAGCGCGATCGCAGATAATCAGAGGAACTTCAATTTTATTTTGGCTAAGTTCGGTAATTATGCTCAAGGCTGCTACTCCACTTTCTGCTAGCTCGATCGCGTAATCAGTAGCGATTTGACTCAAGCTATCGTGCAAGCTAAGTAGTATGTTGCGTTCGTCATCAACACAAATAATCGTCCCTTTATTCATCGGTGGTGAAGAATTTCTGAGCATACATGGAGCTAGCGCAAAATGGCAGAAAACAGAAAACAGAATGAAATAATGCCTGCAAAATGGGATAGCAGTATTTTTCCAACTGCTGAGTTACTTTTGCTGCACTAGTCTTTCTATTAAGCATTTTGCCCAAATTCTCTCGATAAACTCACAAGCTACAATCGAAAAACTAATTTTAAGTACCACACTTCAGGAGGATGACATCTATTGAAAAATGCTCGAGCAAAACTTTTATCCTAGTGTCAACACCACTGCATTCAACTTGTTTAGGCTTGAATCGATCTGTTACCCAACCAAATAACGGTCGTGTCTTGTCGCTACTCACTCCTACTGGTCACCGATCGCTGGTCGCTGCTAATTTAGGAGAGGATGAACTTAACTTATTGCAACAATTCATGTCTGTTGTCTCGCTGCAAAACGTACACAAGTCATATAACAACGTTTCAGTTGTGAATGACCTTTCATTTACCATCCAGCCAGGGGAAATCTTCGGTTTACTCGGTCCTAACGGTGCTGGTAAGTCAACTACGATTCGGATGCTAACAACGTTGACCAAACCAACCAAGGGTCAAGTTAAAGTGGCGGGATTTGATATCGTACGTCAACCCATAATGGTAAAGCAGTACATTGGCGTAGTGTTGCAGCAAATCAGTGTCGATAGCGATCTTTCCGTGTGGGAAAATATGGAACTACACGGGCGATTACATCACATTCCCAATCCGCAGCGACAGCAGCGAATCGATCGATGGCTAGAATATGTTGAATTAGCAGATCGTCGCGATAGCTTAGTCAAAACCCTCTCAGGAGGGATGAAGAGGCGTTTGCAGATTGCCAGAGCTTTGTTACACCAGCCACAGATTTTATTTTTAGACGAGCCAACTGTAGGACTAGACCCTCAAACTAGGCGGCGCTTATGGGAAATTATCCTCGATCTCAACAAGCAGGGAATGACGATACTGCTAACCACACACTATATGGAGGAAGTCGAGTATTTATGTAACCGCATTGGAATTATGGACGGTGACAAGCTGATTTCCTTGGGAACTCTACCACAACTGCGATCGCAGTATGGTGAAGGTTTAGTGATGAAACAAGTCGGAGAGCGCTGGGAATACCTCTTCTTCCCTACCTTAGAGGATGCCAACACTTTCATTGACCAACAACAAAACAAAACCGGAATCATGGCACGACCCTCCAACCTCGAAGATATCTTTGTCGAACTCACAGGACGAAGGCTGGACTGAACAGCGATCGGTAGCTAGTGGACAGTGGTACGTGGTGCGTGGTGCGTGATGAATGGGTGTAGGGTGTAGGGTGTGGGGAGTTGCTCCTCTGCTCCTGAAGCTTCCTCTGCTCTGTTCCCCGACTTCCGACTCCCCATCAAAGCCGTGGTTCTATACGACGATTAGTAGCTGGTAGAGTCATCAGAATTTCTCGAATTGCCTTTTGCGCTACTGGTAAATTTGGTCTAATCGATAAAGCCTGTCGGTAGGCTGCAAGAGCGCCATTTAAATCGTTTTGCTGCTTGAGTAAATCGCCAATCTGCAAGTAGACTCCAGCGTCTTGAGGCACAAGTTGAGCAATCTGTCTGAAAGTCATTAGTGCTGCTGGCGCATTGCCTTGAGCAATCCAGACTTTGGCAAGAGCTTGCAGCAGTTCTGGGTTATTAGGTGTTTGGGTTATGGCTTTTTGCAGTGCAGCGCCAGCCGCTTCATATTCTCCTTGTTCCAGCAGTAGCAAACCCATTAATTCGTTTGCATAGGCATTATTTGAGTCACGGTTCAAAACTTGTTGATATGCTTCTGCTGCACTGTCGTAGTCACGTTGGCGGAAGGAAATCACACCTAATCCTAAATAGGCATTCAGGTTATTGCGATCGAGTTCTATCGTGCGACGGTAAGCAGCTGTGGCTCCAGCATTATCCCGCAACTGTCCCAGGCAATAGCCTAAAGCATAGTGAAAATCCGCATGATTGGGGGCAACTGCGATCGCCCGACGATAGGATACAACAGCAGCAGAATAGTTTTTTTGTAGTGCTTGAATGTAGCCCATAGTAGAGTAAATCCGGGCATTTTTGGGGGATATTTTAGCGGCTTGCTGATATTTAGCGATCGCGGCTGGCAGTTTGCCTGTATCCATCAATCTTTGCCCCTCTTGCAACAATTTCTCTAGCAGTTGGCGTTTTTTGACTGGACTGCTAGGAATGGCAGTTTTTGGGTTTTTTTGAGCGATCGTTGTTTTTGCCGTAGTCGGTGCTGGAGCAATGGCAGTCAATCCAGCTAGTAACAATAAATTAATTCCGAATAAAGTTAGTTTTGACACGGTTAATCTACTAAGGTATTAAGTCAATTTTGCTAAGTCGATCTTTGCTAAGTCGATCGGCTGTCATATTTTCAGCCAGCACATTGTAACAGCTAAAATAGCTGTTGCTTTTGCGAGTAGACATTTTGACTTTTGTACGAGCAGGTTTGTTAAATAATTCTGGCTCCAGGCGAGATTTTGAGTGACCCTGCTCTTACAGCTTTTGGCTTACTGAAATCTTTGCTGTTGCCAGCTATAAATTTTGCTCTATCTAATTAGCACACCTTTCTTGCAAGATTGACAAATACTTTAATCTTCGTTACAAAAGCAGCGGACTACTCTTATCCAAAAAGTATTTATATATACCTAGATCGATTGACATGACTCTCTAGTACGTTGAGCAGCTATTGTTAATTCCTCCGTAAGAAGACAAACTAGTGGGGCTAAACGCCGAGATTTGTGTTCGCCATGCTGTTTGTGCGTTTCCTTCAACCCTTTCTTTGATGAAAGCAGCTCCAGAGAGATTAGCATAGCGTGTATCTAGAAAAACAGTATCAATTCTTCTTACCTATTAGCTCGGTAAATATAGTGAAGCTATAGTAAAGCTAGCGAAAGTTTTAAGTATTTATAAAAAGTTCTGTTTTATCAAGCTTTATTACTGGGTTTTACTTCTCAAGACAGATACATCAACTATTTCTACTGATAGATAGTAAATTCTTTAATTTAATCTAAATTAAGCTCAGGATGAATTAGCTAAAAAAAACCTTACAAAAGTACAAAAAGAACGAAGGAGATAATAGCTATGTCGTATGTTAATCGACCAGTAAATGAAGTCATGACCGAACCAGCGGTGACAACTAGGGTGACAGATTATCACGATCGCGTTCGCTGGGGTCCAATTCTTTCGGGATTAGTCATCACTCTAGCAACCCAACTGATATTAAGCGCGCTTTTTGGTGCTATCGGAGCAGACACAGTTGCTGGTTCGGGTGCGCCTAGAACCAACGCATCGAATGTTGCAGGAAATGTTGGTATCTGGTCAGCGATTGGTTTGCTAATTTCTCTCCTCACAGGTGGTTGGGTTACAGCCCGCGCTTGCGGACCCATGAATCGCTCTACGGCACTACTCAACGGTGCTATTCTCTGGGCAACAACTCTCGCACTTAGCTCTTGGTTATTGGCAAGTGGAGTTACTGGTGCTTTCGGTCTTGCCACCAATGCAGCTGCAAATGCTGCTGGAGCGATCTCTAATCAAGTTCAACAAGGGATCAACTTACCACAAGGCGCTAACGTAACTCCAGAACAGGCACGAGAAATTGCGAATGCAACTGCAAGAAGTTTGTGGTGGTTTGTATTTGGTTCTTTACTAGGTCTAATTGCATCCCTAATTGGTGCTGCGGCTGGTGCGCGTAAACCTCGTGCTAACGGTAACTATCAGTAAAGATTAGGCAGACAAATCTAATTTAAATCTAGATGAAAGTACCTGCTTCCGGGTACTTTTTTATTGCTGGCGCGTATAGCGCCCCATGAGTTCAGCGATAGCAAGAATGCAATCTTTCATTGCTGCTTCTAGCTGCGCTTTATTCGCCCCAGGAGCTAAACGCACTTTGCGATCGAGAGCGTAAAGCTTGAAGAAATATCTGTGCGTACCGCTAGGAGGACAAGGACCGCCATATCCTAATTTGCGGAAATCATTTATACCATGCACGCCTCCATTTGGCAGCTTAGGTTGCAACGGCACTCCCTCTGGTAATTGATGCAATTCTGCTGGCAAGTCGAACAGTACCCAATGAACAAAAGTTCCTCTTGGTGCATCGGGATCGTCTACAATCAGGGCGAAACTTTGAGTTCCTGGCGGCGGTTCATCCCACTTCAAGGGTGGAGACAGATCGGCACCGTCGCAAGTATTCTGCGGTATCATCATCCCGCCAGCAACAAAAGTGGCACTTTCTAGTTTCATAGGTGTTTTTAAAAGTCATTCTAGAAATTTTTCTCTCCCACAACACTCCATACTCCTGCCTCTCCAGCCGCAGCCGTCGGATTGGCAACGATCGCTTTTCCTGTAAATAGAGTGTAGGCGACTGGTAGCAGCCCTACCGCAAAAGAGCACAAAACCACTAGCAACACTAGCCTGACCGGATGAGGATGGGGCAGTTCTAACATCCATTCTTGTGCGATGGCTATCCGATTCAGTTTTTCTTCCCGACTTAATCTGCTTTTCGTATGCATTGCCAAACACCAGATTAATTAAAAAGTTAGCTTTTATTTAAATATTACAATTATTTTCTGTATCTAAAATTACAAAAGTCGGCTTGATTTGGAAAACTTTACAAAATGGGCGTTATCCTACTCTGATACAGTCAGTCTGCTCTTGCGTCTCCTGTTTCTCACGCCAGATAACCGCGATCGCTGTCTTCATCTGTGCGAGTTGATTTTGATTGCCGTAAAACAGAGGGATTTTTCCTACGATTCACCTATCAAAAGACATATTTATATTTACCTAAAAAGGAATAGATTTAATTTGCAAAATTAAAAAGTAAAAAATTAGTGGTTGAATTTTTAATTTATATATCAAGAAAAATTAACAATAAAAAGGGAAAGCTATATGCCGATGCAGTAGCAATTGCAAAAATCGAATCATTGCGACAATAAATATTAGCAAACCGTAGTAATTTATACTAATAGCGTGTTAAAGCTTTTATAACTTAGAAAAGGTCAACTACTTTAAAAAACGAAAAATAGTAGTGACGTTAGACACAAACAACTGAATTCAAAACACAATCTTGTCCTGATAAGGAACAAGCTATTAGTTATTGGTTACTGATAACTGATGGCTGATAACCGATCGCTGTTGTTACGGGAGAATTTGAAATGGCTGGTATATGGTCATTCAGCGGACGCTATCGCATTCTACACTTAACATGGGTTGCTTTTTTCCTGACTTTTGTCGTCTGGTTTAACTTTGCCCCTTTTGCGCCAACAGTCAAAGCAGAACTAGGCTTAAGCGAAGCCCAATTGAGAACGATCGCCCTGTGCAACGTGGCTTTAACAGTACCAGCACGAATAATTGTAGGGATGATATTAGATCGTTTTGGACCTCGAATTACCTATTCTTGTTTGTTAATTTATGCAGCGATTCCCTGTTTAGCATTTGCCTTTGCCCAAAATTTTAGCCAATTAGTATACAGTCGCTTAGCTTTAAGCATTGTAGGTTGTGGATTTGTGATCGGTATTCGCATGGTAGCCGAGTGGTTCCCTCCCAAAGAAATTGGCTTGGCAGAGGGAATTTATGGTGGCTGGGGTAACTTTGGTTCTGCGGGTGCTGCCTTCACTTTACCTTCCATTGCCGCAGCAACAGCTTTCCTCGCTGGAGGACAAATTAACTGGCGCTTAGCGATCGCTTTGACGGGAATTATTGCCGCAATCTTTGGTATCATCTATTTTTTTAACGTCCAAGATACACCACCAGGTAAAGTTTACGAACGTCCAGCTAGTAGCGCCGGAATGGAAGTCACTACTAAAAAAGACTGCTGGTTTTTATTACTGATGAACGTACCTTTAGTCGGAATTTTGGGCGTCCTTGCTTGGCGTTTGAACCAAGTTCAATTTTTCAACGCCACAACAATGTATGTTATTTGGTTTTTGCTGCTGTGCTTGTATCTATTCCAGTCGTACAACATCTGGCAAGCGAATAAGCAGTTAATGCAAGGTGAAAAACGCTATCCTTCAGAAGATCGCTATCAGTTTTCGCAAGTTGCCAGTTTAGAGTTAGCTTATGTTGCTTGTTTCGGTTCGGAATTAGCAGTCGTTTCCATGTTGCCGACATTTTTTCAACGCGGCTTCGGTTTAAATGCAACCGTAGCAGGGGCAGTTGCGGGAATGTATGCATTTATGAATCTGTTTGCCCGTCCAGGTGGAGGATTGATTTCTGACAAGGTGAAAAGCCGCAAGTGGACGCTAGTAGTCACGCTAGCTGGGACGGGAATTGGCTATCTCATCTTTAGCAGTTTAGGGGGAAATGTCCCTTTACCAGTAGTCGTAATGATGACAGCGATCGCTTCGTTCTTCGTCATGGCAGCAGAAGGAGCGACTTACGCAATCGTGCCTTTGGTAAAGCGTCGCGTCACCGGACAAATTGCTGGCAATGTAGGAGCTTATGGTAACGTTGGTGCAGTTGCTTTTCTCACTATTTACAGTCTCTTACCTAACGAGCCAGCAGGCGATCGCGTTTTCTTCCAGATGTTAGGAGTGGTGGCTCTAATTGTTACCAGTTTGTGTGCTTTCTGCCTTAAAGAACCAACAGCTTCTCATAGTTCGGAAGATGTTCCAGAAGCGATCGCCACCAAAGTGACGGCAACAAAGTAAGCAGGCGATCTCCTCGATACACGATTGATTGTCAGGAGGCACAGATATGTATCCTGACAATTTCTCCATACGCTTCTATAATGACTTTAATAATTTTAGAAAAAATTTAATAATTGGGCGATTACCTACCCCTGCATCCTAGTAAGATTGCGGTATATCTGCAACTTCTATATCAGAAAATCACCGCTCGTCTCCGTATATTCTCGTCTATAGCGCGATATTTATTTATACAAAAAATATAGAATCGGCAAAATTACTGCAATCTTTTGGATTGAAGTAGATTGCTGCATGAATAAAAAACTGTAGTTTCACTCATGCCATTTACATTCGATTTTCTGTACAACCAGTATAGGGATAAAGTTATCATAAATCCGATCCAAGTTCGATTGCTATTTTAAAAAAGTTATTAAATCTCGTTTCATAAATATATCGATTGTGGGACTGGATATTACTAATCCACGTCTAGCCGCTCCAAGGTGTTGCAAAAGAGAAAGCTATCTAATGCCAATTATTTCTGAGATTGCTAGCAAGCATTTAGACATGGCGATCGCAAACTGTATTTTTTTCATAGATCGACCAAAATCAACAACCCTATTGAGTGATGAAATCACTCATGACAAGGGGCAGAAAATTATTAATTGCGATCGTCATTACACACATGATTAGTACACGCATGACTAATGAGCAATAATCGATGACAGTTTCCAGAGCAGAGCTGATGAAACATTTAGGGGTGCTACCACTACTATGCCTACAGGATATCTGATGTCGATTATGCGATTTCATCTCGGATGGCAAGCGAATTCCGAGCGATCGGCAGTTCGCTGGGCGTGGTGGTTGCTAGTCTTTGTTTTAGTGGAAGTAGCTGCAACAATTTTTAGTGGTAGAACCGATCGTTGGCAAAATATAATTATTGGTCTGCTATTTTTCCTAGCAATCTTAGCTGCGAGTAAGATAATAAACTACATTCCCTGGACGTTTTGCCGTTCTCAATGGTGGATAGAGCGCTATCGGACAAAAAGCGATCGCCCGTTAAGAGATTTTGCTTTACTGCAGTTCAGTATTTTAGTTTTATTAGTCTGTGGTGCTACGGCAATTGGTTGGCGTTTTCGACAATTCTTAACTAACAAATATATTGCCAATAGCAGTGTAATTTTTCTACTTCTACTAGTATCGCTGGCTGTTGTCAGCGTGGCGATCGCCTGTTGGACTACGTTACCGCAAGTTGCAGCGATTGATGCAGTCCGCCAACAAGCAGAAAACCTATTTCTCAACGCCTCGGATGGTATTTTAGTTTTAGACGAACAGGGGGCGATCGTGCGAGCCAACCCAGCCGCAGCCACACTGTTACAAAGCAGCGATCGCCCTTTGGTAGGACATTACCTGCAAGAGTTTTTCTCTTCTCTTACCGGAACAGTTGCCGACTGGTCTGGGTGTTGCGAACAGACTGTAGCATCTGCAGACTTCGGCGATCGCATTTTAGAAGCCTCGATTTCTGATGGTTGGCATCCCCGCAACGCTAACCAACAGTACGAATATACGACAATCTTACGGGATATAACCGAGCGTAAACTTGTCGAGAAATTACGTCTGAGCGAAGAACGATACGCCCTAGTCATGCAAGGGGCAAATGAAGGACTGTGGGACTGGAACCTCAAAAATAATGAAATTTATTTTTCTCAGCGCTGGAAAGCCATGCTAGGCTATGCAGATGACGAGATCGCAAATACTATAGACGAGTGGCGCGATCGGATTCATCCCGATGACAAAGCACAATTTCAAATTGAGCTGTCCAGGCATTTAGAGGGTGTAACTAGCCACTTTGAACGCGAACACCGGATTTTACATAAAGATGGCACATATCGCTGGGTACTAAGTCGCGGTTTAGCAGTCAGAGACGAGCAAGGGCAAGCTTACCGCATGGCTGGTTCTCAAACTGATACTACCGAGCGCCATTATGCCGAAGCCCAGTTAAGTTACGATGCCCTGCACGATCGGCTCACGGGCTTGTCCAATAGAATTTTATTTCAAGAGCGCTTGGAACACGTCTTGCAATTGGCTAAACGTCACAACATTTTTTCTTTTGCAGTGCTATTTGTCGATCTCGATCGCTTCAAAGTGATCAACGATAGCTTAGGTCATTTGGTAGGCGATCGGCTGTTGATTGGTATTGCCCAAAGACTCAAAGCATGTGTCCGCAGCAGCGATACATTGGCGCGTTTAGGCGGTGATGAATTTGCCATCTTGATTGAAGATGTTGACAACAAAGGCGATATTATTCATCTGGTCGAGCGGATGCAACAGGAATTCAAGTTACCCTTCTACCTAAACGGACAAGAAGTCTACGCAAACGCAAGTATCGGCGTATTGAGCGATACCACTGACTACGAGTGTGCTGAAGACCTGCTACGGGATGCAGATATAGCCATGTATCGGGCAAAAGAACGGGGACGCGGGTGTTATGAGGTATTTGATATCACCATGCGCGATCGCGCTGTAGCCATGTTGCACATAGAAACTGACTTGCGCAAGGCAATTATCAACCAAGAATTTCAACTCCACTACCAACCGATCGTCGCACTACATAACAACCAAATTATCGGATTTGAAGCTTTAGTACGCTGGCAGCATCCCGATAAAGGCTTGATTCCGCCCATAGAATTTATTGGTGTGGCGGAAGAAACAGGATTGATTTTGCCATTAGGCATGTGGGTGTTACAAGAAGCTTGCACTCAGATGCGTGCTTGGCATGAAGAATTTCCTTCCCATCCACCGCTATCAGTCAGCGTCAATGTTTCCGGTAAGCAATTTGCCCAAGTCGATTTAGTCGATAAAATTCGCCACATCTTAGCAGAAACCAATTTCGACCCGCATTATTTAAAGCTAGAAATTACCGAAAGCACGATTGTCGAAGATTTAGCATCCGCTAAAGCCAAATTGATCCAATTACAAGAGTTGGGCATTCAAGTTTCAATCGATGATTTTGGCACGGGTTATTCTTCTTTATCGTATTTAAATCGTTTTCCCATCAATATTTTGAAAATCGATCGCTCCTTCATTCAGGATATAGACATTAGCTCCGAGCGATTAGAAATTATTCGGGCGATCGTTTCCCTAGCCGATAGCTTAAAAATTGATGTAGTAGCCGAAGGAGTAGAAACCGCATCTCAACTCGCTCAACTTTGTTCCCTTCAGCCTACATCTGGGCAAGAACACTTCGCTCAAGGCTACTTATTTTCCAAACCACTCAATCGCGATGCTGCTAAAAATCTCATCGCCTCCGGTCGCGATTGTTATGTTCCTAGCATTTCTTAAGTGAGTAGTGAAGAATCGCGAGTGGTGAGTGGAAGAGATTGTACTGGCATTCTTCTAACTCCTGACTTCTGGCTCCTGACTCCTGACTCCTAACTTTATCAAAACCATCCTTCCTGTTCTAATGTCTCGATCAATTGCAGTCCTCGCGGATCGCCGACACCCAGAATGGCAGCTCTAGCATCTTCTTTCACGCCTAGATCTTCATCTTCGGCAAAAGCTTGAATTAATGCATCGACTGCCGTAGCATAGACAACGTTAGAAGGGAGTTCGCGGCACAACTGACCTACCGACCAAGCGCAATTGCTTCTGACCGCAGCTACGGGATCTTGAACCAAAGCTTCAATGAGGGGTGGCATGGCTCCGACTACCGCTTCATAACCGATTTCTGCCATTTGTGCTAAAGCACTAGCAGCCCACAGCCGCACGGCGGAAATATCAGTTCTCAAAGCTTCTGCCAAGGGTTTGAGGGCACGGCGATCCCGACAGTTGCCTAAAGCCCAGACAACTCCCTTACGCACGTAACCGTTCCAGTCGCGATTTAATTGTTGAATCAGTGCTTCTACTGCTTCTGAGCTGGGGTTGCGTCCGATTGCATAGGCTGCACTGACTCTGACTAAAGGACAAGCATCGGTCAATAAGCGAATTAAATGGGGTGTTGCCCGCTCATCCTCAATTTCGCAGAAAGCACGCGCTGCCAGCATTCTCTGCTGAGTTTGAGGATTTTCCAGCAAGGCAAGCATTTCCTCTGGGTTAGGTTTTGCAATTTCAGTATCAGCAGTTAAAGCACCTAGATGATCCAGGGGACTATCTAGCTGTACTGCTTCATCTAATATGCTGAGGTCGTCTTCGTCATACATGAGCGATCCGTTCACCGCGTTCTTTTGCCATCAGATGTGGCTTGGCGATCCATATAGGTTAGCTACAATGATTTTACTCTGCTCGACACCCTGCGGCTTACTCGTTTATGTTTTTGTCTGCGATCGCGTTGCGCCTGCTACCCAAAGATCGCGACAACACACTCTACCATCTACCGCAATAAGTCAGAATTTTTATAGAAGATAATTAACGGTAGTTTAGGAATGGATATCAAAAACGGATTTGTCGGTACTGTTGGTAATACACCCCTGATCCGGCTTAACCGCTTCAGTGAAGAGACTGGGTGCGAAATTCTGGGTAAAGCAGAGTTTCTCAATCCTGGGGGTTCGGTGAAAGACCGCGCTGCACTTTACATTATCAAGGATGCAGAAGAGAAAGGCATTCTCAAACCTGGCGGTACGGTAGTAGAAGGGACGGCAGGAAATACTGGCATTGGACTTGCTCATATTTGTAATGCTAAGGGCTATAAATGCCTGATCGTGATTCCCGACACTCAGTCGCAAGAAAAAATGGATGCACTTAGAGTATTGGGAGCTGAGGTGCGTCCCGTTCCTGCTGTACCATACAAGGATCCGAATAACTACGTCCGGCTCTCCGGTAGAATTGCGGAGGAGATGGAAAATGCAGTTTGGGCAAACCAGTTTGATAATTTAGCCAATCGCACAGCGCATTATGAAACCACTGGCAGAGAAATTTGGGAACAAACGGATGGTAAAGTTGACGCTTGGGTGGCGGCTGTGGGTACGGGCGGTACATTGGCAGGGGTAGCAATGTACTTAAAGGAAAAAAATCCTGCTATCAAGACAGTCTTAGCCGATCCGATGGGTAGTTCGCTCTACAGTTATATAAAGACAGGTGAAACCAAAAGTGAGGGCAATTCTATTACCGAGGGTATTGGTAATAGCCGCGTTACTGCCAATTTGGAGGGCGCACCAATTGACGATGCTATTCGCGTGACTGACAATGTAGCAGTGAAAATTGTCTACCGTCTGCTACAAGAAGAAGGATTGTTTCTCGGCGGTTCTACAGGTATCAATGTTGGCGCAGCGATAGAATTAGCCAAGCAGTTAGGTCCCGGTCATACAATTGTGACAATTTTGTGCGATAGCGGTACGCGCTATCAATCGCGGCTGTTCAATCGCGCCTGGTTAGCAGAAAAGGGACTGTTGCCAGCATAGAAGTCCAGTTTCAATCAGATTCTACTTAGATCTGTTCGCTAAAGCCGTGCCTTGGAAGATCCCCCCAACCCCCCTTTTTAAGGGGGGCTAAATGCGATATGAGGTTAAAAGAGCGATCGCTAATAGGAATTAGCTTGATTTTTAATCAACTTTTGAACGCTGACTAAAGCACGGTTTAATTCATGATTCTTTTGCTCTGGATGGGCGAGATAGGCTTGTTGTTCCTCTTGAATCATTTGTACATCTTGAAGTACTAATCCATCTAATAATTTCTGTGCCGAGCCAAATAAACTGTTTTTGACAAATCTCCGAAAGGATATAGGTAATTTATGCAAGCGCCAGAAGGCATTTAGAGAAGTAAAATGAATTAAATAGGCACGAGTTCTCAGTTCGTTAATTGGGCAAAATAAACAATATATTTTAAAATCATTTCCTAATGTAGATATCCAATGTGGATAAATATAACTCACGTTTAAAGGTTCTGGGTGAAGGCGGCGCAAGGCAGGAAAAAACAATTGCGATATCGACCATATCTTATCAATTTTGTAATAGCTTTGTGCTTGATAGCAAGCATCTACTCGTCCTTCATCTTCATAGATATCTTGTAAAACTGGATCTGCCCAAGCTTGCCAACTTTGATGTAAATGCCCGTGATACATATCCATCAAATTTTCAATTAAATAAGAATAGTGAGCGGCACATTCAATACTGGAAACAGTAGCAATATAGTTAAGATGTTCCCATTCTGGTAAGCCTAAAGGTGCAGTTTGTGTAGCTAAGTTAGGCTCGCCAGGAAATAACCAAATAAAACCATCTTGTTCTCGTACTGGATAATAACGAATCTTACAATTTGGTAACTTTTGATTTGCTGCTAAATAAGGAACGGCAACGCATTCACCATTCCCACCAATGAGCCAACCGTGGTAAGCACATTCTATATTGTTATCTACAACTCGTCCGTGACTGAGCTTAACTTGACGATGCGGACATCGATCTTCTAGCGCATGAATTTTACCATCGTTGCCTCGGTAAATCGCGATCGCTTGATGCCAAAGAGTGATGGCTATAGGGTTAGTAGTAACTTCACTACTACGGGCGACTGCATACCAATGATTCGGGTTAATTGCGGTTTGCCGAAGATCGCGTCGTTGTGTAGTTAGCGAGGGTGTTTGCATAGCTTTATATATTTGTGAATCTAATAATTTTGAAATTTGTAGTTGTAGGGTGCGTTAAATAATGCACCCTACTTTGATTAAATCTTCAACATCCCCTCTGGATTGACAGAGAAAAGCGATCGCCTTTGCAATCCTTCGCGGTACAAAATCTCGTTTGCCGCTAGCAATCCACTACTTACAGCCCTTTCCATCAATCCACAAGGAAACGGCATTTTGACCCAATCCCCCGCAAAGATTAAATTAGGAATTTCCGTACTCGTTTCCGGTCGATTGCTATAGCTATTTGGTGGATAACCAGAGAAATTCTTTTGATTGACTAATTCCCGATGCAACATTTTTGCCTGCTGTAATTGCGGTACGATTTCATATAATTCTTGCTCAAATGTTGTTAATAAAGCTTGCTGGTCGGGAAACTCTTTTTCTTTATAACAGTAAGCGTGTAACTCGACGACGCTACCACCTGTTTTATTTGCCCAATCAATATATGGTTCCTGAATGCGGTGGTAAAGAGTAATGCTATCGGTAAGCTGATAGCCAGATAAGGAGGTAAAATTGCTGTGTTTCCAGTCAAAATCGCGATTGAACCAGAAGCGGCAGACAGCGAAAGGATCGGCTATAGATAATTTTTCAACTTGCGATCGCACTTGCTGGCTAACTTCTCCCGTGACTAAAGTAAATAATTGCTGCACTCCTGGGACGTCGGTAGCGAAGACGTAGTAATCGACTTGGAGTCGGGAGTCGGGAGTTGGGAGTCGGGAATCGGGAGTCGGGAATCGGGAGTCAGGAGTAATAGTAGCAGTAAGTTGCAATCGATCTTCCTGACGTTGCGTTATTTGAAAGCGGGGTAAGTCTCTTTGTGCTGGTCCTTTTAATACTTTCCCTTGGCGATCGTATACTGCACCATGACAGGGACAGTGAAATTTGCCGTCTTCTGCAAGTTGTACCGTACAGCCTTGATGGGTACAAGTAAGGGATATTACTTCTTTATTTTCGGTAGAAACAGCATACATGCGATCGGCTGCACCATAATACAAAATTTCTCCCTTGTCTCCATCTCCTGCGGGGGCGGGTTTGCCAGATTTATCTGTGGGGGAGTTGAGATTTTGGGTGAACCCGCCTCTACTTGCGACTCCCGACTCCCGACTCCCGACTCCCGTTACCCAAAACGGCGTACTTTCCCCTTCTCCCTGAGAATAGCTAAGGGATTCAATCTTGCCGTTGTGGGCATGAATTGCGGTGACGTTAGCACCTGTGACGATCTTGCCGCCATTTTGCGCGATCGCCTGGGCAATTGGTTGGACTAAACTCGTACCCATGTCAAGGCGCGTACCGTTAAAAGCCAGTCCTTCGGGATTACCAAAAAAGTAGAAGTGGAAGAATTGCATTAATTCCCCCACACTCATTAAATCCGGGGCATTTAAGCTTGATTTGGCGAAGGGTAAAAAGTATAAATCGTATAATCCGTGAGGAAAACTTCGTTTTACCCACTCAGCTACAGAAAGATGATCTAGGCGTTGAAAGGTCTTTTGGGTTTGAAATCCGGTAATTGCCCGAAATACCTGCCAGTGTTCCCATTTTGTCAGGTTAATGCCCCATTTAAGTCGATTGGGAGAGGCGATCGCTAGATCGACGATATTCCACGGGAAAGCTGAGTGACTGGGACGGAAGACTTCTGGCTGGTACTTTTCCCCTCGATAAAGAACGGCGTAGGAATTCAAAGAACGAAAATTGTTCTGAATTTCCAGTTCTGACACGATACTTTTGAGGTTGTAGTACTGGGGAAAGAAACCGTGGAAGCCATGTTCCATCATAAAAGTTTCCCCCGCTGCTTCAACCTGCCAGCTGGCAATTTTACCACCCAGTTGCGGCGATCGCTCTAATAGCGTGACTGCAAATCCTCGCTGACTCAGTTCATAGGCACAAGCTAATCCAGCTAATCCTCCACCGACAACAACTACGCTTTTCGATTGAGTTAGCGATCGCGGTAGATCTAATCTATCTGGTTGGTATACCGTAGGCTGTGGTTTTGAGAACCGCGTGTATCCCACAACTCCCCCGACAGCACCGATCCCGCATAGCTTAAATAAAGTGCGTCGAGAAATTGGCTGTGAAAGCACGTCGTTTGATAATAGATTCAAGTTAACTCCTCACTCCCATCACGATGAAATACTGGCGAGAAACGCTGGCTATAGCACAACGAATCTTAATTGAACTACTGCGTCGCCGTCGCAGCTTAATTTTTTGGAGTATTTTTCCTGTCTCTGTATTGTTACTTAACGGATTTATTTTGGCAGAACGAGCCAAGCTGTCAATAGACCAAGCTTTTAATATTGCCGCACCCTTAACTTTAGTAGGAGCGGCGTTATTTTTCAGTTGTTTGGGTGGTACGGTCTCTACTATCGTTTCCGAACGAGAACAACAAACTCTCAAGCGTCTATTCATTTCTCCTCTGAGCGGCACGTCCTACTTTTTAGGAATTTTTCTCGCTCATAGTTCTATTGGCATAGGACAAGTCGTACTAATTTATACGATTTCTTCATTATTTTTTAACGCAAGTTTCAACGGTTCCGTTATTCTAGGCTGCATAATTATTCTACTGAGTATCGCTGCATACGTAGGTTTAGGTTTTATTTTAGGTACTCAATTAGCTCGCCGCACGGAAGATGTAAACGCTTTAATTGCTGCTTTTGGCGTACCGTTGTTGATGTTAGGCGGTGCTTTTATCCCTGCTTTTTTGTTTCCCAAAACTTTACAACAAATTGCTAAGTTTAACCCGATTTATCACATGAATACAGCTTTTTTAAAGGTTTCCGCTAATGGCAGTGACCTCGCTGAAATTGCCGAGCATTTTTGGTTTCTAGTTGGCTTCACGGGATTGATGCTAGTAGGAGGATGGTTATCTTATCGGCGGATGTTGATGGTTGAGAGAAGGTTGTGATTGAATCTTTTAGCGTCCCTTCACCTTATAACAGCGTTAAAAATTAAGAAAAAAGGAAAAATTGGTAGCTAATTCTGGCACTATCGGAGATAAATAGATGTGGACATATTCCTCGATCGATGACATTTACGTATACTCGTACTATTCGCTTTCATGATACCGACGCGGCTGGGGTTGTCTACTTTGCCAGCGTTCTATCTATATGCCATGAAGCTTACGAAGAGTCTTTAGCGGCATCGGGGATTAACATCCAAGCATTTTTTGGTAAATCGGCAGTTGCCATGCCGATCGTTCATGCCAGTGCGGATTTTTTCCGTCCGATGCTTTGTGGCGACAAGGTTTTAGTCGATCTCACGCCAAAATATATGGGCGAGGATTATTTTGAGGTCACGTATAAAATGGTTGACGCAGGCGATCGCGAAGTTGCCAAAGTATTGACAGAACACGTTTGTATCGATCCTGAAACCAAAAAGAGACAACAATTACCTAGCGAGATTGTCCAGTGGTTTCAACGGTGGATAGATTAGTTAAGTCTCGATCGCAATTTTCTTGAGTCAAAATCGCGATCGCTTGCAATTGTTCTCGGTTAAGTTTACCTTGCGCGTTACGAGGTAATTTTTGAGCGCTAATCCAATATTTAGGAATTTTGAACTTAGACAAACTCTTGGCGATCGCGGCTTTAATTTCTGTTGCAGAAACTGACGGGAATTTAGGAACGTAAATCGCTGTAACAACTTCTCCCCAAACGCGATCCAAAAGTCCAATGATAGCAATATCATCGACTAATTGAGTCGATCTAATCGCAGCTTCAACTTCAGAAGGATAGACATTTTCGCCCCCTGTAATAATCTTATGGCTATTGCGACCGACAATGTTTAAACAACCGCGATCGTCGAGATAACCCAGATCGTCTACCTGGATCTCTACTCGATCTAATAAATCTGGATAGTAGCCTAAAGTCAAAGACTTAGCTCGAATACAAATCGTACCAATCTCATTAGGTTTTAATATTTCATTTTTAGAGTCGATAACTTCGATCTGAGCGTGAGGTAAAACTCGACCGCAGCTATTATATCCTTGAAGAAAGTCTTCTGGCTTGAGTGTAGCAATTTGTGATGCCGTTTCTGTCATTCCATAGGTAGGTGCTAGTCTAATTCTATAATCTCTGGCTTGATTTAAAAGTTCTTGCCAAGCAGATGCGCCACCTAATAAGACTGTTTGAAATTGTGCCAACCAAGCGATTAAATTTGGAATCTGTAATAGACGCTGAAGTTGAGTTGGAACCAAAGAAATAAAAAACTCTTCTGGATCGAGATCGGGTATAATTCCAGATTCTATAGTTTTAAATGGAAAAATTGCTAATCTACCACCAGTAGTTAGCGATCGCATAAATTGCATCAAGCCACTAACATGATATAAGGGTAAGACACAAAAAGAATTAATTTGCTGAAGTTGAAAATATGCTTGAAAGCCTCGAACGGATGCGCTTAAGGTATCCCAGCTGTGAATGGCAAAACGAATTTTACCCGACGATCCACTCGTGGGAATCATAATTAGGGGAGAATGAGTCGTGAGTTGTGAGTCGTGAATAGAACTACTTTTAATTTTTGACTTTTGTTTTTTGACTCCTCCCCAAATAATATCTGGTTGTACAATGTCAAAAACTTGCTGCCATTCTCCTTCTCCCCACAAGGGATTGCAGAGAAATACAGAACAATTAGCGCTACATGCGGCGATAAATCCAGCCAGAAATAGAATCGGATTGCTTTCAGCTAAAATAATTTTAGGTAATTTCTGCTGTGAAGATTGCTCGATAATTTGTAGATAAAATTGCTCTGCCAGTTCGACAAGTTCCCCACTGTTGTAACCAATTAACCAATTGCGATCGCCGGATGTTTTTATAGCTTCTAACAAGCTTGCCATAATTGTTCTAGCCAGATTTGTTCGTCTTCTTCTAACCAGTGATGCACGCCGAAACCAACTGCACGACAGCGATTTATAGATATTTCTGCTGCTAGTTTTAAAGCTGCTTGTCTACCTACAATAGTTTCAAATGCAGAGGAAAATACAACATCAATTTTGCGTTCCTGACAGAACTTTCGTAAACGTTTTGGCGAGCCAGCAATACTGGGTTTGATAACAAAAATTTCTCGCCACCCCTGCTGATAACAAGCCTCTAATTGGTTCAGAGTAGCTACAGATTCATCCAGCGCGATCGCGGTAGCATAGTGGTAACTCAATTCTTGCATTTCAGTCAAATTTTCTACAGCAAGCGGCTGTTCGATATATTCAATTTCTACACCTACCCCCGTTGCCATAATATTATCGCAGTTATAAAGCCACAAATTTGCCTCATCATAACTCAGTCCTCCATTGGCATCTAAGCGCAGTTTTACTCCTTCTGGTAGTACGTGAGTTAAGTGGTGAAAAATAGCTAATTCTTCCGCAATTGGATACACTCCGATTTTCCATTTGAAGGTACTGTAACCGCTTGTTTGCAAACTTTGCCAAGTTGATAAGGCGGCTTTGCCAGCAGGAAGTAAGGCACTGTAGGGAAGGGATGTTGTAGGAACATACATATGTACGCTTCTACAACAATTAATATTTTCCCAAGCTGATTCAAACCCAAACTGACAGGCAGGAAGGCGATCGGGAATTGAAAAAATGACTTCCTCTGAAATTTCTGTAGGTAACTGATGGCAAAAATCTAAGGCTTGTTCTCTCGTCTCTGAACCGAACCAACTAATAGGCGCAATTTCACCATATCCGACATCGGAATCGTTAATCAATCGAATGATAATTCCATCTCGCACGTCCCAAATGCCATGATTAGTTCGTAGAGGTGGTTTAAATCGTCGTCGATAAGGGCGAAAACTGAATTTTGTCATTGTACAACCAAATGACCAATGACACCTATAACATAAATCCCAATCCCAACAGTAATCCGCTGGCAAAATGCAATCCCACAGCAATAAACTTGCAATTGCTCACTTTTTCTGGTTGGTCGTGATATTGTATAACGTGCCGACACAACTTAACCGCAAAGGGTAAGCTTAACCAACTTAGTAAAGTCCAAGTTGGAAATATATTTAAAATGGTCAATAAACTGACTAAAACGTAAATACTGCCACAAATCCAGGGTAATAAATGAGCAGATAAGGTTGTACCCAAACGGACAATAGGCGATCGCTTTCCTGCCGCTAGATCGTCTGCGACTTGGTGAAAGTGAGAGCAAAATAAAATTAAACTAGTGACAATTCCAACAATAATTGAAGCAGCTAAATTTGTTGTTGACCAAGATTGAGCTTGACTGTAGTAAGCTGCTGAAACTGCCAGCGGACCGTAAGCAAAAAAGCAGAGAATCTCACCTAAACCATGATATCCCAAGCGGAAAGGCGGTCCCTGATAAGCGTAACCGATCGCGCAGCACGCGAGGATAATCCCAATTATAGTTAAGTCTTGTTGCCACCAGGCGATTGCTAAGATCCCCAATAAACCCAAAGCTAAAAACAAATTGCCAATCCAGAAAATTAAGCGTTTATTTCCAGTCAGATTCACCAAAGAGTGAGCTTTATTTTTATCGATTCCAGTTTCAGAATCGAAAACATCATTGCTGATATTACTCCAAGCCACAATACAGATGGCAGCAGTGAGAAAAGTAGAAAATATGCCTGCATTCAAAACTTTTGTTTGCGCAACTGCTACTGCTGTTCCTACCCAAATTGGAATAATGGCAACGCTGTACATCGGTGGTTTAATTGCTGCCATCCACAATTTTGATTTGGGTTGAGAATTAGCATATGTAACCAGCTTTGTTGTCATTTTAAAGGGTAATTGGTAATTGGTAACAGAGTGGTGCGTGGTGAGTGCGATACGGATGTGGGGTGTGGCGGATTGGTCACTGGTCACTAGTCACTGACAACTGATAACCGTCCCCATTTCTTGTACTATAGGGATCGGTGCATTTGCAGCAAGAGAGTAGCTGTCACTCTGATGCTGTCTGCTTTCTAGCGGTTTTTTATCGCTTTGGACTTCGTCCCGCTTTGCTAACACTCCTCACTCCTCGCTCCTCGTATGCGAACGATCGCCTGTAGCCATCCCATCACGATTTAATAATCTTTAGGAACAGAAGTTTAAAAAAATTTACAGTTAAAAAAAATTTACTAAACTTGGATGCAAAAATAGATTACTTTAACATTCATGCTCCTTTTACCGCGCCCTGCCAACTACCACTTAAACTGCCAGAAGCTATACCAGTTTCTTGTAGCTTCGCAAAAAAACTGTTATAAAAATTGTTTTCAAATCGTCAGCATTTCTCTGGAGATCGATCGGATCGATCCGCTAGCTATACTAGAAAAACTAGCTCGACCCCATCAATTAAATTTCTATTTTGAGAATAAAAGCAAAGGAGAGGCGATTGCTGCTATTGATGCCGTAGCACAGTTGCAATTGGCAGGTGCAAACCGTTTTCATCTGACGCAAAAGTTTATTCGCTCTTGTTTGAAAGAGATCGATATTTTCGACTCTTCTAGCCATACTTTTGCGAAGCCGCATTTCTTCTGTAGTTTCAGTTTTTTTTCCGAAACTGCTACGGATTATCCCTTTCCAGTCGCTACAGTTTTTTTACCCCGTTGGCAAATTGCTAGACAAGGCGATCGCTGTGTTTTAGTGGCTAATTTGCCAATCGAAGCAGATACAAATATAGATGTATTTATTCAACAGTTATGGCGTAAGATTCACGAAATTACTTCAGTAGAACAGCCAGAAAACGAAGGAAATCATTTTCAACGAGAATTTAGCCAAGTCGATGTCAGTAGTAACGAGCGCTTTAAACAAGCAGTTATTGACTGTTCGGAATTAATTTATGCTCGACAACTGAGTAAAGTTGTCCTCGCTCACGCAATTGACGTGCAGGCAAATACAAACTTTAACTTATTTAATTGTCTCAACCGCTTGCGACAAATACATCCCGACTGTTACGTGTTTTCCACTAATAACGGAAAAGGGCAAAACTTTATTGGCGCAAGTCCAGAACGGTTAATTAGCATTCGCGATCGCCAATTATTCACCGATGCTTTAGCTGGTTCAATTTCGCGCGGAAAAACGGCAGTAGAAGATGCAGCATTAGCCAATCAATTATTGCAGAGTGAAAAAGAAAGACACGAACACCGAGTCGTGATTGACTTTATTACGCAAAGCTTGCAAGAACTTGGTATCGCTCCACAATTATTGTCGCCTCGGTTACGGCGGTTAGCAAATATTCAACATTTATGGACGCCAATTCAAGCTAAAGTTCCAACAAATGTTCATCCATTAGAAATTGTTGCTGCTTTACATCCAACGCCAGCAGTAGGAGGAGTTAGCAGACAACTCGCTTGCAAGAAAATTCGCACCTACGAAAAGTTTGAAAGAGGTTTGTACGCAGCACCTTTAGGCTGGGTAAATCATCAAGGAGATAGCGAGTTTATTGTCGGAATTCGTTCGGCTTTAATTGATGGCGATCGCGCGAGACTGTATGCTGGTGCAGGGATTGTCGCTGGCTCTAATCCCGACCGAGAAATTGCCGAAGTCCGGTTGAAATTGCAAGCATTACTAAAGGCTTTAATTTGAACTTAAGGTAGCCAGCGAGGACGGAAGCCAGGTAAAGGAAGCTGTTCGGGTTGCAATTGGTTGGCAAGATTGGCATCTATAGTTTCAGGGAGTGGGAGTAGCCATAAATGACTGGTGGCGATCGCCTGTCCTTGCTCAGTACGGGGTAAAGTCGGAGATGGGTTAGCATTAGCTGCTGTTACGACTTGATCGAATAGCAAACCCAAGCCATCGGGAGCCAGACTGAGTTGAATATCTCTTTGATTGGGTAGCACCACCAATGGCGTTTGTTTCCCTGTTTTGAGATCGATCGCGCTTAAATACGGTTGTTCTTCATAAGTATCTCCTTGCATTAACTGCGTCAACAAGCAGTAGAGAATTCCGGCACGCGGATCGAACTGAGCGCTGAGAATGGAACCATTAGTGCGTAATAGTTCTCTTTGTACCCCTTGGTTTGTGACTAAAAATAGCGATCGCGTGTAATCGGAATTAAACCGCACCATTGCCCCTTGCGTACCATCAGGAGCAAAGTCTAAGACCATGCCAAACTGAGGTAGGAAATCTAAGGGTTTTTTTGCATCAGCTTGTAGAGGTAAAATTGCAACTCCTTGTCCTTGGGCAACTGCTACTGTTTGACTGTCAGGAGTAATTAAAAAGTCTCCTCCTGGTTCCGTTTCCATCTGTTCTGGTGGAGAATTAGGACGGACGATCCAAAAACCAAATTGGTCGGATTGACGCTGGCTGACACGCTGTACCAATATAGTGTTGCCGTCGGGAGACAGATCGAATTTGAGGTTTTGATAGTCTTTGTTGTCTAAAATCAGTTCGATTTTGCCTGGAGATGGTACTTGTTGACGATTTAGGAAAGAAAACCAGTTAGTACGATCCGGTTGAGGGGTAGAAATTCCGGTTGTGACAGTATAAATTTGGGCAGAAACTAAGCCTTGTGGGTTTTGATTTTGTCGCTCTTGACCTTGGCGATCGCTAGCAGAAAAGAGAATTTTGTCACCGTTAGGATAAGGCTTATAGTCAACTACTGCCAAATTTTTCGGCGTGAGGATCGTTTTTTTCTGTTGGGTGAAATTGTAGAGGACGAGCCTGCCTTGTTCTTCTCCTTCTACACCGAGATAGACAAAAGCGCGATCGCGGGTACTAAAAGTTGCCTCAAAAGGTTGTAGCAGTCGCCCCAAGTCTGTTTCAGGAGTAAATTTATCCCGTGCGAAGCGTAACTGCACGCGATATGTCGCGCCATAAGGTGCTGGTTCTAGTAGAGTATACGCTAATCGTCGTCCTGCCCAACTGACTTTACCTGGTAGCGGCGGATCGATTTGTAAGTTTGCCTCGACGCTGTTGGTATTCATCGGACGGCTAAATGTCAGGCTGAAGGAACGATCCGTAGCGCCGATCTGTCTGGCTTGCCAACTGAAATCTCTAACTTTGGGCGCAACTGTGTCCCCGCGCCACACCAATAGTGCGATTAATAGGCTGAGAAAGAAGATAAGGGCGATCGCCACGCGATCGATTGGTTGAACCCAAGACTTAGTAGCTGACATCTGACACTCATTAGAACTAGTGGCAAATAACAGTTTAATAGTAATTGGGAATTGATAGCCGATCGGTGAGTCGATTCGTAGTAAGCGAGAAGAATCAGCTTCCTTCTATCTCATTTCTGCTGATAATTGATCGCCGATAATTGCTCACTGATGTAGCATTTGGTCTGTATATTCAATATAAGTTTCTGCGGTTTGAATTTGTGCCGTGGCTTCAGGTAGAAGAAAGCTCAATTCTTCTACCAATTTTTCTTTCTCTTCTAGAGATAGTTTTTGATCTGCCTGAGCTTGGCTTAAATTATCTCTGTAATTGTGGAGAAAAATATCGAGATTCGCAAAAAATATATCTACTCTTTGCTGAAAATCTTTATCTAAATATTTCTCGATCTCCAAATTAATATTATCAATACTCCCTTCAATCGATTGATTGACTTTAGCAATTAGTGTATTCAAAGATACGGTGTAGTAATCTTCAATGACTCGGGGTCGCCGGATCTGAACTTTGACTTCTACGGGAACTATCCATAACCAATGCCACCACTGGCGTTGATTTCTCAATACTTCTATATTACCGCGATCGACAAATCGGCTTTGCCTTTTAACTGGAGGTCTCACAAAGCCCATTGTCTCAAAAGATTCCCACTGCATTGACGGCAGAGATAAATCTAAGTTGAAAGCTTCATTTAAACGCTGACAAGCACCTTCAATAATTGGCTTTGTTTCTTGTTCTAGAAGATCTAATAGGCTTTGACGCGCCTGTTCGATTTCTTGACTCGTGCGATCGCGGACGCTGCTTAATAAACTATCTGCTCTCTGTTTAACATAAGTGACTGCCTGATCGACAAATTCTTCTGCTGCTTCGGGACTTTCAAACTCAACTAAGCCAGAAGTTTTAAACTCGACTTGCGATTTGAGGCGCGACGATACCCATTTGGGAAATAATTCAAAATCCCCAATATTAGTTAAGAAAAGTTCCCGCGCTCTAATATCCATCTTTTTAATTAAGTCAGCCCGCTGGTACTCTTCTTTCACAAAGAAGATTTCTAGATTTACAGTTGCTTCTTTTTTCAGCACTTGCAATAACTCGTGCAGGTTTTGATGCAGCTGTGATTTAATTAAATCGACATCTTTAAGGCGACTGCGACACAATTCGAGTCGGTGTAGATCGGCTTCCAGCGCATATAGTTCTAACTGTAATTTCTCTGCATCTTGACAAATAGCACTGCTACGAAGTTTGACTTCATCTCTTAGTTGTAACAAACGGCTGCGACCGAGATTAAGGGCAGATTTCAAACACCGGGGCGCGGCGCGTTCCATCAAGGCTTTCACGGCTTTTTCTAAAAATGGCTCAAAACCAGATTTATTCCATAACTTTTGAGCTTTTTTCCGAATTTCTTCTGGGGTGACTTCTACTAGTTCTTCTTCCCAGTCAATCCCGAAAACTTCTTGAGCTAACACTCGTGCTGCGGGAATTTCATTCAAGGTAAGATCGGGGTGTTGCTCTAGTTCGTGGATAAAGTGAGCGGCAGAAAATGCCCTTCTAGCTGAGACTTCAAATACTTGGTTCGTGTCGTCATCCCCAATGCCGAATTCAGCTGCAATAAATTGGCGCAGCTGTTCTGAAGTCATGTCACCTTCACGCCGTTGATCGACTTTGTTCACCAAGATATACAGGTTATCTTTACCCCGTAGGTCAATGACTCGTTGTACGTCCCGTTTTACCTGTTCGGCTGCTTCTGTTTTCAACTGGGTGAAGTCAAGGACGATCAATACCATCGAACTTTGCTTGAGTTGTTCGGCGACTACCGTAGCAAGTTTGAGGTTTTCTCCCGCTTCGTTTGGTCCAGGAGTATCGACAATGACCAAATTTCCTAGCAGATCTGGCTTGTTATTAGCTGTTGTATCTATTTGAGATAGACTGCGCGATCGCCCCATCGGAACCTGAATGCAGGGAACTTCTGTTAGCCTTCCCAAGGGGTCTGTAGATGGGTCGATGGTATTGCAGAGGCGGACGATATCGTTCAAACTCATCAAGACTTGCTTAATTTCCTCTCTTCCAGAGGTTGTTTCTTGCAACTGTAGACTTGTGGGGTCTTGAATTTTGGGCAGCAAATCTTGTAAGTGAGGATATTGAGCGATCTTGTCTTGAATGCGCTGCATTCCCAAGGTTTGAATTTTGGTTTGTAAAGCCTGAAGCGTCTGTTGATAAATAGAGATAATTTCGGGACTCAGGGTTAAAGTTGGCTGAGCCAAATCGGGATTAAAAATAATTTGTGTCGGTAGCGTTGTCATCGCCGCATTGCGACTAGGGAGAATTTCTTGTCCGGCAATGGCGTTGATAATTGTGGACTTACCAGCCTTCATCGGCGCGACAATCGCCATCTTCAGCTCTAATTTTTCTACGTTATGAGACACGCCCAAGACTTCTTGCTGAAAGTCTTTGTACTTATCGCTAGAACTGTCAGTGCTGAGCGCGCTGGCGGCGTTATCCATCAAGAAACTAATTTCCTTGAATAAAGCAATCGCTTCTTGTTGCAAATTTTGTACGTTAGGCTGAGGCGCTTGAACAATCATTGCCTGTTATCTCGCAAAATGGTAAATCCACTTGCGTCGATTTTGGCTTAACAATTTTCTAATCACTTCAGTAAAAATACGAATTGCGCGATCGCGGTTTTTGTGACAAACAAATTGTCAGGTGGGCATTGCTCGCCCTACTACTACCTAAATGCCCATTTCTCGCACGATCCGCATTGTCTCGACGCTGACAGTACAGACTCTTTGAAGTAATGCGATCGCTTGCTCCTTATAATTGGCAAAGCAGTAAGTATGGAATCTTGTTGCTATAGTTGCATCTTTTGGCTTCTTCTCTTTATATTGCTCTAAAACCCACTCTAAAGCTGAGTGGTTTCCTAACATATATTTCCAAGCAGATGCGGGAACGCCTTCTAGGGTTGTCACCGTATCTATAATAATTCTCCCTCGATCGCGATCTGCTCTCAGTTTCACTTTCATAGTGCTACGTGTTGGGAGATCGATGCGCCGGAGGGGGTAGAGTTCTACAGTTTCATAATTAATATGTAATTTCAATAACTGCTGACCCCAATTTACCCACTGCCAAAAGTTATTGTAGAAAGGGATGCGGGGAAAGTCTCTTATTAAATTCTGTTGGTATTTTGTGCGATAAGCAGGATAGTGTAGAACGGCATAGGTGTAGTGAAAGATATCTAATTTGGTAATTGCTTCGTTATAATAATTTTGAAATTGCTCCAATCCCCAGTCTGTAATATTATCAACGCGATCGCCGTTTTCATCGTAGCGATATAAAGGTAGGCATTGCGAATCACCGATCAAATGGTAATCTGGGATGCGATCGCTTGCTAAAGTCATAAATGATTTAGTCGAACCAGGTGCAGTAAAACCAATCAGCAAATTTTGGCGATCGCGATCGAATACTTGTCCTAGTTGATATTGCATCTCATTTACATCTAGACTGAAATACAATTTTCTCGTCACAAATGGTCTATATAGACAGTCTCGAATATTGCTAGCTCTAAATTGATATTTTATGCCTCGATTGAGATTTCTTTTTAGTCTTCTCGTCCATTTGATCGTAAAATCCAAAGTCTCAGTTCGATTGCCGGAAGCTCGATTCTCGACTGCTTGATTATAAATTTCGATCAAATATCCGAGCTTCGATTTGAGTGCTGTTTCTGATTCAGCATAAACCCATTCATCTCTAGCAGTAATAACTCCGAGAGTAAATAGTTTAAAAACTGCTCTCTCTTCTATTTGATTTTTGCTAAGTTTAGTTTGGCGATCGATAAGAGGTATGAGAGTATAGAAGTCATTATTGACATGACCTATCCAATTATTATCTGAATCTGGTACGATCCGATCGAATTGAATTTCTGAGAATTTGCATTCGGTTAGATAAGTAGTTTTAGCTTCTGTAGTCGCATAGTCAGGGAGAGCGTGATAATAAATTCGACAACCGCGATCGCCTTCCTTTCTAACTAGAAAATAGACCGCTATTCCCACGCGAACCGCATCATTGAAAATATTACCTCCTTCTCTATGCCTGCGATCGCCACTCGTTCGAGCGTTACCTTTAAAATTAATAATATAAATTTCGTTAAATTCTTCAGAAACGACTTTCCTTAAGCCATCGTAAGTACGAGCATCAATAAAAGAGTTATTAGAAACAAAAGTAATAATACCATTTTTACCTAAGCGATCGGATGCCCAACGGAGAAATCTAGTATATAAATCGTATGCTTTTGTTTTCCGCGCCTGACTACGTTTTACATAAGTTTCTTTAATACGGCGATCGATTGCGGGGTAACTAATATTGCGATCGGCATGATATGGAGGATTACCAATAATAACAGAAATCGTGCGATCGTTTTGGCGTTGGATGCGTTCGTTGTTTTCTACATTTAAAGCGAATAAATCTCCTTGTCTACCTTCAAAAGCAGTATGTTCTAGAGTATCGACAAAACAGATATTTTCAAATTCTTCGTATTTACCCATTTTTTGTTTATAGCTGAATTCAATATTTAAATTAGCTATGTAATAAGGGAGGATAGCGACTTCATTACAATAAATTTCATTTTTATATTTGTACTTGAGTTTATTTCTAGGCAAGTATTCAATTAATTCAGTAATAAATGTTCCCGTACCAGTTGCAGGATCGAGAATTTCAATATTTTTTGAGGCTAGTTTCTTGTGAAAATGCTGTTCCAGTAAGTAATCTAAGCTTTCAATGATAAAGCGAACTACCTCATTTGGTGTATAAACAATCCCCAAGCGATCGGCTGCTTGGGGATTATATGCTTGATAAAAGTTTTCGTAAATGGCTTTTAAAAATTTTTGTTTTTCATAATGATTGTAAATATTAGCAGCGTTTCTTCTAATGACACCGTAATAACGTTCGATAGTACTAAGTAGCTTTTTTTTCGTGCTTTTTGTAAAAAAGGTATTTATAGCTCGTTGTAATTCGCGCGCAACATTATTCTCTTGATGATATTGAGATTCATTAAATACATTAGTAAAAATATCTTCCGTTAGAATATGCTGAATCATCATTTCCCGAATATCTAATAAAGTAATTTCAGGATTAATTGATTCTTTGCAAAGTTCCCAAATTTGATTTTTTGCCCCTTGAAATTCTGGATTGCTAGCACTTTGCTGTTCCAGCATATCTCGTAATGCATTGAGAATTGTTGGTAAGTCTTGCTTGAACATCTCAATCGCAGCACGAAAATCTCTAACTTCTGGGGGAATGTAGTTGAGAAAGCGATTGAGGATTTGCTCTAGTGCTTCTCCATCTTGCATGGAAACGCGCATAACTTCAGTTCCAGCTTGAATTAAAACTGCTGTTTGCGAGTCTTCAAATAAAATATTGCTATCTGGGTATCCTTGAGATAGTTTGTTAGCAATTTCTCGATCTAAATTATTGCTCTCTCTATTCCAGTAACCCCAATTTAGGCGCAGAGCATCTTTTACTGTACCGTTAGGGTAAATAACTCTACCAATTCTAGTTTGATAATCTAGTTCTGGAATTAACTGAAAATCTTTACTCTTACAGTATTCATGTAACAGTTTTTGAAAAGCAATCTGTAGAGAATCTATTTGAAACGTTTCTTCAGAGCGGATAATTCTTGCTCTTTCTGCTTGATATTGGTTAATCAGAACTTTTGACACAGAGCCAAAGACTTTAATAGAACTCGTTGAGTTCAAGTTTGGCTCAGGCAAAGTCTAAGCGCTTCAGTGAAAATTATGGTTTCTTATTTTCAGCGCTTATACAGGTTTTTATTGAGTTTTTACGAGGATTTCTTGTGATTTTTATGATGAGATTTTGCGAGGGAATATGGCTTGGAAGTATTCAAATCTTATTGTGAATAAATTTATAAAAGCAAGGTTAGATATATAAAAGTTTTAAAAAGTATGATGTGGAAAGCATGAAGTCAAGTTTTGAGTTCGCCCAAATTTTTGTTGTGTCTATGGTGACATGAAACTGCGTGCATGATACTGGTAGGAGCGCATAGTTGTGCGCTCCTACAAACTATATACATCATCTGATTGAAAACAGTGATAAGAGCCCCTAAATCCCCTTTTTAAGGGGAACTTTGAGATTTATTTCTTTTAACCACCAATTCCCAAGCGCCCTGCTAATGCGGGTGTCAGGGGTAGGAGGGTAGCTATCATCAAAAAGAGTGCTAATAAACCTAAAGCTGCTCTAGCATCATTCGGTTCTGTTAACTCGTTCAGGCTGGGGCGTTCTAAATCTCGCTGCAAGAAAAGGATGACGACTGCCCAGTATAAAGCTAACGGATTAGCTAAAGATGCGATCGCCAAGACAATGACTGTGGCAAAAGTCGTGCGTCCGGCGGTTTTGCGGCCGTAGATTGCTTGTACAACCCGCCCGCCATCTAGCTGTCCGGCTGGCATCAGATTCAGTGCTGTAATCACCAAACCCAACCAGCCGATAATTGTCAACGGGTGAACGTCTACTAAAGCCTGGTTGACGGCAGAACCTAAAACCACTTTAGATAGGGCTCCCACCAAAATCGATCCTTGAAAAAATTGTGATGGCACTTGATACATACTCCCTGGATGCGAGAGGATTAAACCCGCAAACAGCATGAGTAGGGAAACAACACCCCCAGCAATGGGACCAGCTATGGCAATATCAAATAATGCTGTGCGGCTGGGTAGTAGCGACTCAATCCGCGTAATTGCTCCAAATGCGCCGATTTGCAGCGTTGGCAGAAAGAAGGGAGGACTGAGGCGAATTTGGTAGCGCTGGGCTAATACTCGATGTCCGATTTCATGGGCGGCTAAAACAGCAAGAATTCCTAATGCAATCGGTAGAGCTTCGGGGAAACGAAGTGGAGTGGTAAAGAAGTCAAATCCTTGCAGAATACCAGCAGTTTCTAAACTTGTGGCAATGGTAGCAAGAAAGAGTACTAGGGCAAAAATCTTTTGTCCTACGGTAGAGGGGCGGGGGTCGTTGCGGCTGGGAAGGACGATAACAACTGGTCTGCCATCGACATTTTCTACTAAAAATAAGCGATAGCGAGGTTTTTCTGGAGCTGTTTCGCTAACTCCCATGCGTTCTTGCAAGGTTGCGTTGAGGCGATTGTAAACTTCTTCTGGTTCTCCGCGTAGGTTGCCTTTAAAAATTACGCCATCCTGATAGGGAATTGACTCTGTGGCAAAAAATGTGTCGATGCCAAAAATACCGCGAATGGCAGTCAGGTCTTCATCTGGGATGGGCATTACCTCCGGCTTGGTTAGTATTTCTACTGCCTTGACCGAACCGTCATCTGCTGCATTTGGTTCTGGGGTTGTAGAGTTACCTGCAAGTTTTTCTGTAGCTTTGGCGCGGAGAATGGCATCTTGACCAGCGGCGCGGAGGCGATTGCCGAGAAAGACATATATGGCTGTCGAAGCGACGATTAGCAGCAACACTCCCGCCAGATTGAGATAAATTCCGGTGGCGAATAAGCCAAAGAACAGCAGCCAGGGAGAGATCAGCACTACTGACTGTAACCAGGCGAGGATGCCGAGTTTACCAAATCGCCTCGCCCGGATAAAGCCCCAACTCAAGATACCGAGTGCAACCAAGACAACGGTGAGGATGATGGGGGTTTCTGATGCCGTAGTAAACATTGTGAATTGCGATCGCAGCTAGGGAGCATAAGTCTACTGTAGCGGAGTGCGTCACCCTAGCTCAAATGCGATCGCATCGGGCTGCAATTTGGGAATACCAAAATTAGACTCAACTTAAAGTATCTCAAAGTGATTTTATGACATTTAGAAAGCTAGGTAGAAGAAGATTCAGTCAATTGATAACACTGGAAGTAGTTGCGGCTGCTAGTGCGACAGGTATCAAGCCTTTATATCAGTCTTTAATTGCAGCTACACCTTCCCTAGCAGGACAAAATAATCGCAAAGACAAGAGCATAAGGCTTCGTTTCTTTGATGCTGAAAACTTTTCTGAAGGACTTGCCAAGGTTAGAGTTTTCGATGAAAAAACAGAAAAGTGGGGCTATATAAATAAACAAGGAAAACTAGTAATCAAACCACAGTTTGAAATAGCTGAAAACTTTTCTGAAGGATTGGCAATAGCACGAATGAGCGGAGGTAGATCGGGTTATATTAATAAATCAGGCAAATTTGTCCTACATTTTGGGGGAAGAACATTTTCTGAGGGATTGGCAGCAGTAATAGACGACAATGAAAAATGGGGTTTTATAGACAAAACAGGTAAGTTTGCGATTCAACCCCAGTTTGAATATGTTGAGAACTTTTCTGAAGGATTAGCATCTGTCAAAATTAATGATAAATCAGGTTATATTGATAAAACAGGAAAGCTGGTTATTCCAGCTCAGTTTAACATTGCATCTGACTTTTCTAATGGAATGGCAGCGGTAGATATTGATAGTAGTACAACTTTCACTGAGAACAGTATTACCATAACACTCAGCAATCCAGGATATATCGATAAGATGGGCAAGCTAGTTATTCAGCCATCACCTGATATCAGAATTCATGCTTTTTCTGAAGGGCTGGCAGTAGCACAAATTAATGGTAAATATGGCTTTGTTAATAAAACAGGTAAAGTTGTAATCCCACCAAAATTTGACCGAGCTTTAGATTTTTTTGAAGGATTGGCAGCAGTAGGAATTGTTTATGGATCTGAAGAAATAGCAGCAATCGAGCCAATTATTAGTAACAGTAAATTTAAATTGAAAATGGGATTTGATAGATAAAATAGGCAGAATGGTGATTCAGCCTCAATTTGACTATGTTTCTAGTTTTTCAGAAGGACTGGCAGCAGTAGCAATAGATAAGAAAATCGGCTATATTAACAAAGTAGGTAAAATAGTTATTCCCATTCAACTTGATCGAGCTAAAGATTTTTTTGAGGGGTTAGCAGTAGTAAAAAATTCTGATAAAAATAATTTTCGTTTCGGTTTCATTAATAAAAAAGGAGAGATGGTAATCAGTTTATCCAGATGAGTATTAAGCGTTATTTCAAATTGATCGATGTTGCATCAATAGACCAGGCGAAAGATGCTGAAATTAGCGATCGCGTTATTCCTTCAAACTCGCCACCGCAGCCCTGAGATTACCTTTATGTTCTACCAACAACCGATCGCCTTCTGCTTTATCTAACCCCGTCCAATGCATTAATAAGGCTAATTTTACCGATTTGCCACTGCGATCGAGCAGTGTTTCGGCTGCATCCCGTTCTAAGTCGGTGAGGTCGCGTAAAATGCGTAAAGCGCGATCGCGTAACTTATTATTTGTCACGGCAACATCTACCATACGGTTGCCGTAGACTTTGCCTAGTTGTACCATCGTTCCCGTAGAAATAATATTTAATGCCAATTTGGTAGCGGTTCCAGCTTTGAGGCGCGTCGAACCTGTTAAAACCTCCGCTCCTACCAACAGGCGAATATCGACATCTACATCAATTTGGACTTGTTCTTGGGGTACGCAGGCAATAAAAATTGTCGTGGCTCCTCTAGCTTTAGCTGCTTGTAACGCACCGTGGACGTAAGGCGTGGTTCCCCCCGCCGTGATGCCCACGACGACATCTAATTGAGTAATTTTATGTTGGGCGATCGCACCTGCGCCATCCTCCGCTCGATCCTCCAAATCTTCCGAACTGCGGACTAAAGCCGCCGCACCCCCAGCAATAATTCCCTGTACCATTTCTGGCGGCGTGCAAAACGTGGGCGGACACTCAGAAGCATCCAAGACACCCAAACGCCCGCTCGTTCCCGCCCCAAGATAAAACAGCCGCCCCCCGTGACGCAACGATTTTGCTGTCAGGGCGATCGCCTCAGCTAATTCTTGTTTCGCCTGCGCCACCGCCGCTACTGCTTTCGCATCCTCGCAGTTGAATAACTCTACTAACTCCAAACAACTCAGTCGGTCTAAGTGCTGACTGTTAGGATTCACCTGTTCTGTTAGTAAATGACCGCGATCCATAAAGTAGGGAGTAGGGAGTAGGGAGTGGGGAGTAGGGAGTGAGGAGTGGAGAGTTAATTGTGAATTGTGAATTGTGAATTGCCAATTCTTCCCCTGCCTCTAGCCCCTTATAATAACCCTTCTAGTCTCCGCCGGATGCTGTCTAACTCGCTATCGGAGATTTCCGAGTCAGACTTTTCGGCTGTTGGCTTTGCCCCCTCTTCATCTGCTTGCCAGTCAGTTTGCTCTATGTTAATTTCTGGTGGAAGTGCGAGCGCGCCTTCTGGAACCACTTCCCAGTCATAGCCAGCACTGTCGCAAAAATCCTTAATTTCCTCTGCATCCATTGCTTCCACCGTGGGGGCGGGAAAATCTTGTGCTTCTAACATCAAGGCAAAACGTGCCGCATCATCTTCTGACTCAAACATCAGCACCTTATTGCGATCGCCTGTTTGAATAGTATGAATGCCCTCGTTTTCCGTACGGGCATTGAATAGTAATACGAATACGCGCATGGGTGCGATCATAACTCCCTCCGTTCCAATTCACTGATAATTATCCTTTTCTTTCTTGTTAACCATAATCTTAATCAGTTATCAGTTATCAGTTAACGGGGTGTGGGGTGTAGTGAAATCTCGCTCTCTTCCTTGTATAACTTGTATCACTTGTCTCCCTTTTCTTTCCCTAGATCCTAACTTCTAACCCGTAGCCCTTTTTTTTATACCTTTTTGTAGACACAGTTTTGTTGATGAACGGGTAATATTTTTGGTTATTTTGTGCAAATAGATGTTAACAATCTCGTAACGATAATTTCACATTTGAATTCTTGAATTATCCTTAAAGTTGGCGCTGCTCCTAGGTGTGGGTTTTTGCCACTAGCTCCAGCCGTTCAGATCAGCCATGAGGGGTTATGTCTAATTTCACTGAGCCGGAAACTGAAGATTCTCAAAAATCTCCCCGACCCAACCGTCTCAAGAATATCTTATTTAGTCGAACTACTATTGCTATTGGCGTACCAATACTGGTAGGGGTGGCAGCGGGTGCGTGGTGGATAAATCGATTTATTTACGAGCAGCTATCGCCACTGGTAGAAAAAAATCTCTCCCAAACCCTAAAACGACCGATTAAAGTCGGGCGTGTCGAACGGTTCGGTTTAACTGGGTTACGCTTGGGTGCTACTTCTGTACCAGCTACTCCTACCGATCCAGATACGGCATCAATTGAAGCAGTAGAGGTGAATTTCAACCCCTTATCAGTGCTTTTGACTCGCACTTTGCCCTTAGATGTCACCCTTGTTAACCCAAAAGCATACGTACAACAAGATACCCAAGGACGCTGGGTAAATACCGACATTGCTACGGGTGGTGAGGGAGGTCCAATTCAAATTGCCCTCAATCGTCTAGGTTGGCGAAATGCCCAAGCGGTATTAGTATCTAACGTTCAACAACTGACTCGTTCTACACCGCGCAATACTGTTACCCTCAACCAAGTTAATGGAGAAGCGACTTTTCGCGAGAACTACAATCTGATTGATTTTAATTTAGCTGGAAAACCACAGACAGGGGGAGAGCTAAAACTAAATGGAGATTTTCGTGCCGATTCGGGACGAGCCAGTATAAATATTAATACGCAAGAGTTTTTAGCTTCCGATCTGACGCGGTTAATTGAATTACCGTTAGTCATTCAAGGTGGAAGAGTTAATAGCGATTTTAAAGCCGAACTCACTCCTGAAAAACTTTTGGGCTTGTACGGTACTGCCGACCTCAACAAGGTTACGGCTCAAGTTAACGAATTACCACAAGCCTTCAATAATTCGCAGGGAAGGTTGCAGTTTAAAGGTACGGAAATTTACCTGGATAACGTTGCCAGTAGCTATGGCAAAATTCCGGCTGTGGCTAAGGGTTCCCTTGACATAGAAAAAGGCTTTAATCTCTCGGCTTATGTCGATGCCGTCAGCGCAGCCGCAGCCATTTCCAGCCTAAAATTACAAGTGCCCGTACCCGTTGACGGTGTTTTTCGATCGCAAGTCAAACTCACGGGAGGGTTAGAAACACCCATCCTCACCGGAGATGTAGTTAACATCAAACCAGTTCGGTTAGATCGGTTAAATCTCAGTCGGACTAGCACGAATTTTACTCTTGATGTAGCAGCAGGGACGTTGAATTTTCCCAATATAGTAGCTACCCCTGCTGCTGGGGGTAAGGTGACGGGTAACGGGACGCTGAAATTAGCCCTCCAACCAGAACAGACAGCAGGGTTAAATTTTAACTTTATTGCTAATAATATCCCAGGAGATGCGATCGCCAAAGCCTATGGCGTCACTAACCAAGCTGCAAAAATTGGCATCGTCACCGCCCAAGCCCAAGTTACAGGGACGCCAGAAAAACCCCGTACAGTCGTCAATTGGCAAGCACCCCAAGCGACATATCCAGGTAAAGGACAGCTGATTATTTATAATGCCAACAACCTCTTCCTCCGCGATACAATTTTTCGCGTGGCTGGGGGCGATGTCTCGGCAGCTGGGGAGTTGGTCAACCAGCGCTGGAAAGCCGCAATTAAAGCGTCTGGCGTGAGATTGGGACAGTTAACCCAAGTCCCGCCCAGCTTGCAAAATCCGGTGAATGGTACGTTTAATCTGGCAGGTACGCTCGACCCAGCTAAACCGCAACAACTCACTGCTACAGGTGCGGGTCAGTTAATGGGTATTGGTGGGGGTACGATTAACGTTCCCAGTATCCGGGTAGCCGCCGGACGCTGGCAAACTCAACTGCAAGCAACAGGATTACAACTACAGCGTCTCGCCCCCGTACCACCTCAGTTTGCCGGAAATTTGACCGGAAGGCTGAATCTATCGGGTAGTACGACTGCTTTTACCCCAGAAACTTTACGGGGCAGCGGTACGGGGAGGTTAAATGTTGCCGGTGGTACGATTAACGCTCAGAATATTCAACTCAATAACGGTCGCTGGCAAGCAGCAGTTAACACCAATGGCATCCAGTTAAATCGATTTAATCCGCAGCTGCGAGGTTTATTGACGGGTGATGCTAACTTAGCGGGGACGGTAAGTGAGTTTAGTCCGGCAGGAATTACAGCAGCAGGAAAAGTCCGCTTGTCGGAAGAGTTAATCGGTCAACCCCTGACTGCTTCCTTAAATTGGAATGGCAAGACTTTAAATATTCCACAGATCGCGTCTAGAAATATTCAAGCAAACGGCAGAGTTAATGTCGATCCGCAAAATGTTGCCTCGATAACTGGGTTAAATTTTAACGTCAAAGTGCGGGACTACGATCTCAAAAACGCTCCCGTACAATTGCCACCGAATAGTAGCGTCGCAGGTAGAGTTAGTTTTAACGGGCAAATTACAGGCAACTTACCAGTACCAAATGTAGTGGGTAACGTGCGGCTGCAAAACTTTGCCGTCAACAACGTAGCTTTCGACCCGCTATTGGCTGGAGATTTACGGTTGCAGCCAAGCAGGGGATTGAATTTAGATTTAGCGGGAAATCAAAACGATCGCATTGCTGTTAGTCTTGACCCCAACTATCGCCCCAATAATTTTACGGTGAGATTGGATGAGGCGATCGCTACTGGTAGAACTCAGGGCGAGAATTTATCGGTCAATGTCGAGAATTTTCCTTTACGGGTGCTGAATTTGTCTGCACCGGCTAACCCTTATCTAACGGGTCCGGTCAGCGGGATTTTATCAGCAGATTTGACAGTCAATCCCGACACTCTAGCTGCCCAAGGAGATGTGGCTGTAGCTCAACCTGGTATAGGTAGGTTACAAGGCGATCGCTTAGCAGCACAATTTCGTTATGGAAACGGTGGCGGGACGCTGACCAACGGTGAATTTGTCAAAGGTCAAAGTCGCTACGCATTAACAGGTAGCTTCAACCAAACTGCTAAAGGTCCCCAATTTCAAGGCACGGCTAAAATCGCCCAAGGCAACATTCAAGATATCCTGAGTGCCTTGCAAATTTATGACTTTGAAGACCTACAGCGCGGTTTTCAGCCTCCCGATTACGCTACAGCCGCAGATCTGGGAATTTTACAAGTCGGCGCCCCAAATAGATCTCTATTGACTCAATTACGTCGTTATTCGGAAGTTTTAGTCTTACTCCAACAGCAACGCCAGCAACGTGAAGATGCTTTTCCAGTTCCGGCTTTAGCCGAACTTCAAGGGACTTTTGGCGGCGAAATTACTGCTAGTGGTTCTCCCCAACAGGGCATTGCTGCTGACTTCAAGTTGAGAGGAAATAATTGGCAGTGGGGTAAATATACCGCAGACCGTCTCGTTGCTGCTGGTAGCTTCAGTGAAGGAGTGCTGACCCTGCTTCCCGTGCGAGTTAGATTGGACGCAAATACTGTTGTAGCCTTGACCGGTCGTTTTAGCAGCGAACAGCAATCCGGTCAGTTACGAGTCAGGGGTTTTCCGCTCAGTTTACTCAATGATTTTGTCGAACTGCCAGTTGCCGTGACAGGTAATGTAAACGGTACGGCAACCATCGCAGGTAGTATCGAGAACCCCCAAGCAGTAGGAGAATTTCAACTCAGCCAAGGCACGATCAATGAAAACCCAGTAGAGTCCGCTTCAGCAAGTTTCAGTTATGCTAATGCCCGCCTCGGTTTCGGTAGCAACATTCTGATTGCTGGACCTGAGCCACTGATAGCGACTGGTAGTATTCCCTTACAATTACCTTTTGCCTCTGTGGAGCCAGATAGCGACCAAATTCGTTTAGATGTTAGCGTTCAAAATCAAGGTCTAGCCTTGCTCAATGTTTTAACTGACCAAGTAGCATGGAAAGGCGGTGAAGGAGAAGTTCAATTGCAGGTACGTGGTACTCTCAAGCAGCCAGAAGCGAAAGGAATTGCCCAAGTTAAGAATGCCACTATTACTGCTGCGGCTTTAGCAGATCCATTAACGAATGTCAATGGTACGGCGCTGTTTAATGCAGATCGCATTCTCGTTCAGGGAATTCAAGGCGATTTTTCCAGGGGTCAGGTGGTTGCCCAAGGCGTAATTCCCATTTTTGAGAACCTGTCTGCTAGCGATCCAGATGCTGCCAATCCTCTGATTGTTTCTTTAGATCGCTTGGAGCTGAATTTACCTAATCTGTATCAAGGTGGCGTTAACGGTAAAGTCACTGTAACTGGTTCCGCACTCAATCCTGTAATTGGTGGCGATGTTTTGCTGGCGAACGGTCAAGTTTTTCTGCCCACCGCCAATGCTCCTGCTACACCTGGAATGCAGGGAGGACAAGGGGGACAGAAGAAAGCCCAGGGAGCCCAGGGAGCCCAAGGAGCCCAGGAAGCTAGTGAAGCACCAGTAGAGCTGAGCGATTTGCGACTGACGTTGGGCGATCGCGTTTCCGTGACGCTACCACCGATTCTCGATTTTCAAGCGGCTGGAACTCTAGTTGTGAATGGTATGCTGGGCGATTTGCGTCCTAGTGGAACTATCAACTTAGAACGCGGTAGCGTAAATTTATTTACAACTCAGTTTCAGTTGGATCGGGGTTACGACCATACAGCTACCTTTACGCCGAAACAAGGACTAGACCCCATACTTGATGTCCGATTGATTGCATCAGTGCCAGAAGTGAGGCGAGCGCGGATTCCTAATTCGGCAATTAGCAGCGAGATTGCTGACAATACTTTATCTAGCGATATCGGTTCCGTACAAACCGTTCGCGTGCAGGCGGCTGTTGAAGGACCTGCTAGCCAATTGTTTGATAATTTGGAATTGACTAGTACTCCTAACCGCAATCAGTCAGAAATTGTAGCTTTGATTGGTGGTGGTTTCGTGCAAACTTTAGGACAGGCTGATACTGCAGCAGGACTAGCTAATATTGCGGGTACGGCTTTGTTGAGTACGTATCAGAGTACGTTTACCGATATTGGTAATACCATTGGTTTATCGGAACTGCGTTTGTTTCCCACTTCTATTTCTAATGAGGAGCGATCGCGTTCTTCTACTCTTGGTTTAGCGGCTGAAGCTGGTATTGACATTTCGCGCAATGCCTACGTTTCTGTCTTAGCATTCTTAACCGCACAACAACCAGCACAATTCGGTTTGAGCTACCGCTTGAGTGGCAACACCCGCGTCCGCGCTGCAACAGACTTTGCCGACAATACGCAGGCTGTGGTTGAGTATGAAGTGCAGTTTTAAAAATAAGGCTGATAGTAACCCGAAGCGTTACTATCAGCCTTGGTTTACTAATTCTTGGGTGAAAGCTTCAAATTCAAGATCGATAGAACCAAGATGATTAAAAACATTACTAAGCCAATCGTGCAGGCATAGCTAATATCTAAACTACTGCCAAAAGCTTGCTCGTAGAGGTAATAAACAATAGTTTTAGAACTGTTGCGAGGTCCGCCTTTGGTCATGATGTAGATTTCTTCAAATACCTTAGTGGCGGAAATGGCAGAAATCACACCTACCAGCATTAGGTAAGGTCGCATTAATGGCACTGTGACATCCCAGTGTTTTCGCACGCCATCGGAACCGTCGATCGCAGCGGCTTCGTATAATTCTGCTGGAATTGACTGTAACCCAGCTAAGTAAATGACCATGTAGTATCCCAATCCTTTCCACACCGTCACCGCGATAACGCTAAAAAGGGCAAATTTGGGACTAGTCAACCAGGGTATACCGCTAGTTAAAATCCCAGTTTGTTTTAGTAATTGATTTAGCAATCCATTCTGAGCATACAACCACCGCCAAGCAATCCCTGCTACAACCATAGAAATTATCACTGGCGTGTAGTAAGCGGCGCGAAACCAGTGCATTCCATGTAGTTTCTGATTGACTAAAATTGCCAAGATAAGAGGAACAGCCACCAAAATTGGCACGGCGATCGCTAAGTACAATATTGTATTTCCCAAAGTTTGCCAAAAGACTTTATCCTCCCATAAACGTTGAAAGTTAGCGAAGCCAACCCATTCAGGTGCTTGGGTTAAATCGTATTCGTAACGAGTAAAGCTCAAGTAAAATGCTTGCAGGGCAGGATAAAAGACTGTTAACCCCAGAACGAGCAGCGCTGGCAGTAAAAATAAATACGGGGTGAGGCGCTGTTGAATTGACGTCCAGTTGACAAGAACGGATTTCTGCATGGAACTTATTGCTTGATAGTGGCAATCGAAGCTTGTCGATGTTTCTAGTGTTACTCGAATAGGATTTGTACGTAGATAGCGGACGTGTAAAAGTTTTCTCGCTTCATTTATAATTTTCTGGTCGCCGCTAAACACGGCGGTTGGATGGCTTGAATCAGTGTAGGTTGTATTGATATCTAAGGCAACGGAAATATTACTATGAAAACATGCAAAGTTATTTCAGTCTTTTGCCTATTATTCTCTACTAGTATTTGTGGGTGTCAAATAGATACTTTAAACGCACGAGGAACTCAGCCGAGTGTTTTGGCTTCTCAAGAGCCAGAAAATTCTACAGGTGTCCGACTTGCCAGTATAACTTCAGCCTCAGCTAAATCATTGTTAATAACCCTTAGTAAGGACTCGAAGCCTAAACCGATCCAGACGAGATCGGGACCAGGGGGGTTAGAAGTTGACCTCGTGCGTGCTGGCATCACTGGAAAAATTCTCACTGTCGAACTGCTCTATCGCAACCCCACCAGCGCATACACCCGCAATGTCGAGATGTCGATTCAGCAAGTTAGCTATATTGATGATGCGACAGCAAAACGCTATGGCGTGCTTAAAGATGAATCAGGTCAATACTTGGCATCGCCGTTGGGAAAGAGGGACAAAACAATCGTGGATTTGGGAAATTTTTCCAGCGTCGAAAAGTCTAAGGTGGCGTGGTTTAAGTTTCCTGCACCGCCAGCTGGGACAAAGAGTGTTTCGATTAACATTCCCGATGTAGGTCCTTACGACGGTATATCGGTAAGACCATGAAATACGTTCTCCTCCAAGCGGCTGTCAGCATTTCTGCAACGGTATTGGCAAGTTGCAGCGAGCCGAGAAACCAATCTGATGAGAACTGCTGCCACCTGCTCTACAAAACGCAGCAGCTCTCTTAGCAAAGTGCTATAGAGCTGCGAATCCAATTCAATCTCCACCCAGACCCATATCCGTCACAGCACCGAGACTGCTGGAAGATACTAACTTGGCATATTTTGCTAATACGCCTGTAGTATATCGTGGCGGGCGGGGTTGCCAATTAGCGCGACGTTGAGCTAATTCTTCATCCGATACGTGTAGGTGTAAGGCACGGGCACGAGCGTCGATTGTAATCGTATCCCCTTCTCGTACCAAGGCGATCGCGCCTCCCACAGCAGCTTCTGGGGCGACGTGACCGACGACCATACCGTATGTCCCACCTGAGAAACGCCCGTCAGTGATCAAGCCTACCGAATCTCCCAAGCCAGCGCCGATAATGGCTGAAGTCGGAGCTAGCATTTCTCGCATCCCAGGTCCTCCTTTGGGTCCTTCGTAGCGAATGACGATGATATCTCCGGCTTGGATTTGATTTGCCAAAATTGCCGCTAGACAGGCTTCCTCTGATTCAAATACCCTTGCTGGACCCGAAATTTTTGGTGTCTTCACCCCCGTAATTTTCGCCACCGAACCTTCTGTAGCTAGATTTCCTTTTAGGATAGCTAAATGTCCTTCGGCATAAAGGGGATTTTCCCAAGGACGAATTACATCTTGGTTAGCAGATGGAGTATCGGGGATATCGGCTAAAACTTCAGCAATGGTTTGTCCGGTAATCGTCAGCGCATCGCCATGTAATAAACCGTGTACGAGCAACATTTTCATCACTTGGGGTATTCCGCCAACTTTGTGCAAGTCTGTTGCAACATATTTGCCACTCGGTTTGAGGTCGCAAATTACCGGAATGCGGGCGCGGATGGTTTCAAAGTCATCCAGAGTTAGTTCCACTCCTATTGCACGGGCGATCGCTAGTAGGTGTAGAACAGAATTAGTAGAACCACCCACAGCCATAATGACCGCGATCGCATTTTCAAATGCCTGACGAGTTAAAATTTGACGCGGTAGAAGTTGCTGGCGAATCGCTTCAACTAAAACAAAAGCTGATTTTTCTGTACTTTCGGCTTTTTCTGTATCCTCGGCTGCCATAGTGGAAGAATAGGGCAAGCTCATTCCCATCGCTTCAAAAGCAGAAGACATCGTGTTTGCCGTGTACATTCCACCGCAGGAACCAGCCCCAGGACAAGCGCGGCGTTCGACTTCGATTAATTCTGTTTCGTCAATTTTGCCAGCGCTATATTGTCCTACAGCTTCAAAGGCACTGACGACTGTTAAATCTTTGCCGTTGTAGTGTCCTGGCTTAATCGTGCCACCATAGACAAATATTGCCGGGATATTCATCCGCGCCATAGCGATCATTGCCCCTGGCATATTCTTATCACAACCGCCGATCGCCAAGACTCCATCCATACTCTGTCCGTTACAGACGGTTTCGATTGAATCAGCAATCACTTCCCGCGATACGAGGGAATATTTCATCCCTTCCGTTCCCATTGAAATGCCATCGCTGATGGTAATCGTACCGAACATTTGCGGCATTCCCCCAGAGTTACGCACTCCTGCTTCGGCACGTTTGGCAAGATCGTTAATTCCCATATTGCAGGGAGTGATGGTACTGTAACTGTTGGAAATACCGACGATGGGTTTAGTAAAATCTGCATCGCCAAAACCGACAGCCCGTAACATAGCACGGTTAGGCGATCGCTGCACGCCTTGGGTAACAACTTGACTTCTGAGGTTGTCCGACATTTTCTATCCTTGGAGTACGAACACAGGGGGAGAATTGTATTGTCGCAAAAAAGATTGGACTTGGTAACAGGACTGCTGGCGACTTAATCATGCCGCAGATAGATACTGATATTTGCAGCAGAGTTACATAATGATAATGTCGAGAGCAGAAATTTAGTTAAATTTCTTACTCTCGACAAGGATAGTGAATCGCTTGGTACGACAAAAAGTTCCCATCCTCAGATTCACATTGCTAGCGTTTGTTTGCTAATTAGTGGTAAAAGAGCAGCGATCGCGCCTCAGTATTTTAAGTAACTCTAAAACAAAAATTTCGCCCAAACACTTCCTTGTTTCTTAGCTTTCTCACCTCACATGGTAGGTGCAATCGCTAGGTAGGGCATTTGGCGAAAATCAGCGGTTGAATTGTCAAAAAACTCTCAATATTAACTGGCGCTAGAGACAGCTACAGCAACAAATACTAGCGCTGCAACCAAAACAGCACCAGCAACACCACCAATGATATAGTTACGCTTCTGAGCGTTGCTCGGTGGTTCTGCCATGTAAACCTTCGGCTCTGCAGCAAAGTTATTTAAACGACCGCCTTCTTCGGTGGTATAGGGCATGAATCAAGTCCTTTCTACTTTTGCTTTGCTTAACTTTAACAAAAAATGGTAGAAATACTCTCCTACTTTAGTTAAGAAAATTTACATAGAGGAGAGTGAGTAGTGATTTTTGAACTTGCGACTTTTAGTTTCTCCTTTCTGTCTTTAGCTGGTTACAGTCCCGCTAAGGGGAGAACTCGCGATCGCGTAATCTTTAATCGGTATGCGTCCGGCGAGGTAGGCAAGTCGTCCGGCTTCGGTTGCTAGTTTCATGCCGCGTGCCATCGCAGCAGGATTCTTGGCTTGGGCGATCGCCGTGTTAATCAGTAAAGCATCTGCTCCCAACTCCATCGCTTGCGCGGCTTCGCTAGGCGTGCCAATTCCCGCATCAACCACCACTGGTACGCCAGCATTTTCAATGATGATTTGAATATTTGCCGTTGTTTTCAATCCTTGTCCTGAACCAATCGGAGAAGCCAAAGGCATCACAGTCACGCAGCCAGCCTCCTCCAACCGTTTCGCCAGTATTGGATCGGCATTGATGTAAGGTAATACAGCGAAACCTTCCTTCACCAATTGTTCGGCTGCTTGTAAAGTCCCGATCGGATCGGGTAACAGATATTTTGGATCGGGAATCACTTCTAACTTGACAAAATTGTTATCTTCTTGTCCTAAAACCTTCGCCATCTCGCGCCCCAAACGAGCAACGCGAATTGCTTCTTCCGCCGTCTGACAACCAGCAGTATTGGGTAACATCCACAGCTTTGTCCAATCCAACGCCTCGGCTAAATTTTCATGTCCGGGTGCTTTAGTTTGCACTCGCCGCACAGCAACGGTCACAATTTGACAACCGCTAGCAACCACGCTTTGTTGCATTTCTTCTACGTTGCGATACTTACCAGTACCAGTCATTAAGCGGGAAGAAAAAGTGCGATCGGCAATAACCAAAGGGCGATCGAGAGATTGGGTTTGAGGAAGATCTAAGGTTTGCATTTGTAAAGGGTTGGTAATTGGTAATTGGTAATTGTTGGTTGACTGTTGATTGTTGACTGTTATTACTCCCTCCGGTCGTGGAGACCCCGAGTCCCCCCTGCTCTGTTTCCCGACTACGCAGCTAATGTCGCGGAGGACACCTCCGCGCCCGCTGCTTCCCAACTCCCGACTCCCGACTCCCAAAAATCGTAAATAACTAAAACTCTCTAGCAAAGGCTCCGATTTTTGTTCCCAAACCAAGTCAGCAATTAGTTGAGCAGTGATGGGGGCGAGGAGAATGCCGTTGCGGTAGTGACCGGTAGCTAGGGTAAGATTCGAGCAAGGGCTATTTCCTAAAATGGGTAGTTCATCAGGAGTTGCAGGACGAAAACCCCACCAAAATTCGCGAATCGGATAGTCTTGCAATTGGGGATAGATGCGAATAGCTCGTTGCAGTAATGTTTGGATTCCAGCCGGAGTGTTGTAAGGGGTAAACCCTACATCTTCGCTGGTAGCACCAATAACAATGCGGCGTTCGCGGCGCGGTACGATGTAAACATCTGGACCATATAAAACTCGTTGGATTGCATCACCGCGATCGCTGTCTGGTAATTGTACCGATAACATTTGTCCTTTTTTCGGACGCACGGGTAAGGGTAACAATTCCGGCGACCAAGCGCCAGACGCCAGAATATAGCGATCGGCTGGGAAGTTGCCACTCGAAGTTTGTACGCCAATGACCCGCCCCTGATGCTGTAAGATACCTTCAACGGCAATCCCATCGTGCAAATCTACTCCTAAAGATTCTGCTGCCGACCATAAAGCTAAGGTCAAAGCACGATTATCGACTTGTGCATCTTCGGGATACCACCAACCGCCCTCAACTTCTTCACTTAGTCCTGGTTGGTAGAGGTGAATTGCTTCTTTATCGAGATAGTAAGCTGGTAATTGGTAGTTGGTAGTTGGTAACTTCTCGTCTGCTTCTTTGCCTCTTACCTCTTGCCTATCGCCTCTCGCCTCTTCATAAACAGGTGCAAGAATACCGCAAGCCCAATATCCCGTTGGCTTACCGCTAATTTCTTCTAGCTTGCGCGTCCATTCGGGATAGAGCGATCGCGATCGCAAGCACAAGTCTAACATTGCCCCTGGAGGAATTTGTTCGGCTTGAGGCGCTAGCATTCCCGCCGCTGCATGACTTGCCGCCGCATGAAAATCGCGGCAAAGTAAAGTGACAGATGCACCACGTAACTTTAACTCAACAGCGATCGCTAAACCAACGACCCCGCCACCAATAATTAAAATGTCATTTGTCATTTGTCATGTGTCATTTGTTATTTACGAATGCGCGACTTTGCTTAAGAATGAGCGATCGTTCTTACCCGCGATGCTTGGCGAGCCATTCTGTATGCATATTGAGTTCTTTCCATAAACAGCTTCCCTCCGCTGGTATTACCCAGTCTCAGGTTCTAAGGGACTATCTCAGCCTGGTTCCCCAAACACCCCTAGCTATATTCGCTCATCCTAGCACTTGAATCAGAGGAAAATTCAGCAGCTGTGAATGTTAGCCCTATTGTCATAGTAGTTCGCTGCACGACACATCGACCGGAAAAACAAAGTTCTGCTTGTACTTTCTATAATTCCGACTTTCGAGTTCCGAATTCCGGAGTCCACACGACTTCCATACCTTGTCCCCAAAAGCCGGCAAATTTTGTTACCTTTACATCACCTAAAACTTTCGTTTGACAAGCTAACCTGAGGTTGCACGTGGGAGAATGGGGAGGAAGGGAGCGACGGGTTTTGTCCTGCCAATTTGGTTCGGAAACTTCGCCTTCGACTAACACCGCACAAGTACCGCAACTGCCAATACCGTGACAATTAATGACTTTAGCTCCGCCGTTGTACAAGTCAATGTCATGCTTAAGCAAGACTTGTCGTAAGTTAGCACCTTTATTGCATTCAATTGTTTTACCTTGAGCGACTACCTTTGCCATAGTTAGCTAGCTACTTTGTCATCGAGTTCTATCTAAAATCAGAATATCGCTTTCTAGAGTTCAAGCTCTCTCGTGTTTGTTCTTCCCCTATGACCGAAGCATTACCCCTTGCCTCCAACCAAAATCAGATTTGCTCAAACCAAATCTGGATCTACGACACCACTTTACGGGACGGTACGCAGCGTGAAGGATTATCTGTATCCTTAGAAGATAAATTACGCATTGCCCGCCAATTAGACCAATTGGGTGTTCCATTTATTGAGGGCGGATGGCCTGGGGCAAACCCTAAAGACGTACAATTTTTCTGGCAGCTTCAAGAAGAACCTCTCAAACAAGCTGAAGTCGTTGCTTTTTGTTCTACCCGCCGCCCTCATGTCAGTGCGGCTGAAGATTCGCTATTACAAGCGATTCTTGCTGCTGGTACTCATTGGGTGACGATCTTTGGCAAGTCTTGGGATCTCCACGTTACAGAAGGGCTAAAATGCAGTCTGGAAGAAAATTTAGAGATGATTCGCGATACAGTTGCCTACCTTCGCAGTCAAGGGCGACGAGTCATTTACGATGCCGAACACTGGTTTGATGGCTACAAACACAATCGAGATTATGCCTTGAAAACTTTAGAAGCCGCGATCGCATCTGGGGCAGAATGGCTCGTCCTGTGCGACACTAACGGCGGGACTCTCCCGCATGAAGTTAGCGCCATTGTCCGCGACGTAGTTTCATTTATTCAAAAAGTCCCCACACCCCACACCCCACACCCCACACCCCTTTTAGGTATTCACACCCACAACGATTCCGATACAGCTGTTGCTAATGCGATCGCAGCGGTAATGGAAGGGGCGAGAATGGTACAAGGTACGATCAACGGCTATGGAGAACGCTGCGGTAATGCCAATCTCTGCTCGTTAATACCTAACTTACAACTCAAACTGGGCTATCAATGCCTTGCTGACGCACAATTGCCTCAACTTACCGAAGCTAGCCGCTTTGTCAGCGAAGTTGTCAACCTTGCACCTGACGAACACGCACCTTTTGTAGGGCGTTCTGCTTTTGCCCATAAGGGTGGTATCCATGTCTCGGCTGTAGAACGCAATCCTCTCACCTACGAACACATCCAACCAGAACAAATTGGCAACCGCCGCCGAATTGTAATTTCAGATCAAGCGGGAATTAGTAATGTTGTCGCTAAAGCCCGTACATTTGGAATTGAATTAGACAAACAAAATCCGACAGCTCGACAAATTCTGCAAAGACTGAAAGAATTAGAAAGTGAAGGCTATCAATTTGAAGCCGCAGAAGCTAGTTTCGATCTCCTGATGCGCGAGGCTTTAGGTAAGCGACAGCATTTTTTTGAAATTAAAGGTTTTCAAGTTCACTGCGATTTAGTTGAAGGGCGAACGAATACTAATGCCCTCGCCACTGTTAAACTAACTGTTAGCGGTCAAGATATTCTCGAAGCCGCTGAGGGAAATGGTCCTGTAGCAGCATTAGACAGGGCATTGAGAAAAGCTTTAGTTAATTTTTATCCTCAAATTGCTCAGTTTGAATTGAGCGATTACAAAGTCAGAATTTTAGACGGACACAGCGGTACGGCAGCAAAAACCCGCGTCTTAGTAGAATCAAAAAACGGTCATCAGCGTTGGACGACCGTTGGCGTTTCTCCCAATATTTTAGAAGCTTCCTATCAGGCAGTTGTAGAAGGATTGGAATATGGATTAATGTTGCATATGATGGCAGAAACAGTTCTCAGTACCTCTAGCTAGGCTAATTTTAGCGATTATTCGTCACCCCATTCAATTTCATTTTTTAGCGCCTGTAATGGCGTTAGAAGCAGATCGGCTATGTCCGTTCTTCCTCTAGCTTTGTAGATATCTATAGCTTTTTGAAAATCTGCCACTGCTCCCTGTTTATCTTCTATTCCAGTTCTAGCATGAGCGCGTGCTATATAAGCTTCTGCATAATCTGGATTAAGTTTAATGGCTTGAGTAAAATCTTCAAATGCTTCTTGATAAAATCCTTTTCTACCTCTGTCAAAACCTTGTTGATAAAGTTCGTTGGCTTTCATGAGATTTTTTAAACTCTCACGCCTATTATCTTATAGACAAATTTCTTCAAGTGTAAAAAGTAACTTATTTAAGCTTACTCACCCCATTCAATTTCATTTTTTAGCGCCTGTAATGGTGTTAGAAGCATATCAGCTATGTCCGTTCTTCCTCTAGCTTTGTAGATATCTATAGCTTTTTGGAAATCTGTCACTGCCCCCTGTTTATCTCCTGTTAAAGTTCTAGCATGACTACGGTAAATATAAGCTTCTGCAAAGTCAGGATTGAGATTAATGGCTTGAGTAAAATCGTCAAATGCTTCTTTGTATTGTCCGTTTCTACCTCGATCGCGCCCTTGTTGATAAAGTTCGTTAGCTTTCATGGCAATCCTTAATCTCTGCTCTTCGTTACGCTTCTTACATAATGGGTCAAGGTTAACTACTTTTCCCGATGAATTAATTATATAGCAACCAGGATAATCCTGAGCTATTGCTGTATTCTGAAAAAGAGACAGAGTTGAGATGGCAATAAAAGAAAAAGCAGAAATTAAATGTCTTATTTTTAGCATCATCTATATTATTTTAATTGTTTAGTTGTTTTCGTAAGTTGCAAAACTAGTAAAATTTACTAGTTATATATAAGCACAGTAATTTATCTACCTTTTGTAGTAAATCTACTTCAACATTTGCTTGTAAACAGAAAAAACCAGCGAAATTTCACTGAAATTTCGCTGGTTTTTTATAAAAATAGCGTTATTGTATTTACGAAATAGCTTCTAAACAGCCTATGAGCTTCAACTATGAGTTACTTACAAAAATTCGCTATATTTATCGGTATCGCAACTGCAATTAATGGCATAACTTTCAAAGCACAAGCTCAATTCTGTGCTGATGCCTCTCAGACAGCATTAACAAAAGCTAGACTAGATGAAATTGCTGCTAATCAAGGTATATCAGTGGGAGAGGCTCCATTAGCTTTTCAAAACTTTGCACTAACTACTATCAGACCAGGCACTCCAATTCCAGAAAACAAGCGCAAATTTGCATCACCAGAAAGAGAAAATAAGACGGGTGGTAAATTAAAGAATGTAGTACCGGATGGGGTACTTCCGCTTTTATTTTATCCTCCACTTTTTCCAGAGGAAAGATATGAAGATAGTGTTTTCTATGAGGTTAAAGCATTAAGTGGAGGTTTGCTGCCACCCAGTTACGACGACTATCAAATTCTTGGTTTCCTCGATGCTCTTAATAGAAGTGATGCAGGAGTAGCAGGAAGAATACCAGCAATTATTTTTCTCACTACCGCTGATGTTAGACAAATTAGTACTGCGACAACAAGAGAAGCTTTCTTCAAAGGTGTAGGTGTCTGGCACTCCATAGGCTGTGAAATTCCAGGTAGTTTCAATAACCTCCAGCTTGGTCAAGCTTCGCTGAGAAACCCTGAAGTATATCTTATCCGCCTTACTTTTCCAGAATTTATAGGTCCTGGAATGCCTGGAAGACTTTTCTTGAATCCACCAAATTCAGATCCAGATTAATTACTAGATTAGAGATTATCTAGTTATACCTCAATAAAGGCATAGGGCTTAGTGTTATCATTACTCTATGCCTTTAGTTAAATTCATTCAAATTAATACTTTCACCTCGTTACTTTAATTAGACAAACATATGACTCTAGAACAGAAAAGAGGGATTGAATCTATTGATTTAAATCAAACTTTTGTTTTCGTTAAAGCCCCAATAGAATCTGTAGCATCAGTCTTTGTTCGAGTAAGGCAGGCGAATAGATGGGAGCAAGATGTATACGATCGCGAAATAGTAACTACAGGTCAAGGCTTTATTATATTTCAATTTAGAGAACAAGCTTGGACATCGATCTATGAATTTGGTTTTGTACCGTACCGTACTCCACTTCAAAAAAAGGATGCTCAAACTCTTTCTGACTTGCTGCAAACTCGGACTGTTTACTATAGAGTGAGCGATACGGGTGGATATATTGGGTATGAATTATATGAAAAAGGCAATTTTATAGAAACGTTAGACTTTGAAGAAGATATTTCTTTTTACTTCCAATCTCAAAATCGTCAGCTGCGACGTGAAGATATGGGAAGCGTATACTTATTTATCTACGATTTTATGGTCGAGCAAGATATTTATATTCCAGCTATACGTCGAGTTGAAAATCAGCAAGGTTACTTGCGGCTGCTGGGTCCTGAATTAGAGAATTTAGAGGGCAGTGATTTTGAACGAATAGATTACCTCACGCTAGGATAAAAACATGATAAAGGCGCACAGATGCGCGCCCCTACAATAGAAAAATTAATGCACAGCTTCAGTTGGTAATTCTGCACCCGCAGGAGAGCGCAAATCTTCTACCATTTCTTGTACGGCAATTGGTGGTGGTGGAGTCAGACGCGACACCACAAGCGTGACGATAAAGTTAATAACCATCCCGACAGTGCCGATACCTTCAGGCGAAATGCCAAATAACCAAGGCTGCATCCCATAAAATTTCACCCCGACGATGTAGAACAGGGTGAACAATAGACCGATTATAATACCCGCGATCGCACCTTCTCGATTCGTTCGTTTGTCGAAAATTCCCAGAACAATTGCAGGGAAAAAGCTAGCAGCGGCTAAACCAAAGGCAAAAGCCACCACTTGCGCCACAAATCCAGGCGGATTGATCCCAAAATAACCCGCCAGCACCACAGCTAACCCGACCATAATCCGACCGACAAACACCCTTTGGGTTTCCGAGGCGTTGGGGTTAATAATGCGGTAGTAAATATCGTGGGCGACAGAACTGGAAATCACCAGCAGCAAACCACTAGCTGTAGATAAGGCTGCGGCTAACCCTCCCGCAGCCACAAGTCCGATCACCCAAGGGGCTAATCTAGCTACTTCTGGCGTAGACAAGACAATAATATCCGGGTCAATCGTAATTTCGCTCGTATTTTTATCGGGCGTTAACTCAATTCGTCCGTCATTATTCTTGTCATCAAAAGTCAATAACTTAGTTTTTTCCCATTTGTTTGCCCAGTCTAACTGTCGCACTTCGGTAATTGGTTGGTTGTGCAGAGTGCTAATTAAGTTGTAGCGGGCGAAAGTTGCTAATGCTGGGGCGCTGGTATAGAGTAGGGCGATAAATAACAACGCCCAACCTGCCGAATAACGTGCCGCTCTGACGTTGGGAACCGTGTAGAATCTGACAATAACGTGGGGCAATCCTGCCGTTCCCACCATCAAAGCAAGGGTGGTAAACAGCACATCCAGCATGGATCTGTTAGCAAATGGTTGCGAATACTCCTTAAAGCCCAAATCCAACTGAATTTGATTCAGTTTGCCGACAATATCGCTAAAAGTAAACGCAAGTTGCGGCACGGGATTGCCAGTGAGAATATAGGCGATCGCCGCTGCTGGAATCAGATAAGCCACAATTAAAACACCATACTGGGCTACCTGCGTCCAGGTGATGCCTTTCATTCCGCCCAGAACTGAGAAGAACGCCACCACCACCATGCCGATAATCACGCCCGTACTGATATCGACTTGAAGAAAGCGACTGAAGACAATTCCTACACCCCTCATTTGTCCGGCTACATAAGTGAGCGAGACAAATAAGGCAGCGACAACCGCAACTAATCTGGCAGCATTAGAATAATAGCGATCGCCGACAAAATCTGGCACGGTATACTTACCAAACTTGCGTAAATAGGGGGCAAGTAACAACGCCAGCAGTACGTAACCGCCAGTCCAACCCATTAAATAAATCGAGCCATCGTAGCCTAGAGTAGAAATTAACCCTGCCATCGAGATAAAAGAAGCCGCCGACATCCAATCCGCCGCCGTTGCAGCTCCATTGGCAATTTGGGGAACGCCTTGTCCAGCGACGTAAAAGCCAGAACTATCTTTCACACGCGATCGCCAACCGATGTAAAGATACAGTAGGAAAGAGAGGGCAACTAAAAGAATCGTCCAAAGTTCTGCTGACACGATCTACACCTCACTTCCTCATACCGTATTTGCGATCGAGCTTGTCCATCTGAAAAGCATAGACAAAAATCAAGACTACAAAAGTCAAGATCGAACCTTGTTGTGCCATCCAAAAGCCCAGAGGTACGCTCCCAAGTCGGATCGCATTCAACGGCTGTGCTAACAGAATGCTAAACACCAGCGATACTAGCCCCCAGACAATTAATAAATTCCGAATTAAAGCTGTATTCGCCCGCCAGTATGCTTCTTGTCTATCTCTATCCATAGTTTTATCAATTGAATTTGTGAAATGATATTGAATTAAGGTGTAAAAATGCAAGACTTTGACTGTAAAAATAGCCTAAAACTTAACAATCTAATCGATATCAAAAAATGTTTGCTTTTCATCTCATCTGTAAGAAAATATGAATTAACTTATACCAGTTCTTTTTGACTACGCCAAAGACGATCTCCCCTAGCTCCCCTTATTAAGGGGGAAGCTAAATCTGTGCAATAACAAACAGAATTGGTATGACAAAGAAATTCAAACTTAGCGACCAACAGTAAACTGAGGTAAAGGCAATTTTTTGGTATAACGGTGACTTAATCCAAACAAATACCATAGAGTTAGCAATTGACGATCCGGGGCTATTGTACGGAGCCACAGTATTTACCACGCTACGAATTTACGATCGCTCCCTCGATTACCCCTTAACTAACTGGAAAAGACATTGCGATCGTCTCTTATCCACCATCCATGCTTTCGGCTGGCAAGAACCAGCTTGGCAAAGAGTCAGACAAGGGACAGAAATCTTACTGCAAGATTTTCCCCTACTGAGAGTCACAATCTTTGCTGATGGTAGAGAATGGATTACAGGGAGAAATCTACCAGCAGATTTGACAGAAAAACAGCAGCACGGGATAGCAGTCAGCTTAGTATCTGGGGAGGAATTTCAGCGTTTTCTACCCGCCCACAAAACAGGTAACTATTTAGGTGCTTGGCTAGCCAGAACAACAGCCCAACAAATGGCAACCAGCGAAGCAATTCTCGTAGACACAACAGGTAACTGGTTAGAAACCAGTACGGGTAATCTGTGGGGATGGCAAGACGGTAACTGGTGGACGCCGCCTCTAGCAGCAGAAATTTTACCAGGAGTAATGCGATCGCAACTCATCAACTGGCTCAAAAGTCAGAATCAATCAGTAATTGAAAAACCTTGGACGCCAGACGTAGTTGAAAACATGGAAGCGATCGCCTACAGCAACAGTATCGTTGAAATCGTTCCCATTCACAGCGTGCTTGAGGAGCGAGGGAAAGAAGGAAAACTGACTCTGCGATACGATCCTTACCATCCTGCCTTTGAGCAACTCAAGGGACTATTTCAATAACTCTGAAATCTTTTCAAAAACCTCTTGTAGCCCTTAGCGCCTTAGCGTCTTTGCGTGACATTATCCACGATTGCTATATAAAGAAGCCCCACCAGCTGCAATCGTCACCAAAGCGATCGCCATTATTGCCCGCAACTCCAAAGTTTCTCGCAAAACAATAAAACCAATTACAGCCGCCGCCACGGGTTCCAAACTCAATAATACGCCAAACACTCTTACAGGCATCCAACGCAAAGCTTCTAACTCAAACGAGTACGGAATAGCCGAAGAAAGAATCGCTACCCCAAGCCCGATTAATAACATTTGTGGATTCAACAGCGCCGAACCACCGGCGATCGTTCCAATTGGCAGCATCACGATCGCTGCAACTACCATCGCCAAGGCTAACCCTACACCTCCAGGCACAGCCTGCCCTACTTTAGCAGAAAGGAGAATATAAGCCGCCCAAAACCCCCCCGCCGTCAGCGCCAAAATAATTCCGGTGAGATTGACAGTCAAACCGCCAATTGGAGCCAGCAACACGATACCGCATCCAGCCAGCACCACCCACAACAGATCGAGTAAGTGCCGAGAATTGGCAATCGCCACTCCCAAAGGTCCGATAAATTCCAGCGCCACCGCAATTCCAATTGGAATCCGCTCGATCGCCAAATAAAATGAGAGATTCATCAAACCCAGAGACAAACCAAATAGAATCAGTGCCCCATAGTTTTTGCGCTGAATGCCCTTAATTTGCGATCGCCACAGCACCAGCAACACCACCGCTGCAAAACCCACCCGTAACAGCACCACAGCAGCAGGACTGAGCGTATTAAATAATGTTTTCGCGATCGCCGAACCTAACTGAGTCGAGGCGATCGACAGCATGACTAAGCTCGTAGGTGATAGGGCAGGCTGAAAACCAATTTTTTTCATCGTTCACCAACATCGTCGATCGAAGTGCGATCGTGTAACCCCAATCCACCATAATTCAACATCAGCCGCCGCAACAAATCACCCCTAAGAATAGTGGTGCGTGGTACGTGAAGAAAGGGTGTGGGGTGTGGGGTGTAGGGTGTGGGGAAAAGAGAGAGTCGCCCAGCTGAGGGAGAAAAACTGCTCCTGACTCCTGACTCCTGACTCCTGGCTCCTTTCTTCACTGATAGCTGATAACTGTCAACTGATAACTGATACCTGACAAGCGGCAAGTTTCTAATGTAGATTAAAATTAATTAACATAAGAAAAAAACGCCCTTGCCCGTAAGCTTTAGGAGGCTAAACCTCGGTGAATAAACGGTGGAGAAA
>ERZ1066118.208-NODE-208-length-61794-cov-13.247315_pt1 | contig 61794 bp, 24 predicted proteins | sample MGYA00382765_ERZ1066118 | MGnify/ENA primary metagenome ERZ1066118 (study PRJEB33369, sample SAMEA5778348) | biofilm metagenome | biome: Industrial cooling water; feature: Water cooling tower basin; material: Biofilm | place: United Arab Emirates | collected...
GACAAACCCAAGCGAGGTGAGAAATGATGACATCTCGGTGACGGAGGGTTCGATCTAGTATGTTGTTGACATGATGGGCTGGATCGTAGTCTCGTACTAAGAAGATAGCTGCATGGGCTGCGCCGCCGACAATACAGAAGCCTGCAATCCAAACGTGATGGGTAAATAGAGACAAGGCGGTAGCATAATCGGTTGCCAAGTACGGGTAGGGAGGCATGGCATACATATGATGTGCCACCAGAAGGCTAGCCGTTCCAAACTGTACTAAGTGGATGGACAGATTCGCGTGCCAGGAAGTCTCAAAGATTTTATCGAGTCCCTCATGACCTACGGGACCGATAAAGTTTAAAAATGGTAGCATGTTGGGAGACTTAGCATCATCCAACATTTCCTTGAAACTGTGACCGATACCCCAGTTAGTGCGGTAGAAGTGTCCGGCAACGATGAATAGAACTGCAAGTGCCAAGTGATGGTGAGCGGTATCGGACAACCACAACCCACCTGTAACCGGATTCAAACCGCCTTTGAAGGTGAGAAAATCGCTATATTGTCCCCATTGCAGGGTAAAGAACGGTACTAAACCTTTGGCAAAGCTGGGATATAACTCTGCCATCAAGCTTGTATTCAAAATAAATTCGTGAGGCAGGGGAATATCTTTAGTAGCTACCCCAGCATCCAATAGTTTGTTAACGGGCAAAGCAACGTGAATTTGGTGTCCTGCCCACCCCAAACACCCCAACCCCAGCAATCCTGCTAGGTGGTGGTTCATCATTGCTTCCCAGTTTTGAAACCATTCCAGTTTGGGAGCGCGTTTGTGATAGTGGAACCAGCCAGCAAACAGCATGATGGCTGCCATTACTAAGCCACCGATCGCGGTACAGTAAAGCTGAAAAGTATTGGTAATCCCAGCAGCCCGCCAGAGTTGAAATAGTCCAGAAGTAATTTGAATTCCGTGGAAGCCACCACCAACATCGGCATTTAAAATATCTTGTCCGACGAGCGACCAAACAACTTGGGCGCTGGGTTTAACACCCGTTGGGTTTGCCATCCAAGCCTCAAAGTTGGAGAATTTCGCCCCGTGAAAATACATTCCACTCAGCCAAATAAATATCACGGCTAAGTGACCGAAATGGGCGGCAAAAATTTTGCGGGAAATGTCTTCTAAATCGCTGGTATGAGTGTCGAAATCGTGAGCATTAGCATGGAGGTTCCAGATCCAAGTTGTCGTTTTAGGACCCCTAGCAAGAGTGCGATCGAAGTGTCCTGGTTTTGCCCACAACTCAGGTGAAGTGGGAACCGGATCTTTATCGACCACAATTCTTACTTTTTGCTCTCGCTCTGGAGTAATTGTCATTAAATTCCTCCTGGGTTATACGAGAAACATAATTGGTCATTAGTCATGAGTGAGTAGTGAGTAGTGAGTAGTGAGTAGTGGGGAGTGTGGGAAGTGTGGGGAATGTGAGGGAGAAAAATTACTCCTGGCTTCTGACTCCTGACTTCCGACTTCCGACTTCCGACTTCCGACTCCTGACTCCTCTATTTTGACTTTTAACTTTTGATTTTTGACTTTTCAATTGCTAGTTAATCGAGAAAAAAAGCCAGAGGTCGATCGCAAGTTACACCGAATAGTGTGATAACTTACTTTGTTTCTGGCAATGAAAAACTCCGAGGAGTTCTAGTTTGTTTGGCTGTTGTCTTAATCTGAGTATTCAAACTCAAGCACTAGCATCTTTATCTTTTTGGAGAATAGGAAAAAAAAATGAAGATCTAATGAAGAAAGGCAGTAACTTAATAAAAGCTTACATTTTCTCGGTTGAATTTTTTTCACTTCCGACTTCCGTACGGGCGAGTTTACCAAACAACTCTGACTTCTAACAAAGATTTTGGGTGAACCCACCGCTACAACTTCTGACTTCTTGTACTAGTTTCAGTTCAGCGCGATCGCGACTTGGCTAGCTGTAGCGACCCGAAATCATAATCCCTCCGTCCTGAAATCATCGCAGTTTTGAGACCAGATTAAGGCTCTTGGCAGCTTTTGGCGATCCTAAAGAGGAAGGGCATGAGCAAATCTATATAGATATAGCCCTACGGAAACACGTTAGGACAGTGTTTAAAAGCAGCATCAACACAATCACGAAAGCTATCAAATTCATCCCATCGTTGCCGCATCCAATTCTTCAGGGCAAACCACCAATGCTCGATTTGGTTTAAGTCTGGAGAATAGGGAGGCAAATACCAGATTTCACACCCTGCTTGTGCCACAATTTCATCAATGGTTTGGGAGTGATGGAAACTAGCATTATCGATAATGATGACATCACCCCTATGCAATTGGGGTAGAAGCGACTCTTCTAACCACATTTCAAATAAGTCTCGGTTACAAGCGCCTTCAAACGTTATCGGTGCAAACAGTTTCCCTTGCCTCAGAGCGGCAATCCAACTGACTCTTGCGGTGCGTTTGCCCTGCTTGAGAGCATAAAAACGTTGTCCAATCTCGCAGTAGCCATAGGGATAGTCATCTCGATTATCAATGCCCGCTTCATCGACATACACCATTTGAGCCGCAGATTTTGTCTGTAATTGCTCTCGAAAAGCTTGACGTTTCACCTCATCCCGTTCTCGGTATCCGTATGTCTTTTTTTTCGACTGACTCCAATCTTTCGCAGGGCATTACTAATGTTTTGCTGTGTCACCCCCTCACCCCACAACTGTGCCATTTGCCCTTGCGTCTTATCTCCATGCTGTTGGGCAAACTCACGAAACCTTTGCCAATCCGTAATTTTATGTCTATTTCCCGGCTGATAATGGCTAATGGCTTGATAATTGCCAGTTTGTTCTTTTCGCTTTAGCCACAGGTCAAGCGTGTTGCGGCTAAGATTCAACATCCGACTCACATCCGTTTTGCGTTCTCCTCGCTCGACGGCGGCGATTGCTTTTTGACGAAGATCCTGGCTGTAAGGGGCAGGCATAAGTGCTGTTTACTATTCTTCCTTTTTCCAATTATACGTCCTAACATCAATGTGTAGGGCTATATTTGTTGTGGAGCTTCCTCACTCATCAAGGTTAAGTACGGGACAGCAAATGCTCGCTCTTCGTCATTAACATCATTTGAATATGTTTTTCGTTCCATACCTCCAGTTTATCCAAGCCTAAAAGTTCATAACACGCTCTAGAAATGGTTAGGATCGCAACGCGAGATTAGCTTTTGAGCTATGCTTTGCAGTAGAAGTGGTTGGGCTGAGTGAATAAAGAAATGGTTCCCTGGTAGCATCTGTAATGAGAAAAAAGCGATTGTCTGCTGCCGCCATGCTTCCAGTTCTTGAATATCGGCTTCTTGGTCTTGCAAGCCACCAAAAGCAGCGATCGGACATTCAAGTGGCGCTTCACGAGCGTAAATGTAAGTTTCAAGCACTGCAAAATCTGCCCGCAGTGTAGGGATCAGTAGTTGCATCAATTCAACATTCTGTAGCACTGCTTCCGGAGTCCCTTTGAGACGGCGTAATTCTTCCACGAATTCCGCTTCTGGTAGAGTATGGATAGGTGGATCGGGATTGGGAATTTGTGGAGGGCGACGAGCGGAGACGAACAGATGAACTGGGCTAAGACTATACTCAGAGCGAAGTAGACGGGTAACCTCGAAGCTGACTAATCCACCCATGCTGTGACCGAAGAAGGCAAATGGTTTGTCTAAGTGTGGCACAAGAGCAGCAGCGATCGCACTCACAAGAGGTTCTAGTCGCGTGAAAGGAGCTGACCTCGTTTGGTTTCCCCGCCCAGGAAATTCGAGCGCACAAACTTCGATAGTTATTGGTAGACTATTAGACCATGAGCGAAAAATTAGGGAGCTACCGCCCGCGTAAGGAAAGCAGAATAAACGTACCAAAGCTTGGGGATTCGGGTTGGGGCATATAACCCAGGAATTGGAAGTTTGTTTAGTTGTCATAGCTGGACTTCTATCCGAGAGGGTCTTCTCGGTTAGCTATCGTACTCCTATAAGATACATAAATTAGCACGATATAGATGTCATTAGCCATTTGGCATCTGTACTAATCGATGTCTTTTGAACAATGACAATCAAGACAATAGCTTTTATCTCAAACAGGATTGATACAGGTGATAATATCTTTTCCAACGTATGGTTTCCCTAGTTTACAACTTTGTATAATTTTGCTTGTTGATAGATCGACTTCACGTAAGGAAGACTTTCCTAAATACCAGTACATTTATCAGGAAAACCTTGATAGTAGACTAATTCTTTAACGAAAGCGTGCGAATCATGTGAATAGCTTAATAATTTGATAACAATGAACAGATGCATTAGGAGTATATAACTCTACACTTTTTAAGACATGAGGAATAATTTTTTCTTTTTTTATTTTTATCAAATGCGAAACTGCTAGCTTTTCAGGAGTGTCAGGAGTGCGAGCGCGCTCCTGCATCATAGTCAGGCACAAAACTTTCTACATCTCGCAGCCTACGCCAAGTATATCCAACTAAACCAAGAAGCACGCCCAAGAAGGAAAAGAGAGTATATTGCAGTGCCATACCTGAACTAGAACCAGTACCAAATAAGTTGCCGAATATAGGCGCAAGGCTACCTTCAGATATCATCGCTGGGCGGAAAAAATTGTCTGCTAAAGGTCCGGCGATCGCTAAGCCTAAAGGCGAAGCTATGAGGGTGAATAGATAGCGAGTAGTGAAGACCCGACCTTGCACGTTTGGTGGTACTTTAGAAAGCCAAATTACTTGATTTGAACTAGAGATCCACGGCCAAAAGACAGATGCCAAAAAGCCGGTAATCATCCAAACTGAAGGTAAAGTTGCCAAGCTAAAGACAATCATGATGCTGTAGTGCAATACGATGCCTAGTAATAAACCGTGAATCCGGCGTTTAAAACCGCCCCAAACACTCAGTCCTAAAGCACCAACTAGACCGCCTAAACCAATAGCAGATTGTATGCTAGCAAACACTGCGGGATTGCTACCACTGCGAGCCAAAAGGAAAGACGAATGTATTCCAAAAAGAATAGAATCAATTGAGTGAAAAATGAATAGGAACAATAGAAGATTCAGTAAGCCAGAGTTTTGAATAATATAGCGGCAACCAAACGTCAAATCTTGCCAAATTTTTGCGCCTTCTAAATCCGTTTCACTGGGTAGAGGTTTGGGTATATGTACAATGCAGATAGCGGCGATCGCAAGGATAAATGTAACTATATCAACCGATAAAATACCTTGCAGACCGATTACATAGTAAAGCGCCCCAGCTAACCCTGGTGCTATGATATTCGAGCTAAACTGACCTATGTGTTCGCTCATGACAACAGCCCTAGTATAATGCTGTTTTGGAACAACCAGAGAAATTGAAGTTGAAAATGCGAAATATTGTAGGTGACGAAAGGGACCAAGGATGATAGCAGAGGCGTATATATGCCAAATTTCCAGGTGATTAGTTAAAAAAAGTAAAAAGATAATAATAGTAGAGAGACCTGATGCTACATCCCCTAAAATCATCAACAATTTGCGATTAAAACGATCAACAATTATACCAGCAAATAAAGTAGTGATTAATCTAGGTAATTGATTAAAAAAGATAATTAAGGATAAGGAAGTTGCTTTACCTGTAATATTCCAAGCCCAGAAAATAATAGCAAAGTCAGTCATTTCAGAGCCAAGCATTGACAGCACCTGAGTACTCCAGATGATAAGAAAGGTGCGGAAGTTCGGTTGGTAAATATCTTCTGATTTCAAAGTTGAACTCCTAACAGAATGACAAAAAATCTTGCCATGTTTTAATTGCAGATACTGTTAATATTACTGAAATTGGTTTCAAAGAAGTCAGAAGCAACCCATGTATAAATACATAGGATTGAGGTATCGAATGTCATGGTCTGATGGCAAGCAATCTCGCCACAATTGTTTTTTGTTAACAGGAGTTAAACCTATAACTAAAGTTCTCAATTGTTTCTTCTGACTACTAACTCCTGTCTCCTGTCTCCTTCTTCTCCTTAATTTAGCCTTAAAGTAATCAGGTGAGAATTAAGTTCAAGCTGATTAAGGCTATCCACTGAGTCATTACTAAGCTTAAACTTCTTATTTGAACAGTTCTGAACAGTGTTGAGATATATTGTGCGTTGTGCTACCCTCTAGCACAATCTATAAAGATAAAATTTACTAAGCTTGACTCAAGCCTTAGCAAAAGTTTGAATAAAAGCAGGATGTTGTTCCCAAGTATTGCATGTTTTATTGGTATATATCCACATATTAATGTTAATTGTAGTGGTAAGAGATCGTGCTTGATGCCACCAAAAAGCAGGAATAAAAAGTATATCACCCGCGTTTAACACAGCTTCTAATCCATTAGCTTCATAAAACAGGGGAAATATTTCTAAGTTTGGTTGCTGTGGATCGATAGGACTTGACCAAAGCTCATCATCAATTTTTTTTACGTGAAGTTTTTCGTGTTCTTCTGGCGCAAATAAGAGAAATACTTTCTTGCCAAATATTTGAGCATTAAAGTTATGGTCTGGGTCGTTATGAATTGTTGATTTTTGATTAGCTGCTCCCATCCAAATCCGAATATCAAATCCGCTATTTTCTGGGAAATAATTAGGAAAGTCAAAATGTAGCTTTAACTTGTCAAAGTATTCTTGCGCTAGGGGCGAAGTTAAGGAAAGATTGCCAAGATATGATGGGCGCTGACTATCTGTATTGAGTGATTCAATGCTATCTATATAATCAGCAACTGATATTTCTGTTGTTACTGTTGATTCCCCAAAAAATACATCAATTTCATTGTCACTTTGTCTCACGGGAACACATACATCACTGAACATACTTTTCAAGGTATCTAATTTCCACAGAGAACAAGCTGCCCACTCGTTGGCAACCCCAGAGATAATGACTGGCTTGTCTTGCATGACAAACTTATGTTGAAATTCTTCTACCGTTGGTTTTTCAATGCGTTCAATAGGTTTAAGTTGCATATTATTTGAATTTTTCAAGAGGACTTTTAGGCGATCGTTCTGGATTAGGTTGTACGAGAATCTAGAGTAGTCTAAACTGTAATTTGGAAGTATTAGTGATGGTTTTGCTAAAATAAAGCTTATAATAAACCTCCCGATCGCAAATCACTAATGCTATCTTTCACAGCCTGAATTATGTAATTGATATCTCGATCTGTATGCGCCGTTGACAAGAAACCACTACCACCTCTGCTCAAAATACCTTTGTCGATCAAATGATAAGATAACAAATTTAAACCCATTGCTCTTGAAGAGGATATATCCTTTGATTGTGTAGAATTTTCAGCAAAAACTGGACCAAATAAAGAGCCAAAGTATCCCATCTCTATAGGCAAGTTTTCTAATTTAAAATAATCATTTAATGCTTGAACAAACTGAGATGTTCGTTGATTCAATTGTCTTTGCAAACTTTCTCCCTGAGCCTTGAGATGCTCCAGCACAGATCGTGCAGCTGCTAAAGATAGAGGATGTTTACAGTATGTACCTGCAAAAAATGTTGTTTTTACCTTAGGAAAAGAAGAATCTCCATATTTCCACATTCCCCCATCAATTTTATCCATATAAGTAGCCTTACCAGCAATGACACTAATCGGCATTCCTCCACCTACAATTTTTCCATAGGTAGCTATATCTGCTTTAACGCCAAACCATGCCTGCGCTCCACCAGGATGAATACGGAAACCAGTAATCATTTCATCAAAAATTAAGGCTATATCTAATTCTGTTGTTAATTGCCTCAATTGGTGGAGAAACTCTTGAGGTTGTAAATTGAGGTTGCTATCTTGTACAGGCTCAACTAAAACCGCTGCCAATTCACTTTTGTGAGCTTTTATTACTTCCAATGATTCAGGGTTTCCGTAATCTAAAACCAAAACATCTTCTACAATACTTTGTGGTACGCCACAAGTTAAAGGAACAGTTTGCAATTTTCCATCTAATTCTCTAACCTTAACTAAAGTTCCATCAAAGTGACCGTGATATGAGCCAGAAAACATCACAATTTTATAGCGTTTTGTTGCTGCTCTGGCTATACGGATTGCTGTCATTACAGCTTCTGTGCCTGTATTACTAAAAGTAACTCTCTCCATTCCTGTCATTTCAGAGATTAACTCAGCAACCTTACCAGCCAACTCTATTTGTGGACCAATTTGAATACCTTCTTCTAGTTGTTCTAGTAATGCCGCTTTGATAAAAGGTGGGTTATGACCGAAGAGATTTATTCCTAAACCCATGACAACATCTATATATTCATTACCATCAACATCCCAAATTCTCGAACCTAGAGATTTTTTGGCAACAATAGGATAGCAAAGCTCTTTTAAAGGCAAACTAAAACTTACAGGATTGCGGCTATCAGCTAACTGAAAACGATAGTCTTGTGCGATCTGTTTTGATGTCTTGGTTCTGGCGTTATAGTTAGCAATAAATTGAGTTAAATAATTTTCTTGCACATTTTGAGGTGCGGGATCGGCAGAAGATAAGGTTTGTTGTAAGCTAAAAAACTTTTTCTGCATGATAGTTATCTTGGTGCGAATTAATTAAGGGTAATTTTCGGACGTTTTGGGTTTTGGATAAAACCAATACGAATCAAGTAGGAAACATAGGTATTGAGCAATTGCTTATCTATTGGTGGACAAAAGATAGAATTGTTAGTAAGTTCATTGAGTGTATTTTCACAATCGAACTTTAATTCTTTGAAATTTTGAGTTTGATTGGAGGTAATAAAAAACGGGATCAGAGGGTATAAAGGATGGTTTGGGAAATGTTCAGATATTTTTAATAATTCCGCATACCACTGCTCGTGAGAAATCTGTTCCAGTGGATAACCAAAGGAAAGAATGCTGTTAAACAACATTTTTAAATTAAGAAGCTGAGGATTGAGTAAGTGAAAAGCTTTTCCTAAAGATTTTTGTTGCTGGGATAAATGGACTATGGCTTTACTGACATAATCAACAGGTAATAAACCCTCTATAAAATCCCCACTTGGGATACTTCCCAACTGAATACATCCTATCAGCAGCCTGTATAAGAGGTCATTGGGATTAAACGCACCTGTTTTACTGTCTCCAGATATCCGTCCTGGTCTATAAATAGAAACTGCTAAGCCGCGATCGCGTGCAATGGCGACTAGCTTTTCTGCTACCCATTTACTTTGGGCATAGCCGTCTTCTGGTACAGGGTAATCATCAAGGCTGGATTGTTCTCGAATCAACTGCACTCCAGTACCCGTAGGTGCAGAGAAAACGCTAATAGTAGAAATAAAATGTACAGGCTTGATTTTAATTTGGCTGGCTAATCTCAAAACTTCCTGGGTTCCCAGCACATTTGCAGCCTTGAGTGTGGAGTAGGGAGAAGCATGATGCACCCATGCGCCATTGTGATAAATGACATCGAGTTTCTTTGCTAGGGCAAAAAACTGGGCTTCGGAAAGTCCCAAAAGTGGCTGAGATAAATCTCCCACAACGGGGATTATTCTAGAGCTTTGAGATTCATTCCAAATCAAGTACGATTCTAGAGTGCGGCGAATTTTCTGCTTACCTTCCTCAGCATTTGCAGCACGTACTAAGCAATAAATATCTGCTTGTGTCTGTTGGAGAAGTTCGTTCAGTAAAAAAGCACCTAAGAAACCTGTTGCACCTGTAAGAAATATACAGCTTGGTTCAGTGATGTACTCAATCGGTTTACCTTCAGCAGTAATTACTGGATCGAGAACAGCCTCAGCTTTGAGATCCAAGGTAGGGTTAGTAACAGTCGCAGTTGATGATTTTGCTTGACGGGCTATTTCCAGTTTTGCTGCGAGAGTTTCTACAGTAGGTGCGGCAAATAAAGTCTGTAGGGGTAAATCTATTTGGAAAGCCGCTCGAATTCGCGCAAATAGCTGTACTATCAGCAAGGAATGTCCACCTAAATCGAAAAAGTTGTCATCGATGCCAACTTGCTGGGCATTAAGAACCTCACTCCAGATACTAACTAATTCCTTCTCTGTATCTGTACGAAGAGTTCTAAAAACGTTTTCTGATTCTGGCTTAGCTGTGTCAGGTGCTGGCAAAGCTTTGCGATTAACTTTGCCATTTGGTGTTAGGGGTAGGCTTTCCAAGAAGACAAAAGTGTTAGGAACCATATAATCTGGCAGTTGCTGCCTGAGAAAGTCTCGCAGTTGGCTAACGCTATGTGTATGAGAACTAGCAACTACGTAGGCGACAAGTGAATCTTGCTTGGCAATGACCACCGTTTGTTGCACATCTTGATGTTTCGCTAATACTGCCTCGATTTCTCCCAGTTCAATGCGGAATCCGCGAATTTTTACCTGATGGTCGAGGCGACCGATATATTCAATCTTGCCATCACTTCTGTAGCGAACTAAATCACCAGTTTTGTAAAGCCTTTGTTCCCTGCGGAGTGTGAAAGGATTGGATATGAACCGTTCATAAGTCAATTCTGGCCGATGCCAATAACCACGCCCTACTCCAGTACCGCCGATGTACAGTTCACCTGGAATCCCAATTGGTGTTAGCTGTAAGTGGCTGTCTAAGATATACACCTGAGTGTTGGCAATGGGACGACCAATCGAAACAAGCTTGTCGCCAAACTCTACTTGCTGTACTGTAGACCAGATTGTTGTTTCTGTTGGGCCATACAAGTTCCATAGACGATGACACTGCTGCAACAACTGATTGGCTAATTGTGATGGCAACGCTTCACCACCGCAAAGTATCTTGAGTTGTTTGTTACCCTGCCAACCTACTCCTAGCAGCATTCGCCAAGTAGCTGGCGTGCCTTGCATGACTGTTGCTTGAGAATTAGCAAGCAAGGCTGACAGTTGCACCCCATCGCTTACTACTTCTCGGCTAGCTACCACCACACTTGCACCAACCATTAGTGGTAAGAATATTTCCAAGGCTGCAATGTCAAATGCAATAGTAGTGACTGCTAGCAGTACATCCTGTGGCATCAACTCCACAGTTTGCTGCATGGCATTTAAGAAGTTGACCACATTGCCATGAGCTATTTCTACTCCCTTGGGCTTGCCTGTTGAACCTGAGGTGTAAATTACATAAGCCAGGTTAATTGTTTTGGCACTAGTTACGGGGTTTTCTTGACTATGTTGTTGAATTTCCTCCCAGTCTGTATCTAGATAAACTACATGTGTCGCTTGGTCGAACAGTTCTACTTTCAGTTGTTGTTGAGTAAGCAGCAGTGGCGATCGCACATCCTGCTTTATGTATTCCAAGCGTTCCTGAGGATAAGCAGGGTCGAGGGGGACATAAGCACCACCCGCTTTTAATATTCCCAGCAACCCAACTACCATTTCAATCGAACGGTCAACACAAAGACAAACTGGTACTTCTGGCTGCACGCCCAATTTTCGCAAATAGTGAGCTAGTTGATTGGCTCGCTGGTTTAACTCTCGGTAGGTTAGTTGCTTGTTTTTAAACACCAGTGCTACTGCATTAGGTGATTTTTCTACCTGTTCCTCAAATAATTGATGAATGCACTTGTCTTGAGGATACTCTGTTTGGGTATTATTCCACTCTAGCAATAACCGATATTTCTCAGATGAAGTCAGTAAGGGTAGTTGTGCAACTCGCTCTTGGGGATTAGCAACAATACCCTCCAGCAATATCTGGAAATGCCCTGCCATGCGAGCAATAGTGGTTGCATCAAACAAATCGCTGTTGTACTCTAACTCACCACCAATTCCTGACTCATTCTCCTGAATTGAGAGTGTCAAGTCAAACTTAGCAGTTTTGCTGCTAGTTGCCACAGACTGCAAAGTTAAGTCTGACAACTCTATAGCTGACATTGGTGCATTCTGGAGAATAAACATAACTTGGAATAGCGGTGTGTAGCTCAAGTCTCGCTCCGGCTTGAGTTCCTCTACCAGCAAATCAAAGGGTAAATCTTGATGGTCATAAGCTCCCAAGGTAACTTCGCGCACTCTACTAAGTAACCCGCGAAAAGTCGGATTATCTGATAGGTCAGTTCGCAGCACTAGAGTATTGACAAAAAAGCCAATTAATCCTTCTAATTCGGCACGGTGGCGGTTGGCAATTGGTGAACCAACCACAATATCCCCAGTACCACTATAGCGGTATAAAAGCACTTTGAAAGCTGCCAGCAGGGTCATAAATAATGTAACTCCCTCCTGCCGACTTAAGGTTTTGATAGCTTCAGATAGCTCAGCAGATAACACGAAGCTAGTGGTTTCTCCCAGAAAAGTTTGCACAGGCGGTCGTGGTCTATCTGTCGGTAAATTCAAGCTAGCGGGAGCGCCATCAAGTTGCTGTTTCCAATAGGCGAGTTGAGTTTTTAGTACCTCTGCTTGCAACCATTGCCGTTGCCAAACCGCAAAGTCTGCATATTGAATTGGTAGCTCAGGAAGTTGGGGTTGTTTACCGCGAACAAAACTTTCGTATAATGTTGCTAGTTCCCCAACTAACACGCCCATTGACCAGGCATCGCCAGCAATATGGTGCATGGTCAACAGTAAGATATTTTCTGCCTTGTTTAACTGCAACAAACTGACTCGTAGTAATGGGCCTGTGGTTAAATCAAAGGGATGTTTTGCTTCTGCTAAAGCCAATCTTTGTACTTCAGTCTCTCGATCGTCAGCTTTTAAGTCTTGCAGATCTACTATTGTTAATGTAATTGCCTGTTGGGGTGCAATCACCTGCATCGGTTGCTTGCTTCCCATGACAAAGGTGGTGCGTAAGGCTTCGTGACGGCTGATAATTTCAATTAAGCTCTGCTCTAGTGCAGGAATACTGAGATTGCCTATTAATTTAACCGCAGATGGCATATTGTAGGCGTATTTCTCTGACTCTAGCCGATCCAGGAACCACAGCCTGGCTTGAGCAAAAGATAGGGGTAATTCTGAAGGGCGCTCGCACACTTGTAGAGACTGTGATGGCAAGCCCAGTTGTTGTTGCCGGATAGATTGTAAGCAGTCGCTGAAGGTTGCTACTGTGGGATATTCAAACAGATTCCTCAGTGGCATTTCTACTTGAAATGCTTTTCGCACTTGGGAAATTACTTGGGTAGCTAATAAGGAGTGTCCACCCAATTCAAAAAAGTTATCGTGGATTCCTACTCCCGCTAGCCCAAGGATTTGTGCCCAAATTTCCGCTAACATTTCCTCTATAGGGGTACGAGGTGCAACAGAGCCATCAATCTTGTTCAATTCGCTTGTATCGATCTCTGGCAAGGCTTTGCGGTTAACCTTGCCATTTGGCGTTAGGGGCAGGCTTTCTAAGAACACAAAAGTGTTAGGAACCATATAATATGGCAGTTGCTGCTTGAGGCAGTCCCGCAATTGGCCAGCTGTGGGTAGATTTTGAGAACTAGCTACTACGTAGGCAACAAGTGAGTCTTGCTTGGCAATCACCACAGCCTGTTGCACATCTTGGTGTTTCGCTAAGACTGCCTCGATTTCTCCCAGTTCAATCCGGAAGCCGCGAATTTTCACTTGATTATCTGTTCTACCAACAAAGGCGATGTTCCCGTCGGGTAGGTAATAAGCCAAATCGCCAGTCTTGTACAGACGTGTTCCTGGTTCATTACTGAAAAGATTGGGTATAAACTTTTCGGCAGTTAATTCTGGGCGCTGGTGATAACCTCTCGCTAGATTGACACCACTAATGTAAAGTTCTCCGCAAATCCCAATCGGTACTGGCTGTAAGCATGCATCTAAGATGTAAAGCTGAGTGTTAGAAAAGGGGCGTCCAATAGGTACTAACTGCTCTGTTGATAAGTCTCCAGTTCTACTTTCGAAATAGGTACTGTCAATTGTGGCTTCAGTTAAACCAAAAGAGTTAATCAGCCGTGTTTTTTCGCTCAGGAATATTTGGTAGTTCCGGTATTCTGAGCCATACCAACTATCAGAACCACAGATAACCAGATGCATAAATTTGAGGTGCTGTTGACTGCTTTTTAAGTACTGTATGAGGTTACTAAAAACAGCTGGCACAAATTCGGCACAATCAATTTTTTGTTGGCGCATGAAAGCATACAGTTTCTCTGGTTCCAGCAGAAAGTCGTGAGGGCACAAAACTAACTTGCCACCAGAGCATAAAGCACGGCTCAAATCGCCGACAAAAACATCGAAGGAGAAATTTGCCATTTGCAGGTGGCAAGTTGCTAGCAATCGCAGTTGATAAGCTTCTTTCCAGCTAAGATATGCATTGACAAGACTGCGATGCTGGACCATTACCCCCTTTGCTTGACCAGTGGAACCTGAAGTATAGATGAGATATGCTAAATTCTCAGCTTTGACAGTGCTACTAGCCAAGTTAGATTCTGATTCCTGCAAAATCAACTGCCAGTCTGCATCCAAGCAGACCATACATCCCTGCTGAGTGGGAAGAGTCTCTACCAAATGCTTGTGAGTTAGGAGGACGTGACAATCGGCATCCTGTAACATGAAAGCTAGTCGCTGGGGAGGTTGTTCTGGGTCTAGTGGTACATAAGCACCACCAGCTTTGAGGACACCTAAAACAGTGATGACCATGTTAAGGCTACGCTCTACACAAATACCAACTAAAACATCTGCTCCTACCCCTAATTTTTGCAAATAGTGAGCTAGTTGATTGGCTCGCTGGTTTAACTCTCGATAGGTTAGTTGCTGGTCTTTAAAAACTACCGCTACTGCATCGGGTGTTTTTTCTACCTGTTCCTCAAATAATTGATGGATGCACTTGTCTTGAGGATACTCTGTTTGGGTATTATTCCACTCCACCAATTGCTGATGGATTTCGGCCGCTGTCAGCAAAGGTAGTGAGGCAAGAGATTGGTGAGGATTGGCAACTATACCCTCCAATAATGTTTGCAAATGACCTAACATTCGTGTGATGCTAGCTGCATCAAAGCGACTGCGATCGCATAAAATCTCTAACGATAACTCTCTACTGACATTGGCACTAATAGTAATGGAGTAGTTTGTAGATTCTACAGACCGCACGTTATGAATCTGCGTTTCTGTAGACCATTCTTTTAAAGAAGCGTCTACAGGGTAGTTTTCAAACACCAAAATACTCTCGAACAAAGGCAAATCTCTAGGAACTTCACTCCATCCCTGCACTTGCACCAAGGGGCTGTATTCGTACTGTTGCGCCTCTACCTGTTGCGCCTGGAGTTTTTGCAGCCAAGGAATCAGCAACTCATCCCCAGAAACCTGTACCCGCACTGGCAAGGTGTTGATAAACAACCCCACCATTGATTCTGAACCAACTAATGCAGGTGGACGACCAGCAGAAGTAGCTCCAAAAACAACATCTTCCTCACCGCTATAACGACTGAGTAGTATAGCCCAGGCTCCCTGTACTAAAGTATTTAAAGTTAACTTGTGCTGCCGTGCTAAGAATTGCAGTGCGGTGGTTGTGGCTGGTGATAGCTTTAGTGACCCCTCATCATACCCTGTTCCACCATTTGCAGAACTACTTACCCGCAACTGTGTCGGTGCAGTAAAACCTTGCAGCACCTTGCGCCAAAATGCTTCGGCTTGTGATAAGTCTTGTTGCTGTAGCCAAGCAACATAGTCTGCATAAGGGCGACAGCGTGGTAACAATACAACTCGCCCGTGACACAGTGCTTCGTAGGCCTGGAATACTTGCTGAAGTACCAAAGCCCCAGACCAGCCATCTAAAATTAGGTGGTGGCTGCTCCAAATAAAATGATAAGTTTCTTTGGCTACCTGTATAAGAGTCAAGCGCATCAGGGGTGGTTGAGAAATATTAAACCCTTGCTGACAATCTGCTTGTAAAAACGCTTCTAAGCGTTTTGGCTGTTCAGCTATGGGAAATTCTTGCCAGTCGTACTGTTGCCAAGGTAACTGCACATTTCCATGCACCACCTGAAACGGCTCTTTATGCTGCTTCCAGTAAAAACAGGTGCGTAAAATAGGATGCTGATTTATAACTTGTTGCCAAGCTTGCTTAAAAGCTGCAATGTTAAGAGTTTTACTAAATGTATAACACCTTTGAACCACATAAACCTCCGATTCTGGGGCGTAAAGGGTATGAAAGAGTATACCTTGTTGTGTAGGTGAAAGCGGATAAATATTTTCAATATTTTTCTTGTTCATTATTAATTACCTGATGACTAGCCGAGTTCTGCCATTAATCGATCCAGTTCTTGTTGACTAAACTGCATCTGAGGAAAATCAGAAGGAGTGAATCCTCCCGCGTTGGGGGACTGACAGTGGACAATGAGCGATCGCAATGCTTCAATAAATCCTTGAGCCAGTTTTTCAACAGTGGCTTGTCGATGTAATGCTTTGCTGTAAGTCCAATTCAGTCGCAACTGACCCCCAACAATCAGCCCGTTCACTTCCAGCAAACAGTTACGGTTTCCTTGCTGACTCTGCATTGGGCCAGTAGATGCTTGAGCAGGGCGAAATGTTGACGAATCCGAAAGTACCCGGTCGAATTGACCTAAATAGTTAAATTTCACCTCAGCTTCAGGTAAGCTTTGTAGTCGTTCATCACTACTGAGATAGCGCAGTATGCCGTAATTAATTCCTCGGTTGGGGATGCTCCGTAACTGCTCTTTAATGGTCTTTAATGCTTCTCCCAGATCGACAGTTTGCTCTAAATCCAAAACGACTGGGAAGATAGTAGTAAACCAGCCTACTGTGCGTGACAGGTCAATAAGATCGATGATGTCTTCTCGTCCGTGACCTTCTAAGTCAACCAATAAAGTATTTTTCCCTGTCCATTGGTAAAAAGCTTGTACCAATGCTGTCAGTAATACATCATTAATTTGAGTTTGATAGGCACAAGGAACTTCCTGAAGTAAAGCTTGGGTTTCTTGAGGAGTGAGTGCAACTGATACACTTGCAGCCGAAGCTTCTGTATTTTCACCTTTTAAGTCTACAGGTAAAGGAGAAATCTGCTCGTGTGGTTGACTTAGCCAATAATCTAATTCTGACTGTACTAGCGGGGATTGGGCGTATTCCCTGAGACTTTCTGCCCACTGTTTAAACGAAGTTGTTTTCGCTGGTAGTTGTATTTCCTGCCCTTGACCCAGTTGTAGGTAAGCAGTTTGTAAGTCTTCTAATAAAATTCTCCAGGAAACTCCATCAACTACCAAATGATGAACGATCGTTAGCAGTCGGCTAGGTTGTCTCCCTAATTGGAAAAGAACAACTCGCAACAGCGGCCCTGTGGAGAGGTTTAAGCTACTTTGTAGTGATGCTGCTGTCGCTTCAATTGCCTCTGTTTGCCGATCTGCGGGTAGTTCAGATAAATCCACTACTGAAAAAGGTGCTGTTTGTTCGCAAGCGGCGTGACTCGCATCCCAGCCAAATGCAGTTTGCACAAATCGCGATCGCAGCGCATCATGATGTGCAAGTAATTTTTGCACAGCCTGCTCCCAAAGGCTGGGGTCAGAGGTTAGAGGCACTTCTAGTATAACTGCCTGATTCCAGTGGTGAGGTTCAGGAAGCGCCTGTTCAAAGAACCAATGCTGAATCGGAGTCAAGGGTAAAGAACCCGTAACAATGCCTTGTGCCTGCAATACCGTAGTTGTATTTACCACCCCTGCTAGTTCAGCAATAGATTGGTATTCAAATATTTGCTTGGGTGTCAGTTGCAAACCAGTCTGATTAGCTTTGGCAATTACTTGTAGGCTGAGGATAGAATCTCCACCTAACTCAAAAAAGTTATCGTAAATACCAATATTTTCTACCTGTAGAACTTCGCCCCAACTCTGGACGAGCTTTTCTTCTATAAAATTGCGTGGAGCAACAAAATCTCCTGCTAACTCTGGTCTGTTGGTATCGGGTATTGGTAGAGACTTATGGTCTACCTTGCCGTTGGGTAATAGTGGCAGAGCATCTAATTGTATAAAAACTGACGGTACCATATAGTCTGGCAACTTCTGTTTCAAGAAGTTACGCAATTGAGTAACTGTAGAAGAGTGCTGCTGATGAGAGACAATATAAGCAACTAAACGCTGTTGACTAGGGAAGTCTTCACGCACTACAACCACATTCTGTTTGACTTCTGGGTGTTGACTTAGCTGTGCTTCTATCTCGGCTAACTCGATTCGAAAACCCCTTAATTTGACTTGGTTGTCAATGCGTCCGAGAAACTCTAGCGTACCATCGGGGCGATAACGTCCCAGGTCTCCAGTTTTGTAAAGTCGGGTGTCACCAGTAAAGGGATTGACGATAAACTTTTGTGCTGTCAACTCTGGTTGATTGAGATAACCCCGTGTTAGACCATCACCACCGATGTAGATTTCACCAGGCACACCCACAGGTACTAGCTGTAAGTGCGAGTCTAGCAGATATATCTGCGTGTTTGCAATCGCCTTTCCAATCGGCACTGTTCTTTGTTCATCTTCTAGTCGGCATCGCCAGTAAGTTGTATCAATTGTCACCTCTGTTGGTCCGTAGAGATTGCACAGTTCGACATCTGGCAGAATTTTAAAAAAATGTACTTGCAAGTCAACTGCTAGTGCTTCCCCACCACAAAATACTCGGCGTAAGCTGTGACAGGTGTGTATCTTTTGTTCTTCTAACAGCACTCGCAATTGTGAGGGTACGAATTGCACAATACTTACCTGCTGTTGTGCAATCAAGTCCAGAAGATAAGCACTATCTTGATGTCCACTTGGTTTAGCGAAAATCAACTGTCCACCTGCTAACAAAGGTGCATAGAATTCCCAAACCGAAGCATCAAAGCTAAACGGTGTTTTTTGTAGAACGCGGTCTGAGCGTGTGATGGGGAATTCTGTTTGCATCCACAGCATGTGATTACAGAGGGCACGGTGGGGAATCATCACACCTTTGGGTCGCCCTGTGGAACCGGATGTGTAAATCACATAAGCTAAATTTTGGGGTTGAACTGTGCTGTTTGGAGTGTCGTTGCTGTGTTGGGCAATAACTTCCCAGTCTTGGTCTAAGCAGACTATCGGCGCTGATGTTTGGGGTAGTATATCCTGTAGGTGTTTCTGAGTCAGTAATACCGATACGCCCGCATCATCAAGCATAAATGCCAAGCGATCGCAAGGATAAGCAGGGTCAAGCGGTACATATGCCCCACCTGCTTTGAGAATGCCCAGTAGCCCCACGACCATTTCTAGGGAGCGCTCAACGCAAATACCCACCAAGACATCAAGAGCAACACCTAACTTTTGCAAGTGCTGGGCGAGTTGGTTGGCTTTGGTATTTAACTCTTGGTAGGTTAATTGTTGGTCTGCAAAGACTACTGCTACTGCATCTGGTGTTTTTTCTACTTGTTCCTCGAATAACTCATGAATACACTTGTTTAAGGAATATTCTGTGTGAGTGTGATTCCACGTCAACAACTGATGCTGCTCCTGAATTGTTAGTAAGGGCAGTTGTGCCACTTGCTGGTCGGGATTGGCAACAATACCTGCCAGCAATGTCTGTAAATGCTCTGCCATTCTGGCAATAGTAGAAGCATCAAACAGATCGGTGTTGTATTCTAACGCACCCCTGATTCCTGACTCAGTTTCCTCCATCAGCAAAGTCAAATCAAACTTGGCGGTGCTAGTTTCACTTTGCACAGCCTGTAAAGTTAAGCCCGATAACTCCACTGCCGACATCGGCGCATTCTGGAGAACAAACATAACTTGGAATAGCGGTGTATGGCTCAAGTCACGCTGGGGCTTCAGTTCTTCCACCAACAAATCAAAAGGTAAATCTTGGCGATCGTAGGCTCCTAATGTAACTTCGCGTACCCTACCTAGCAGTTCTCGGAAAGTGGGGTTATCTGATAAGTTGGTCCGTAACACTAGAGTATTGACAAAAAAGCCAATTAACCCTTCTATTTCAGAGCGATCGCGATTAGCGATTGGTGAACCGACGACAATATCTCCAGTACCCGTGTAACGATATAGCAGAACTTTAAAAGCTGCTAATAAAGTCATAAACAGGCTGCTACCTTCCTGCTGGCTCAAAGTTTTTAGGGCAACAATCACATCCTTAGATAACTGAAAAGATTGCACTGCCCCTCGGTAACTTTGAACATGGGGTCGAGGTCGGTCGGTGGGTAACTCTAAAACTGACAGATTGTCTCCTAATTGCTCTCTCCAGTAGTCTAGATGAGTTGCCAGCACTTCACCTTGTAACCATTGCCTCTGCCAAAAAGCATAGTCAGCATACTGGATGGGCAATTCTGGCAGTGGAGAAGGCTTGCCGCTACAGTAACATTCGTAAAGAGTTGTTACTTCACGCACCAATATGTCTGTTGACCAACCATCACTGACAATATGGTGCATGGTAAATAGTAAAATGTGTTCTGCTTCGTCCAGACGTAGCAAGGTACTTCTCACTAATGGCCCAGTTGCTAAATCAAAAGGTTGCCCAGCTTCCTTATTTGCTAACTGTCGTGCCTCAGTTTCTCGCTTTTGGGCTGGTAAGGTTTTCAGGTCAATTAACTTAATGGTGAGCTTCTGTTGGAGATTAATTACCTGAATTGCTTCTCCATCCACAACATTAAATGTGGTTCGCAAAATCTCGTGACGCTGGATGATTTCGTTAAAGCTCTGTTCCAGTGCGGTGACATTAAGTACACCATTCAGGCGTAAGGCAGCAGAAATGTTATAAAAAGAACTGTCTGGTTCTAACTGATTGAGAAACCATAAACGTTGTTGTGCAAAAGATAGTGGCAAATTCTCCGAACTCACCCTTGGGGAAATTGTCTGCATTTCGGGAGATGCGATTCCTTGCTCGTCCAGTAAATAAGCAAGCAGTTCCAGTTTTTGTGCGTCCATCATGCCCTCACTTGTTTAGCTGCTTTGCGGTTCTCAAGTGCTTGTTTTGCCTCTTCGGCAGACATACCCTCTAGCTGTTTCACGATTTGTGCTATCTTTGCCGTCACTCCTGGTTTAGCTTCATGGGCAATTAGCTTTTGGGATAATCCCGCTACTGATGGCGACTCAAATAAACAACGCAAAGGCAGCTCTACTTTAAAAGTTTCCCGAATGCGGGAGATAACTTGAGTAGCTAACAAGGAGTGTCCTCCTAAGTCAAAAAAGTTGTCGTGAATTCCAAGCTCAACACCAAGAATTTTCGCCCAAATTCCAGCTAATACTTCCTCAATAGCGTTACGAGGAGGTACAAAGGCATCATTGAAATTAGCTATAGGTGTATCGGCATCTGCTAAAGCATTGCGGTTGACTTTGCCATTAGGAGTCAGGGGCAGGCTGTCCAAGAACACAAACGCTTGAGGCACCATATAATATGGCAACTTCTGCTTGAGAAAATCCCGTAATTCGCTAACTATGGCTGTTCGACCAGAACATGACACTACGTAGGCAATCAGAGAATCTTGCTTGGCAATAACCACCGCCTGTTGCACATCTGAGTGTTTTGCCAAGACTGCCTCAATTTCTCCCAATTCAATGCGGAAACCGCGAATCTTTACCTGACGATCGAGGCGACCGATATATTCAATCTTGCCATCGCTCCTGTAACGAACTAAATCACCAGTTTTGTACAGTCTTTGGTCGGGCTGAAACGAATGAGTGATAAACCTTTGAGCCGTCAATTCTGGACGTTGCCAATATCCACGAGCTACCCCTACACCACCAATATACAGTTCCCCTGGTATGCCTATTGGTGTGGGCTGCAAGTTGTTGTCTAAGATATACACATCAGTGTTGCTAATGGGGCGACCAATGGATACTGTGTCTTCTCCCCACTCTACTTGCTCGACTGTAGACCAGATGGTTGTTTCTGTTGGCCCATACAGGTTCCACATCTGGTGACACTGCGGCAACAACTGATTGGCTAATTGCCGTGATAGGACTTCCCCACCACAAAGTATCTTGAGATGCTTGCTACCCTGCCAACCCACTGATAGTAGTATGCGCCAGGTAGCTGGTGTGGCTTGCATAAAGGTGGCTTGCGAATTGTTAAGCAGAGCTGAGAGTTGTACTCCATCGCTGGCAACTTCTCGGCTGGCTACGACCACACGCGCACCGATTGTTAGTGGAAGGAATATTTCTAAGGCAGCAATGTCAAATGCTAGGGTGGTCACCGCTAGTAGTACATCCTGTTGGTTCAATTCCACAGCTTGCTGCATCGCAGATAAGAAGTTGACCACATTGCTGTGAGCGATTTCTACTCCTTTAGGCTGACCTGTGGAACCGGACGTATAGATCGCATAAGCCAAGTTGTTTGGTTTGGTTGCAGTTGCCAGGTTTTCTGGAGTTTGTTGTTTAATTTCTTCCCAGTCTGTATCTAGGCAAACCACTTGTGCCGATTGGCTTGACATCTGTGCTGTTAGTTGCCTTTGGGTCAGCAGTAATGGCGATCGCACATCTTGCTGAATGTATTCCAACCTTTCTAGAGGATAAGTTGGGTCGAGCGGTACATAAGCACCTCCAGCTTTTAAAATGCCTAATAGCCCTACCACCATTTCAATCGAACGGTCAACACAAAGACAAACTGGTACTTCTGGCTGCACGCCCAATTTTTGTAAGTAGCGTGCTAACTGATTCGCGCGCTGATTCAGTTGTTGATAGGTAAGGCTTTGTTCTGCAAATACTACAGCTACGGCATCTGGTGTTTTCTCTACCTGTGCCTCAAATAACTGATGTATGCATCGGTTTTGCGAATACTTAGTTTGAGTTTGATTCCACTCTACCAGTAGTTGATGTTGCTCGGTTGCGGTTAAAATTGGTATCTCGTAAAGGCGCACCTCCGAATTAGCCGCCATTCCTTCCAGCAATCTCTGGAAATGCCCTAACATTCGTATTATGGTAGCGGTATCAAAACGGCTGCGATCGCCAGCAATTCTGATTTCCAACTCAGACCCTGGAATAACGCTAATAGTTAGAGGATAATTCGTGTGGTTAACGGCGCTGAGAGTCTCGATTTCTAAATTTTTTTGCCAATCAGACAACGCCCGATCCACTGGATAATTTTCAAACACCACGATGCTCTCAAATAACGGCAGACCTCGTGGTATTTCACTCCAACCTTGAATTTCTACCAGTGGGCTATATTCATATTGACGGATTTCTATCAGTTGACGCTGCAACTGCTCGATCCAAGGCAGTAACAACATTTCAGCATCGAGCTTCACCCGCAAAGGTAAAGTGTTGATAAATATTCCTACCATTGACTCAGCTGCTGGTAGGTCTACTGGACGACCGGAGACTGTAATACCATAAACTACCTCATCCTCACCGCTATAGCGGCTAAGGAGCAAAGCCCAAGCTCCTTGAACTATCGTGTTTAGGGTTAGTTGATGCTGTTTTGCCCACGATTTAAGGGTTGTTGTGGTTGCAGGCGAGAGTTTGAGGCTTTGTTCAAAATACTTTTCTGGTTGAGCGGACAAACTTTGAACTTCGAGATTAGTTAACGAAGTGGGTGCTGTTACTCCTTGAAGTGTTTGTCGCCAAAACGCCTCAGCTTGAGATAAATCTTGCTGTTGCAACCAAGCAATATAGCCAGCGAAGCGATCGCCCGATTGTAACGGAATTTCTTCACCCCGGCAAAACGCTTCGTAAAGTAAAACAAAATCTTTGAATACTAAAGCTGCTGACCAGCCATCGAGGATAATGTGGTGGGAACTCCAGACAAAGTGGTAATGCCGATCGCCCAAACGAATCAAAGTCAGGCGCAACAGGGATTCATCAGACAAGTTAAAACCCTGTTGGCGATCGCTCAACAAAAAAGCCTGGAATTTTTCTTGCTGTTCTTCTGGATTTATTCCCCGCCAATCTAGTTGTTCTAGAGGTAATCGGACTTTTTTATGCACAACTTGCAGCGGTTTGTCAAGTCCTTCCCAATAGAAGCTAGTACGCAAGGGTGGGTGATGAGCCACAACTCGCTGCCAAGCGCGTTCAAAAGCGGCAATATCGACCATTCCCCGCAAGCCATAACTCAACTGCACAAAATAAGCTCCAGATTCGGATTCATACAAGCTGTGAAAGAGAATACCCTGCTGGACTGGGGAAAGTTCGTAGATATTTTCGATATTGGCTGTATTCATTAACTTGTCTCCTCAGCTTCTCGGTTGAATTTTGTCAAGAATTTGTCCAAGTCTTGTTGATTCAACTTGGCTTGGGGGAAGTCTGAAGGCGTGAAACCCGCAGATTCAGGAGATTGGCAATGAGTAATGAGCGATCGCAATGCTTTAATAAAACTATTCGCCAATTTTTCAACTGTGGCTCGCTGATGTGTCGCCTCGCTGTAAGTCCAATTCACTTGCAGTTGTCCGCCAACCACAATTGCTACAACTTCCAGTAGATAAACTCGACCACCCTGCAGGCTACGGGCTGAACCTGTGGATTCCTGAGCAGGCGCAAACAGGGACGACTGCGACATAACTTGGTCTGTTTGCCCTAAATAGTTAAACAGTACCTCAGCTTGGGGTAAGCCTTGTAGTTTTTCACCCTCATCGCTGAGGTAACGCAGGACACCATAACCAAGTCCGCGATTGGGAATAGAACGCAGTTGCTCTTTTACCACCTTCAAAGCATTACCTAAATCCTCGACAGTTCCTAAATCCAGCAGCACTGGGAAATGGGTAGTAAACCAAGCAACAGTACGAGACAAGTTCACATCTGAGAAAATATTCTCACGCCCGTGACCTTCCAATTCCAACAGCAGCGAATTTTCTCCCGTCCACTCTGCAAATGCTTGCACAAGTCCTGTCAGCAACACATCGTTAATTTGAGTGTGATAAGCCTGATGCACATCCTGTAGTAAAGCTTGAGATTCTTGCTGGCTGAGGGAAACTGAAACGCTACGAGCCTCAGCTACCGTATTTTTCCCTTCAACATAGTCTACAGGTAAGGGCGAGACTGGTTTTCCTAGTTGTGCCAACCAGTAATTTAACTCTTGCTTGAGTGTCGGGGATTGAGCATACTCCTGCAAACGACCAGCCCACTCTTGGAATGAGGTCGTCTTGTTTGGCAAATGTATCGTTTTACCCTGACTTAGCTGTTGATATGCTGTTTGCAAATCTTCCAGTAAGATTCGCCAAGAAATACCATCCACAGCCAAGTGGTGGATGATAATTAACAGGCGGCTACTTGTTTGTGCGCCTAAATCAAACAAAGCAAATTTAACTAACGGTCCATCTGATAAATTGAGGCTTGCTTGGAGTTTGGCAGCTGTTTTTTCAATAGCTGTTTTTTGCTCATCTGGTAACGCTGACAAATCTATCTGTGTAAATACCGCTGTTTCTTTGGCAGCAGAGATAATTTGTTCCCAGCCGGATTCTTCACGATGAAAACGTAGGCGGAGTGCATCATGATGCTCAACTAAATGCTGTACCACCTGCTCCCATAGGCTGAGGTTGTGTCCTTGCTGTATTTCTAACAATAAAGACTGATTCCAATAGTGTGAATCGGGTTGATTTTGTGCGAAAAACCAGTGTTGAATCGGTGTGAGAGAGACTTCGCCAGTTACCAGGCTTTGTTCTGCCTGGATGCTTTCAATAGTACTAGCTACCGCTGCTAATTCTGCAATTGTAGGGCGATCAAAAACTTGTTTAGGGGTTAGTTGTAAACCCGCTTGATTAGCTTTAGCAACAATCTGAATACTGAGGATAGAATCGCCACCTAATTCAAAGAAATTGTCATGAATGCCAACCTGTTCCAGCTGTAAAACTTGCGCCCAAATGTTAGCTAGTATCTTCTCTACAGTAGTGCGAGGAGCAACAAAAGTTCCAACCAATTCTGGATCTGGCAAAGCTTTTAGATCTATCTTGCCATTGGGAAGACGGGGTATATTGCTTATACGTACAAAAGCAGATGGCACCATGTATTCTGGTAGCTTTTCTTCCAGAAAATGACGCAAATTACTCAAAGTAGGAGCTACCTGTCCCGGTTCTGGAACTATATAAGCTACTAAACGCTTTTGACCAGAATTTTCTTCTCTGGCTACAACTACATTTGTCCGAATGCTCGGATGTCGGGCTAATACGGTTTCAATTTCGCCTAATTCAATGCGGAAGCCCCGAATTTTTACTTGCTGGTCAATACGACCGAGAAACTCGATGTTTCCGTTTGGTAAATAGCGGGCTAAATCACCAGTTTTGTATAAGCGCAATCCTGTTCGATTGTTACTAAATGGATTGGGAATAAAACGTTCTGCTGTTAAATCAGGACGGTTCAGGTAGCCTCTAGCTAATCCATCGCCACTGATACATACTTCACCAGTAACCCCAAAAGGAACAGGATGTAAATTACGGTCAAGTAAATAAATTTGTGTATTCGCAATTGGGCAACCAATAGATACTGAGGCGGCTATTTCTGACGAACAGCAATGATAAACACTGCTCCAAACTGTGGCTTCTGTTGGACCATATTCGTTAAATAAAGATGCTTGAGGAAGTTGTTCTAGGTGACGAATAACCAATTCTAGTGGACAAGATTCACCTGCAACGATCGTACTCCGAAATGAAACTAATTCTTGTTGTGTTGCTTGTTCTAAAAGTAGGTTATATAAGGAAGGCAAACTTAATAAATGGGATACCTGATTTTGGGAAATCAAATTGAGTAACTGTGGTATATCCTGCTCTCCATTTGTTTGGGGAAATACCAGAGTTCCACCAGAGCATAGTGTCCAGAAAATACCTGCGACAGAACTATCAAACGCAAAGGAAGAAAGTAATAAGAAACTGCTAACAGGTTCTTGATAGTAATTAAGCCGAGCTTGTGTGGAGTTAACTAGATTTTGATGAGCGATCTGTACACCTTTAGGTTTACCTGTAGAGCCAGAAGTGTAGATAATATAAGCTAGGTTAGCAGATGTCATTGCCACAGCAGGATTGTTCTGGCTCTCAGATGCAATGGTTTCCCAATCAGTATCTAGGCAAACTATTTTTGCTACATTATTTTTTGGTAAACCTTTCAGCAAAGATTGCTGAGTTAATAATACTAGTGTTTGGGTATCTTGAAGGATAAATTCCAGGCGTTCTGAGGGATAGGTAGGGTCTAATGGTAAATAAGCACCACCTGCTTTGAGAATGGCAAGAGTACCAATTGCCATTGAGAGCGATCGCTCTACGCAAATTCCTACCAATACTTCTGGCTTAACACCTAATTTCTGTAGATAATAAGCTAGTTGATTAGCGCATTCATTCAACTCACGGTAGGTTAATTGCTGATTGTCAAATACCACAGCAATATTATCTGGGGTACGTTCTACTTGCGCCTCAAATAGCTGATGAATTAATTGAGATCGATCGTAATCAATTTGAGTATTGTTAAACTCAACCAATAGCTGATGAAGTTCGCGATCGCTGAGAATTTCTAGATCGCTAATCGCAGTGTTAGGATTACGAGTAATGCTAGATAATACCTGCTGAAATTGCGATGCTAAACGTTGAATATCCTCTGCTGTAAATAAATTATCATCGTAGTACAAATCAATAACTAAATTATCTTCTTGGCGAATACAAGATAGTTTAAGTTTGAACCTATCAACACATACGCACTCTTTATAGAGATTAAATGTAACTGTATCGGCAGATTCTTGCTGTGCTTGCTCTGTGAAGTCAAAACAGAAAGGAAAAAAAGAAACAGCCAAATTCTTAGTATACTCTTGCCAAGAGAAATAGTTTTGCCATTGATAACCTTCGTTAACTAATTCTTGAACTTGTTGCCATAATTGGTTAAATAACAAATCTGATTTTAAACGAGATGCGATCGGTAAATATTTAGCAAATAACCCAATAGCTGCTTGTAATTCTTCATACTTGCGACCATCATATAATCTGCCCACAACTATGTCAGGATTATTGAGATTCCGCCATAATACAATTTGCCAGCAAGTTAATAAGAAATCGGCTAAATAATTCGTCTTTTTTTGCAATATTTTTTCAATATCGTTTAATACATTTTTATCAATTTTAAGTCTGAAAGCCTGTGGTTTAAAAGCTGCAATATCTTCAGATACTTGTTTTTCAAAAGGAAGCTTAACCTCAAAGCAACTAGAAATTCTTTGTTTTTCCCAGTATGCTTTTCCTAAATTAGCTTCTTCTGCTGTTAGTAGTTCATGTTGCCATTCAGCAATATCTGCGTATTGCAGCACCTCATCAGATAGTTCATCATTATTTATAGTAACTGCATAGAAACGGCTAATTTCATGCACCAAATTACGAAGACCAACCGCATCAGCAATCATGGCTGGTAAGCTCACAAGCAATATATGCTGTTTAGCTGAAACTTTAATTAAATCTATTTTTAAAACTAATTTTTCAAAATTTGAATTATCAGACTGATGTTGAGCCAAAAATAAGTCTATTTTCTTATTAGTGTCTTTAGTAGAAAAATCGCTCCACTCATAATAATTAATTGATATATCTTGACTATCAGCTATTACCTGTAACGGAATTGTCATTTCCGGTAAACAACGAAAACTCGTGCGGAGGATTTCATGTTGATTAACAACATCCTGTAAAGACTTCTTGAGAATCTCCACATCCAGTTCGCCACCGATAGAAACAGCACACTGAGCTATATAACAGTTATTTTGATTAATTGACTGTAATCCCCATAAATGCTCTTGCTGTGGAGAAAGCCGATAACCTGCAACATTTTTCGTTAGCAATGTATTGTCAACTATTTGCATAACTACATTCCTATAACTAATTTTTCTATTTGATTACCTTTAGCTGACACCTATTCTCTCATTCCTCTCATTTTCTCCGCGTACCTCAGCGTTTACCTCCGCGCTCCTCTGCGTTTAAAAAAGAGGATTAGTAAACGGATCTGCCATCCCCACCACAACCTTACGTGTTCCGACAAAGGGCGAACGACCATGAGCAACAGACATATTATCCAACATCAATAAATCACCCCGTTGCCAAGGAAATAGAACCATTTCTTGCTGATAGGCTGCGCGTAATTCTTCTAAAACTTCTGGTTCAATAGGCGAACCATCACCATAATAGGTATTGTTGGGTAAATCTTCCTCTCTAAACTCTGCTAACAAAGCATCTCTCAGTGTAGATTCAAGAGTAGAGAAATGAAAGAAAGTAGCGTGATTAAACCAAACTAATTCACCAGTTTTTGGATGTTTAGCAACTGCTTGACGTACTTGACAAGTTCGCAAACGCTCGCCATATTTCCACTCAAATTCAATAGCATTCCTGCGACAATACTCTTCTACTACAGATTTGTCTCTAGTTTGAAAAACTGTCTGCCAAGTCAGTCCAAAACCATCATTATAGTTACGGACATACAAAACTTTTTTTTCGATAAATTTTTCTCGAATCTTGGGATGAATGCGCTGAAAAATATTGCGACAGTCAGCAATTGGTGTTTCCCCTCCCTGTTGTGCTGCAATTAAACAGCCAAAGTAAATTTTGAGCGGCCAAGTTAACCAATAAGTACCCTCATTATGTAAGAAAATACTTTGCTCGGCGGGATAATCTGTAGAAGTATAAATTTTATCACCAACCTCATGACGTGGTGAAGAGCGATCGCGGTACTCTAGTAACTGTCCGCTAGATGTAACATTGACAAATTGATTAAATAAATCTGGGGTATCGATCTGGAAGTTACGGAATAACAAAGCTCTGTATTTGAGCAAGTTTTCTTCAATAAATTGTCGGTGATTCTGTGCCCAAACGATCGAGTTTAAGCCGTCAATTCTGGATTGAATCACTAAAGGCAGAAGTTGTTCTGGTTCCAAAAAGTCTACCTTAACTAACTCTGCTGTTGATAGATTAATCGATTTTCGGCTGATATTACCTAATGTTTTGATACTGGGTCTTTGAATAGACATTTTTACCCCGAGATAGCCTTACGTTTTGTAAACTTTAATTTGTGAAGACTAGTTGTTGCTAATTCTTTTTCTTTCTGCTGCTGTTGCTGTTTTTCATCAGCGGCAAGAATTGCTAATAACTCACTCAATTTAGTAGCAGGTTGTTCAATAATTTTTTGCAAAAGCGTTTCTAGTTGTTTGAAAAGCTGGGTGATGGTTGTAGCTTCAAAGCGATCGCCACTATAAAGTATTTGCAACAGCCATTCTGCTTCTATCCTCACTCTGAGAGTTAAGGGATAGTTATTTCTAGAAACGGCAGAACGCACATTTCCCAGTTTTAAATCCGTGAATCCTTGGCGTAAGGAAGGAGCTAAGGGATAGTTTTGAAATACCACAATACTCTCAAACAAAGGTAAATGCTGAGGCATATCGCTCCATTTGTGGATTTGGACTAACGAAGTGTGTTCGTACTGGCGCGCCTCCACTTGCAAGTTTTGCACTTGCTGCAACCAAGACAACAACAACTTATCAGGAACTACTTGCACTCTTACTGGCAAAGTATTAATAAAGAGTCCGACCATCGATTCTGAACCCTCCAGTGTTGCTGGACGACCGGAAACAGTAGCGCCAAAAACTACATCCAATCGATCGCTATAGTGGCTCAGTAATAAAGCCCAAGTTCCTTGTACAAGGGTGTTTAAGGTAAGTTGATGTTGGCGTGCTAGAGTCTGAAGAGCGCTGGATATATTTGTCGAGAGGCGAATTTTCTGCAACTTATAGCTACCATCTGGGTTGGAAGTTTGGTATTTGGGTAAAACTGCTGTAGGCGCAGTAAATCCTTGTAGCATCCGCCGCCAAAAAACTTCCGCAGGCCTCATATCCTGCTTTTGTAGCCAGGCAATGTAATTGCGGTACGTGCGGGCTGGTTGTAAATTTAATTTTTCACCGCGACTTGTGGCTTGATAAATTTCAAAGACTTCTTTAAGTAGTAACGCCGCAGCCCATCCATCCATTAGTATGTGGTGGTGGCTCCAGATAAAGTAATGGCTATCATCAGTAACTTGAATTAGCGTTAGGCGCATCACTGGAGCTACAGAAAGATTAAAGCCTGCTTGGCGATCGCTTATCTTAAACTTCTCTAGCTGTTGTGTTTGCTCGCTGGACGACAACCCCCGCCAATCGTACTGTTGCCAAGGTAATTCCACTTGTCGCAGCACAACTTGTACTGGTTCATCGAGATTCTGCCAATTAAACGCCGTCCGCAAAATAGAATGTCGATGAATAACTTGTCGCCATGCTTCCTGCAAAGTCGCTAAATTCAAATTGCCATGCAAGCTGCAACTCCACTGCTCGAAATACATCTGCGACTCAGTCGCATACAGAGTGTGGAATAGCAGACCTTGCTGAATCGGTGAGAGGGGATAGATATCTTCGATCCGGCGATAATCGCTACCAATTAAGCTGCCGAGACTTGCTCGATCGAGTTTGACAAGGGAAAAGTCGGAAGGAGTATAACCGCCTGCTGTTGGGGACTGACAGTGAGCAATGAGCGATCGCAATGCCGACAAGAATTTTTGGGCTAAATTTTCTATAGTAGATGGCTGATGTACTGCGGTGCTATATGCCCAACTCAACTGTAATTTGCCTTGAGTTACAGAGCCATTCACTATCAACAAATGACTGCGGTTGCCTCTCAAACTGCGAGTGTTACTACCAGAATCAGGTGCTAGTTCAAACAGTGACAATTCAGCGATAGTTGCATCAAGTTGACCCAAATAGTTAAACAATACTTCTGCTTGGGGCAAAGCAGCAAATTTTGCTTTAATTTCTGGCTCACCGCTAAGGTAGCCTATTACCCCGTAACCAATTCCATTGTTAGGTATTTGCCGCAACTGCTCTTTAACTGTCTTTAAAGCCTCTCCTGCTTCCACATCTGCACCTAAATCTAGACGCACGGGAAATAGAGATGTAAACCAACCCACAGTCCGCGACAAATCCACATCTGCAAATAGCATTTCTCGCCCGTGTCCCTCTAGATCGACTAAGAGAGAATAGTCTCCTGTCCACTGACCAAAAGCTTGCGCTAAGGCAGCGAGCAACACATCATTAATTTGAGTGTTGTAGACTTTGGGAACTTGCTGCAACAAAGCTTGAGTTTCCTCAACAGTGAGCGAGATAGAGATCGTGCGAGATGATGCCACCGTATTACTGCCATCAGGATAATCTACTGGTAAAAGTGAGACAGGTTGCTGTAACGCCGTTAACCAGTAATTCATTTGTTGCTTGAGTTGTGGCAATTGGGCATATTCTTGTAAGCGGTAAGCCCAATGTTGGAAAGAGGTAGTTTTCGCAGGCAGAGAGATTAATTCACCTCGGCTAAGTTGTTGATAAGCAGTTTGTAAATCTGCCAGCAAAATTCGCCAAGAGACTCCGTCCACTGCTAAATGGTGAATAACAATTAACAAGCAACTGGGCTGTTCTACGCCGAAATCAAACAACGCCACCCGTAGTATTGGACCTTTCTCCAGGTCAAGACTAGCTTGCAGTTGTGTTGCTGCTGCCTCCATTGCCGATAATTGCTCGCTGGCTAGCATCGCTGATAAATCTATGTGTGAAAACGGCACAATTTCATCTGGTGCAGCGTTAAGTTGTTGCCAACCAGATGCAGTGTATTCAAACCGCAAGCGTAAAGCATCGTGATGTATTAACAATTGCTGCGCTGCTTTTGCTAATAACGCAGGTTCTAGCTTTTGTCGCAACTGAAGCAAAACAGCTTGGTTCCAGTGGTGGGAATCTAGCAATTCCTGGGCAAAAAACCATTTTTGAATTGGTGTGAGAGGAACAGCACCAGTAACCGCACCCTGTTCGGTTTGCTGGTCTGGGGTAGTGCTAACAACTGCTGCCAACTCAGCAATGGTTGGGTAGTCAAATAACTGTTTGGGAGTTAGTTGAATATCTGCTTGTTTTGCCTTAGCGATCGCTTGAATGCTCAGAATCGAATCGCCACCCAACTCAAAGAAATTATCGTGAATGCCCACCTGTTCCAGTCCCAATACCTGTGACCAAATTTCGGCTAGCTGTGCTTCTACTGCGGTGCGAGGAGACACAAAATCTGGTAAATCAGGACGTGCCGTACCTGCTTCTGGGAGTGCTTTGCGGTCTATTTTGCCATTAGATGTGAGTGGTAAGTTTTTTAGTACTACAAAGGCAGCAGGCACCATATAATCAGGTAGCTTTTCTTCCAGATAGTGGCGCAGTTGCGGTACTAAATTATTTGCTAATTTTCTTTGCACTGGGTTATTAGCGTAAGCATCCCAAGATTTGAGAACAACAGGTTCCTCAGGAAAAACAGGAATAATAGTTGGCAATTCTGCCCCACGTCGTCCAAAAATTACATCATAATTGCCATCACTATTAGACCAGTGGATATTAATGATATAAGGTAAGTCTTCGCCCAACGACCAAAATGCTTCTGGATCTACACCAACATTAGCAGTATTTTTGTCCAAGGCTGCTTGTAACTCACCAAGATTATTAAGTTCTCGATCGTGAGTTAGTAGTTCTAAAGCTTTGATATCTGCTAGAACACGAGCATTAGGCACTCTTCGCAGTCCTAATATCTCTGGTTCATTTGTTACTAATAACTGGCGAATACGATCTACAGTTAATTCTTCTTGCTGCCAATCGAGCCAAGAAAATGGTTGTATTCTCCTGTCTAAATTTGCTTCATCAGCATGAATATGCAGAGTCACATCGTAGCGAAACTTGGTCATTTCGTTAAGACAGTGACCCCGCTTAAGGTTTATTTGGACGTGGCTAATTTGAGGCAAATACTGTTGCAGTGCAATAAAGAATGCTGGGTCGATTAACAGTTCTTGTTCTCGATCGATACTGTTTTGAATCCGGTGTTTTAACTCAGTAATAGATAGTGAAACGGGGGATTGATACAATTGCACAGATGCATGGAAAGCTTCTAAAAGCGGCAGACTTCGCACATCGCCTATAAAAATAAAGCCGCCCGGAGCCACAGTTTTAACTGCTCCTTCGAGTACCCTCAGCAGATAATTAATATTGGGGAAATATTGCACAACAGAGTTTAAAACTACAGCGTTAAAAGATCCAGCGTCTATTTCTTCAAAGTTATCAGCTGTTCTTTGCTCAAGTTTCACCTGTGATAGTTGGAGATGCTGACGAATGTAGTTTAAACCTGCCGACGAAAGGTCTGTACCCCAATATTGGTTGGTGTGAGGTGCAATTTGGAACAGTAACAAACCAGTTCCACAACCAATTTCTAACACTCGGCTGGGTTGCCAGTGCAAAATGCGATCGACTGTTTGTTTTACCCACTCGCGCATCTGGTTTACTGGAATCGGCTGGTTTGTGTAGCTACTGTTCCAACCGACAAAATTGAATATTGATTCCAGCTCTTGAGATGTTTGATTGTAGGTTTTGTTAAAAACTGTCTCCCATTGAGAAATTTGCTCGCTGTTACCCGATCTCTGTGGCAGTAAAGAATATAAGCTGTCAGCTTGTAAATTCTGAACTACATAGGCGACTAAGCGTTGCTTTCCAACTTCATCCTCTCGCGCCACCACAACGGTTTGTTGTACTGCTGGGTGCTGTCCTAATACCGCTTCAATTTCTCCCAGTTCAATCCGTAAGCCTCTCAGCTTGATTTGGTAGTCAATCCGACCTAAAAACTCGATAGTGCCATCCGGTTGATAGCGTGCTAGATCGCCAGCTTTGTATAGTCTTGCGCCTGGGCGATCGCTAAATGGATGAGGGATAAATTTTTCTGCGGTAAGTTCTGGGCGGTTAAAGTAACCCCGTGCCAAACCTATGCCACCAATGTACAATTCACCGGGTACACCTACCGGCACTAAACGCAACTGAACATCTAATATGTAAATTTGAATGTTAGCAATTGGCGAACCAATGGGAACTACTGCTTCACTACTCTCGCGCTGACAAGTCCAAGCGGTAACATCAATTGCTGCTTCTGTCGGACCATACAAATTGTACAGTTGTGCCTGCAAACGCTCAAAGAAAGTTTGTTGTAAGTCAAAGGGCAACGCTTCACCACTACAGAACACCCGTTGCAGAGAATGACACTGCTCTAATTCCTGTTCTTGTAGGAATATTCGCAGCATTGACGGCACAAAGTGCAGTGTAGTGATTTGCTCCCTGGCAATGAGTTTAACTAAATAGTTACTATCTCGATGACCTCCTGGTTGGGCAACTACTAGACAAGCACCTGTCAACAACGACCAGAAGAACTCCCACACCGACACATCAAAGCTAAAGGGGGTTTTTTGTAATACCCGGTCATTAGCAGTTAATTGGTATGTATCTTGCATCCACAACAAGCGATTGCATACGGCAACGTGGGTATTCATTGCGCCTTTGGGCTGACCTGTAGAACCCGAAGTGTAAATGACATAGGCTAAGTTATCCGGCGTAATATCGGTAACCAAGTTATCTGTTTGCTCTTGGTCGAGCATACCTCGATCGCTATCTAAGCAGATGACTTGGGCTTCAAACTCAGATAAAGTGGCTTTGAATTTCTCCTGGGTCAACAGCAAACTAATTTGACAATCTTGCACTATGAAGCCTTGGCGCTGTGGTGGATAGTCTGGATCTATAGGTACGTAAGCTCCACCCGCTTTCAAGATGCCTAGCAGTCCCACTATCATCTCTAGGGAACGCTCAATGCAAATCCCTACCTTTACTTCTGGTTTCACACCTAACTTTTGCAAGTAGTGTGCTAGTTGGTTGGCTCGACTATTTAATTGTTGATAAGTTAGCTGTTGCTCGGCAAATACTACTGCTACTGCGTCCGGTGTCTTCTCTACTTGTGCCTCAATGAGCTGATGCAGGCAAAGATTTAGCGAATATTCAGTTTGGGTATGATTCCACGTTACTAAGCACAAGTGCCGTTCTGTCTCAGTTAACAGTGGCAAGTCCTGTAAGCGTTGCTGGGGATTGGCAACCATTCCCACTAGCAAAGTTTGTAAATGTCCCAACATCCTCGTGATGGTGGCAGTATCAAAGTAGCGGCGATCGTAGATAATCTTGAGGAGTAACTGTGCATTGGGTGCTACTATGACGCTCAGAGGATAGTTGGTGCGATTAACAACAGTAAAATCACAAATTTCTAAGCTTTTGTTTTTTTGGCGCAACGAAGCATCTACAGGATAGTTTTCAAAAGCAATCAGACTATTAAATAAAGGCACGCTCTTAGGTAGCTCGCTCCATCCTTGAACCTGCACCAGAGGGCTGTATTCATACTGACGTGCTTCAGCTTGTTTACCTTGAAGTTTTTTCAGCCAAGGGATCGGGGAATCAGTAGCATTGACCTGCACTCGTACTGGCAAGCTATTCACAAATAAACCAACTGCTGACTCTACTTCTGGTAAGTCCACCGGACGACCAGAAGTATTAGCTCCAAAGACAACGTCATCTTCACCACTATAGCGGCTCAACAGTAAAGCCCAAGCTCCTTGTACTAAGGTATTAAGTGTTAATTGATATTGCCGAGCTAAAGACTTGAGTCGATCTGTATTTGCTAGGGATAGCTCAATCTGCTGCTCGCTATGTTCCTCTGTACTAGATATATTGCTAATTAATCTATCTACCATTAGCGGTGTTGGTGCTGTTACTCCTTGAAGCGCCTGCCGCCAAAATGCCTCTGCCTGAGACAAATCTTGCTGTCGCAGCCAAGCAATATATTTCCGGTAGGGAAAAGACGGTTTTAAGTATATATGATTACCATTATTTAATGCTTGGTATAATTCTAAAACTTCTTTAAACAGCACAAACCGCGACCAGCCATCAAAGAGTATGTGATGGTTGCTCCAGATGAATTGGTAAACGTCGTCAGTCATCTGAATTAAGGCTAGGCGCATTAAAGGCGGATCGCAAAGCTGATAACCACGTCTTCGATCTGCTTTCAGAAAAGCCTCTAGTTTATGCTGCTGTTCTGCTGGATTTATTCCCCGCCAGTCATATTGCTTTAATGACAGTGCTATTTGTCGATGCACTACTTGCATCGGTTCTTCTACTTCTTCCCAAAAGAAAGAGGTACGCAAAACAGAGTGTCGCTTTGCCGCTTGCTGCCAAGCTTGCTCAAAAGCTGAGGAATTAAGATTTCCTTTGAAAGCGATCCTGTATTGATCGCAGTACACACCCGACTCAGGAGCGTAGAGGGTATGGAAAAGCAATCCCTGCTGTGTAGGCGAGAGTTTATATATATCTTCGATGTTCTCTGCTTTCATAAAGGACACTTCCTACCTACTCTTTTGGCTAATTTTGGCAAGCAGCTTGTCAAGTTCTGTTTGGCTTAGTTCTGCTTCTGGGAAATCTGAAGGTGTATAGCCCCCCGCTTCTTTTGATTGGCAGTGGGCAGTTAATAGGCGCAGTGCTTCTATAAAACTCTCAGCCAAGCGTTCAATAGTGGTGGGGTGATGAATGTTCTGGCTATATGTCCAATCCAATCGTAACTGGCCACCAGTCACCATTCCGTCAATTTCTAGTAAATGGCTGCGGCTTCCTTGCAAGCTACGGTTTGGGCTAGTTGTTTGGGAAGCAAGTTGAAAAATAGAACTATCTGGTAATACTTGGTCAAACTGACCCAAATAGTTGAATTTTAACTGGGGTTGCGGTGTAACTTGAAGGCTGCTATTTTGGTTTAAGTATTTTAAAATACCGTAATTTATGCCATTTTGAGGAATATTACGTAACTGTTCTTTAATGGTTTTTAAAGCATCTCCTGGGGATAAAGCATCGCCTAGCCTCAACAGGACTGGGAACTGGGCAGTAAACCAACCGACTGTGCGCGATAAGTTAACTTCGGGGAAAATGTCTTCCCGCCCGTGACCTTCGAGGGTGAGTAACAGTGAATTATCTCCTGTCCACTGGGCGCAAGCCTGTACTAGGGCTGTCAGCAAGACATCATTAACTTGGGTTTGATAAGCCTTTGGTACTTCTTGTAACAGGGCTTGAGTTTCTTCGCTGCTGAGTGAAACTGATACAGTCCCCGCAGATGCTACTGTATTTGCATCTTGACGATCTGGAAAATCTGTTGGCAGGTGAATAATTTGTTTCTGGGTTTGATTGTGCCAGTATTTCAGTTCTGATTGCAACCCTAAAAAGTAAGCATATTCACTTAACTTTTCTGCCCATTGCTTGAAGGCTGTGGTTTTTGCAGGTAGCTGTATTTCCTCACCTTGGCTAAGTTGCTGATAGGCAGTTTGCAAGTCTTCTAATAAAATTCGCCAAGAGACACCATCAACCACTAAGTGGTGAATGATAATTAACAGTCGAGCTAGTTTATCTTTGCCTAGGTCAAAATAAGCAATCCGCATTAAAGGGCCAGCAGAGAGGTTGAGGCTGGCTTGTAACTCAGAAGCCGTAGACGCTATAGCCTCTTCTTGTTCTGCTGCTAATTGCCCTGATAAATCCAGTCTGGTAATTGGTACTATCTCGTCAGGTGCAGCATTAATTTGTTGCCAACCATTTTCTGTGGGTTGAAAACGCAACCGCAGGGCATCGTGATGTTGCAGCGATCGCTTTATTACTTGTTCCAATCTCTGAAAGTCTAGATTTTGCCGTACCTCTAGCAATACTGACTGATTCCAGTGTTGGGGATCGGGTAAATTCTGTGCAAAAAACCAGTGTTGGATTGGGGTGAGGGGTACTTCTCCAGTTACTAACCCTGTTTCCGTCTTTATAGAATCGGTTGTTTCAGCTATTGCTGCCAACTGGGCGATCGTCTGGTGTTCAAACAAATGCTTGGAAGTGAGTTGCAAACCTGCCTGATTCGCTTTTGATATTACCTGAATGCTGAGAATGGAGTCGCCGCCTAACCCAAAAAAGTTATCGTCAATGCCAACTTGCTTTAAACCGAGAACTTCTGCCCAAATTTTTGCTAGCTGTTCTTCTTGAGGTGTACGTGGTGCGACATAGGTTTTTTCCAGCTCTGATGTGAGTTCTGGTGCAGGCAATGCCTTGTCGTCTACTTTCCCGTTTGGAGTCAGGGGAATGGTATTGAGGATGACAAACGCAGTAGGCACCATGTATTCGGGTAATCTTTCCTGCACAAAGCGTCGCAGGTCGCTAATAGAGGTGTGCAGGGAAACCACATAAGCAACTAAGCGCTGGTTGCCCAGTTCATCCTCGCGCACAGTGGCCACAGCCTGCCTAATGGCTGGGTGTTGGCGCAAGATAGCCTCAACTTCTTCTAGTTCGATGCGGAAACCATGAATTTTTACTTGGCGATCGCTACGTCCCAAAAATTCAATATTGCCATCAGGTAAATAGCGTGCTAAATCGCCAGTTTTATACAAACGACTTTCTTGTGCCTTCTCAAAAGGATTGGGGATAAACCGTTCTTTAGTCAAATCAGGACGGTTGAGGTAGCCCCGCGCTAAGTTTGCGCCACCAATGTACAGTTCCCCTGGCACAGATATGGGAACTGGTTGCAGATGTTCATCAAGCAGGTAGACTTGGGTGTTAGCAATGGGACGACCGATAGGCACTATTACTGATTGGGCGAATGCTTGCAGTTCGACTTTATATGTCAGCACACCGACGGTAGCTTCTGTCGGCCCATAGTGATTCAAAATTTGACAACTAGGTTTTAGCTGCTGAATTTGTGCTACCAAATCCCAGCTAGCTGCTTCACCACCAAGAATCAGTAATTGAGATGGCAGGATTTCTTCAGGGTTAGCAGCAGCTAACAGCGCATTCAAATGAGAAGGAACTATCTTGAGACAGTCGATAGGATGGCGGCGACAATACTCAGCTAACGCTATGGGGTTAGTAGCGCGTTCGTAGGAAATAACATGCAAACATCCGCCTGTACATAAGGCAGAAAAGATAACGGTGTTACCTAAGTCAGCAGCAAAGGTAGAGACAGTTGCAAAACTAGCAGTATCTGGTAAATCTAGTTTCTCTAGAATACCGTTGAGATAGTTGCATAGTTGCCGATGTTCAACTGCAACGCCTTTTGGTGTCCCTGTGGAACCAGAGGTATAGATAACATAAGCCAAATTTTCACAGGTGACACTGCTAACAGGATTCTCGCAACTGGATGCGATCGCATCCCTTCTATCTAAACAGACTACTAATTCTGTATGTGCAGGCAAACTGGAAAGTAATTTCTCTTGAGTCAACAAAACTTGTAATTGGGAATCTTGCAATATCAAACCCAAGCGATCGCTTGGAATAGTTGGGTCTAAAGGCAAGTAAGCCCCACCTGCTTTAAAAACTGCCAAAATAGCAACAATTGACAGATGCGATCGCTCTAAGCAAACTCCCACCAATACGTCAGGTTTAACTCCTAACTGCTGGAGATAATTAGCTAATTGATTTGCCCGATTGTTGAGTTCGCGGTAGCTGAGTTGTTCGTTTTCAAACACCACAGCAATATTGTCTGGTGTTTTAGCTGCTTGTTCTGTAAATAGCTGGTGAACACACTTATCTTGAGGATAATCAGTCTGGGTTTGATTGAAATCAATTAGTAGTTGCTGTGACTGATTGGGAGGGAGAATTTTTAACCTACTAATTATCGAATTTGGATTAGCAATTGCATTGACTGCTAAAGTTTGGAATTGCTCGGCTAGAAGAGCGATCGCCGCAGATGTAAACAGGTTTTTATCGTAATCAAGTCTAAGATTTACAAATTCATCCTTAACAAACCCAGAAAGCTTGATATTGAATCTGTCAACACAGGTGTACTGTTTATAAACTGAGAATGATAGATCGTTTAAGTAACGTTTCTCAGGCAAATCTGTAAATTCAAATAATATTGGTACTCCTTTAGACAAGCTATCTATTTGTTCCAAAACAAAATATTCTTGCCACTCATAAGCATTTTGTGTAGCTTGTCTAACCTGCTCTATAACTTCCTCAAAGCTTAAGCTTGCTGTGAGGCAATTAGAAATTGGTACGTATTTAGCAATTAATCCTAAAGTATTTTGTAATTCTTCATATTCTCTACCATTACAGAGCTGACCAACTATAATTTCTGCTTGCTTTGTCAGTCGCCACACTAAAATCTGCCAGCATGAAAACAAGAATTCATTTAGAGAAAAGCCTGTTTTTTGTAGCCATATTTTTATAGTCTTAGTAAGATAGTCATCAATTGACAATTTCCAAGATTCTGGCTGAAATTCTCCTTTGATGTTGCCTTTTTCTTGTAAAGGAAGCTGTAGTTGATACAGAGCAGAAAAATCTTGCTGACACCAATAACCTTTAAATGTTTCTGCTTCTGGTTCTATTAGTAATTGATTTTGCCATTCAGAAAAATTAGCATACTGCACAACTTCTTTGTCTGAGCTATCACCATAAAAGTCGCTAATTTCCCAAAACAGATTTTTCAGCGTCTCACTATCAGCACATAATGCTGGTAAAGTAAGAACCAAAATATGTTTAGTTACTGACAGCTTGAGTAAAGATGCCCATAAAAGTGGTGCTTGCTCTAAATTAAAAGATTTTCTGATTTCATCCTGGCAAGTTAATTCAATTGCAACTGCTTCTGTGTCGCAATTACTTAAATCGATTTCTTGCCATGAAAAAATACAGCTATTTTCTACCACCATAATTGGCATTTTCATGCCAGATACTTTACGAAAACCGGTTCGCAGTATTTCATGCCGAAAAACAACTTGTTGTAAGGCAGCTTTTAAAGTTTCTTTGTTTAAATTTCCTTCTAACAAAATTGCAGTTTGAGCAACATAAGCACTGCTTTCTTGTTGCAATAACCAAAGTCGTTTTTGCTGGGGAGAAAGCCGAAAACCATTAATAGTTTCAGTTAGCATATACTTCCTTGATTGTTGACTGTGCAATATTATTACTGTGTATCATGTCTCCCATTGCTACTACAATCTTGCGTTGTCCTATATAGGGAGAGCGACCATGAGCACTTAACATATTATCTAGCATTAAAATGTCTCCTCGTCGCCACTGAAAGCTGGTCTGGGACTGTTGATATACTCGATCAATTTCTGCAATTACATCATCCTCAATAGGAGTACCATCACCGTAATAAACATTACGCGGTAGTTTTTTCTCATCGAATAAAGATAATAAAGATTCTTTAGTTTTTATGTCCAAATAAGCAATGTGGTGTAATTGAATTTGATTAAAAAATATCGATTCACCAGTTTTGGGATGCACGGCTAATGCTGGACGAACTTGGCGAGTTATCAAACCATTGTCTCCATACCATTCATAGCTAATTCCAGCTTGACGGCAATAATCTTCAACCACACTTTGATCGGAAGTGCGAAAAAAATCTTGCCAGCTAACATCTAAATTATTCGTATAGTTACGAACATACATTAATTGTTTTTGGGCTAGCTGTTCTTGGAGTTTTTCTGGGAGAATTTGATAGGCTATGCGACAGTCTATAATTGGTGTTTCTCCACCTTGTTGTGCAGGTTGAACGCAGAAAAACCAGATTTTTAGAGGCCAGCAATGCAAATGGGAACTTTCGTTATGAAAAAGTATGGCTTTGTTGGCTGGGTAGGGAGTAGAACCATATACTTTGTTAGCGACTCCAGCACGAGGTAAATCACCATATTCGCCGAATAAATTTGGACAAATTGCAGTAGCAAAATTTTCAAATTCAGTGACAGTATTGACTTGAAATCCTCTAAAGAGAATAGCACCATGCTTTAATAACTCATTCTCTATAAATTCACGATTACTCTTAGCCCAATCAACTAAATCGACTTCCTCGACTAAGGGTTGAATTACTAAAGGAAAGGATTTTCCATCTTGAAGATAGGTAGTTTTGATTAAATTTTTAGATGATAAATTGATACCTATAGGAGCAATTTTAATAAATTTCTCGCGATTAAAAACCTTGCGCTTGTTGTTTTGCATAGCTTGTTGTTTTATTTCAGCTTCAGTCAGCATTTCTAAAGTATTAATTCGAGCATTAGGCTGCTTAACAATACTGCTTAGTAAAGTCTCAAAATGACTTGCTATTTGAGCGATCGCACTTTCTGTAAATAGTTCGCTATTATACCGCCAAGTGCTCGTAATCCCTTGAGGAGTTTTGGTCAAAAATATTGCTAATTCAAACCTTGCTGTATCGTTTCTCCAAAACCACTCTTTCAATGTCAACCCTGGTAAATCTAAGGAAGGCATAGGAGTATTTTGGAGAACAAATAAAACCTGAAATAATGATGATGTATTACTCAAATTGCGTTCAGGTTGTAAAGCTTTAACTAATTCCTCGAAAGGTAAATCTGGATGAGCATAAGCTTCTAAAGTGATTTGGCGTACTCGTGCAAGCAATTCTCGAAAACTAGGGTTCCCACTTAAGTCTGTACGTAACACTAACAGATTCATGAAAAAACCAATTAATGATTCTGTTTCAGCCCGGTTACGATTAGCAATATCTGTACCAATAACAATGTCTTCTTGGTTAGTATAGCGTAACAACAACACCTGAAAAGCAGCTAATAAAGTCATGAATAGGCTAACACCTTCTTGATGACTTAATGCTTGAATTGCTTGTGCTAAGTTAGAAGGAATCAAAAAAGATTGACTAGCACCACTATTAGTTTTTACTTCTGTGCGCAAACGAACTGTAGGTAATTGCAGTACGGGTAAATAATTACCAAGCCTTTCTTGCCAATAAGCTAACTTTTCTGCTAACACTTTTCCTTGCAACCATTTTCTCTGCCAGACAGCAAAGTCTGCATATTGGATTGTAAGTTCTGGTAATGGAGAAGGTTGACCATTACAAAATGCACGATACAGCGCGCTTAATTCCCGAATCAATACTCCTATAGACCATCCATCCCAAATAATATGGTGTACGGTGAGCAATAACACGTTCTCTTGGTTACCAAGCTGTAGAACAGTGACTCGGATTAATGGTAATTTTGTCAGATCGAAAGGTAACTCAGCTTCTTGACGAGCAAATGTTTGCGCTTTAGCTTCTCGCTCAATTTTTGATAAGTTGCTTAAATCTGTTACTGATACTTTAACTTTTAAAGTTGGGGAAATTACTTGAACGGGTTGACCGTCTATTGCTGTGAAGGTAGTACGTAAAATTTCATGACGACGCACAATTTCGTTGATGCTTTGCTGTAGTACTTCTACATTGAGAGAACCAAATAAGTGCAAAGCAACTGGTTCGTTATATGTAAAACTATCAGGTTGTAATTGTTCTACAAACCACAGTCTTTGTTGAGCAAAGGATAGAGGTAGCGGTCGATCTCGCTGTACAGGGCGAATTAGATCGTCTTGACGTAATACTTCCAGAATCTCTGCTTTACGCTCTTTTATTTGAGCTAGTAGAGTTGATGCGATCGCACCTTTGGGGGCGCTGTAGTGTAACTGCTCTCCTTCTAACCAAAGTTTTACGTCTAGACTGTCAAGGTAAGATAAAAACTGCTCGATGGTTTTCATAGCACCCCTTGTTCGCGATCGCTTGTTTGTAAATAGCTTTTTCCGTTAGAACTTATTGAGGATTGCTTTTGGCAGTATTCAGCTAATTCCGCCACAGTTGGTGCTTCAAACAATGCTGCAATTGTAATATTTTTCTTCAATTTTTGTTGAAACTTATTGATAACAGTGACTCCGGTTAAAGAATCTCCGCCCAACTCAAAGAAATTGTCATGAATGCCAACTTTCTTAACGCCGAGTACTTCTTGCCAGAGATTAGCAATCTCTTGTTCTATCTGGTTATGGGGAGAAAAATAAGCACTGTTTGAATTTGGTCTAGGATGTCCAGAAGATGAATTATCTTTTTGTTCTATGGAGGCATTAGCCCATTCATCAATCCTACTTTGTAAGTTTCTGGTAGAAACAATAATCTGTCCTAGTTCATCCCAAGCTAAGGCTCTGTTAAAGACTTCAACATCATCTTGTGGTGTCATCGTCAACTCAGGATTAAGCAAGGATGTGAATTTATTTTTTGCTTCTAGAAATGGCACTCTTCCATCCCAGTTAGCACTAATCCAGGGAATGGGATGTATCTGGTTATGTTGGGCAATAAAAGCATCCATGAATAGATTTGATGCTGAGTAAGCACTATGTCCAACTCCACCGAAAATAGATGCCAAAGAAGATATTAACAAACAAAAATCAAGTTCTTTATTCTGCAAAACTTGTTGTAATACTAATAAGCCATATACTTTTCCTTGAAATTCGCGATCGCATTCCACTTCTGTAATTCGCTCAATTGGTCTCATTCTCTCTGTTAAGCTAGTTGCAACAGAGTGAATCGCACCATTAATCGTACCAAACCTTTTCTCTGCTTGAGCGATCGCGTGTTGCATTTGCTCTAGGTTGGCAGTATCCGCCTTGACTACCATCACTTCAGCACCAAAGCTCTCTAACTCCAGTAGTTTCCGAATTTTACTACTAGTGACATCATCTTTCATCAGCCATTGAGACCATTCATCTCGCAGCGGAAAAGAAGAACGCCCTGTCAAAATTAATTTGGCTTGAAACTTCTGCGCTAAATATTCTGCTAACACCAATCCCAGGCTTCCCAGCCCACCGACAATCAGATAAACTCCTCCTGTTTTGAGTTTTGGCGTTTTGGAAATTGCTGGTAAACTCACTTGTTTAAAAGTTTGTACCCAACGATGTCCACCTCTATAGGCAACTATGCGATCGGTTGATGGGGCTGTAAGCTCAATTAGCAGTTTTTCTGTAAGTTTCTCTTCTTGCCAGCTACCTGATGTTGGCAGAATGATATCAATACTATAACAGTGGATATTTTGATATTCTTGCCCAATTACCTTCACTAATCCAATTACCGTAGCTTTCTGGGGATAGAGAATTTCATTCGGGCTTACCGCCTGCATATTGTTAGAGATGACTTTAATTTGTAGTTGATGAGAGTTATTTTCCGCTCCCAATGCTTGGGTAAGAAAGAGTAAACTGTAAAATCCTCGCTCTTGAGCATCTTGCACTTCTGCAATTGCTAATTCTGTCTCATTTACAGGGGTAACGCTCCATAGATGCACAATTTTTATAGGTAGGAAATTCAGAGTCCGCAGTTCTTGAATCAGCCTGTCATAGTCGCCTCTATGTTTAGGGTTAAGTGTATATGAGCGATCGCCTTGGCTTTCTGTAGAAGTAAATTCCTCTCCCCGGCGAACGGTAATGATATTGTGTCCTTGAAGTTTTAATCGCTGCACTATGCGATCGCCTAAACCACAATCATCTACAAATATCAACCAGCACTCTTGAGGTGTTTCATTGTTTATGACTTGGAAATGAGGTGGTAGAGAGCGTTGCCACGATGGAATGTAAAACCAGTCAGCTATATCTGGTTTCTTGTCTAATTTGTCATCTTTTTGTTCACTAGTGATAGTAAATGCTGCTGGTGCTGATACGGTTGCTGATGGAGAAGCCTGAGCCAATAAAATATGTTGTCCAAAAGCTTGGGTTTCTGAAAAGGCTGCTACTCTAACAAACCCCTGCTCGCGTAGTATTTCTTGCCACTGTTCCTTAGGTAAAAAGGGATTTCCCTGGCTGCGTTGTTCATCCTCTAACGGAGGCATCAGCAGACCGTCAGTAATATCAAATTCTAACTGGGGTTGGGTAATTTCTTGAATGAGGAGAAAACCACCAGGTGCTAATAGCGATCGCACCCGATCGAGAGTTTTACCTAAATTTTGAGTAACATGCAAGACATTAATAGCTATAACGATATCAAAGCTATGGGGCGAATATCCTTGCTCTGTCAAAGATTTCTCAATATCTAGAAATCGATATTCGATAAATGGATAGGCGTTAAACTTCTTCTTCGCTTCGTCAAGGAAAAAACCACCTACGTCGGTAAAGGTATATTTGGTTCTTTGAGATGGCAACAGCGGTAACAATTGGGCAGTAGCAATACCAGTCCCACCGCCAATTTCGAGAAATCTTAAGTTTACATCGGTTGGTTGCGATCGCACTAACTGTTCTACAGTTGCCCTGATAATGCTGTTGTAGTATATATCAGCAGGCGAGTTTTCTCTGGCAATTTTTCCTTCCTTAACTAAGGTGGCAAAATGCAACTCTAACGGTTCTTTTTCACCGACGAGTAAAGCAGCGAGATTTTCACCATAATTTTGAACGAGATCGATGGCTTGCTGGGTGTCTGTCCATGTAGTTCTGATTTCTGCTACTAAATTATTAATCTCTGTTGTAGATATAGGCAGAAGGTTGCTAAAACGACCTGCATTCCGCTGTAGATGACCCCGTTCTACTAAAACTTCTAGCCAGCGATACAATAATTGTCGATAACGAGGTACAATTCTGCCTTTTTCTAACAACTCCTCTAAAGAATATTTCTCAGATGTGTTGCTGAAAACGTCTAAATCTCTCATAGCAAGATTCATATAGGCAGTGCATAAATCCTCTAAGCGATTTTTGTTCGCTAGATAAGTTTGCTGGTCAAACGAGGAAATTCCGCGAACAGACTGAGCTTGACCTGCCTCGATTAATGATTGCCAAAAATCTAATAACCTTAGCTTTACCTGGGACTGTCCAACAGCAGCGGCTGTTTGTTGACCGTGCCAATAACGCTGGCGCTCAAAGGGATAAGTTGGTAAAGGAATGCGCTGACGGCGTTCGTTGGCATAAAATCCTAACCAGTCTGTCGAGGTTCCTGATAGCCAAAGACGACCTAAGCTATTGAGCAAAAAGGCAACATCTGACTGTTTTTCTTGAGGATGAGGCAAACAGGAAACTATTACCCTGTCAGCTGAGTGCTGTTTGGCAAAATTACACAAGGTGCGTCCTGGCCCGACCTCCAACAGAATGCGATTCGGTTCTTGGAGTAATTTAGAAATGCCTGCTGAAAAGCAAACTGTATGACGTAAATGTTTTACCCAATAATTAGGATCTATTGCTTGTTGATTTGTAATCCAAGTTCCTGTGACATTGGCAATAAAAGGTATCTTGGGAGGATGCAGTTTAACTTTTGCCACCTCTTTCCGAAATAGTTCTAAGATAGAGTCCATCATCGGAGAATGAAAAGCGTGGGAAACATGGAGGCGGCGACAATTTATACCTTTTTCTAACAGCTTTTCTTGAAAGATGTTAATAGCATCATGGCTTCCCGCAACCACACAAGCCGATGGTGCATTACTAGCAGCTAAAGATAATTGTTCATTTAGTAGAGCTTGTACCTGTTCCTGGGGCAAGGAAACGGCGAGCATAGAACCAGCAGGCATTTGCTGCATCAACCGCCCTCTAGCAGCTACTAACGTCAAAGCATCTTCAACAGAGAATACGCCAGCCAAACAAGCTGCTACATATTCCCCAATGCTATGACCAATCGCTGCTTCTGGATGTACACCCCAAGACATCCACAACTGAGCTAAAGCATATTCAATGACAAATAATGCTGGTTGAGCAACGTGAGTCTGTTTGAGTTTGTCTGCTGCGGCTGTGGCTTCAGATTCATGGGGATAAAGTAGCGATCGCAAATCTAACCCTAAGTGGAGTTTTAATATTTCGCAGCAGCGATCGACCTGTTGGCGAAATATTGGTTCAGTCTCGTAGAGTTCTTTGCCCATGTTTGCATATTGAGCGCCCTGCCCAGGAAACATGAAGGCGATAGATTGCTGACATGGTTCTTGGTAGTGTGTCACTACTCTTTGAGAATCTTGCTGACTCAAGGTGTTGATTGCATCATCGATATCTTCACAGATCAGGATGCGACGATGGCTGAACTCTTTACGCCCTACTTGCAGCGTATAAGCTACATCTGCCAAGTTAATCTGGGAATTTTGCTTTAAATGATTGACGAGATTGAAAGTTGCATTCTCTAAGGCTGAGCTAGTTTTAGCGGAAAGAACTAATAGATGGTGCTTTCTCTGCTGTTTTTCTCTCTGTTGCGTTTCTAAATCAGGTACTTCTTCGAGAATTACATGAACATTGGTTCCTCCCATACCCAAGGAACTGACACCAGCACGGCGAGGGCTTGCTCCTTTTTGCCATTCACTCAACTTAGTATTAACGTAAAACGGACTATTGGCAAAATCAATTTGCGGATTGGGTTGCTCAAAATTTAAGCTGGGTGGAATTAACTTATGTTTGAGAGCTAAAGCCGTTTTAATTAGACCAGTCACTCCAGCGGCTGCATCTAAATGACCGATGTTAGTTTTGACTGAACCGATCGCACAGAAACCTTTTCGATCGGTAGCGCTACGAAAAACTTGCGAAAGTGCAGCAATTTCAATTGGATCGCCTAAAGCTGTACCAGTTCCATGAGTTTCAATATAACTAATTGTTTCTGGCTCAACATCAGCTAGCATCATTGCTTCAGCGATCGCTTCAGCTTGACCGTCCACACTAGGTGCTGTGTAGCCAACCTTACTAGAACCATCGTTATTAATTGCTGAACCTAAGATGGTGGCATAAATGACGTCACCATCTGCGATCGCATCCTGAAGCCGTTTAAGAACAACAACTCCTACCCCATTACCAATAACTATTCCTTTTGCCCTAGCATCAAAGGCGTAACAGTGACCGTCTGGAGATAAAGTTCCGCCTTCTTGAGATAAATAACCTGTTTTTTGGGGTGTATGGATAGAAACCCCTCCCGCCAAGGCCATATCACATTGATAATTCAGCAAACTTTGGCAAGCTAAAGAAACTGCTACTAATGAAGTAGAACAAGCAGTTTGAACTGTAATACTAGGTCCTTTAAGATTTAATTTGTAGGAGACACGAGTACTCAGGAAATCCTTATCATTACCAATTAAGGTTTGGTAGGATGTCGCTGACCCTAATCGATCGTTCTTGAAATCAAAGGATAAATAATTACTGAGGCTGGCTCCAGCATAAACTCCAATTCGACTTTTACACCTTTGGGCGTCATAACCAGCACTTTCGAGAGCTTCCCAAGCAGATTCTAAAAATAAACGGTGTTGCGGGTCTGTAATTTCAGCTTCTCTGGGATTAAGTTCAAAAAACGCAGCATCAAACAAATCAATATCTTCTATTACACCACTAGCTTTGACATAATTAAGTTCGTTTAGTAAAGTCGAATCTACTCCCGCAGAGATTAACTCTTCTTCCAAAAAGACGGAAATTGACTCGATGCCATCTTTTAAATTCTGCCAAAATTGTCCGATATTTTTTGCCTCTGGAAAACGCCCAGCCATACCAATGATGGCAATTCTTTCCATTGATTCGTATGCTTCTTTACTTGCCATTTTTTACTGCTGATTGCTGATTTTACGATTGGCAGGGAGACCGATTATAACTAGTAATCAAACTTAACAAGAGGTTGCATTCACATAAATCAAGATTTCCCTTTCTATGCCTGTTTGCTCTGCTTTTCTAAGCTTAGATTTATGAGTTTTACAGAGTAGTCTTTTTGGTAGAATCCCTTAATAATTGTTTTTGTTTTTTAATTGCATCTCTTTGTTTTTGAGTGCGTTCGCGTATTGATTGCCAAGGCGAATGTTTCTCTGAATCTTGACTTAAATATTTTGCCAAAGAGTGAATAGTCGGATGTTGGAACAATTCAACAATAGATAACTCTTGTTTTAACACTGATCCTAGCTTTTGCTTCACCTGAACCATTAGCAATGAATGGCCGCCCAGGTCAAAGAAATTATCATTTATACCTACTTTGTCTAAGTTTAATACTTCTTGCCAAATAGTAGCGATCGCTCTTTCCATTTCAGAATTTGGAGCTTCGTAGGTCACTGCTATTGTTGGACGCAAGTCTGTATGTAGTTGCAAAGCGCTACGATTTACTTTACCGTTCGGCAACAATGGCATAGTATCTAGTAGCACGAAAACAGCCGGAACCATGTAATCAGGTAAAGCCCCTTTCAAATAATTTCGCAGTTCATTAGTGGTGGGAGCCTGACCTTTTTCAAGAACAAAATAAGCTACCAATTGTTTGTCGCCTGGCTGTTGTTCTAATGCCAAAACCACAACTTCGCGTACTGCTGGATGTTCGATTAATACCTTTTCAATTTCACCTAGCTCAATCCGAAAACCTCGAATCTTGACTTGATCGTCAATGCGTCCCAAATATTCTAAATTACCATCTGGTAAATAACGAGCTAAATCCCCAGTCTTATATAGACGTGCATTAAGTTCGTTATCAAAAGGGTTAGTAATAAAGCGCTCGGTAGTTACTTCCGGTCTGTTTAAATAGCCTCTAGCCAAACCAGCACCACCAATATAAATTTCCCCTTTTACACCAACTGGCACTAGTTGTAAATGAGCATCAAGCAAATAAATTTGTGCATTGTCAATAGGGCGACCTATAGTTACAATCTTATCTCCTTTCTTGACTTCCCTAAATGTGGAATAGGTCGTATCTTCGGAAGGCCCATAAAGGTTAAAAACTTTTTGAATTGCATCATTTTGGTAAATCTGCTGCACAAGTTGATGCTGGAGTGGTTCACCAGCAAGGTTAAGCGTGCGTACTGAAACAGGTAAACCATTAATTCGCAGTAATTCGATGATGATACTAGGAACTGTATTTACTAAGCTTACTTCTGTAGCAGCAGGCGAGATAGGCAGATGCAAAGCATTCTCTACCAGAATTACCTTTCCACCCCAACTTAAAGGCACGAACAGTTCAAATACCGATAAATCAAAGCAAATAGAGGTTGAGGCTAATACTCCCGCAAGTTCATCGGCAAATACTTGTCTTGCCCAGGTTAACAAAGCAATGCAACTACGGTGTTCAATAGCAACGCCTTTTGGTTTCCCCGTCGAACCAGAAGTATAAATAATATAAGCTAAGTTATTTGATGTTACTTCACTGAGCAGGTTTTCTCTACTTTGTTGCTTTAGGAACTGCCAATCGCGATCCAAACAGATAGTATTAATCGCACTGGTAAAATGTTGAATCAAATGCGATCGGGTGAGCAAGATTTCTGCCTGGCTGTCTTCTAGCATGAACGCTAAACGTTCTTGAGGATATTTAGGATCGAGTGGCACATAAGCACCGCCAGCCTTGAGAATTGCTAACAATCCAATTACCATCTCTGGCGAACGTTCCATGCAGATACCTACACAAACCTCTGGTTTGACTCCTAATTTTTGTAAGTAGCCTGCTAGTTGATTCGCTTGGTTGTTTATTTCACGGTAGGTTAGTCTTTGATTTTCAAATACTAGTGCAACAGCATTTGGTGTATGTTCTACCTGCTGCTCAAACAACTGATGAATACACAGGTGTTGCGGATAGTCTGTCTGAGTCTGATTCCAATCAACTAGGATCTGCTTTCTCTCGAATCCAGTTAACAAGGGTAATTCTGCAATACTCCGATCTCGATTGGCAATAATACCCTCCAGTAATGTTTGCAAATGCCCCAACATCCGATGCATGGTATCTGCATGGAACAGATCCGTGTTGTACTCTAAGGTTGCTACTAATCCCTGTTCTCTGTCTTCCATAAACAGAGTTAAATCAAACTTAGCTGTGTCGTTAAAACCCTCCTCAAAAGTTATGTCTATATCTAATAACTGTGGTGTTGGTAGTGGCACGTTCTGCAAAACGAACATCACCTGAAATAGAGGATTGTAGCTCAGGTGTCGCTCTGGCTGTAGTTCCTCTACTAATTTGTCAAAGGGTAGGTCTTGGTGAGTATAGGCTCCTAAAGCTGTCGCTTTTACCCGTTGCAGTAACTCTCTAAAACTGGGTACACCCTCAAGGGAAGTACGCAACACCAGAACATTGACAAAAAATCCAACTAATGGTTCTATCTCGGCTCGATTGCGACTAGCGATCGGAGATCCCACTAAGATATCTGTTTGCCCGGTGTAGCGATATAGCAGGGTTTTGAATGCTGCCAGCAAGACCATAAATAGGGTAGCGCCCTCTTGCTGACAGAGTTTTTTCAATTCGGCGCTCAAACTAGGTGATAGAACTAGTTTCGCTTGAGCGCCGTTGAAGGTAGGAAAAGACCCTCTTGGCTTGTCTGTGGGTAAGTTCAATACTGGCAAGTTTCCGCCTAACTGTTGCTTCCAGTAGGTAATCAGGGTTTGTAGCCGATCGCCTTGTAACCACCGTTGTTGCCAATAAGTGAAATCTAGATACTGAATTGGTAGTTCTGGAAGTGGTGAGGGTTTGCCGTTCACCAATGCTTCGTAAATTGTAGCGAGTTCGCGGTTGAGAATACCAATAGACCAACCATCAACAATAATGTGATTTAGAATCAACACCAACTGATATTCTTCTCCCAAACGCAGCAGTTGGGCACGTAAGAGAGGTTGAGAAGATAAGTCAAAGGTTTGCTGTGCTAATTTTTTGATTAGATGTTGGCTTTCTGTGGTGCGATTGCTCTGTGGTAATTGCTGTAAATCTTTAACGAGTAAATTAATGTTGAACTCTGGCTGAATAATTTGAACAGGTTGCCCATCTACAACGATAAAGTTTGTGCGTAAGATTTCGTGACGCTTGATGATTTCGTTCAGGCTTTGCTCTAAAACTGCAACGTTAACACGTCCTTGGAAGCGAATGATAATGGGAATGTTATATGCAGGAGTATCGGGAACTAGTTGATGAATAAACCACAGCCGTTGTTGAGCAAAAGACAGGGGATGAAAATCGTTATGTCTGTGGACTGGAAGAAGAGACTCGGAGGAGATAGCAGCTATTTTGAGTTGAGCCAGTATTTTGGTAGCTAGCAATCGCGCATTCCAGCCTGCAAAGAAGTCAGCTACAGATAAGGTAATTCCTAAAGCGTTTTCAATCCGGTTTTGTAGTTCAAAGGCTTTTAACGAATCCAGCCCAAAAGTACTGAATGGTTGTTCTGGGTTAACTTCATTTAGTTTGATGGATAATACCCGCGCCACTTGTTCTTGAATATATGCCTCCAGTAATGACTGGCTCTCGTTAGGAGCCAGACTCACTAAAACTTGGCGCTGCAATCTATTTTCTTTGACTGTAACGTCAGCACTTCTGAGAACATTACTGCTCGCTACATCTAAGTTGTTTGCCAGAAATGCTGCCCTAGTTGCACGACGTTGAATTTTGCCACTGGAGGTTTTAGGAATAGTGCCGGGTTTAATCAGAACTACTGCATAGACTTGTACTTCATGTTCTTCTGCTATTGCCTGGCGGATCGCGGTAATCACTTCATTACCATTGGGTTTGGCACGAAATTCTAATTCTTGCACTACTACTAAGCGTTCTTCATTGTCTACCTCAACCGCAAAGACAGCACAACTACCCAGACGCAAAGAGGGATGACTGCGTTCTGCCGTTAACTCAATATCTTGAGGGTAAAGGTTGCGTCCGCGAATAATAATTAAATCTTTAACTCGACCTGTAATGAAAAGTTCGTCATTATCTAAAAAGCCTAAATCTCCAGTCCGCAAAAACGGCCCTTCTCCTGTGTCTTTGAGGTAGGCACAGAAAATTTGCTCTGTCTCCAGGGTGCGATGCCAATAACCTTTACCCACACTTGGACTAGCTACCCAGATTTCTCCAACTTCGTTCGGTTGACACCGAGTACAATTTTCTGGATGTGCAATGACTATCTGCTGTTCTGCTATGCTGTAACCGCAACTGACAAAGGCTTGGCTATCTTGATTTGTAGTACTCTCACAGACTTGATGTTGGGAAAGTGCAGTTTTATCAACACTTTTACAACGAGGTAAGGCTGTCTTGGCAACACCAGAAACCATCAAGGTCGCTTCTGCCATGCCGTAACAGGGATAGAAAGCTTCTGGACGAAAGCCACACTCTGCGAAAGTGGCAGCAAATCGTTCTAAAGTATCTTGTCGGATAGGTTCTGCACCGTTAAAAGCTACACTCCAACTGCTTAAATCGAGAGTGGTGTATTGTTCGGGCGTAATCTTGTTAACGCATAGTTCGTAGGCAAAGTTAGGACCGCCACTGGTAGTGCCTTGATAGCGGGAAATTGTCTGTAACCAGCGATACGGACGCTGTAAGAAAGAGGCTGGAGACAATAGTATGCAAGGGAAACCTCCATATAGAGGTTGCAGTATCCCGCCAATTAGCCCCATATCATGGTAAACAGGGAGCCAAGAGACAAATTTGCTGTTGGGTGAGTGTTCCATGAATTGGTAGGTCACAGCTGCGTTGTGCAATAGGTTGCTGTGACTTAACATCACTCCCTTTGGTGTACCTGTGGAACCAGAGGTGTATTGCAGAAATGCTAAAGAATCTCGCTCGATATAAGGTGCTTGCCAACTAGTTTCTATTCCCTGTTCTAGACTATCAGTAGCCAACCATTGCAATATTTCTGTATGGTTCTTTTCTCCTAGCAAGGACTGCACTTTGGGTAGGAGGGTGCTGGTAGTGAGAGCGATCGCTGCCTGTGCATCTGCGATAATTGCCTGAATTCTGGGGGTGTTGCGCTGGTTGTGCGGTGGGTAAGCGGGAACTGCTACCACCCCAGCATATAAACAACCAAAAAAAGCTGCTAAAAAGTCTAGCCCTGGTGGGTACAGCAGTAATGCACGTTCGCCAACCATACCCATCGATCGCATCTGTGCGGCGATCGCCCGCGATCGTCGCCCTAACTCTTGATACGTCAGTGTTATTTCTTCATTTTCTCCATCTTGCAAGAAAATAAAAGCCTCTCTGTTCGGCTGGTCTCCGGATCTATATTGCAGAAGATCGACCAACGTCGAACAATTATAGGCAATATCCTTCAATTCATTCAAAGGTTGAACCATTTTATTCTTAAGAGTTAGATGCCAAACCTGGACTCAAATTGTAACCAAACGCCACCGAAGCCATACCATGCTGTATTTAGTTGCGAGGCGGAGAAGCTTTATCCAATTTATTGCTAGTTATTTTCAATTACTTTATCAACCTAGTCCAATTCATTGAATCTTACAACCCCTTTCTTGATAAAAAAATATTATCAAATTTACTTTGCATATTTAAAAAAATTATAGACTTTTGTGATATCTATCTCTAGATAGGTGTAAATTCTCGAAGTTAAAAAAGATTACAACGTTATTGCGCTTGAATGCCCAAATTCGTGTAATGTATGGCAAGTACTTAATGCGATCGTGCAATTTTCTCTAGACCTAGCAGAGAAAATTAGGCTCTGCTGTTATAGCTTGCAGGCGTTTCATTCTATCCTGGTGATTCAACAAATGTTTTTAAAAAATAAAAATCTTTGCATAGAGCTTTAAATAGTGAGAATATATTGCAAGAAATTTCCGGTATTATTAACTACACAGTGTCTGCATTGGGTTTGATAACGAGAATGAAACTAGAGCTATTACTGCCAAGTTTGTTACTGATAACTTCAGCTATTGTATGGGATACAAATCCTGTTTTAAGTGAAGGGGCTTCCGGAAAAGAGGTACAGCGTTATGAGCGGTCAATTCAGACGAATGCGAACGTCAGCACAGGTAGAAAAATACCGCCATTAAGTGAGATAGAGCGCTTATTCGGGAGTTCAACCAGACTAGCTCAGTTGCAAATACAGAGACAGCAGCCTGTTACTCAAGTTGTGGAAGTTACGAAAGTCAGGGTTAATCCTACACAAACAGGTTTAGATGTAATTTTAGAGACTCCTTTAAGCGAAAAGTTACAAGTCTCCCCTCAATCTAAAGGCAAGGTCTATACTGCCGACATTCCTAACGCTCAACTGCGTCTTTCTAGTGGCAGCACATTTCGCCAAGTAAAACCTGCAGCTGGCATCGCGGAGATAATTGTCACTAATCAGAATGCCAACGGTATTCGCGTGATGCTGATTGGTGAGGAAAGCGTACCTAAAATAGAACTGTTCGCTGGCGATCGAGGTTTGATTTTTGGCATTACGCCAGTGGTATCTTCAACACAGCCACAGCCGCAAACAGAAATCCAACCAAAGCCGCCCTCAGCCCAAAATCAACCAGAAACACCACCAGCCGAAGCCGATGAAGAAATTGAAGTAGTGGTTACGGGTCAACAAGATGGATATTTAGTACCAGAGGCATCAACTGCCACCAGAACGGATACTCCTCTACGCGATATACCGCAATCTATTCAGGTCGTACCGCAACAAGTGTTGGAGGATCAAAATGCAGTTCGCCTGCGTAATGCCCTGAGCAATGTCAGCGGCGTATTCGTAGGTAATACTTTTGGAGGCACTACCGATAATTTCAATATTCGGGGATTTGCCGATGCAACAATACTGCGAGATGGCTTCAAAGAAAGTTTTGCAGAAAGTAGTTTGTCCTTACGAGATTTATCCGACGTTGAGCAAATTGAGGTCTTAAAGGGACCTGCTTCAGTTCTCTATGGTTATGTTGAGCCAGGGGGCGCAATTAATCTAGTGACTAAGCAACCTTTGGACGACCCTTTCTACAATGCAGAGCTATCTATTGGTAATTATGGTTTTTATCGCCCTAGCATTGACTTTTCTGGACCATTAACTCCAGATGAAGCGTTACGCTATCGGCTGAATCTAGCTTACCAAAATGCGGATAGCTTTCGCGATTTTGTCGATAGCGAGCGAGTTTTCGCTGCTCCTGTTTTTAGCTTGAAGCTTGGCGATCGCACTAATTTATCTATTAATACTAGCTACCTCTACGACCGAAGCACCGTCGATCGGGGAATAGTTGCTATAGGGGAAGAAGTTGCCGACATTCCAATCGATCGGTTTTTAGGTGAGCCTGATGACTTTCGGCGCAGCGAGCAGTTCAATATTGGTTATCGTTTAGAACATCAGTTTAACGATAATCTCAAAATCAGAAATGGATTTCAATTTTTACAAAACAATGAATCAATATTCAATACCAACGCAACAGAACTAGATGAAGCTACTGGCACTTTATACCGCGATTACTTTGATAGTGAGAATGAGTACAAAATATATGCATTGCAGACTGACTTAACCAGCAAATTTAGAACGGGTTCAATCACTCATCAACTATTGTTTGGTTTTGATTTACAAAGAAATACGATCGAAGGCTTCTTTAGAACGCCTTTTGATGCTTTTGATACCTCTATAGAGGATCGCCAAACACCGAGCATCAATATTTTTAATCCCACCTACAATGTACGTCCACCCGATCGTTCAAGCTTCATTTTTCGCCGAGACGATCTGACGACAACCGATAGTTTAGGTATTTTCCTGCAAGATCAAATTACACTGGCAGATAACGTCAAACTTTTAGTCGGTGGTCGATTTGACACGATTACGCAAGAGCTTGATGACGAGCTAAATGATAGTGAGAGTAGCGAATCCAATGATGCATTTAGCCCGCGTGTAGGTATCGTATATCAACCTATTCAACCGATTTCACTTTACGCCAGCTATAGTCGTTCGTTTGCCCCTAACACTGGTATTGGCTTTGATGGTTCATTGCTCGAACCAACACGCGGAACCCAGTATGAAGCAGGTATTCGAGCCGAATTGAACCCCGCGCTAGCTGCCACGCTTGCAGCTTATGAAATCACAAAAACTAATATCGCTACTACAGATCCCAACGATCCCGCATTTAGTATTGCCGTTGGCGAACAACGTAGTCGGGGGATTGAATTCGATATTTCAGGAGAAATTTCACCTGGGTGGAACATCATTGCTTCTTACAGCTATACCAACGCTGAAATCATCGAGAGTGAGGATTATCCAGTCGGTAACGAAGTTCCTAACGTTCCCCACAATAAAGCAAGTTTATGGACAACCTATGAGATTCAAAACGGTGGATTGGAAGGATTAGGTTTGGGGCTGGGACTATTTTATGTAGATGCTCGGCAAGGCGATTTGGAAAATAGTTTTGAATTACCAAGCTATATGCGTACTGATGCAGCAATTTATTATCGAAAAAATAATTGGCGAGCTGCGATTAACATCCAGAATTTATTTAATATTCGCTATTTTGAAACTAGCGAACTCGGCCGAACTACGGTAATTCCAGGCGCACCGTTAACAGTTGTTGGCTCGTTTACGGTTGAGTTTTAGTATGATTCGCCGTTTTGCTTTTAAGTTACACCGCTATCTTGGATTAGCCGTAGGCTTAGTTATTGTGATTATTGGCATCACGGGTAGCCTACTGGTTTTTGAGGCAGAAATCAACCATTTTCTGCTTCAACTTCAGTTTGGACAGATTGTTCCTCAGCAGCAGGAGGTATCGATCTTATCTGTCATCGAGAATGTGAAAGCAGCCTATTCCGATCCCAGCCTAGCCTTGAGTTACTTGGAGTTGCCCCAAGAACCTGATGCACCCATACAAGTCGAGCTACAATCGCCTAACAAACCGACATTAGAGGTAATTGTCAATCCATACACGGGAAAAATCTTGGGCGATCGCCTCAGTGAGTATGCCATGATGAGCGTAATTTACAATCTCCACTATTCCTTGCTAGCAGGCGATACTGGAGTGGCGATTGCCGGTATTGCTGCTCTTTTACTATTCATGCTTAGCATTACAGGAATTTTTCTTTGGTCAGGTTGGAGAAAGCCGATCGCGGGCTTCAAAATCAAATGGAAGGCACATATCAAACGTACCAATTTCGATCTCCATAAAGTAGCGGGAATCATCACATCTGTATTTCTAGCACTAACTGCTTTCACTGGTTTTTGCTGGAATTTTTACACTTACGCCGAACCTGTAATCTATGCTGTTACTTTTTCGCCCACACCCGTAGAGCCTCAATCCAAACTCATATCTGGTAGAGCGCCAATAGCCTTAGCAGGCATTTTGCAACGTGCTGATGCTGCTTTACCAGGTGCTGTTACCACTTATATCAGTTTCCCAACTACTCCTAAGGCTGTATTTATGGTTGGTAAAAAATTTCCAGAAGAAAAAGAAGTTTGGCGCAGCCGAGTGTATTTAGATCGATATACAGGGGAGGTGTTGCACGTTCGTAATTCGCGATCGCTTTCAACTGGCGACGAAGTGATGGATGCTTTTACCCCTTTGCACTACGGTACTTTTGGCGGACTCCCAACTCGTATTTTCTATATATTTGTTGGTCTTGCTCCTACTATTTTGTTTGTCACTGGCTTTGTGATGTGGCGTTATCGTTATCGTCCAAAATTACTTAGTTGCGATCGTGCTCGTCATGTAAACTTAAAATCTTAGGAAGTATTTCTCTTTACTTTATTTGATAGGAGCGCGACATGGATAGAGAAGACACCAGATTTTATAAAGTTGTAGTTAACCACGAAGAACAGTATTCAATTTGGGCTGCCGAGCAAGAAAATGCCCTCGGCTGGAGAGATGCTGGTAAAACTGGGTTGAAATCAGAATGTCTGGAATACATTAAGGAAGTTTGGACTGATATGAGACCGTTAAGCTTGAGGAATAAAATGGAGGAAGTAACTAATAAAAATCAGAGCGTAGCTGATTCAATGTGAAATTGGTCTAAGTACAGGACAAAAGCTTGCGAATAGTGCAAAGGAAAGGGTTTCATGAGAATTACCACATTCTGACGATGAAACCCTATGAATCAGGTTACTCTACACGCGAGATGCCCTACGTCCTCATTTAGCTTGGCATGGTGCAAGATTAAGCTTTGTAGCCGCATTTCTCATAGCATTACTGCGGGTAAAAACAGTTACTAATGAGAGCGGGGTATGGTGAACACTTTTGTTTAAGTATCATTTCTGTAAAATCAGCTCCTGGAGGGGATTTTGCAGAATAAATAGATGTTCACCATATCCCGCTCCTAGTAGTAATTTCAGCGAACTGGCAACCGGATTCTGTGGTAAAGCTCAAACTGATTCTCATGACAAACGACTTCAACGATTTTTCCGCCATGATGAAATGAACTACGCCGAAATTGCTTCTTCTGTTGTAACCCTAATGGCAATTCCTGAAAGAGCGGGTACTGTCCATCGATCGCACCGAATGGCAGTTTGGAGAGTGTGTCTTCAATATCCTGACGCGCTTGAGTTGTGCATGAGGGAGTTGCGTTTCCGCGCTTTGTGGTGTTTACAAGGGCATACGGGGTAATTTTAATAGCGATGAGCGGATGAAGCTGTTTAACCAATTAAGAGAGCGCTTTGGTGAACGTGAAATTGCTGGCCTCACCGCAGAGCGAGAATTCATTGGCATAGATTGGTTTGGGTACCTAGATCCGCTCACTCCTTTGCGCATTCGCATTCGTGAAAACCATAAACTCAGGCATGGCTGCCATTCGTCTCAAAGTCAATGTTCTGTTTCAGGATTTACAGGTAGGGCAGCACAAAGTTCTACGCCATAAAAGACAACTGTGGGGACATTGGGTCTACATTGCCGCCTTGCGATTAGCTCGACTTTATCCATTCGGTGAGTAGGAAAGGTAGCAAAATCAGAATAGTAATGTTGAATGAGTTCTGATGTTATTGCTACCGAAAGAGTTTTTCAGCTTGATGCTCCTGTTTGCACCGTTGATATCCTGCGCGAATTTGGCAGATGGTTTTAGTGCTGGTTGTAGGTGCTATTCTAGCACCTGGGAAACGAACGGTGAGTGCGATGAGAGCGGGTGATGGGCTTGCACTCGTCAGCCGCATTTCCAGAACTACTACGCCCGTGCTGAGTCGGGCGGTTTGGTCTAGCCGCAAAGCCAGTCAAATCTTGTTACGTCATTTGATAGCGGTGTTTACACCAACAGGAGTGCTGGTAATGGGCTGAATCACCCTTACACCCCTTGGCAGACAGTGGAGATGAAGGACTGGTATGGTCGGGGTGACTATTCCCTGCACGTCACCTCAGCAACCGCAGTTTGGTACAAAACTGGGATGCCAGCCGTGCCGATTCGCGCTCGTTTCGATCGAAGACCCTAAAGGGAAGTTTGAACCCCAAGCGCTCCTATGCACGGACTTGACGGCCACACCAGTTCAAATCTTGCAATGGTTTCGCTCTCGCTGGCTTCTTGAAGTCACTTTTGAGGAAACCCGTGCCCATCTGGGGTTTGAATCGAGAGCGTCAATGGTCATCGCGGGCGATCGCCCGCACCACCCCTGTGCTACTTGCGCTGTTCTCAATCGTGACTGTCGTTGCTCATCAGCAGCTTCTTCAGCATCCGTTGAAGCTACCAAAAGCAGCTTGGTATCAGAAGACGCTACCGACATTTGCTGATGTGAAGCGCCCTTGTCAGACACAAGCTTTGGCAAATGCTTTGAAGGGCGACAACTAAGTTAGAATGCTTGCTGTATAAGCACCATAGCTCTC
>ERZ1066118.209-NODE-209-length-61647-cov-46.983342_pt1 | contig 61647 bp, 48 predicted proteins | sample MGYA00382765_ERZ1066118 | MGnify/ENA primary metagenome ERZ1066118 (study PRJEB33369, sample SAMEA5778348) | biofilm metagenome | biome: Industrial cooling water; feature: Water cooling tower basin; material: Biofilm | place: United Arab Emirates | collected...
CCGCACTGGAACGCGCACGCGGCGCACGCTCGCGGATCGCCGACGCGCCACCCACGCGCGCGCAGCGGCGCGCGCTGGACGCGCTGCTGCGCGAGGCCGCGCAGGCGCAGGCGCGCGGCGACCTGCTCGATCCACCCGGCGACAGCGCGTGGGACAAGCTGCGCGCGGCGCGGGCGCTCGCCCCCGGCGATCCGCGCGTGGGCGAGGCGACGCGCCGCATCGGCCCGGCGGCCCGCGGCTGCTTCGAGGAGCACTTGCGCGCGAACCGGCTGGCGCGCGCGGGCGCGTGCCTGGATGCGTGGCGGGCCGCGTCCCCAGCCGACCGCGGCACGCGCGCGGCCGGCGCGCGGCTCGCGCAGCGCTGGATCGCGGTGGGCGACGAACGCCTGGGCGCCGGTGAACTCGATGCCGCGCGCCGCGCGCTGGCCAACGCGCGGACCCTCGACCCTGCGGCGCAGGGACTGGCCGCGTTCGCCGAACGCGTGCGCGTGGCCGGCGCGCTGGAGCGCGACTAGCGCGGCGGCAGCAGCGCCGCCCGCACCGCGGGCCGGGCCGCATCGAAGGAGAAATGCCGGCGCACGTTGTCCAGCGCATGCGTCGACAGGCGCGTCCACAGCGCGTCGTCCGCGGCCAGGCGCAGCACCGCGTCGGCGAACGCGCCGGCCTCGTCGGCGACCAGCACGTCGTGGCCATCCACCAGGTGCATCGCCTCCACCGCGCAGGACGTCGCGACCACCGGCACCCCGTGCGCCATGCTCTCGTTGACCTTGCCCTTGACGCCCGCGCCGAAGCGCAGCGGCGCCACCGACAGGCGCGCGCGGCGCAGCCATGGCAGCAGCTGCGGGACGTGCCCGTGCACGTGGATGCCGTCGCGGCCGTGCAGCGCCTGGATTTCCGGCGGCGGACCGGCGCCGATGCAGTGGAACTCGAGCGTGGCGCAGCCGAGCCGCACGCGGGGCCACACCTCGCGCGCGAACCACAGCGCCGCGTCGACGTTCGGCGGGTGGCGGAAGCCGCCGACGAACAGCACGCCCTCGCGCCCGTCGACACTGGCGCCGGCGACGGGCTCGGCATGCACGTTCGACAGCACGTGCACGGCCGCGCCCGGCACCGCGTCGGCGAGCAGCGCGCGTTCGACGTCGCTGACCACCAGGGTGGCGTCGCTGGCGGCGACCAGCGCCAGCTCCCGCGCGCGCGTGCGCGCCGCGGCGCGCGCCTGGGCGCCGTCGCCGGCGATCCGGGCGGCGCGTTCCTCGCGCAGGTGGTGCAGGTCGACGCTGTCGAACACCACCCGCGCGTGCGGCGCCGCGCGGCGCAGCAGCGGCAGCAGTTCCTCCAGCAGGTGGTAGCGGCTGACCACGATGGTGTCGAAGTGCCGCGCGTTGTCGGCCAGCCAGCGCAGCGGCGTGCGCGAGAACGGCGCGTACCACGCCTCCACGCCGATCGACTGCAGCGCCAGCGTGGCCTCTCCGGCATGGTTGCCGTCGCGTGCCAGGAAGCTGACGCGGGCGCCCTCGGCCTGCAGCAGGCGCATCAGGTTGCACAGCCGCAGCGATGCGGAATCGAACTGCGGGCGTGGCGTCTCAACGTCCACCAGCAGCACGCGCGGCCCGCGCTCGTCTGCAGGTCGCACCTCGCTGCCCGCAGCCGGTTGCGCCTGCAGCGCCTCGCGCCACTTCGCCGCGAACACCGCGCGGTTGCGCGCCTGGTGGCGCTTGGCGCCCTCGCGCACGTCGGTGCCCGAGGTCGCGCCCTCCAGGTGCACCACGCGCGCGGCCGACTGCACCAGCACGCGCCGGCCGGCCGCGCGCACCGCGAACCCCAGGTCGGTGTCCTCGTAGTAGGCCGGCGCATAGCGCGCGTCGAAGCCGCCGACCGCGTCGAACAGCGCGCGATCGACGGCGAGCGCCGCGCCGCACGCGTAGTCGACGTCGCGCAGCCGCGCATGCCGCGGGTCGTCCGGGCTCGCGCCGCGCCCGAGGTTGGCCGCGCTGCCGTCGGCGAACACGCGGCCGCCTGCGTCCTGCAGCGTGCCGTCGGGCTCGAGCAGGTGCGCGCCGACGATGCCGGCCGCCGGGACGGCGTCGAACGTCGCCAGCAGCGCATCCAGCCAGCCGGGCTGCGGCCAGGTGTCGTTGTTGAGGAACACCAGCACCGCGCCGCGGGCGATGCGCGCGCCGTCGTTGCAGGCGGCGATGAACCCGCCGTTGGATGCGCGGCGATGCAGGCGCAGCCCGTCGATGCGGGCCAGCACCGCGGCGCTGTCGTCGGGGGATGCGTCGTCCACGACGATGACCTCGACCCCGGCTCGCGGCGGATGCGCGGCGATCATGCGCAGGCAGTCCAGCGTGTGCGCGAGCTGCCCGTGGACCGGGATGACGATGCTCGCGCGCGGCGTCTCGGCGCGCGGCAGCACGAGTCCGGCGACGGGAGTGGTGTCCGGCCGCGCCACCGATGCCTTGAGTGCGGCGGGCACGCGATGGAAATGCCGGCGCACGCGCTGCCACGTGGCGCGCCAGCCGCGCGCGCGCAGGCTCGACAGGCCGCGGTGGACGAGCCCCGTGGCCCGGCGCAGCAGCGATCGCAAACGGCTCAGCTGAAACCTCCGCAACGGCCCGGCGCGATGGCCGTCGCGCCCGGGCTAGACTGCCGATCGCGAGGGCGCCGCCCTGTCATTGTTCCACGCCGTGGCCAAGAACGATTACGTCGATCACGACGACGACGACACCGACGACGCACCCGCGCCACCGCCATGGCGCCGCCGCGTGGTGGTCGGGGTGCTGGCGGCGGCGGGGCTGGGGCTGGGCCTGCTGATCCCGTACATGCTCTACCTCAACCACGAGGTGGGGCAGCGCTTCGGGCAGTTGCGCTGGCAGATCCCCACGCGCGTGTACGCGCGCCCGCTCGAGCTGGTGCCGGGGCTGGCGATGGATGCATCCACGCTCAAGGTCGAGCTCGAGGCCGCCGGCTACCGCGACGGCGACGGCCGGCGCGAAGGCACCTACGCGCGTGCCGGCGGGCGCTGGACGATCAGCAGCCGCGGCTTCACCGACATCGACCGCGCGATCGCCCCGCGCCGCGTGGAGGTCACGCTGTCGGGTGGGCGCATCGCCGGCGTGCGCGACGCGGGCACGCGCGCGGCGGTGCGCGGCGCGCGCCTGGACCCGGCGCGCATCGCCACGCTGTACGGGCAGAAGAACGAGGAACGGCGCCTGGTGCGCATCAACGAGGTGCCGGAGCTGCTGGTCACCGGGCTGCAGGCGGTCGAGGACCGCGACTTCAACAGCCACCTGGGCATCGACCTGTCCGGCATGCTGCGCGCGGCGTTCGTCAACGCGCGCAGCGGCGAGGCGCGCCAGGGCGCCAGCACGCTGACCCAGCAGCTCGCGCGCTCGGGCCTCTTGGGCATCGGCAAGGAACAGACCTTCAGGCGCAAGGGCAAGGAGATCCTCTACGCGCTGCTGATCGACGCGCGCTACGACAAGAGCGTGATCCTCGAGGCCTACCTCAACCAGGTGTACCTCGGCCAGCGCGGCGCGCAGGCGATCCACGGCGTGGCGGCGGGCGCCGAATACTGGTTCGGCCGCGACCTGGCGGACCTGTCGACCGAGCAGGTCGCGCTGATGATCGGCATCGTCAACGGGCCGTCGCGCTTCGATCCGCGCAAGCACCCGCAGCGCGCGACCGAACGGCGCAACTTCGTGCTCGGGCAGATGCTCGAGACCGGGCTGATCGACCAGGCCGAACACGACCGCGCGGCGAAGGCCCCGCTCGGGCACACGCGCTCGCCCGGCAGCCGGCCCGCCAACCGCTTCCCCGCCTACGTGGACCTGGTGCGCCGGCAGCTCGCGCGCGACTACCCGGCCGAGTCGCTGGCCGGCGCGGGGCTGGCGGTGATGACCGGCATGAGCCCGGCCGCGCAGGGTTTCGCCGAGGGCGCGGTGACGCGCACGCTGCGCTCGCTCGAGGGCCGCCGCCGTCCGCCGCTGGAAGCCGGTGTGGTGGTCACCGACGTGCACAACGGCGAGGTGGTGGCGGTCGTCGGCAGCCGACAGGTCGCGGTGCACGGCTTCAACCGCGCGGTCGAGGCGCAGCGCCCCGTGGGCTCGCTGCTCAAGCCGTTCGTGTACCTGCTCGCCCTGGCGCAACCCGGCACGTATTCGCTGGCGAGCTTCGTCGACGATTCGCCCATCACCGTGACGATCGGGCGCGGCCAGCGCTGGACGCCCGGCAACTCCGACGGCCGCAGCCACGGCACCGTGCGGCTGATCGACGCGCTCGCGATGAGCTACAACCAGGCGACCGTGCGCGTGGGCATGCAGGTCGCGCCCGAGCGGCTGGCGGGCCTGCTGCGCACGCTGTCGGGGATCGAGGCCGAGCCGCGGCCCTCGCTGATCCTGGGCGCCACCGACCAGAGCCCGTACGCGATGGCGCAGCTCTACCAGTTCCTCGCCAGCGGCGGCGAGATCCAGCCGCTGTACGCGGTGCGCGGCGTGATCGATGCCGAGGGCCGCACGCTCAAGCGCTACGACACCGAACCGGCGCCCGCGCAGGAGGGCGATGCCATCGCCGCGCGCCTGATCACGATCGCGCTCCAGCAGGCGGTGTCCAACGGCACCGGCACGCAGCTGGTACGCGACGGCCTGGGCCGCCTGTCGCCGGCCGGCAAGACCGGCACCAGCAACGACGGCCGCGACAGCTGGTTCGCCGGCTGGACGGGCGACCACCTGGCGGTGGCGTGGGTGGGCAACGACGACAACAAGGAAACCGGCCTGTACGGCGCCACCGGCGGCATGCGCGTGTGGTCGGGGATCTTCTCGCGGCTGCCGACCTCGCCGCTGCGCGTGAGCGACGCGGGGCTGGACTGGCAGTACGTGGTGGGCCGCAACACCGTCGAGCCGTCCTGCTACGGCGCGCGGCGGTTCGCGTTCGTGGCCGGGTTCGCCCCGCCGATGGCGCCGTGCTACAGCGCGCCCGCGCCGTCGGATCCGGCCAGCGCGGACCCCGGCGATGGTGGATGGCGCGACTTCTTCGGCTTCGGCGACGAGTCCGGGCAGGCGCCGATCGATCCGGCCACTGTCCCGCAGGCCCCACCCCCGACGCCCCCCGTGCCCGAGCCGGTGCCGGTGCCGGTGGAGGACTGATGCGCGCGACGGCCATCGTCGTGATCGCGCTTGCGCTTGCGGCTTGCGCGCATGCGCCACCGGTGCCGGCGGTCGCGCCTGCGCCTGCCTTCGACGGCGCCGACCTGGTGCGCGCGATCCGCGCCGCCGGTGTCGCCGCGCCGGGCGAGCTGGACGTGCAGCCGCTGCGCGACACCGCCATCGAGGACCTGCGCCGCGACGCCGCCGCGCACGAGCGCGCGGGGCGCATCGCGCAGTCGGCCGCTGCGCTCGACCAGGCCCTGGCGCTGCGCCCCGACGACCCGGCGGTGCTGCAGGAACGCGCCGAGGCCGCGCTGCTGGCCGGCGACCTCGACGCGGCCGATGCGCACGCGCGCCGCGCCGGCGCGCACGTCACCGACGTCGGCCCGCTGTGCCGCCGCCACCACGAGGCGCTGCTGCAGATCGCGCAGGTGCGTGGCGACGGCGCCGCCGCCACGCACGCGCGCACGCGCCGCGACGCCTGCACCGTCGCCGCCGCCGCGCGCTACTGACATGCAGGCCACGGACGGCCGACTGGCACGGGCCAGCCGCGCGGCATTGAGCGAAGGCGGCGACCTCGCCACGCGGATCGCCGCGTTCGCGCCGCGTCCCGCGCAGCAGGACCTCGCCGCGGCCATCGCGACCACGTTCGAGGCAGGCGAGGTGCTGGTCGCCGAGGCCGGCACCGGCACCGGCAAGACCTTCGCGTACCTCGTGCCCGCGCTGCTGAGCGGTCTGAAGACCATCGTGTCCACCGGCACCCGCGCACTGCAGGACCAGCTCTACCACCGCGACCTGCCGCGCGTGCGCGATGCGCTGGGTACCGGCCTGAAGACCGCGCTGCTGAAGGGCCGCGCGAACTACTTGTGCCACTACCGCATGCGCCAGGCGCAGGGTGGCGCGCTGGCGCCGCCGGCGGTGCGCGTCGGCGTCGCCGCGCGTGCGCCGTACAGCGAGCCGCGCTTCACCAGCCGCGAGCAGGTCGCGCAGTTCCAGCGCATCGTGGCGTGGTCGGGGCGCACGAAGATGGGCGACCTCGCCGAGCTCGAGGCCCTGCCCGAGGATTCGCCGCTGATCCCGCTGGTAACCAGCACCGCGGACAACTGCCTGGGCGGCGAGTGCCCGTTCTTCGCCGACTGCTTCGTGGTCGCCGCGCGCGCACGCGCGCAGGCCGCCGATCTCGTGGTCGTCAACCACCACCTGCTGCTGGCCGACCTCGCGCTCAAGCAGGAAGGTTTCGGCGAGATCCTCCCGGGCGCGCAGGCGTTCGTGGTCGACGAGGCGCACCAGCTGCCGGACCTGGCCGCGCAGTTCTTCGGCGAATCGGTGAGCGCCCGCCCGCTGGTGGAGCTGGCGCGCGACGCGATCGCCGAGTGCAAGGACGTGCCGGCCGCGCTGGCCGCGGTGCAGCAGCCCGCGCGGGGCGTCGAACACGCGGTGCGCGCGTTGCGCGCGGCGATGGACGTGCTGCCGATCCGCGGCACCCGCTCGCGCGCGCTGGACGCCGAGGGCGTGGAGGCGGCCTTCGATGCGCTGGAAACTGCGCTGCACGAGCTGCGCACCGTGCTCGAACCGTACCGCCAGGCCGCGCCCGGACTCGACAGCGCCGCGTTGCGCGCGGCCGATGCGTTGGTGCGCGCGTCGCGTTGGCGCGAGCAGCCAGACGCGATGGCATGCGACGACGACGATGGAGCCGATGCCGATGCCGAATTGGACGCCACTGACGCGTTGCCGCGCGCCGATGCCGCTGGCGTGCATTGGTACGAACTCACCCCACGCGGATTCCGCCTCGCGCGCACGCCGCTGGACGTCGCTGGCCCGCTCACCCGCCACCGCGAGGCCTCGCGCGCCGCGTGGGTGTTCACCTCGGCCACGCTCGCCGTCGACGGCCACTTCGATCACTACGCGCGCAAGCTCGGTCTCGTGGATCCGCCCACGCTGCTCGCGCCCAGCCCGTTCGACTGGCAGCGCCAGGCCCTGCGCCTGCTGCCGCGCGGACTCCCCGATCCCTCCTCGCGCGACTACACCGCGTGCATGGTCGAGGCGATCCGCCCGGTGCTGGAGGCCTCCAGCGGGCGTGCGTTCGTGCTGTTCGCCTCGCATCGCGCCCTGCGCGAGGCCGCGCAGCTGCTGCGCGACGGCCCGTGGCCGCTGTTCGTGCAAGGCGATGCGCCGCGCGCATTGCTGCTTGAGCGCTTCCGCGCGTCCGGGCACGGCGTGCTGCTGGGCGCGGCGAGCTTCCGCGAGGGCGTGGATGTCGCCGGCGACGCGTTGAGCGTGGTGGTCATCGACAAGCTGCCCTTCGCCGCGCCCGACGACCCGGTGTTCGAGGCGCGCCTGGAGGCGATCCGCCGCGCCGGAGGAAACCCATTCCGCGACGAGCAGCTCCCGCAGGCAGTGATCGCCCTGAAGCAGGGCGCCGGCCGCCTGATCCGCACCGAATCCGACCGCGGCGTGCTGGTGCTGTGCGACCCGCGCCTCACGCAGAAGAGCTACGGCCGCGTGTTCCTCGATTCGCTCCCCGGCATGCCGATCACCCGCGACATCGCCGACGTGCAGGCGTTCTTCTCGACGTCCGCGGTGAGCGCGATCACCGCGACCTCGTAGCCGGGTCACCCGGACGCGCCCATGGCGTCGGCGCGCGTGCGCGCATTCCTCACTGCGCCCGCGCGTACCGGAGCGATATCAGCGAAGACGGATGTCCACCCGCTGCACAGGTCTCGCGGCGCACGGGGAAGCGTTCGACGCCCAGCATGGCCAAATTCCGAACGTCGCCCCTGCGAACGCAGCGGCCCAGCGCCTTCGCTTCGCACATCCGTCGGCTCCCCACCGTACTGCACAATCCCGCGCACCGCCCACCCCGGAGACGCGCCCATGACCACGCCATCGCGCAAGCCCCGCGTGCACGGCATCGGCGGGCTGTTCTTCAAGTCGCAGGACCCCAAGTCGCTCGCGGCCTGGTACGCACGCCACCTCGACCTGCCGGTCCAGGAGTGGGGCGGCGCGGTGCTGCCGTGGCGCCGCTCGGACACCGGCGCCGACGCGGTGACGATCTGGTCGCCGTTCACGGCCGACACCACGTACTTCGCGCCGAGCGAGGCCACTTTCATGCTCAACCTGCGCGTGGACGACCTCGACGCCACCCTCGAGGCCCTGCGCGCGGAAGGCTGCGAAGTGCTCGAACGCCGTGAGGATTCCGAGTACGGTCGCTTCGGCTACGTGCTGGACCCCGAGCGCAACCTGGTCGAACTCTGGGAGCCGCCGGCGCAACCGCCCGCGGCCGCGTCCGGGGACACGACCGGCGCATGAGACTGCTCGCGTTCGAAACCGCGACCGAGGCGTGCTCGGTCGCCGTGTGGGTCGATGGCGCGGTGCACGCCCGGCACGACGTCGCGCCGCGCCGGCATGCGGAGCTTGCGCTGCCGTGGGCCGAGGCGTTGCTCGAGGAAGCGGGCATTACGCGCTCGCAGCTCGATGCGATCGCGGTGGGCCGCGGGCCCGGGGCGTTCACCGGCGTGCGCCTGGCGGTCGCGCTGGCGCAGGGGATCGCGCTGGCGCTCGACCGCCCGGTGGTGCCGGTGTCGACGCTGGCGGTGCTGGCGATGCGCGGCATGCCGGCGGGCGCGCCCGCGCACGGCGTGCTCGCGGCGATCGACGCGCGCATGGGCGAGGTGTATGCCGCGGCCTTCGACTGGACCGGCGACGAGTTGCACCCGCGTGGCGCCGAGGTGCTGGGCGCGCCTTCGACGCTCGTCATTCCGGGCCTGGCCGATGCGCCCGCTCCGCTGCGCGCGGTGGGCACCGGGCTGGCGGCAGTCGATGGTGCGCTGCGTGCTCGGCTGCCGGCCGGGATCAAGGCCGATGCCAGCGCGCTGCCGCATGCCGCGGACCTGGCGGGCCTTGCAGCCGCTGCTTACGCACGCGGTGAATCCGTGCCGGCCGAACGCCTGGAGCCGGCCTACCTGCGCAATGCGGTGGCGCTCACCCTGGCCGAGCAGCAGGCTGCGCGCGCGGAGCGCTGAGAGAGCGTTTCAGGCCGCGATGTCCACGTAATCGACCTGACTCGTGGGGGGAGGAATGTCGATCCCGTCCGCGCGCAACCCTTCCAGGTGGAAGATCACCGCGTCGCGGATCTCGAGTTCGGCTTCGGCGAACGACGCTCCGGTTGCGATGCATCCCGGCAGGTCGGGGACGTAGGCCGAGTACCCGGTATCCGTCCTTTCGATCACGATCGCGTAGCGCATGGTCACTTCCTGAGTCCGGCCTGCTTGAGGATGCTGTGCAAGGTCCCCGGGGCAATCTCGTCGCCCGGTTTGCCGGCGACCGTGACACGTCCGGCCCTGACGGGATGCTTGAACTGCCGATGGCTGCCCCGGGTTGCCACCAGCAGCCAGCCATCGCGCCGCAGCGCGCGCAAGACGTCCGCCACCTTCATCCATGAACTCCACGATGCTCCCGCCGCCGATAGTGGGACGCCAGGTGTCAATCGTCCACCAGCGCCCCTTCCGGCAGGAACTGCCACGTCCGTACCACGTTGAGGATGTCCGGGTCCTCGGCGGTCTTCGGCAATGGCGGGTACGGCTCGGCCAGCCGTGCGATGCGCAGGGCGGCGCTGTCGAGCAGGGCGACGCCGCTGGAGCGCACGATGTCCGCGCGCTCGACCGAGCCGTCGCGGCGCACGCCGATGTTGATGACCACCGTGCCGGACAACCCGCGCCGGCGTGCCTCGTCGGGGTAGTTGAGGTTGCCCACGCGCTCGGCGCGGTCCACCCACTGGCGCAGGTAGGCCGCCCACGCGTACTCGGTGGTGCTGGCCGAGACGAACTTGCGCTTGGGGCGCTTGGCGTAGCGCTGGCTGTTGAGGTGGATCTCCGCGGCCAGCCGCGCCATCGCCATGTCGCGCTCCACGCGCTCGGCCCCGCGGGGCAGGGGGCGCTCGCTGGCCTCGGGCGTGGCGCGATCCGGCTCGACGACCGCCTCCCCGCGCGCGCTCGACACCACCCGCACCTGCGGCGCGGGCCGCGGCTCGGGCGCCTGGGCGGTGAGGGTGCGCGGGGCGACGCCGGGTTCGGCCTGCGCCGCCAGCCCCGCCTGGTTGTCGCGCGGGCGGTTGCTGCGCTCGTCCTCGCCGCCGCCCTGGTGGCTGGCTTGGGCCAGGAAGTCCGCCTGCTTCGGCGTGAGCGCGTTGCTGGTGCGGGTGAGGATGACGTCCAGCGTCGGCACCACCGGCGCGGCCTGCTCCACCGCCACCCCGACTGCCAGCAGCAGCACGGCGTGCACGCCGATCGACAGCAGCAGCGAGGTGCCGAGGCGCTGCGGTTCGCCGGGGTGGGCGAGGGTGGTCACGGATCGGGACCGGGGACCGGGGACCGGGGACCAAGAGAAGCAACGCCACCGACCGGCGTGTCGATGGCGGCGGCGCCGGCGCCGGCGCGATCCGCATGAGCACCGGCTGCCCCGGTCCCCGGTCCCCGGTCCCCGGTCCCCGCTTCCAGCGCATCGAACACCAGCCCCGCGATGTTCAACCCGAACTGCGCATCCAGCTCGCGCACGCAGGTGGGGCTGGTGACGTTGACCTCGGTCAGCCAGTCGCCGATCACGTCCAGCCCGACCAGCAGCATCCCGCGCCGGCGCATCTCGGGCCCGACCTGCGCGGCGATCCAGCGGTCGCGCTCGTTGAGCGGCCGGCCCACGCCACGACCACCCGCGGCCAGGTTCCCGCGGAATTCGTCACCCTGCGGTATGCGCGCCAGCCCATACGGCACCGGATCGCCGTCGACGAGCAGGATCCGGGTGTCGCCTGCGGCAATTTCGGGCAGGAAGCGCTGCGCGAGGGCCAGCCGGGTGCCGCTGTGCGTCAGTGTCTCCAGGATGACGTTGACGTTCGGCTCGCCCGCGCGCACGCGGAAGATCGAGCGCCCGCCCATGCCATCGAGCGGCTTGAGCACCGCCTCGCCGTGTTCGCCGATGAATGCCTTGAGCACCGCCGCGTCGCGGCTGACCACGGTGGGCGGGCAGCACTGCGGGAAAGCCAGCGCGCCCAGCTTCTCGTTGAAGTCGCGCAGCCCCCGGGGATCATTCACGACGCGTGCGCCGGCGGCCTGGGCCAGGCCCAGCACGTGGGTGTCGTAGAGGTATTCAGAGTCGAACGGCGGGTCCTTGCGCATCAGCACCACGTGCCGGGCGTCCAGCGCGACCTCGGCGTACGCGCCCAGGCTGAACCAGCCGGACGCATCGTCGCGCACCTCGAGCGGCGCGACCTCCGCCACCGCGCGCCCATCGCGCAGCCCCAGCCGGCCCGGGCGCACGTACCAGAGCCGGTGGCCGCGGCGCGCGGCCTCCAGCAGCAGGGCGAAGGTGGTGTCCTTGGCGATCCGGATCGACTCGATCGGATCCATGACCACGACGACGTCCAGCAACATGGCACGACCCATGCGTTGTACCTGCGGGCTGGCTGCCGTGGCTGGCGGGCGGGCGATGTTAGCAGCGGCACGCGCGTCGCCCCGGTGGCGCGCGCCGCGGCATGCGACGTGCTCCGCCGGATGCGCCATGCAGGCTTGACACTGCCCATGTGGCTTGGAATAAAGGGGAATCCGCGATGGGTCGATGGTGTTGCGACGCTCGCTTCCGGGAGATCCAAGATGCTCGCTGAGAGCCGCAACGGACGCATCGAAGGCCTGCGCGTGATGGTCATCGATGACTCCAAGACCATCCGCCGCACCGCCGAGACCCTGCTCAAGCGCGAGGGCTGCGAGGTGGTCACCGCCACCGACGGCTTCGAGGCGCTGGCCAAGATCGCCGACCAGCAGCCGCAGATCATCTTCGTGGACATCATGATGCCGCGCCTGGATGGCTACCAGACCTGCGCGCTGATCAAGAACAACCAGCTGTTCAAGAACACGCCGGTGATCATGCTGTCCTCCAAGGACGGCCTGTTCGACAAGGCGCGGGGCCGCATCGTCGGCTCCGAGCAGTACCTCACCAAGCCGTTCACGCGCGAGGAACTCCTCGACGCGATCCGCACGCACGTCACCGCCTGACCCGGGGGGCTAGGGCAAACCAGATGGCACGCATCCTATTGATCGAGGACTCGCCGACCGACACGGCTGTGCTCACCCAGCTGCTCGAACGCAACGGCCACGTCGTGATCACCTCCGGCAGCGCCGAGGACGGCATCGAGGTCTGCCGCCGCGAGCAGCCGGACCTGGTGCTGATGGACGTCGTGCTGCCGGGCATGAATGGCTTCCAGGCCACCCGCGCGCTGTCGCGCGATCCGGACACCAAGGCCATCCCGGTGCTGATCGTCAGCACCAAGGGCATGGAGACCGACAAGGCGTGGGGAATGCGCCAGGGCGCGCGCGACTACATCGTCAAGCCGCCGCGCGAGGACGAACTCATCGCGCGCATCCACAGCCACCTGGGGAACTGACGTGGCGCTCTCCGCCTTCGACGTGCTGGCCGACTACGAGCGTCGCAGCCTTGCGCACGTCGCGGGCCTGCCCGAGCAGCTCGAGGCGCCGGGCCTGTGGCGCGGCGTGGGCTACCGCATCGGCACGCGGCGGCTGGCCTCGGAGTTCGGCGAGGTGCTGGAAATCCTGCCGATGCCCGCGCTCACCCCGGTGCCGGGCGCGCAGCCGTGGCTGCTCGGGCTGGCCAACGTGCGCGGCACGCTGATGCCGGTAGTCGACCTCAAGCAGTTCCTGGAAGGCGAGCGCACCGTGATCTTCGAAGGCCAGCGCGTGCTGCTGGTGCGCCAGCCCGGCGGCAACGTCGCGGTGCTGATCGACGAGCTCTACGGCCAGCGCAGCTTCAACGAATCGCAGGCCGCCGACACCGCGGCGCTTGCGCAGGGCCGCTACGGCCATTTCATCGACCGGGCCTACGAGGCCGACCAGATTCCCTGGGGCGTGTTCAGCCTGGACCGGCTGGCGCGTACCCCCGAGTTCCGCCAGGCCGCGGCCTGACCCGCACCGCACCGCTGCACACCGAACGCACACGAGACCGAGGCGACACATGAGCACTGTGATGGATTCCGTGGCCGGCAAGGGCCGCAACATCGGCGTCAACACCTGGTTGACGATCCTCGGGATCTCGGTGCTGGTGTTCGCGGTGAACACGGGCATCGCGACCTACCGCGCCAACCAGCTCGGCGGCGCGAGCTCGTCGGCCTCCAACCTGCGCGTGCTCTCCCAGCAGCTCGCGGTGCAGGGCAACGAGGCGGTCGGCGGTGACGCTGAAGCGTTCAACGCCTTCAGGCAGACCAAGACCGCGATCGAGGAGAACGTCGCCACGGTGCGCGAGGGCTTCGGCGACAACATCACCGTGAGCGGGCCGATCGGCCAGGTCGTGCAGACCTGGACCCCGCTTGGGGCGAGCGCCGACCAGGTGCTGGAGTCCGAGCGCGCGGTGCTGGGCCTGGCCGGCAATGCCGACAGCTTCGCCCGCCGCGTGCCCGACCTGCAGGCGCGCCTGGACGAACTGGTGCGTGCGATGTCGTCCTCCGGCTCGTCGTCCTCGCAGGTCTACCTCGCGCTGCGCCAGAACGTGCTGGCCGGCACCATGGCCCGCCGCGTCACCGAGATCCGCTCCGGCGGCCCGTCGGCGCAGCCGGCCGGCGAGGCGCTGGCGCGCGACGCGTCGGTGTTCTCCAACGTGCTCACCGGCCTGCGCCGCGGCGACGCCGCGTTCGGCGTAACCGCGCTCACCAACGGTGGAGCGCTGGCCGCCCTGGGCCAGGCCGAGACGCTCTGGAACGAGATGAAGAAGGACGTGGACGCGATCAACGCCGCGTCGCGCAACCTGTTCGCCGCGCAGGCCGCGGCCAGCAAGATCACCGCCGGTTCCGACCAGCTGCTCGACGACAGCGACAAGCTCTTCAACGCGTTCACCGCCGCCGGCTCGATCCGCGACACCAGCATCCTCGGCAACATCTGGATCTCGATCATCTCCGGCCTGACCGCGCTGGCCGCGATCGTCGGCTTGCTGTTCTCGCTCAACCGCGCGCAGGTCAAGCGCTACAACAGCACCAAGGAACTCAACGACCGCAACCAGGAGGCGATCATGCGCCTGCTGGACGAAATGGGTTCGCTCGCCGAAGGCGACCTCACGGTGAAGGCGACGGTGACCGAGGACATGACCGGCGCGATCGCCGACTCGATCAACTTCGCCGTCGAACAGCTGCGCAGCCTGGTGCAGACGATCACCGACACGTCGGTGCAGGTCGCGGCCAGCGCGCAGGAGACGCAGGCCACCGCGAAGAACCTCGCCGAGGCCGCGGAGCACCAGGCGCAGGAAATCGGCTCGGCCTCCGAGCGAATCAACGAGATCGCGCTCTCCATCGAACAGGTGTCGAAGAACTCCGCCGAATCGGCCGACGTGGCGCAGCGTTCGGTGCAGATCGCGACCAAGGGCGCGGGCGTGGTGCGCCAGACGATCGCGGGCATGGACTCGATCCGCGACCAGATCCAGGAAACCTCCAAGCGCATCAAGCGCCTGGGCGAGAGCTCGCAGGAAATCGGCTCGATCGTCGAACTGATCAACGACATCTCCGAGCAGACGAACATCCTGGCGCTCAACGCGGCCATCCAGGCGGCCTCCGCCGGCGAGGCCGGCCGCGGGTTCGCGGTGGTGGCCGACGAAGTGCAGCGACTCGCCGAGCGCGCGTCCAACGCGACCAAGCGAATCGAAACGCTGGTGCAGACCATCCAGAGCGATACCAACGAGGCGGTCAGCTCGATGGAGCAGACGACCTCCGAGGTGGTGGCCGGTGCGCGACTGGCCGAGGACGCGGGCACCGCGCTGGGCGAGATCGAAAAGGTGTCGTCGGATCTCTCGGGCCTCATCCAGGGCATCTCGAGCGCGGCGCAGCAGCAGTCCGGCGCCGCGGCCAACATCACCCGCACGATGAACACGATCCAGCAGATCACCTCGCAGACCACGCAGGGCGCCAACCAGACGGCCGAGTCGATTGGCAACCTGGCCCAGCTCGCCGCGGACCTGCGCCGGTCGGTGGCGGACTTCAAGCTCCCCGCGTAAGCGGGCGCAAGTCGCGCCTACGGCGCTGGAAGACACGTCAGTCGCGCCTTGCGGCGCTGTAAGTAAGTAAAAGCGGGTGTGGTGGGGAAACGAACGAAGTGAACGCTCTTACTGACTTCCTGCAGGCCGCGCAACGGCCGACTCACAGCGCGCACCGCGCGCGACTGACTGCGCGCTCCCGCGGAGCGCGCGCATGATCACCATGCGCGACGCCATCGACACCACGACCCTGGGCTGGATCAAGCCTGAGATCGACGAGACCCTGCGGCAGGCGCGGCTGGACCTCGAGGCGTTCGCCGAGAACCCGGTCGACGCGTCGGCGATGCGCACCTGCGCGGCGCACCTGCACCAGGTGCACGGCACGCTGCGGATGGTCGAGCTGTTCGCCCCGGCGATGGTGGCCGAGGAGATGGAACGGCTGGCGGTGGCCATGCAGAAGGGCGAGGTCGCCGAGCGCGACGACGGCTCCACCGCGCTGATGCGCGGCATGGTGCAGCTGCCCGATTACCTCGAGCGGCTGCAGGGCGGGCACCGCGACATCCCGATCGTGCTGCTGCCGCTGATCAACGAACTGCGCGCCGCGCGCGGCGTGGCCGAGATGCACGAAAGCGCGCTGTTCGCGCCCGACCTCGACCGCGGCATCCGGTCGGGCACCACCGATGACGCGCCCGCGCTGGCACCGACGGCGGCGGACACCCTCGCGCGCTTCCAGGCCGCGCTGGCGTCCTGGAATGACGCGGGCATCGGCAATGGCGCCGCGCTGGCGGCGTCCAGCGAAGCGCTGCTGGCCGACGTCGCGGTCGAACCGCTGCGCCGGCTGGCGTGGGTCGCCGCGTCGGTGGCCGCCGCGCTGCGCGACGGCGCGCTGGCGCCCACGCCCGCGCTGCGCGAGGCGTTTTCCGCGGTGGAACGCGGCGTGCGCCAGCGACTGGACGGCAATGGCGAAGCACAGGACACCTCCGCGCCGACCCGGCAACTGCTCTACGCGGTCTCGCAGGCCAACGGCGACCACCCGGCGCTGGTGGACCTGCGCGAGACCTTCGGCCTCGACGCGCTGGCCCCGAGCGAATCCGAGCTCGCCCACGCGCGTGGCAGCGTGACCGGGCGCAACCGCGCGCTGCTGGACACGGTGGCCGCGGCGATCAAGGAAGACCTGCTGCGCGTCAAGGACGTGCTCGACCTGCACCTGCGCACGAACCGCACAGATGTGTCCGAACTGGGCCCGCAGGTCGACGCGCTGACGCAGATCGGCGACACCCTTGGGATGATGGGCCTGGACGCCGCGCGCCGCGTGGTCGTCGATCAGCGCGACGCGATGCGCGCGATCGTCGAAGGCCGCCGCGCCGCCAGCGAGGACGCGCTGCTGGACATCGCCGGCGCGCTGCTGTCGGTCGACGGCTCGCTCGACGACCAGGTGCAGCGCCTGGGCCTGCCGTCGGTGGGCGCGGGCGACATGACCGGCGCCAGCGCCCGCCAGAGCCTGGGCCTGGTGGTGCGCGAGGCGATCGCCAACTTCGCCGAGGCGCGCAAGGCGTTCGTGGCGTTCGTGGAGACCAACTGGGACCACGCCGAGCTCACGGCCGTGCCGCGCCTGCTCGACGAGGTCGGCGGCGTCATGCGCATGCTCGAGCTGCCGCAGCCGGCCGGCTACGTGCACGGCATCCGCGCCTACACCGCGCGCGAACTGCTCGGCGCGCATCGCATTCCCGCCGGACGGCAGCTGGACACGCTCGCCGACGCGCTGGCCAGCGTCGAGTACTACCTCGAGGCGCTGCGCGAGGACCGACCGAACCGCGACCGCATCCTCGACATCGCGCGCGACAGCCTGCAGGCGCTGGGCTACTGGCCAGTGCCCGAGGGCACCGCGCCCGCGCCCGTCGAGGAGGCGCCGGTCGCCCGCCAGCCGCACGACGCCCACACGGCCGGCGTCGAAGCCGACCGCGCGCACGCGGCATCGCCCGATTCCGCGACGACGCCGGAACCCGCGCAGCCGGCGGAGCCCGAGGCGGTGCCCGCCCCGGCGGCGCCCGCGGTGGCCGCGGCACCGGCCGGCCTGGCCACGATCCCGGGCTTCGAATCCAGCGACGACATCGACGACGAGATCCGCGAGGTGTTCCTCGAGGAGCTCGAGGAGGAGATCGCCAACCTCGGCGGCATGCTCGGCCCGTGGCGCGCCGCGCCGGACGACGCCGAGCAGTTGCGTTCGATCCGCCGCGTCTTCCACACGCTCAAGGGCTCGGGCCGCCTCGTCGGTGCCAAGGCGCTCGGCGAGTTCAGCTGGAAGATCGAGAACATGCTCAACCGCGTGCTCGACGGCACGCGCGCGCCGACCCCGGCGGTGGTGGCGATCGTCGGCCACGCCTACGACACGCTGCCGTCGATCCACTCCGCGCTCAAGGGCGAAGCGGTGCAGGCCGACCTCGCCGGCATCGAAGCGGTGGCCGACCGCATCGAACGTGGCGAGGAAGCACGGTACGAACCCGCGACCGCCGCCGCTGCGCCGGTGGCGGCCGCGCCGGTCGCCGAAGCCGAAGCCCCGGTGGCGCCGGCCGCCGCCACGCAGGACGAGCCCGAGGACGAGGGCGTGCCCGCGTTCGTCGACGCGATCCTGCTGGATATCCTCGATCCCGAGGTCAACGGGCACCTGTCCACGATCGACGGCTGGCTCGACGCGAGCCGTGCAGCGCCGCAACGGGTGGACGAGCGCGTGCAGCGCGCCATCCACACCGTCAACGGCGCCCTGGCGATGACCGAAGTGCCGGTGATCACCGAGATCACCGCGCCGACGGAGGCCTACATCAAGCGCCTGCTGGCCTCCGGCCAGCCGCCGTCCGAGGAGGGCATCGCCGCGGTCACCGCGGTTTCGGCGGCGATCGCGCGCACCCTGACGGCGCTGCAGTCGCCCCGCCCGCGCGTGCCGCAGTTCGCCGGGCTCGCCCAGCGCATGCGCGACCTGTGCGACACGCTGCCCGAGGCGCGCGCGCCGATGGCGCACGAGGACCACGCGGTCGCCGCCGCGACGGACGACCTCACGATCGGCGTGGTCGACATGACCCAGTTCGCGCCGCGCGAGGACGCGCGCGTGGAGGCCGAACGCATCGAGGCCGAACGGGCAGAGGCCGAGCGTCTGGAAGCCGAACGTCGCGAAGCAGAACGCCTCGAAGCCGAACGTCGCGAAGCAGAACGCCTCGAAGCCGAACGCGCAGAAGCCGAACGCGTGGAGGCCGAGCGCCTCGAAGCCGAGCGCATCGAAGCAGAGCGTCTCGAAGCCGAGCGTCTCGAAGCCGAACGCGTTGAAGCCGAGCGTGTCGAGGCCGAGCGCATCGAAGCCGAACGCGTCGAAGCCGAACGCCTGGAAGCTGAGCGGATCGAAGCCGAGCGCGTCGAAGCCGAACGCATTGAAGCCAAGCGCATCGAAGCCGAGCGCATCGAAGCCGAGCGCGTCGAAGCCGAGCGCATCGAAGCCGAACGCGTCGAAGCCGAGCGTCTCGAGGCCGAGCGCCTCGCCGCCGAGCATGCCGCGCGCAGCGAAGCCGAACGCGCCGAGTTCGAGCGCGCCGAGGCCGAACGCATCGAGGCTGAACGCATCGAAGCCGAGCGCGCGGAGGCCGAACGCGTCGAAGCCGAGCGCCTCGAAGCGGAACGCGCCGAAGCTGAGCGCCTGGAAGCCCAGCGCCTCGAAGCCGAACGCCTTGAAGCCGAACGCATTGAAGCCGAACGCCTTGAAGCCGAACGCGTAGAAGCCGAACGCTTGGAAGCTGAGCGGATCGAAGCCGAGCGCGTCGAAGCCGAACGCGCAGAGGCCGAACGTCTGGAGGCCGAACGCCTCGAAGCCGAACGCACCGAGGCCGAACGTCTCGATGCCGAGCGCGTCGAAGCCGAACGCGCGGAAGCCGAACGCGTGGAAGCCGAGCGTGCAGAGGCCGAGCGCGTGGAGGCCGAGCGCCTCGCAGCCGAGCGCGCCGAAGCCGAGCGCCTCGACAACGAGCGCGCGGAAGCCGAACGCGCCGACGCCGCGCAGGAGGCCGAAACCCGCCGCCGCGCCGACACCGACGCCGCGGTCGCGGCGATGCTGGCCCACGCGGCCAATGCCGTCGTCGACCCCGACGAGCCGCTGGACCTCACCGGGCTCGACCCCGAACTGGTGGACATCTTCGTCGAGGAAGGCAGCGACCTGCTCGACCATTCCGACGGCCTGCTCGCCAAGCTGCGCGGCGCGCCGAACGAGCGCGAGACGCTGGTCGGCCTGCAGCGCGACCTGCACACGCTCAAGGGCGGCGCGCGCATGGCCGGCATCATGGCCGTGGGCGAGCTGGGCCACGTCATGGAGTCGCTGCTGGAGGCGGTGGTCGAGAACCGCCGCGAGCTCGGCCGCGACGGCGTGCCGTTGCTGGAGCGCGGCTTCGACCGCCTGCACGCGATGGTCACCCGCGTCGGCGACCGCCGCGCGGTGGCGATGCCCGAGGCGCTGATCGCCGAGTTCGACGCGCGCTCGCGCGGCGTGGCGTACGTGCCGGCCGGGCTGGCCGACGAGCACGCGGCCGCCATCGAGGCGCAGGCGCAACCCGCGCCGGTCAAGCTCGACCTCAAGCCGCTGTCGGCGCCGATGAGCGACGAGCTGCCGGCCGACGACGACGACATCGGCGTGCGCGCGCCGCAGGAGCAGGTGCGCATCCGCGCCGACCTGCTCGACCGGCTGGTCAACTACGCCGGCGAGGTCGCCATCTACCGCGCGCGGCTGGAGCAGCAGCTGGGCGCGTTCCGCGGAGCGATCGCGGAAATGGAGCAGACCAACCTGCGCATGCGCGACCAGCTGCGCCGCCTGGAGATCGAGACCGAGGCGCAGATCACCTCGCGCTTCCGCCGCGAGGGCGACACCGGCGCCCAGCAGTTCGACCCGCTGGAGCTCGACCGCTTCTCGACGCTGCAGCAGCTCTCGCGCGGCCTGGCCGAGTCCGCCGCCGACCAGACCAGCCTGCAGGGCACGCTGGAGGAACTGACCCGCCAGTACGAAACGCTGCTGCTGCAGCAGTCGCGGGTGTCGTCCGAACTGCAGGAAGGCCTCATGCGCACGCGCATGGTGCCGTTCGACGCGCTGCTGCCGCGCCTGCGCCGCGTGGTGCGGCAGGCGTCCGGCGAGCTGGGCAAGCAGGTCGCGCTCAAGCTCGACGGCGCGCAGGGCGAGCTGGACCGCAACGTGCTCGAGCGCATGACCGCGCCGCTGGAGCACATGCTGCGCAACGCGGTGGCGCACGGGCTGGAGACGCCCGAGCAGCGCCGCGAGGCCGGCAAACCGGAAGAAGGCAGCGTGCGCATCGCGGTGCGGCGCGAAGGCTCGGAAGTGGTGATGGAAGTGGCCGACGACGGCCGCGGCCTCAACCGCGAGGCGATCCGCCGCCGCGGCGTCGAGCGCGGCCTGATCCGCGACGACGCTCACCTCTCTGACTTCGAACTCGACCAGCTGATCCTCGAGCCGGGCTTCTCCACCGCCGACGAGGTCAGCCGCCTGGCCGGCCGCGGCGTCGGCATGGACGTGGTCGCCAGCGAAGTCCGCCAGCTCGGCGGCACGCTCGACATCCACTCCAGCCCCGGCCAGGGCGTGCGCTTCACCCTGCGCCTGCCGCAGACGCTCGCGGTCACCCAGGCGGTGTTCGTGCGCATCGGCGAGACCACGTTCGCGGTGCCGATCGCATCGGTGCGCGGCGTGGGCCGCATCGCCCGCGACAAGCTCGAGGGCGAGAACGTCAGCTACCGCTACGGCGGCGAGGACTACGCCGTCCACGACCTCGGCACGCTGGTCAGCCACGGCACCGCCAAGGCCGAGGGCCAGATGCAGATGCCGGTGCTGCTGGTGCGCTCGGGCGACCTGCGCGCGGCGGTGACGGTCGACCAGGTGGTCGGCAACCGCGAGATCGTGGTCAAGCCGGTCGGTCCGCAGATCGCCTCGGTGCCCGGCATCTTCGGCGCGACGATCATGGGCGACGGCCGCGTGGTCGTGATCCTCGACGTCGCCCCGCTGGTGCGCCGCTCGGCCCTGCTGCCGCGCGACCACGTGCCGGCCGCGCCGGTGGTCGAGACCCGCCGCGTGCCGCTGGTGATGGTGGTCGACGACTCGGTGACGATGCGCAAGGTCACCGGCCGCGTGCTGGAACGCCATAACTTCGAGGTGTCCACCGCGAAGGACGGCATCGACGCGCTGGAGCGCATGGTCGACACCGTGCCGGACCTGATGCTGCTCGACATCGAGATGCCGCGCATGGATGGCTACGAGCTGGCCACCGCCATGAAGGCGGACCCGCGCCTGCGCGACGTGCCGATCATCATGATCACCTCGCGCACCGGCGAGAAGCACCGCGATCGCGCGATGCAGATCGGCGTCGACCGCTACCTCGGCAAGCCATACCAGGAGCCGGAACTGATGCGCAACGTCTACGACCTGCTCGGCATCGAACGCGCGCATGCCACGGGTTGAGCCACGCATCGTGCTGCTGGCGCGGCCCGGCGAGGCCGCCGACCGGCTGCGCGACGCGGTGGCCGCCACCGGTGCGTCCTGCGTGCTCGACGTCGACCCCACCCAGGCCGGCCTGTCGGCGCTGGTGGACGCCGCGCCGGACGTGGTGCTGGTGGTGCTCGATCCCGCCGTGGAGGACGTGATCGAGCGCTTCGAGCCGGTGCTGGGCGATGCGCGCGTGGACGTGCTGTACGAGGAATCCGACGTCGTGGTGCGCCGCGACGGCTGGGACCTCGCGCGCTGGCAGCGGCACCTGGTGGCCAAGCTGCTGCGCAGCGGCGACGTGCTGCCGCCGGTGCCCGCCGGCGAGGACGAGGCGCCGTTGTCGGTGGCCATGCCCGACGCCGCGCACGAGACGGTCGCCGAGATCGCCGATGCGTTCGCGCACGCGCCCGACGATGCGCTGGAATCCGCGCTCGCCGACGCCGTGGCCGACGCGAGCGGCCATGCGTTCGACACCGACGCGCAGGCCGCTCTCGACGGCGACGCGGCGCGCGACGTGGCGCCCGCCGGGCACCACGCGTTCGACCCGGCACTGGCCGAGTACGACGACGCGCCGTGGGCGTCGGACGCGGTCGCGCCCTTCGACCCGCACGCCGACGCGCTGGTCGTCGAGGGCGTCGACGGCCTGGGTCTGGAGGCGCGTGCGCTCGACGGCACGTCATCGACGTCGGCGTTCGACCCGACCAACGCCGAGGATCTGTCGTGGACGCCGCCCGCCGGGCTGGGGGAGGGCGGCGAACTTGGCTTCGACGTCGCGCCGGAATCCGCGCTGGACGCCACGTTCGACGCCACGTTCGACGCCACGCCGGTTCTGTCCCGCGACGCCGCGACCGAACGATCCGATGCGGCGGAAGCCGCGGCGCAGGAGCCGGGTGCGCAAGGCGACGGGCGGCCCGCGATGCCCGCGCTGACGCTTGCGCTCGACGACGGCGGCACGCCGGCTGCCGTCGACGCCGACGCGGACACCACCCGCGCGCGCTTCCGCCACGACCTCGACGCGCTGCACGCGCGCATCGCCAAGCTGGAGCTCGTGGACGACACGCCACGACGCGGCCCCGAGCAGGCGCGCGGCGCGGTGCTGGTGCTGTCGGGCATCGGCGGGCCGGACGCGGTGCGGCAACTGCTCGGCGCATTGCCGGCGGACTTCCCGCGGCCGGTTCTGGTGCAGCAGAAGCTCGATGGCGGCCGCTACGACCGGCTGGTGGCGCAGATGCAGCGCGCCTCGTCGATGCCGGTGCGCCTGGCCGAGGCAGGCGGGCAGGTGGCCGCCAGCACCGTGTACATCCTGCCCGACGCGGTCGGGCTCGCATTGTCCGACGATGCGCTGCATTTCGACGCGCGCACCGGCGACCTGGTCGCGGCGTTGCCGGCCAACGACAGCGCCGTGCTGATGTTCAGCGGCAGCGAGGAGGCGCAGGTCGACGCGGTGATGAACACCAAGTGGGCCGGCGCGTTCGTGGGCGGCCAGACCCCGGACGGCTGCTACGACGCCAGCGCGCCGGCCGCGCTGGTGGCGCGCGGCGGCGATGCCGGCTCGCCCGCCGAACTCGCGCAACGGCTGGTGGCGCGCTGGCGCCAGTGACCACGGCGCGCCGGCGCGCGCGACCGTTCGCAGACTGATTCGACGACCGACAGACACGGATCCACGAGACCACGATGGCCAGGAAATCCAAGCAGAAGGGCCGCGGCCCCGCACCCAAGCCGGCGCAGGCGAAAGGGCCGTCGAAGGCCGCGTCCGCGGCGAGCGGCGGTGGCGATGACGCGCGCGACGACGGGGCGCCCGGCGCCGGGGCATCCGTGGCGCAGGCCGCGGATGCGCCCGTAGCCGACGCTGTCGTCGCGCAGGCGCACGACGATGCCGCGGTGCAGGCGCACCACGCGCACCAGGACGCCGTCGATGCGGTCGACGATGCCGATGGCAGCGGCCAGACCCTCGCCGACGGCGTGGACGATGCCGGGGCCATCGATGCGCGTGCCGGGGAACGCGACCCGGGCGCCGGCGAACCGCGCAGGTTCGACGCGGTGCCCGCGCCAGCGCTTGATCTCGGGCCCGTCGAGGTCGTCGATTCCGGCGTGGGCAATCCGGACGACATCCGCGGCGTGCTCATCCAGCTCACCCGCGCGCGCCTGTTGCTGCCGAACGCGACCATCGCCGAGGTGCTTTCGTACGCCGAGCCCGACGCGATCCCCGGCACGCCCGACTGGCTGCTGGGCCGCATCCGCTGGCGCGGCTGGCAGCTGCCGCTGCTGGCGTTCTCGCAGCTGGCCGGCATCAGCGAAGAGCGCGGCGGCCTGGGCAGCAAGGTGGTGGTGCTGAAAGCGCTGTCCGGTGGCAAGACCCCGTATTTCGCGGTGCTGACGCAGGGCTTCCCACGGCTGGTCACGGTCTCGCGCGCGGCGCTGGTGGTGGACGAATCGGCCGAGGGACTGCCCGAGATCCTGACCGCCCGGGTCACCCTCAACGAGGACGATGCCTACCTGCCCGACCTGGCGCGCGTGGAGCAGCTGATCGGCGAGGCGTTGTCGCAGGCGGCGTGAGGCACGCCGACCTCTGCACGAAAAGCCCGGCGATCGCCGGGCTTTTTTTTCCCATGCTCGCGTCCCCGCGCGTCACGCCCCGTAGAGGCGCGCCTGCGCGCCCGTGCCGCCGACGGGGCGGTGGTCAAGCGGGGCCGTCGCCAATCGGTCAAGCAGGCAGGCCCGCCTCCACGCGCTAGCCCAGGTCGCCGAAGCGCGCCTGCAATGCGGCGATCGCCGCCAGGCCCGCGGTTTCCGTGCGCAGCACGCGCGGGCCCAGGCGCAGGCCGGTGAAGCCGGCGGCGGCCAGCAGGTCGCGATCCAGCGGCGACCAGCCGCCCTCGGGCCCGATCGCCAGCACCAGCGGCGCGCTCGCATCGACCTCGACCGTCGACAGCGAGGCCTGCGCGAACGGATCCAGCAACAGCCGCAGCCCGCCCGCCGGCAACGCGGCGAACGCGGCCGCCAGCGGCACCGGATCGGTTACGTGGGGCACCGTCGCCCGCCCGCTCTGCTCGCAGGCCGCGACCACCACGCCGCGCCAGTGCGCCACGCGCCGGGCCGCGCGCTCGGGGTCGAGCCTGACCTCGCTGCGTTGCGCGAACACCGGATGCACCGCGTGCACGCCCAGTTCGGTGGCCTTCTGCAGCACCAGGTCCATCTTCTCGCCGCGCGCGATGCCCTGCAGCAGCACCAGGCGCAGCGGCGATTCGTTGGCGACCGCGCGCGCTGCGCCCACCCGCACGCGCACCTCGCGCTTCGCGGCCAGGGTGACCACCGCGTCGAACTCGGCGCCGCGGCCGTCGAACACCACGCATGCATCGCCCGCCGCCAGCCGCAGCACGCGCACCAGATGGGTCGCGGCATCCTCCGGCAACGCAAGTTCGGCGCGTTCGCGCAGCGGCGCATCGACGTGCACGCGGATCGTGCGCATCAGCGCGCGGCCTCGCCGGCGTCGATGGCCCGCGCGGTGACCGCCGCGAGGTGCGCGAGCGCGTCGTCGTCGATGCAGTACGGCGGCATCCAGTACAGAACGTCGCCCAGCGGCCGCAGCAGCACGCCCTCGGACACCGCGTGCCGGTAGGCGTGCAGGCCGCGGGCGCCGGCGATCTCCACAGCGGTGCCGTCGCGCGCGCGGGTGTCCGGGCGCATCTCGATGGCGACGATCATCCCGGTCTGCCGCACCTCGACCACTTCCGGGTGCGCGGCCAGCGGCGCGGCGAGCTCGGCCATGCGCGCGCTGGTGGCGCGGTTGCGCGCGAGCACGTCGTCGGACGCGAAGATGCCCAGTGATGCCAGCGCCGCCGCGCACGCGATCGGGTTGCCGGTGTAGCTGTGCGAATGCAGGAACGCACGCTCGCGCGAATCGTCGAGGAAGCCGTCGTAGATCGCCTGCGTGCACAGTACCGCCGCCAGCGGCAACGAGCCGCCGGTCAGCCCCTTCGACAGGCACAGCAGGTCCGGCTGCATGCCGGGCGGTCCGCCGGTGCGGCCGTCCGGCGGCGCCTGCTCGCATGCGAACAGCGTGCCGGTGCGGCCGAAGCCTACCGCGATCTCGTCGGCGATCAGCAGCACGCCGTGCACGTCGCACAGCTCGCGCACGCGGCGAAGGTAGCGCGGGTGGTGCATGCGCATGCCGCCGGCGCACTGCACCAGCGGTTCGATGATCAGCGCGCAGACCTCGCCGGCGTGGTCGTCGAGCAGCCGTGCCAGCGCATCGGCGGCCAGTTCGGCGCGGCGCTCGGCGTCGCGCGCGTCGGCCGCGCCGAACGCGTCCGGCGAGGGCGCGAACAGCGCCTCGGCCAACAGCGGCGCGTACACGCGGCGGTACAGCGGGATGTCGCCCACGGCCAGCGCACCTAGCGTCTCGCCGTGGTAGCTGCCGGTCAGCGCCACGAAGCGGGTGCGCCGCGGCTCGCCGGCGTTGCGGAACCAGTGGAACGCCATCTTCAGCGCCACTTCCACGCCCGACGAGCCGTTGTCGGCGTAGAACACCTTGGCCAGCGGCGCGCGCCCGGGTTCGCGCGGGGCCAATGCGAGCAGGCGCTCGGCCAGTTCCACCGCCGGCGCGTGCGAGCACCCGGCCAGGATCACGTGCTCGAGGGTGCGCGCCTGCCGCGCGATGGCCTCGGCGATGCGCGGCTCGGCATGTCCGAACAGGTTGGTCCACCAGCTCGACACGGCGTCGAGCCAGCGCGTGCCGTCGTGGCCGACCAGCCACGCGCCCTCGCCGCGCGCGATCGGCAGCAGCGGCAGCACGTGCGGGTGCTCGCGCATCTGCGTGCAGGGATGCCAGAGCACGTCGAGGTCGCGCCGGCGCCATGCATCGGCGGTGGCAGGCCCGCTTGTTACGATCGCCGCGTGAGCATCCGTCTGCATCGATCCATTATCCGCGCACCCCGCACCCGCCGCGCGCGGGCCTGGCCATGAGCCGCCCGCTGCCGACCATCCACGGCATCGTCGAGGACCACGCCGGCCCGTATCGCCTCGAACGACTGGACCTTGAGTTCAGCAACGGCGCGCGCCGGCAGTTCCAGCGCCTGCACGGGCGCGGGCACGGCGCGGTGGTGGTGGTGCCGCTGGTGGACGACGACACCGTGCTGCTCGTGCGCGAATACGCCGCCGGCGTGCACCGCTACGAGCTCGGGCTGGTCAAGGGCCGCATCGACGCCGGCGAGAGCGCCGTGCAGGCCGCCGACCGTGAGCTCAAGGAGGAGGCCGGTTTCGGTGCGCGCGAGCTGCTGCACCTGCGCGCGCTGAGCCTGGCGCCGACCTACATGAGCCACCAGGCGCAGCTGGTGGTGGCGCGCGGGCTGTATCCCGAGCGGCTTCCCGGCGATGAGCCGGAGGAGCTCGAGGTGGTGCCGTACCGCCTCGACGCGTTGCACGAGCTGATCCTGCGCGAGGATTTTTCCGAGGGGCGCAGCATCGCTGCGCTGTTCATCGTCCGCGAATGGCTGCGCACGCGATGACGCCACTCTTGTCCCCGGCTGTGCGCGAAGGCGCCATCGCCATCGCCACGCGCGCCGCGGGCGCGATCCTCGAGGTGTACGACGGCGACTTCGACGTGGTGCGCAAGGGCGACGACTCGCCGTTGACCGCCGCCGACCTCGCCGCGCACCGCTGCATCGTCGACGGGCTGGCGGCGCTCACCCCGGGCATCCCGGTGCTCAGCGAGGAGAGCGAATCGCTCCCGGCGGCCGAACGGCGCGCGTGGCGCACGTTCTGGCTGGTCGATCCGCTCGACGGCACGCGCGAATTCGTCAAGCGCAACGGCGAGTTCAGCGTGAACATCGCGCTGGTGGTCGATGGCGAGGCGGTGTTCGGCGTGGTCCAGGCGCCGGTGGGCGGGCGCGCCTGGCACGGCGGGCGCGCACTCGGTGCGTGGGCGCGCGGCGCCGATGGCGTGGATGCCCGCATCGCCGTGCGCCGCCCGGCACCGCCGCCGCTGCGGCTGGCGGCGAGCCGTTCGCATCGCGACGGCCGCACCGAGACCTTCATCGACCACCTGTCCGCCACCCACGCCACCGAGTTGATGAGCCTGGGGTCGTCGCTCAAGTTCTGTGCGCTGGCCGAGGGGCGGCTCGACCTGTACCCGCGCTTCGGCCCGACCTGCGAGTGGGACACCGCCGCCGGCCAGTGCGTGCTCGAGGGCGCCGGCGGCCAGGTGCTCGACCGCAAGGGGCGCCCGCTGCGCTACAACCAGCGCGACACGCTGCTCAACGGCGACTTCATCGCGCTGGGCGATGCCGACCTCCCATGGCGCGCCTGGCAACCCGCGTAGAGTCGCGCCAGCGCGCCTGTCGAGGGGCGGTCCGACGTCGGCAAGGCGTGCGCGAGTGCGCTCCGATCGAGGAGCACCATCGCGCGCATTCGCGTCCATGCCGGAATGATCCGGCATCGTCGCAAGGCGCGCGGGCTCGCCTCTTCAGGAACATCCGATGAGCCTCCACGATCCTGATCCGACGCAGATGCCGCGCGAGGCGATCGACACGCTGGTCGCCGTGATGGCGCGCCTGCGCGATCCCCGCAGCGGCTGCCCGTGGGACGTGGCGCAGACCTTCGCGTCCATCGCGCCGTACACGATCGAGGAAGCCTACGAGGTCGCCGATGCGATCGAGCGCAATTCGCTGGGCGAGCTGCGCGACGAGCTCGGCGACCTGCTGCTACAGGTGGTGTTCCACGCGCGCATGGCCGAGGAGGCCGGTGCGTTCGCGTTCGCCGACGTGGTCGCCGCGATCAACGACAAGATGCTGCGGCGGCATCCGCACGTGTTCGGCGACGAGGCCGCGCGCGCCGACGCCGATGCGCAGCTCGTGCACTGGGAGGCGCTCAAGCGGGCCGAGCGCGAGGCTGCGGGTGGCGACGCATCGATGCTGGCCGGGATCGCCCGCGGGCTGCCGGAATGGCTGCGCGCGGTGAAGCTGCAGAAGCGTGCGGCGTCGGTCGGCTTCGACTGGCCCGGTTTCGCTCCGGTGATCGACAAGCTGCTCGAAGAGATCGACGAGGTGCGTGCCGAGTTCGAGGCGCGCGATGCAGGGCAGGCCGGCGCGCAGGACCGGCTGGAGGACGAGATCGGCGACCTGCTGTTCGTCTGCGCGAACCTTGCGCGGCATGCGAAGGTTGATCCGGGCGTGGCGCTGCGGCGTGCGAACGCCAAGTTCGAACGGCGCTTCCGTGCGATGGAAGCCGCCGCGCATGCCGCCGGCACGCCGTTGCAGGCGCTCGACCTCGCCGCGCAGGACGCGCTGTGGGACGCGGCCAAGCGCAGCGAGCGCGGCGAGCCGGAATAACCGTCGAAGCGTGCGTGCCGGGCCGGGCCGGGCCGGGCCGCGGGCAGTGCACGCCGGATCCGGCATCGGCCGGGGGAATCCCGCCGTCGCCCCTGCGAACGCAGGGGCCCAGCGCCGTTCGCGGCCGTCGACGATTCGGAGCAAGGCACTGGGCCCCTGCGTCCGCAGGGGCGACGGATCTTCGGTGATAGCGCGTAGCGCGCACCCCTGACGCCTCGCGATGCACCACCGCGATTACCATCGGCCCACGCCACAGGGGTACCGCGATGCGCCGCGTCTCGAGCTTCGCCGAGTTCTACCCGCACTACCTCGACGAACATCGCCACCCGGCCTCGCGCCGCCTGCACTTCGCCGGCAGCCTCGGCGCACTGGTGCTGGTCGCGGTGGCCGTCCTCACGCGCGAGGGCTGGTGGCTGGCGGCGGCGGTGGCATGCGGCTACGGGCTGGCATGGATCGGCCACTTCGCGTTCGAGAAGAACCAGCCGGCCACGTTCCGGCATCCGCTCTATTCGTTCATGGGCGACTGGCGGATGTTCGCCGACATCCTGCGCGGGCGCGTGCGGCTCTGACGGCGAGCCCGGGGCGTTCGCGGCCGATCAGTCCGGCCACTGGATCGCAGGCAGCGCCTCGACCTCCGGGCGCGCCAGCAGTTAGCCCGGGAACAGCGACACCCCGGCATCACGCAGCCACGCGTACTCGCCCGGGCGTTCGATGCCCTCGGCCACTACGTCCAGCCCCAGCTCGCGCGCGGTAAGCAGCAGGCCGTGCGCGATCGCCTGGCGCACCGGGTCCTGGTCGATGTTGCGCACCAGCGACATGTCGACCTTGATCACGTCCGGCTGGAACTGGCTCAGCAGCGCCAGCCCGGAGTAACCAGCGCCGAAGTCGTCGATCGCGGTGCGGAACCCGCGGCGGCGGTACTCGGCGTTGATCGAGCACAGGTGCCCGATGTCGTGCAGCAGCTCGCTCTCGGACAGCTCGAACAGCAGCCGGTCGGCGGGGAACCCGTACGTGCGCGCCGCCTGCAGGGTGGCGCGCAGGCAGGTGGCGGGCTCGTAGACCGCGTTGGGCAGGAAATTGATGCTGAGCAGGCAGTCCATGCCCAGGCGCGCGGCCAGTTCCACCGCCTTGACCCGGCAGGCCTGGTCGAAGGCGTAGCGGTTGGAGTCGTTGACCCGGGCCAGCACCGCGGCGGCGCCACTGCCATCGACGCCGCGCACCAGCGCCTCGTAGGCCCAGACGCGGCGCTCGCGCGCATGGACGATCGGCTGGAAGGCCATGGTGATCGCGAAATCAAGGTCCGCGCCGTCGCGGCAGGCGCGGCACGGCGCAAGGGGTGCAGTGGACATGCGGGTTCAGGCACTGGGCGTCTTGCGATCGTATCGGCTGCCCGGCGCGAAAGTTGTGCGGATGCGGTCACGCTGCGCGGCCCTCGCCCGATTGCGCGCGCGTGCGCCAAGGCCAGTGCGCAACCTTTGCACGCGCTGGCGGGTGTACGACCGGCGCAGGAGGCCGCGGCGTGGAACTCAGGTGCCGTCGTCGGCGACCCTGGCGCGCCGCGGCCAGCGCGCGCGGGTGCGGTCCAGCCAGCTCATCACGTGCTTGGCGCTCAGGCCGTGCAGCAGGACCGACAGCAGCACCACCAGAGCCACCGCGCCCCACAGGGTCGGCAGCCCGGCGAACTCGGCCATGCCCGCGGCGAAGGCGAGGTAATAGAACGAGCCGATGCCGCGCACGCCGTAGACCGACAGCGCCGCGCGGTCCGCCTTGCGCAAACCCAGCCCCGCCAGCGACAGCCAGCCCGACAGCGGCCGCACCACCAGCACGATGCCAAGGGCGAACACCACGTGCTGCCAGCGCACGTCGCCGAGGATGCCTTCGGCCAGCGCGCCACCGAACAGGATCAGCACCAGCGCGGTGAGCAGGCGTTCGCACTGCTCGGCGAAGAGGTTGAGCGACTCGTGGTACGGATGCCGGTGCTCGCCCTGGCGGATCACCAGCGCGGCGACGAACACCGCGATGAAGCCGTACGCATGGAACAGCTCGGTCACGCCGTAGACGAGCAAGGTGATCGCCAGCGCGGTGAGCCCGTCGCTGCTGGTGGCCACCGGGTCGCCGCGGTCGATGCGGAAGATCAGGTACATCAGGCCGTACCCCAGTGCGGCGCCGATGCCGACGCCGCCGCCGATGCGCCACAGCACGTCCACCGCCAGCCAGCGCGTCCAGTCCATCGGCGCGGTGCCCGCGGCCGCCGCGGCCAGCGCGATGGCCAGCCACACGAACGGAAACGCCAGGCCGTCGTTGAGGCCGGCCTCGCTGGTCAGCCCGAAGCGCACGGGATCCTCGCCACCCTGGCCCGGGCCATGCACCTGGACGTCGGAGGCGAGCACGGGATCGGTGGGGGCCAGCACCGCGCCCAGCAGCACCGCGCTGGCCAGGCCCAGCCCCAGCAGGTGCTGGCCCATCAGCGCGGCGGCGCCGATCGTCAGCGGCATGGCGATCGCCAGCAGGCGCCAGGTGATGCGCCAGCGTGCCCAGCCGAACCGCGTGTCGATGCGCACGCCCGCGCCGAGCAGGGCGATGATCACCGTGAGCTCGGTCAGGTGCTCGGCGACGACCCGGTGCCGCAGCGGATCGGCCGGCGGCAGTGGCAGCGGCAGCGCGTACAACGCGGCGCCGAGCGCGACGTAGACGATGGGGAAGGTGAGCGCGCGGCGCTTGAGCAGGTGCGGCAGCCAGACCGCGCCCAGCAGGGCCAGGCCGACCAGGACCACGGACGTCTTGTAGGGATCCATGCCGTGCGGGGGGTTTTTCGTCGGACGCGCAGTTTCGCAGGCGTCGTGTCGTCACAAATGCACATGCCCCGCCGGGGCGGGGCATGTGGTCGACGCTCAGGGAGTGCCGGATGCGATCAGCGCGGGTTGCCCTTCGATTCGGTGCGACCCTGGTTCTGGTCCAGCTGCGAACGCGTCGTGTCGTTCGACCCCGCATTGCCCTGGGCCTCGTTGCCGCCCTGGTTGCGCGTGGCATTGTCGCCACCGGCGTCGCGCGTCTGCTGCGCGGTGTCCTGCTGGCGCGCCTGCGCGTTGGTGCCGCCCTGCTGCTGGTCGCGCTGCGAGCCGCCGGTCGCCGAAGTGCCGCCGAGCTCGGACTGGTCCTTGCCCTGCGTGCCGGCGTTGCCCTGCATGTCGCCGCCCTGCACGTCGTTGCCGCGCTCGTTGCGCAGGCCCTGCTGGCCGGTGGTCTTGTCGGTGCTGTTCTTGTCGTTCATCGCTGCGTTCCTTTCGTTGGGGGAAGCGGGCACGGCATTGCGTCGTGGCGCGCATGCAGTAGGGCCCAAACCGCGGTGAGCGATGCGTGAGACGTGTTCAGCACGCTGAGTGTGGATTCAGCGACGTGGCTGCGGCGTCTGCATCTCATGGGCATCGCCGAGGAGCGCATCATGCGCACAGATGGCTTCGCACACGCACGGTGCCTCCACCGCGTCGTTTTCGCAGCAATGCGCTCGATCGCGCGGCGCGCGTGCGGGATCACGGATGGGCCACGTCACCGCGACACAAAGCGGTTGCCTGGTATCCACCAGCGCCACGGTGCCTCCGCGGCGCGGCTGATGCCGATGCGCGGCCCCGCGGCGGGCGTCGCCGGCGGTGGCGTGCCGTCGTCGAGGATGCGCAGCGGCGACCCCTCGACCAGGTCCGCGCCCCCGTGCGTTCCGTCGATGTCGAAGGCCTGCGCAAGCCGCGCGGGCCCGCGGCACAGGTCACGATCGCTGCGTGCGGCCGGCCGCGCGGCGCGCATCGCCTCCAGGCCGGCCACCGGCTCAGCCGCGCGCAGCAGCACGCCCCAGCCTTCGCCCGCCGGCCCGCACACCGCGTTGGCGCACCAGTGCATGCCGTAGGTGAAGTAGACATACAGATGCCCGGGTGGGCCGAACATCACCGCGGTGCGCGGCGTCGGCCCCCGGTAACTATGCGCCGCGGCGTCCTCGGCGCCGGCATAGGCCTCCACCTCGACGATGCGAGCGCTGCGCCCGTCGTCGCGCGCCAGTAGCTTGCCGAGCAGTTCGGGCGCGACGACGCGCGGGTCGCGGTCGTAAAAGGAACGGGGGAGTGGCGTCATGCGTGCGCATGCAATCGCGCCGCGGGTGCGCGGCATGTGATGCGGTGCCCGCGACTGCCCCTCTCGGCCGGGGAGAGGGGCTCGACACCTCAAAGCGCGCGCGCCACCTCGACGACGCGTTCGACGGTGAAGCCGAAGTGCTCGAACAGCACCTCCGCCGGCGCGCTGGAGCCGTAGCCGCTCATGCCGACCACGGCGCCATCCAGGCCCACGTACTTGGCCCAGAAGTCCGCCGTGCCGGCCTCGATCGCCACGCGCCGGCGCACGGCGCGGGGCAGCACGGATTCGCGGTACGCGGCGTCCTGGCGGTCGAACACGTCGGTCGACGGCATCGACACCACCCGCACGCCGTCGCCGAGCTCGGCCGCAGCCCGCATCGCCAGGTCCACTTCCGAGCCCGTCGCGATCAGAATCAACTCCGGGGCGCCGACCGAGTCGCGCAGCACGTAGCCGCCGCGCGCGATGTCCGCCACCTGCGCATCGCTGCGCTGCTGGTGCGCCAGCGTCTGCCGCGAGAACACCAGGCAGCTCGGGCCGTCGTTGCGCTCCAGCGCGGCGCGCCAGGCGACGGCGGACTCCACCGCGTCGCACGGCCGCCACACGTCGTTGTGCGGGATGTAGCGCAGGGACGCCAGGTGCTCGATCGGCTGGTGCGTCGGGCCGTCCTCGCCCAGGCCGATGGAGTCGTGCGTGTAGACGTGGATCGCATGCGCGCCCATCAGCGCGCTCATGCGCACCGCGTTGCGCGCGTAGTCGGAAAACACCAGGAACGTGGCGTCGAACGGGATGAAGCCGCCGTGCAGCGCCAGGCCGTTGCTGATCGCGGTCATCGCGAACTCGCGCACGCCGTAATAGATGTAGTTGGCGTTCGGGTCATCGCTGGCGACGGTCTTGCTCGCCTTCCACAACGTCAGGTTGGAATGCGCGAGATCCGCCGAGCCGCCGACGAGTTCCGGCAGCAGCGGCGCGAACGCCTCGATCGCCATCTGCGAGGCCTTGCGCGAGGCGACCTTCGGGCCGTCCGCCTGCAGTTTGGCGACGTAGGCATCGGCGGCGGGGGCGAAGCCCTCGGGCAACTCGCCGTGGTCGCGGCGCGTGAGCTCGGCGGCCTCTGCGGGGAACGCCTGCGCGTACGCCTCGAACAGCCGGTTCCAGCGATCCTCGGCGAGCAGGCCCTTGTTGCGTGCGTCCCACGCGTCGGTCACCTCGACCGGCAGCACGAACGGCTCGTGCGCCCACGACAGGCCCGAGCGCGTGGCGGTGATCTCCTCCATGCCCAGCGGCGCGCCGTGGCTGGATTCCTTGCCGGCCTTGTTGGGCGAGCCGTAGCCGATCGTGGTGCGGCAGCAGATCAGCGTCGGGCGGTCGCCTGCGCGCAGGGCGGTGTCCAGGGCGGTGCGGATCTCGCGCGCGTCGTGGCCGTCCACTCCGCGGATCACCTGCCAGCCGTATGCCTCGAAGCGCGCGGCGGTGTCGTCGGTGAACCAGCCCTCGACGTTGCCGTCGATGCTGATCCTGTTGTCGTCCCAGAACGCGACCAGCTTGCCGAGCTTCCAGGTGCCGGCCAGGGAGGCGGCCTCGTGGCTGATGCCCTCCATCAGGCAGCCGTCGCCCATGAACACGAAGGTGCGGTGGTCGACGACGTCGAACCCGTCGCGGTTGAAGCGCTGCGCGAGCAGTTTCTCGGCCAGCGCCATGCCCACCGCGTTGGCGAAGCCCTGGCCGAGCGGACCGGTGGTGGTCTCCACGCCCGGCGTCATGAAGTTTTCCGGGTGGCCCGGGGTCTTGGACTCGAACTGGCGGAACGCGCGCAGGTCGTCCATCGACACGTCGTAGCCGGACAGGTGCAGCAGCGCGTACTGCAGCATCGAGCCGTGGCCGTTGGACAGGATGAAGCGGTCGCGGTTGAACCACTTCGGGTTGCCGGGGTTGTGGCGCAGCACGTCGTTCCACAGCACCTCGGCGATGTCGGCCATGCCCATCGGCATGCCCGGGTGCCCGGAGTTGGCGGCCTGCACGGCGTCGATGGCGAGGAAGCGGATCGCGTTGGCGAGATCGCGGCGGCTGGGCACGGCGGGAGCGGGCGTCGTCATGGGCGCGTGGGCAGTCGGAAACGGAAAGGGGCCGGCGGGCGGCGCGGGATTGTCCCATGCGGCTGTCGCGGGGCCGGTCGGCTGGGCCGTGCCCGACGCGCCGGCCACGCCGGTGCGACATGCGCGCGCGCCGGTCGGGCCTGGCGCTACGGGACTCGATCGCCGACGCCCACGCCGCGTACGGCGTATTGCGCGCGAGGTGGCGGCTGTAGTCCGGCGCGCCGTCGTCCCACCACGGCGGCCCGCGCTCGCCCAGCGCGTGTTTCGCCGCATCCACCGCGCGCCGCGCCGCGGCCTGTGCCTCGTCGTCGATCGCATCGCGCACGGCGCGTCGCGCCGCCATCAGCGCGTGCACGTGGCGGGCGCGTTCTTCGTCCGGCAGGTTCGGGTTGGCGGCGCGCCACAGGCGGCCGCGGACCAGGATGTAGCGCGCATCGGGGGTGAGCGGGGCGGGCATGGTCGGATTGGATGCCATGCGGCGTGGATGCATTGGCAGCATGGCCTGGAGGCGCTGGGCCCCTGCGTGCGCAGGGGCGACGGTCTTGGTGGAGCGACTGTTCCGCTATTGATGTCCGTGCAATCCGCAACAGGCGTGCCTCTACACCCCGTCACCCCTGCGCACGCAGGGGCAAGCGCCTTTGCCTTGCATCGCGTGAACCGACCACGCATCCAGCGGCACCGTCGACCTCCACCGCGCCGTTCCTCGCCCGCAGCCGCTTCGATTAAGGTGCCCCCAGCCGCAAGGGGATGTGCATGGAAGGACTGATCGGCCTGGTGGTGCTGGCGGTGCTGGCGGTGCCCGTGTTGATGCTGGTGGCGCTGGTGATGCTGCTGGGCCTGCGCACGCGCGTGTCCGGGCTGGAGCGGCGCGTCGCCGAGCTGCAGGCAGCGCGCGATGCCGGTGCATCCGCGGCGGCAGGTGCGTCATGGGCAGCGGCGGCGCACCCCGCGCCCGTCGCGTCCGCGTACTCGCCGGCTGCGGCCACGCCGCCTTCGCCTGCCCCCACCCCTGCACCTGAACTCATGCAGGCGCCGCGCCCCGATGCGATCCCGCCGCGCGTGGCCGCCGCGCGCGTTGCCGCGCCAGATGCATCGGCCACCGCCCCATCCACGCCGGACACCCGCGCGATGTTCGACCTCGGTGTCGATCCCCCCGCGCCGCCGCCACGCGCACCGCAGCCGCCACCGCTGCCGCCAGCCCCGCCGCCACCCGCGCGCCCATCCGTGTTCGCCGACGCCGCCGACCGCATCAGGCGCTGGTTCACCGAAGGCAACGTGCCGGTCAAGGTCGGCGTGCTGGTGCTGTTCGCCGGCGTCGCCGCGCTGATGAAGTACGCCAGCGACGCCGGCTGGCTGCGCGTGCCGATCGAGGCGCGGCTGTCGGGCGTCGCGCTGGCCTCGATCGCCGCGCTCGCGTTCGGCTGGCGCCAGCGCGTGCCGCGGCGCGCGTTCGGCCTGGTCGTGCAGGGCGGCGCGATCGGCGTGCTGCTGCTGGTGGTGTTCGCCGCGTTCAAGTTCTACGGGCTGATCCCCGCGGCGTTCGCGTTCGCGCTCTCGATCGTGCTGGTGGCCGCGGCCTGCGTGCTGGCGGTGCGGCAGGATTCGCTCGCGCTCGCGGCGTTCGGCCTGCTCGCCGGCTTCCTCGCGCCGCTGTGGCTGTCGACCGGGCAGGGCAACCACGTCGCGCTGTTCGGCTACTACGCGGTGCTCAACGCGGGTGTGTTCGCCATCGCATGGTGGCGTGCGTGGCGCGTGCTCAACGTGCTCGGCTTCGTGTTCACGTTCGGCATCGGCACGCTGTGGGGCGTGCTGGCGTACGCGCCCGAGCACCTCGGCACCACCCAGCCGTACCTCGTGCTGTTCTTCGCGATGTACCTGCTGGTGCCGTTGTTCAACGCGCGCGCCGGGCGCGGCGGTGGCACCGGCGGCATCGACGGCACGCTGGTGTTCGGCACGCCGCTGGTGGCCTTCGTGCTGCAGGCCGGGCTGCTCGAAGGCGAGCGCCTGCCGACCGCGTTCGTGGCCCTCTCCCTCGGCGTGCTCTACGCGCTGCTGGCCGCGTTCGTGCGCACGCGCCGCTGGGGCGCGGCGCTGCAGGTGCCGTACGCGATGCTCGCCGTCGCGTTCGCCACGCTCGCCGTGCCGCTGGCGCTGACCGCGCAGGCCACCGCCTGCGTGTTCGCGGTGCAGGGCGCGGCGCTGTGCTGGCTCGGCCTGCAGCAGGCGCGCCGGCTGCCGGAGCTGGCGGGCATCGCGCTGCAGCTGGCCGCCGCGTTCTTCTTCGCCGTCGATGCCGGGCTCGCGCCCATCCCGCAGGTCGTATTCGCCAACAGCCGTTTCGCGGCCGCGGCGCTCATCGCCATCGCCGGCTTCGCCAGTGCCTACGTGTACCGGCGCGCGCGGCGCGACGGCATCGCGCTGGCGTTCTACCTGTGGGCGCTGGCGTGGTGGCTGGGCGCGCTGCTGGCCGACATCGACGCCTTCCTGCCGCACGTGCGCTGGCCGGCGGTGCTGGTCGCCTTCACCGCCACCGGCGCGCTCGCCGCCGAGGCGCACGCGCGGCTGGGCGCATCGCGCGCGACCGCGTGGACGGCGACCGCCGCGCTGGCGCTGGGCGTGCCGATGGCATGGATCGTCGCGGAGATCGACCGCTCGCCGCTGCGCGATGGCGCGTGGATCGCCTGGCTGCTGTTCGCCGTGCTCGGTGCGCGCATCGTGCAGGTGCTGCGCGACGCGGGGCGCATCGGCGTGCTCGCGCATGCGGCGTGGTGGACCACTCTGGCGCTTGTGGCGGCGCTTGCATTACGCCACGCCGCGGCGCAGGCCGATCTTGGCAGCGGCTGGCAATGGGCGGCCGCGGCGCTGCCGTGGCTGGCGCTGTGGTGGGCGATCGATCGCGCACCCGCACGCATGGCGTGGCCGCAGGCGCAACCGGAGTCCGTGCGCACGCTGCGCCGGCTGGTGTCCACGGTGCTGGCGGCCGGCGCGGCGATCGCGCTGTTCGACGACGCCGACAGCGTTCCGCTGCCGTGGCTGCCGCTGCTCAACCCGCTCGAGCTCGTGCAGCTGGCAGTGCTGGCGTTCGGCGCCCATCGCCTGCGCCGCACCGGCGCACGTGGCACGGCATGGACATGGCTGGCACTCGCCGCGTTCGCCTTCGCGACGGTCGCCACGGTGCGCGCCATGCACCAGCTCGGCGGCGTGCCGTGGTCGATCGACATGCTCGACGACGGCGGCGTGCAGGCCGCGCTGTCGATCGTGTGGAGCGTGATGGGCGTGGTCGGCTGGGTGGTCGGCTCGCGCCGCGGCCTGCGCACGGTGTGGGTGGCCGGCGCGGTGCTGATGGGCGTCGTGCTGGTCAAGCTGCTGGCCATCGACCGCCAGCATCTGGGCGGCATCGCGGGCATCGCGTCCTTCATCGCCTACGGCCTGCTGTGCGCGGCCGTGGGCTATCTCGCGCCGGCACCGCCGCGCCGCGCGTCCACGTCCGCGGAGCCAGCCTGATGCGCGCCGTCGTCCTCGTTGTCGCCCTCTCCACAAGCGCGGGCCTGCATGCCGACGTGCGCGGCGACTACGCCACGCAATGGCCCCTGCAGTTGCCGGCCGCCGACGCGGGCGCGTACCGCGTGGTGCTCGATGCCGCGGTCTACCGCACCGCTGCCGATGCACGCCTGCGCGACGTGCAGGTGGTCGATGCCGGCGGCACGCCGGTGCCCAGCGCGGTGTTCGCCGCAAGCGACGCACCGGCCACGCGGACCGAACGCGTGGCGCTGCCGTGGTTCGCGCTGCCGGCCGCGCCCAGCAGCGTGGGCACGCAGGGTTGGGACCTCGATGCGCAGGTCGATCCTGACGGCCGCCTGCGCGGCGTGCGCGCGCGGGTGTCGGGCATGACCGCCGACGCGCTGCCACGCAACGTCTTCATCGTCGATGCCAGCCAGCTGCGCGCGCCGATCCGCGCGCTGCGCCTGCAGTGGGCGCCGCACGGCACGTTGGATGCCGGTTACCGCGTCGACGCCAGCGACGACCTCGACCGCTGGCGCCCGCTGCCCGAGCGCGGGCGACTGGTCGACCTGCGCCAGGGCGGCACGCGCCTGCTGCAGCCGCGCATCGAGGTGGAGATCGACGGGCCGCCGCCGCGTTACCTTCGGCTCACCCCGGACCGCAACGACACGCGGATCGAACTGACCGGCGTCGAGGCCGAGGTGCAGCGCGACACGCCGGTCGCGCTGCGGTGGCTCGACCTGCCCGCCACGCGGGCCGGCGACGCGCCGCCGACGTTCGCCTTCACCCTCGACGCGCGCGTGCCGGTGGCGCAGGTGGACGTCGCACTGCCCGGCAACCACGCGGTGGAATGGACGCTCGACAGCCGCGCGCACGAGGACGCGACGTGGACGCCGCGCATCGCGCGCTGGGTGGCCTATGGGGTGGGCGACGCCGGCCGTGCCACGCGTTCGCCGGCGCGGATGCTGCCGCGCGTCACGCGCGACCGCCACTGGCGCTTGCAGTCGCGCGCCGCGGTGCCCGCGTCGCCGGTGCTGCGCATCGGCTACCGCCCCGAGGTGGTGGTGTTCGTCGCGCAGGGGCGCGCGCCCTACGCGCTGGTCGCCGGCAGTGCGCGCGTGACGCGTGAGGCCGCGCCGCTGGCGGCGCTGCTGGCATCGCTCAAGGCCAACCGCGGCGCCGACTGGCAGCCCGCGCAGGCGACGCTCGGCGCGCCGGTCGTGCTGGCCGGCGACGCCGCGCGCAGCGCGACGCCACCGCGCGACTGGCGTGGCTGGATGCTGTGGGCGGTGCTGGTGCTGGGCGCGCTCGCCGTCGTCGCCTTCGCGGTGCGGGTGCTGCGCAGCCCGGAAACGCACTGAGTTCCAAGGCAACAGCGCACGCGAAGGTTCCAGTTGCCGTTGCAGGTCGCACGCCGACGGAAGGCGAAGCTTTTCTTGATCTCGCCCAGAAATCGAACTCTTGCGCGCGATCGAAGACCACCATCCCCTCCCCAGCCCTCCCCTTGAAGGGGAGTGGGACAGGGCGCTCGTGCGCACCACCACGGGGCACAGCGACGCGCGTTCCGCACCGGCTTCTACAATCCGCACCCCACGAATCCTGCCGCAAGACAACCCATGCCCATCGTCCGCATGACCGATCTCGACCTGTCCGGCAAGCGCGTGCTGGTCCGCGAGGACCTCAACGTGCCGGTCAAGGACGGCCGCATCACCTCCGAGCAGCGCATCACCGCCGCGCTGCCGACCTTGAAGCTGGCGCTGGAAAAGGGCGCCGCGGTGATGGTGATGTCCCACCTGGGCCGTCCCACCGAAGGCACGTGGACGCAGGCCGATTCGCTCGCGCCGATCGCCGCGCGCCTGTCGGAACTGCTCGGCATCGACGTGCCGCTGGTGCGCGACTGGGTGGACGGCGTGGAGGTCGCGCCCGGCCAGCTCGTGCTGCTGGAGAACTGCCGCATGAACCCGGGCGAGGGCAAGGACGACGAGGCGCTGGCCAGGAAGTACGCCGCGCTCTGCGACGTGTTCGTCATGGACGCCTTCGGCACCGCGCACCGCGCACAGGCCTCCACGCACGGCGTGGCCAGGTTCGCGCCCGTCGCCGCCGGCGGCCCGCTGCTGATGGCCGAGCTCGACGCGCTCGCGCGCGCGCTCGACAAGCCCGCGCGGCCGCTGGTGGCGATCGTCGCCGGCAGCAAGGTGTCGACCAAGCTCGAACTCCTGTCCTCGCTGGTCGGCAAGGTCGACCAGCTCATCGTCGGCGGCGGCATCGCCAACACCTTCATCGCCGCGCAAGGCTTCGAGGTCGGCAACTCGCTGGTCGAACGCGACCTCGTCGACACCGCGCGCGCCATCACCGCTCAGGCGAAAGCGCGCGGCGCCGACATCCCGCTGCCGAGCGACGTCGTCGTCGCCCCCGAGTTCAAGGCCGACGCACCGGCGACGGTGAAGCCGGTCGATGCAGTGCAGGCCGGCGAGATGATCCTCGACATCGGCCCCGACACCGCCGCGCGCTACGCCGAGCTGGTCAAGGGCGCCGGCACCGTGGTCTGGAACGGCCCGGTCGGCGTGTTCGAGTTCGACGCCTTCGGCAAGGGCACCGAAGTCCTCGCCCGCGCCATCGCTGCAAGCAACGCGTTCTCCATCGCCGGCGGCGGCGACACGCTGGCGGCCGTCGACAAGTACGGGATCGAAGACGACGTGTCGTACATCAGCACCGGCGGCGGCGCGTTCCTGGAGTTCCTGGAAGGCAAGACCCTGCCGGCGGTGGCGATGCTCGAGTCGCGCGGCTGACCGCGATTCGCATTCATTCGTAGGCTGGGTTGGCTTCATCAACCCAGCTTTGCGGTCTGCTGGGTTGATGTAGCCAACCCAGCCTACGAGCCCGCCGTGCAGCTTGGCTACGAATGCGCCGTGGATACGTTTGCAGCCGTTGTGATGCAGCCGGCCCGCCGCGCAACGCGTGCTAGCGTCAGCGTGTCCCTTTCGACGCGCTGACGCCATGTCCCACCGCACGCAACGCCGCACCAAGATCCTCGCCACGCTCGGGCCGGCCACCGATGCGCCGGGCGTGCTCGATGCGCTGCTCGCCGCGGGGGTGGACGTGGTGCGGCTTAACTTCTCGCACGGCGATCCGTCCGCGCAGGTCGCGCGCGCGCAGGCGGTGCGCGAGGCGGCGGCGCGCGCGGGGCGCGAGGTCGGGATCCTCGCCGACCTGCCGGGGCCGAAGATCCGCATCGAGAAGTTCGACGGGCAGCGCGTGCAGCTTGCCGCCGGCGACGCGTTCGACCTCGTCGCAAGCGCCGATGCGCCGCTGGGCAGCAACCTCGAGGTGGGCGTGAGCTACCTCGGCCTTCCCGGTGACGTCGCGCCCGGCGACGTGCTGCTGCTCGACGACGGGATGATGCAGCTGCGCGTGGAAGCGGTCGAAGGCGCGCGCATCCGCACCACCGTGCTCAATGACGGCGCGCTGTCCGACCGCAAGGGCCTGAACAAGCAGGGCGGTGGCCTGTCGCTGGGTGCGCTGACGCCCAAGGACGAGGAACTGATCGCGGTCGCCGCGCAGCTTGGCGCGGACTTCATCGCGGTGTCGTTCTGCCGCACCGCGCAGGACATGGAGGACGCCCGCCGCATCGCCCGCGCCGCCGGCAGCGACGCGGCGCTGGTGTCGAAGATCGAGCGTGCCGAGGCGATCGAGAACCTCGCCGAGATCATCGATGCCTCGGACGTGGTGATGGTCGCGCGCGGCGACCTCGGCGTGGAGATCGGCGACGCGGAACTGCCAGGGCTTCAGAAGAAGATCATCCGCGAGTCGCTCGCCCGGAATCGGGTCGTCATTACCGCCACGCAGATGCTGCAGTCGATGACCGACTCGCCGATCCCCACGCGCGCCGAGGTGCTCGACGTCGCCAACGCGGTCATTGACGGCACCGACGCGGTGATGCTGTCGCAGGAAACCGCGGCCGGCAAATACCCGGTCAAGGCGGTTGAGGCGATGGCACGCATCTGCCTGGGCGCCGAACGCCAGTTCGACCACGACACCGATTTCGAGAAGGCCCCGCGCGGGCTCGAGCGCGCCGACCAGGCCATCGCGATGGCGGCGATGTTCCTGTCCGAGCACATCGGCGTGCGCGCGATCGTGGCGATGACCGAGTCCGGCGGCACCGCCCGCTTCCTGTCGCGCTTCCGTTCGCCCGCACCGGTCTTCGCGCTGACCCGCCACGCCGGCGCGCGCCGGCGCATGGCGCTGATGCGCGACGTGGTGGCGATGGACTTCGACAGCCGCGGCATGACCGCCAGCGTGGCCGCGCGCCGCGCGGTGCTGCAGCTGTCGGAAGCCGGGCACCTGGCGGTCGGCGACCGCGTGATCTTCACCAGCGGCGAGACGATGGAGCAGCACGGCGCGACCAACACGCTGCGGTTGCTGCAGGTGGGACGGGACGGGCGGGCCGAGGGACTCGGGGAACTCTGACGCCGGACGCCCCACCGCACCGTCGCCCCTGCGAACGCAGGGGCCCAGGCCATAGGGTGGGCCTTGGCCCACCGGCATGTTCTCGAAGGTGGGCCAAGGCCCACCCTATGCGCCTGGGCATGTCGCTCGCCGTGCCAACCGGCAGCCTTCCCTGAAATCGATTGCAGCCCCGCCGCTATAATCCGCGCCCCGTTTCCACAGGCGCGCCGGACCCATGAGCATCGAGCAGCTGGCTGAAACCGCCCAGGCCATGGTGGCCCCGGGCAAGGGCATCATCGCCATCGACGAGTCGACCAACACCATCGCCAAGCGCTTCGCGGGCGTGGGCATCGAGAACGTCGAGGAAAACCGCCGCGCCTACCGCGAGCTGCTGCTCACCACGCCGAACCTGTCCAAGCACATCGCCGGCGCGATCCTGTACGACGAGACGCTGCGCCAGTCGACGCGCGATGGCGTGCCGTTCGCGAAGGTGATGACGGACGCCGGGATGATCCCGGGCATCAAGGTCGACAAGGGTCCGCAGCCGCTGGCCGGCTTCCCCGGCGAGGTCGTCACCGAGGGCCTCGACGGCCTGCGCGGACGCCTGGAGGAGTACTACAAGCTCGGCGCGCGTTTCGCCAAGTGGCGCGCGGTGATCAACATCAGCGACGAGGCGCCGTCGGGCACCTGCATCGACGCCAACACCCACGCGCTGGCCCGATACGCCGCGCTGTGCCAGGAGCAGGGCCTGGTGCCGATGGTGGAGCCGGAAGTGATCATGGACGGCGGCCACGACCTCGACACCTGCTACGAAGTCACCGAAGTCACGCTGCGCTCGCTGTTCGCCGCGCTGTACGACCACAACGTGCTGCTCGAGGGCACGATCCTGAAGGCCTCGATGGTGCTGCCGGGCACCACCAGCGGCGAGAAGGCCAGCGTCGAGGAAGTCGCCGCGGCCACGTTGCAGGTGCTGAAGTCGACCGTGCCGGCGACGCTGCCGGGCATCGTGTTCCTGTCCGGCGGGCAGTCCGACGAGGATGCGACCGCCCACCTGGACGCGATGAACCGCATGGGCCCGCACCCGTGGCCGCTGTCTTTCAGCTACGGCCGCGCGATGCAGTCGGCGGCGCTGAAGCTGTGGTCGCAGGATATCGGCGCGAACGTCGCCCGTGCGCAGGAGACCGTGTTCGCCCGCGCGCGCGACAACGGCCTGGCGGCGCTGGGGCAGTGGGAGCGCGCGGCGTAGGCCGCGCAGTGATGCGATACGCAAAAACGCCGGCGCAAGCCGGCGTTTTTCGTTCCTGCGCATAGGGTGGGCCTTCGCCCACCGTTCGCAAACATCCGCGCACCTCGGCGGTAGGCCAGGGCCCACCCTATGCGCAGGAACGAAACATCCGCAGCCAATGGGGTGGGCCAGGGCCCACCCTATGGCAAGCCGGCACCGACGGTCGACAGCCAGTCCTCGTCGCTGCCCTCGTTGACGTCCTCGAACAGGAACGTCGAGAGGTAGCGCTCGCCGGTGTCGGGCAGCATGGTGAGGATCACCGAACCGGGCTCGGCGTCGCGCGCGATTTCCAGCGCGGCGGCGGCCGTCGCACCAGCCGACACCCCGACGAAGATGCCCTCCTCGCGCGCCAGGCGCCGCGCGGTGTCGCGCGCGGTGACGTCGTCGATGGGCACGATCGCATCGGCGATGCCGCGGTCGAGTACCTCGGGCACGAAGTCCGGCGTCCAGCCCTGGATCTTGTGCGGTGCCCATTCCTTGCCGCCCAGCAGCTGCGCGCCCGCCGGTTCGCTGGTGGTGATGCGCACCTCGGGCCGGGCGACCTTCAGCACCTGGCCCACGCCGGTCAGCGTGCCGCCGGTGCCCCAGCCAGTGACGAAGTGGTCGAGCCGGCGGCCGGCGAAGTCCTGCAGGATTTCCGCCGCGGTGGTGTTGCGGTGGTACGCCGGGTTGGCCGGGTTGGCGAACTGCCGCGCGAGGAACCAGCCGTACTGTCTGGCGAGCTCCTCGGCGCGCCGCACCATCCCGCTGCCGCGCTCGGCGGCCGGAGTCAGGATCACCTTCGCGCCGTATGCGCGCATCAGCTTGCGGCGTTCGATGGAGAACGTCTCGCTCATCGTCGCCACGAACTTGTAGCCGCGCGCGGCACACACCATCGCCAGCGCCACGCCGGTGTTGCCGGAGGTGGCCTCGACCACCGTGTCGCCGGGCTTGAGCAGGCCGCGCGCCTCCGCGTCGAGGATGATCGCCAGCGCCAGGCGATCCTTGACCGAGCCGCCGGGATTGAACGACTCCACCTTGGCGTAAAGCGTCACGTGGCCGGGCGCGACGCGGTGCAGGCGCACGACCGGCGTGCGGCCGATGGTGTCCAGGATGCTGTCGTGGAGCATGGCGCGGCTCGCGATGGGGGACGCCGCGAGCGTGCCACAGCCCGCCGGCCGCGGCGCCGCGTGCCGGGGAACGCAGGCGCCGCGCCTGCGGAACAGTCCATGACGATGGTGCGATGCCCGCGGGGGTGTCGCTGACTAGAATCCCGCTCTTCCGTGCGCGACCTGGCCCATTGCCGATGCCGTCCAAGCCATTGTTCTGCGCCGTGTGCGCGCTGCTGCTGCTGGCCTGTTCACGGGAGGAGGCGGGGCGCGGCGGCCCGGGTGGCCCGGGCGGGCCCGGCGGGCCGGGTGGCGACCGACCGGTCACGGTGACGATGGCCACCGTCGCCAACGCCCCGTTCAACGATGCGATGCAGGCGCTCGGCACCGTGCGCGCGCGCGAGTCCGTCACCGTCACCTCCCAGGTCAGCGAGGTGGTCGAGCACGTGCATTTCGACAGCGGCCAGCGCGTGGGCGCGGGTGCGCCGCTGGTCACGCTGAGGGGCGACGGCGAGCGCGCGGCGCTGGCCGAGGCGCGCGCAGCCGCCGACGAGGCGCAGCGCCTGTACGCACGCCAGCAGGAACTGGCCGGCAAGCAGCTGATCGCGCGCGCCGCGCTGGACAGCCAGCGCGCCACCCGCGACGCCGCGCGTGCGCGCGTCGCGCAGGTGCAGGCGCAACTGGCCGACCGCGTGGTGCGCGCGCCGTTCGCCGGCGTGCTGGGCATCCGCCAGGTCAGCCCCGGGTCACTGGTCACCCCGGGCACGCCGATCGCCACGCTCGACGCGCTCGACGCGGTGTTCGTCGATTTCCCGTTGCCCGAGGCGATGCTCGCGCGCCTGCAGGTGGGCCAGCGCATCACCGGCACCGCGGCGGGCTTCCCGGACGCGACCTTCGGCGGCACCGTGGAGACCATCGACGCGCGCGTCGACCCGGCCACGCGCGCGGTCACCGTGCGCGGCCGCGTGCCCAACCCGGATGGCCGCCTGCGCCCGGGCATGCTCATGCAGGTGCGGCTGCTCGAACCCGAGCGCCAGGCGATGCTGGTGCCGGAGATCGCGGTGGTGCAGGTCGGGCGCGAATCGTTCGTCTACCGGGTGGTGGACGGCGCGACGGTGGAGCGCGCGGACGTCAAGCTCGGTGCAAGGCGCGATGGCCGGGTGGAGATCGTCGAAGGCCTGCGCGCGGGCGACCGCATCGTCGTGGACGGGGTGGGCAAGCTGCGCCCCGGCGCGAAGGTGCAGCCGCCCGGCGCGGCGCCTGCAGGCGCGACGCGACAGGGCTAGGCCATGAACCTCTCCGACCTTTCGATCAAGCGGCCCGTCCTGGCGGTGGTGATGAGCCTGCTGCTCATCGTGCTGGGGGTGATGGCGTTCTCGCGGCTCACCCTGCGCGAACTGCCGAACATCGACCCGCCGATCGTGTCGGTCGACGTGACGTATCCCGGCGCATCCGCCGCGGTCGTGGAAACCCGCGTCACGCAGGTGCTGGAGGAGGCGCTGGCGGGCATCGAGGGCATCGACACCATCGGCTCGCGCAGCGTCAACGGCCGCTCGCAGGTCACCATCGAGTTCAACCTCGGCCGCGACATCGAGGCGGCCGCCAACGACGTGCGCAGCGCGGTCAGCCGGGTGGCCGACCGCATGCCCGAGGAGGCCGACCCGCCGGAGGTCGAGAAGGTCGAGGCCGACGCCGACGTCATCGTCTGGCTCAACATGCGCTCGACCACGATGGACACGCTGGAGCTGTCCGACTACGCCGAGCGCTACATCATCGATCGGCTGTCCGCGCTCGACGGCGTGGCGCGCGTGCAGCTCGGCGGCGCGCAGCGCTACGCCATGCGCATCTGGCTGGATCGCGCGGCGATGGCGGCCCGCGGGGTGACCGCCAGCGATATCGAGGCCGCGTTGCGCACGCAGAACGTCGAGCTGCCGGCCGGGCGCATCGAGTCCGAGACTCGCGACTTCACCCTGCGCGTCGAGCGCGGTTTCCAGAACGCGGAGCAGTTCGCGCGCATCCCGCTGCGGCAGGGCGTCGACGGTTACGTGGTGCGCATCGGCGACGTGGCGCGGGTGGAGCTGGGCGCCGAGGAGCGCCGCAGCTACCTGCGCAGCAACGGGCAGCCGAACGTGGGGCTGGGCATCGTGCGCACGTCCACCGCCAACGCGCTCGAGGTCGCCCGCGCGGCGCGCGCGGAAGCCGCGCGCATCGCGCCGACGCTGCCGGCCGGCACCGAGATCTTCGTGGCGTTCGACAGCACCGAGTTCATCGACGAATCGATCAAGCGTGTGTACTGGACGCTGGCCGAGGCGATCGGGCTGGTGCTGCTGGTGATCTGGCTGTTCCTGGGCAGCGTGCGCGCGGCGCTGATCCCCGCGGTCACGGTGCCGGTGTGCCTGGTGGCGGCGTTCATCCCGCTGTACCTGTTCGGCTACTCGATCAACCTGCTCACCCTGCTGGCGCTGGTACTGTGCATCGGGCTGGTGGTCGACGACGCGATCGTGGTGCTGGAGAACATCCAGCGCCGCGCGGACCTCGGCGAGCCCCCGCTGGTGGCCGCGCAGCGCGGCACGCGGCAGGTGGCGTTCGCGGTGATCGCGACCACCGCGGTGCTGGTGGCGGTGTTCCTGCCGGTCGGCTTCATGCAGGGCAACACCGGGCGGCTGTTCCGCGAGTTGTCCGTGGCGCTGGCCGCGGCCGTGGCGATCAGCGCGTTCGTGGCGCTGTCGCTGACCCCGATGATGTCCTCGCTGATGGTGCGCCCGCATTCGAAGCCCAACCGCTTCAATGCGTTCGTGCAGCGCCAGCTCGACCGCGTCTCGGCCGGGTATTCGCGCGCGGTCGAGCGGCTGGTGGCGTTGCCGGCGCGCGCGCTGGTCGGGTCGATGACCGCGGCCATGCTGGCCTGCGTGGCGGTCGCGGCGGTGCTGTTCCTGCAGGTCCCGCGCGAGCTGGCGCCGCCGGAGGACCGCGGCCGATTCTTCGTGTCGATCCAGGGCCCGGAAGGCGCCGGCTTCGACTACACCGTGCGCCAGGTCCAGCAGGTCGAGCGCAAGGTGCTGGCGCAGGTCGGCGGCGACGGGCCGATCGAACGCGCCAACTCGCGCGTGCCCGGCGGCTTCGGCGCCAGCGAGGAAATGCACACCGGCAACATCATCGTGTTCCTGCGCGACTGGCGCGAGCGCGACGCCACCAGCGAGGACGTCGCCGCGGGCCTGCGCGCGCAGCTGTCGGCGCTGCCGGGCGTGCGCGCCAACCCGATCGTGCCGTCAGGGCTGATCGGCGGGCGCGGGCAGCCCTACCAGCTGGTGCTCGGCGGCCCCGACTACGAGTCGCTGGCGCAATGGCGCGACCGCGTGCTCGCGCGCATCGAGCAGAACCCCGGCCTGACCGGCGCCGATTCGGACTACAAGGAAACCCGCCCGCAAATGCGCGTGCGCATCGACCACGACCGCGCCGCCGACCTCGGCGTGTCGGTGCAGGAAGTCGGCCGCACGCTCGAGACCCTGATGGGCAGCCGCCAGGTCACCACCTTCGTCGAGGACGGCGAGGAATACGACGTGATGCTGCAGGCCGAGCGCGCGCTGCGCGCCTCGCCCGAGGACCTGGCCAACACCTGGGTGCGCGGCAGCGGCGGCATGCTGGTGCCGCTGGGCAGCGTGGTGACGATGAGCGACATCGCCGAGCCCGGCAGCTTCAACCGCTTCAACCGCCTGCGCGCGATCACCATCAGCGCGGGGCTCGCGCCCGGTTACACGATGGGCGAGGCGATCGCCTGGACGCAGGCGATGGTGGCCGAGGAACTGCCCGACCAGGCGCAGGTGGACTGGCGCGGGGAGTCGCGCGAGTACCAGCGCGCCGGCGGCGCGATCGTGCTGACCTTCCTGCTGGCGCTGCTGGTGGTGTACCTGGTGCTGGCCGCGCAGTTCGAAAGCTTCGTGCATCCGTTCGTGATCATGCTGACGGTGCCGCTGGCGGTGCTCGGCGCGCTGATCGGGCTGTGGATCACCGGCGGCTCGCTCAACCTGTTCAGCCAGATCGGCATCGTCATGCTGGTGGGACTGGCGGCCAAGAACGGCATCCTGATCGTCGAGTTCGCCAACCAGCTGCGCGATGCCGGGCGCGAGGTGCGCGCGGCGATCGTCGAGGCGTCCTCGGTGCGCCTGCGCCCGATCCTGATGACCTCGGTGGCCACCGTCGTCGGCGCGATCCCGCTGGTGCTGGCCGGTGGCCCGGGCTCTGCCAGCCGCGCGACGATCGGCATCGTGGTGATCTTCGGCGTGAGTTTCTCGACGTTCCTGTCGCTGTTCGTGGTGCCGGCGTTCTACGCGCTGCTGGCGCCGTACACGCGCTCGCCCGACGCGGTGGCGCACCAGCTCGAGGCGCTGGACCGGCAGACCCCGCCGGTCGGCGGCCTGGCATGACGCGCCCGCGATGAGCGCGCCGCCGTCGCCGTGGGCGCGTCGCGGGGGCCGCGCGCCGGGCCCGGTGCACGGAGACGCGCGCGATGCCGCCCGCGACGATGCGCACCACGACGCACGCGAGGGCGCACGCGGCGATGCAAGCGGTGCCACGCGCCGCATGTCCGGCCCGTCACGCGCGACCGCGGACCCCGAGCTGCGGATGTACGGCGCGAATGCCATCGACGCGGTGTTCGAGCGGCGCCCGCAGGACCTGCGCAAGGTCTGGCTCGCGCAGTCGCGCGTGCCGCGCTTCGGTGCATTACTGGCGTTTTGCGCGCGTCAGCGGATCGGCTATCGCGTCGTCGGCGAGGAGGACCTGCGCAAGCTCGCGGGCTCGGCGCACCACGAAGGCATCGTCGCCGACGTGGCGCGCACGCCGGCGCCGCCGTTCGCGCAATGGCTGCGCGCGCAGGCGGGCGAGGTAGCGGCGTGCGCGCTGATGCTCGACGGGGTCGGCAACCCGCACAACCTCGGCGCGATCCTGCGCAGCGCCGCGCATTTCGGCGTGGCCGGCGTGCTGGTGCCTGAAGGCGGCGCGGCGCTGTCGGGCGCGGCGGCGCGCGTGGCCGAGGGCGGCGCCGAGCACGTGCCGCTGGTCACCACGCCGGATCCCGCACAGGCACTGCCGGCGCTCGAGGCCGCCGGCTTCACGGTGGTGGCCACGGTGGTCGATGGCGGCGACGACGTGTTCGCGGCGCCCTTGCCGGCGCGCGCGGTGCTGGTGCTCGGCGCCGAGGGCGCGGGGATGGACCGCGCGCTGGCCGCGCGCTGCGCGCGTCGCGTGTCGATCCCCGGCACCGGCGCGGTCAAGAGCCTCAACGTCGCCGCCGCCACCGCCGTGCTGCTGGCGCAGTGGCGCGCGGGCACGCGCCGCTAGCGCTGCACCTGCCGGCGCCGCACCACCGCGCGCGCCACCTGCCGCTCCACGCGCTGCGCGCCGCGGCCGATCGCCGCGTACAGGTCGGCGCCGCGCTCGTCGATCACCAGCGGGCGCTGGCCCTTGACCTGCACCTCCAGCTGGCAGCGCTTGTCGAGCCCGCCGCGCGGGCCGTTCTCGTCGCGCAAGCGCACGCGCACGGCCTCCACCAGCGTGGCGAAACGACCCAGCGCGTGGCGCAGGCGGTCGTGCACGAACTCGTGCAGCGCGTGGGTGAGGGTAAAGCCTTCCGAACGGATGCGCAGGTGCATGGCGTCGCCTCTTCTCGTGTGGGTCGCAATCGTTCTACGACCGCGCCGGCGCCCGTTCCAGTCGAATATCCTGCGTTCATGCTTCGGGAAATCCGAAGGAACCAGGAGGCGCAAGGCGATGTCGCGAGCCCTGAACTACAGGCACCTGCACTACTTCTGGGCGGTCGCGCGCTGGGACGGGATCACCCGCGCGGCCGAGCGCCTGCACCTGACCCCGCAGACGCTGAGCGGGCAGGTGAAGCTGCTCGAGGAGAGCCTCGGGGTGGCGCTGTTCCGCACGGTCGGCAAGCGCATGGAGCTGACCGACGCCGGGCGGCTGGCGTATTCGTACGCCGACGAAATGTTCTCGCTGGGCGCCGAGCTTTCCGACGTGCTGCGCCAGCTGCCGGCCGGGCCGCTGCGCATGCTGCGGGTGGGCATCGCCGACGCGGTGCCCAAGTCGCTCGCGCAGCGATTGATCGCGCCGGCGCTGCGGCTCGACGAACCGGTGCGCCTGCAGTGCCGCGAGGGCGCGCTCGAGCCGCTGCTGGCCGACTTGGCCGTGCATCGCCTCGACCTGGTGCTGGCCAACCGCCCGGTGCCCACGGGCCTGAACCTGCGCAGCTACCGTCACGACCTCGGCGCCAGCCAGGTCGGGCTGTTCCGCGCCCGCGGCAGTGGCCCGCGCACGGCGTTCCCGGCGTGCCTGCATGGACAGCCCTGGCTGCTACCGGGCGAGGACAGCCCGCTGCGCGCGCAGCTGCTGGCCTGGTGCGACGCCCGGCGCGTGGTGCCGCGGGTGGTCGGCGAGTTCGACGACACCGCGCTGATGAAGGCGTTCGGCCGCGCCGGTGCCGGCATCTATCCCGCGCCGCTGGCGCTGGCCGACGAGATCCGCGACGCCTACGGCGGCACCCTGCTGGGGGTGGCCGACGGCGTCTCCGAGCGCTACCACGCGATCGGCAACGAACGCCGCGTCACCCATCCCGCGGTGCGCGCGATCCTCGACTGCGCGCCCGGCCTGCTGGCGCCACCCGCGACGCAGCCCCGGCCGAGGCGGCGCAAGACCGCCTGAGCGATCGACCGCTTCATGCTCGCGGGAAGGCGCGTGCACGCGGGTACCGCGCCGCCACCGTGCCGCCAGAAAGAAGAAGCCCGCAACGAGTGCGGGCTTCCGGGACCACGTGGACGGCGAGGCTTACTGCATCGTCGCCGGCGGCTGCCCGCGCGACTTCCACAGCGAGAACAGCACGCCACCCAGCAGCAGGCCGAACGTGACCGCCAGGCTGATCTCGGCGGGCATCTTGCCGTCGAACACGAAGTCGCCGAGGAAGATCTTGCTGCCGATGAAGATCAGCACGATCGCCAGCGCGTACTTGAGGTAGTGGAAGCGGTGCACCATCGCCGCCAGCGCGAAGTACAGCGCGCGCAGGCCGAGGATCGCGAAGATGTTCGAGGTGTAGACGATGAACGGGTCCGGGGTGATCGCGAAGATCGCCGGCACCGAGTCGATCGCGAACACCAGGTCGGCGATCTCGACCAGCACCAGGCACAGGAACAGCGGCGTGGCGAACCAGGTGAGCTTGCCGGTGGTGCTGTGCGGCAGCTTCACCCAGAACTGCTGGCCGTGCAGTTCGTTGGTGACGTTCATGCGCCGCTTCATCAACTTCAACACCCAGTTGTTCTCGATGTCGGGCTTCTGGTCGATCAGCACGATCATCTTGACGCCGGTGGCGATCAGCACGATCGCGAAGATGTACATCACCCAGGTGAACTGCATCACCAGCGCAGCGCCAGCGCCGATCATGATCGCGCGCAGCACGATCACGCCGAGGATGCCCCAGAACAGCACGCGGTGCTGGTACAGCCGCGGGATCGCGAAGTACGTGAAGATCATCGAGATGACGAACACGTTGTCCATCGCCAGCGCCTTCTCGACCAGGTAGCCGGTGAGGTAGAGCTTCACCGCCTCCCATGCCTTGGCGTCGGGCGTGGCCAGCGAGGCGATCTGCGGGTCGATCGCCTTGTCGCCGCCGTACTTGTAATAGATGAACCAGACCGCGACCGCCCAGGCCAGGCCCAGGCCGATGTAGAGCGCAGACATCCACAGGCTTTCCTTGACGCCGATCTCGTGCGCTTCCTTGTGCAGGATGCCGAGGTCGAACGCGAGGATGAGCAGGACGGCCGCGATGAAGCTCAGCCAGATCCAGACCGGCATGCCGAGCCAGACGTGGGTCAGAAATTCCATGACGATGTTTCCCCGAAAACGATGCGAGATCGGTGGCCGGCCGGCCTGGGAAACGGATTTCGACGACGGGCCGGTACACCGGTGGACGACTCCGACATCACCATGCGTTGCGCACGGCCAGAGGGACCCGCAGTCGAGCCGCGGATTGTCCTATGCCGCGCAGTGAAACGCGAGTGAAGCGCGCGTCACGAGTTTCCGGGATCGCCGTGCGGCGTCCCCGGCGGTGCGCGTCGACGCGGGTCCCCTCCACCGCGGCGCCATGCACGCCGTGACACGTGGCGAGCGTAGCAGCCACGCGAAGGCGATCGCGACCGGCCGCGGCGCGGCGCGGGGTGGGCGCTCGCGCAGCTCAGGATGCACCGGCCCCGCGCAGGCGCTGCGACGCAGGGAGGCTCAGGGCTCCGGCGTGCGCGGCGCGCTCCCGAACCCGCCCTCGGCCGACGCGGCCAGGTACGCGAACACCGCGTACGCGGCCACGTTCTGCGCCAGCGCAGCCGGGTCGATCTTGTCGAAGGTGTCGTCGGGCGTGTGGTGCAGGTCGAAGTAGTCGGTGCCGTCCTGGCGCAGCGCGGCCCAGGCCAGGCCCTTCTCGACGAACGGAAGCAGGTCCGGCCCCGGGCCGCCCTCGCCGGGCGTGTGCGCGATCCCGAGCGGCGCGAGCGCCGCGGCGATGCGCGCCTCGGCGTCCTTCGCCCACGCCGGCGCGCTGGTGGCGAAGGCGTACACGCGCCCGGCGCCGAAGTCGCTCTCGGCGGCGATCGCATGCGCGGTGAGCGCGCCGGCATGCGCGTCGGCATACGCGCGGCCGCCATGCAGGCCCTGTTCCTCGTTGGCGAAGGCGACCACGCGGATGCTGCGCGCGGGCCGGAGCTTCATTTGCCTGATGAGCGCGGCGGCGGCCATGGTGATGCCGATGCCCGCGCCGTCGTCGATCGCGCCGGTGCCCTGGTCCCACGAGTCCAGGTGCGCGCCGATCAGCACGACCTCGTCGCGCCGCGCGCGCCCGGTGATCTCGCCGATGACGTTGTGGCTGGTCGCGGTACCGTCCCACCCGCAGTCCAGCGCGATCCGCACGCGCTGCGGTCCGGCCGCGAGCAGCCGCGCGAGCTGGTCGGCATCGGGCAGGGTGAGCGCAGCGGCGGGAATGGGCGCGACGCCCTCGTCGAAGCGGGTGATGCCGGTGTGCGCGAAGCGCCGGGACGCGGTGCCGGCCGAGCGCATCAGGAAGGCCGCCGCGCCCTTGCGCGCGGCCGCCGATGGCCCGCGCGAACGCACCCGCGAACTCGCGCCGTAGCCGGAGCCGTCGCGCGCGCGCAGCATCGGCAGGTCCACGAACGCGATGCGCCCCGCCAGCGATCCCTCCGGCGCCGCTTCCAGCGCGGCGAGGTCCGCGAACCGCACCACCTCGCCCTCGACGGCGCCGCCCGGGCTGCCACCCAGCGCGGTGAGCACCAGCGGCTGCGCGTTCGGGCCCAGCACCTGCGCCGACTCGCTGCGGCGCACCCACTTCGGGAAGGTCACCGGCTCGAGCCAGACGCGGTCGAATCCGAGCGCACGGAACTTCGCCTCGGCCCAGCGCACGCCGCGCGCGTCGGCCTCGCTGCCGGCCAGCCGCGGGCCCACTTCGGTGGTGAGCGATTCGACGATGCGGTAGGCGAGGTCACTCGCCAATGCGCGCTCGCGCAAAGCATCCACGCGCTGCAGCGCGGCATCGGGGATGCGGGTGGGTGGCGGCGCGTCCGCCGCGAGGGCGGTGTGGGTGCAGGCGAACGCGAGCACGCAGGCAAGCAGGGCGGCGCGCGTCGGTGGGCGGATCGGCATTGCGTCACTCCAAAGGGTCCGCGGCGAGCGTAGCAAGCGCATCGCGCGCCGCCGCGTGGCTATGCTCGCGCTTTCCGCCACCGGGGCCGCCCATGCCGCGTGTCGTCCTCGCCATCCTGCTCGCGCTCGCCGCGGCAACCCCCGTGATCGCCCGGAGCCCGATGAGCACGCCCACCACACCCGACACCACCCCGCGCACCGCGCTGGTCATCCATGGCGGCGCCGGCTTCGTCGCACGCGATGCGCTCTCGCGCGAGGACGAGCGCGAGGCACGCGACGCGCTCGAGCGCGCGCTCGATGCCGGCAACGCGATCCTGCAGGCGGGCGGCACGGCGCTGGACGCGGTGCAGGCCGCGGTGGTGGTGCTGGAGGATTCGCCGCGCTTCAACGCCGGCAAGGGCGCGGTGTTCACCGCGCAGGGCCGCCACGAACTGGACGCCTCCATCATGGAAGGACACACCCGCCGCGCCGGCGCGGTGGCGGGCGTCACCACCGTGCGCAACCCGGTCACGCTGGCGCGCGCGGTGATGGAGCACAGCCCGCACGTGATGCTTGCGGGCGCCGGTGCCGAGGCGTTCGCCGACACGCGCAAGGACATCGCCCGCGTGCCCAACGACTGGTTCAGCACCGACCACCGCCGGCGCGCGCTGGAGGAAGCCCAGCGCAAGGAACGGAGCAAGCGCAGCCACGTGCGCGGTTTCGACGACGTGCTGGGCGATGCGCCGGAGTACTTCGGCACCGTGGGAGCGGTCGCGCTGGATCGCCACGGCCACATCGCCGCGGCCACCAGCACCGGCGGCATGACCAACAAACGCTGGGGCCGGGTCGGGGATTCACCGATCATCGGCGCGGGGACCTGGGCCGACGCGCGCTGCGGCGTGTCGTCAACCGGCTGGGGCGAGTTCTACATCCGCAACGTCGCCGCGCACGACATCTGCGCGCGCATGGCCTATCGCGGCGACGCGCTGGCGACCGCCGCGCACGCGGTCATCAACGAGGTGATCCCGGCGGCCGGGGGCGATGGCGGGGCGATCGCGCTGGATGCGCAGGGCAACATCGCGATGCCGTTCAATTCGGGGACGATGTTCCGCGCCTGGATCCGTCCCGACGGCAGCCGCGGGACGGCGATCTTCGAGGACTGAACCGCGGCGGGCTCAGACCAGCCGCAGCGCCGCCGGCATCGCGCGCAGCGGCTCGACCGGCGCGCGCCGCGGCAGGATTGGCGGCAGGCTGGTCTCGAGCGCGACCTGCGCGGGCCCGTCGACGAGGTGCTCGAGCCCGTCGAGCAGCGCGCGCGGCGTCACCAGCGTGCCGCTGCAGCGCAACGTGCGTGGTGGCGCGCGGGTCTCGAACACGCCGAAGGTCGCCGGGCCCAGTCGCACGCGTGTCCAGCCACCGGCCATCGTGTGCACCCGCAGCCGAGCGAGCGCGGCGTCGAGCCCGACCGCCAGTGCCTGTTCCATTCCGGCCCGGGCCGTCACCCGCAACACCAGCTTGACGTCGGCCATCGGCTGAACCCCCTTCGAACGTGGCCCATCAGCGCACGCAGGCGGTCAAAGCCGCGCGAACGCCGGCGACCGCGCCACCGGGCGCGCCACGCGGGAGCGTGCGCGGGCGTGTGGCAGAATCGCGCGCCCTGCGCCGGCCCCGGCGCCGCCGCCGCCCAGGAATCCGCGATGTACCTGCACCCGCCCGCCGGCCCGGCGGCCTGACCGGTGGCTGACGAGTTCGGCCACCTGCCGCGCGGCCCGCGGCGCATCCTGATGGCGGCGATGTGGTCGATGCAGGGCCTCAAGGCCTGCTGGCTGCACGAGTCCTCGTTCCGCCTCGAGGTCTACCTGTTCGCGGTGCTCGCGCCGCTGGCGATCGTGCTGGGCGAGACCGGCGTGGAACGCGCGCTGCTCATCGGCTCGATGCTGCTGGTGTTGTCCATCGAACTGTTGAACTCGTCGATCGAGGCCGTCATCGAGCGCTACGGCCCGGAGTTCCACGAGCTCGCCGGGCGCGCCAAGGACATGGGCTCGGCGGCGGTGTTCGTGCTGATGGTCAACGTGGTCGCCACCTGGGCCTTCGTGCTGGTCCCGCGGCTGGCGTGAGCCCGCGGCGCGACGGCTGCATCTTTCTATTTCGGAACCGCACGTGATCGAACTGCTGAGCAACCCCCAGACCTGGATCACCCTCGTCACGCTGTCGGCGATCGAGATCGTGCTGGGCATCGACAACCTCGTCTTCATCTCGATCGCGGTCAGCAAGCTGCCCGTGCACCAGCGCGAGGTGGCGCGCAAGTTCGGCATCGCGGTGGCGTGCATCACCCGCATCGGCCTGCTGCTCACGCTTGCGTGGCTGGCGGGGCTGACCACGCCGCTGTTCACGGTGCTGGGGCAGGGCATCTCGATGCGCGACCTGGTGCTGGTGCTCGGCGGCGTGTTCCTCGTCGTCAAGGGCAGCATGGAGATCCGCGACCAGATCGGCGGCGAGCCCGAATCCGAGGACATCCACACCAAGGCGGCGGCGTCCTTCGCCGGCGTGATCGCGCAGATCGCGGTCATCGACATCGTGTTCTCGCTGGACTCGGTGATCGCGGCGGTCGGCATGGCCAACCAGACGCCGGTGATGGTGGTGGCGATCCTCGCCGCGGTGGCGGTGATGCTGCTGGCGGCCAAGCCGCTGGGCCATTTCATCGACACCAACCCGACCATCAAGATGCTGGCGCTGGCCTTCATCGTGCTGGTGGGCGCCTACCTGGTGCTCGACGGGCTGGAAGTCCACATCCCGAAGGGCTACCTGTACGGCGCGATGGGCTTTGCCGCTCTGGTCGAGGTGCTCAACCTGCTCGCGCGCCGCCGCGCGCTGGCGCGCACGCTGCCGGATTGACGGGGGGGCGGGATTGGGGATTCGGGATTCGGGATTGGCAAGGGCGACAGCGGCACCGCGCGCTCGATGCGCCGCGTCGATCGCCAAAAAAAAGGCCGGCAATGCCGGCTTTTTTTTGCTCCGAATTCCGAATTCCGAATCCGCAATCAGCAGCAGCCGTGCTCACCATGCTGCTCGCCGCCCGCCACCGCCGCCACGCCGCGTGTCTCGCCGCGGCTGCTGGCCTGCGCATGCGCGGCCAGCACGTGCGCCACCGACGCGGTGACCCTCTTGCCCATCGGGATGTGCAGGAACTCGTTGGGCCCGTGCGCGTTCGAATGCGGCCCGAGCACGCCGGTGATCATGAACTGCGCGCCGGGGAACTTCTCGCCGAGCATGCCCATGAACGGGATCGTGCCGCCTTCGCCCATGTACATCGCGGGCGCGCCGAACGCCGCGCGGCTGGCCGCGTCGATGGCGTGGGTCAGCCAGGGCGACTGCGCCGGTGCGTTCCAGCCCGTCGAGGCCTTCTCGAGGTCCAGCGACACGTGCGCGCCGTTGGGCGGATCGCGCGTCAGCGCCGTCTTCAGCGCCTCGCCCGCAGCGCGGCCGTCGAGCGTCGGCGGCAGCCGCAGGCTCAGCTTCACCGCGGTATGCGGGCGCAGTACGTTGCCGGCCGACGACAGCGGCGGCATGCCGTCGACGCCCGTCACCGACAGCGCCGGGCGCCAGGTGCGGTTGAGCACCAGTTCGGTGAGGTCGTCATGCATCGGAACCATGCCCGGCAGCAGCGGGAACTTGTCGAACACCGCCGTATCGAGTACGCGGGCGGCCTCGCGCGCCTGCGCCAGGCGCTCGGCGGGGATCGCGTCGTGCAGCGCATCGAGCGAGATGCGGCCGGTGGCCTCGTCCTCGATGCGTGACAGCAACTGGCGCAGCAGCCGGAAGCTCGACGGCACCACGCCGGAGGCATCGCCCGAGTGCACGCCTTCGCTGAGCACCTTGACCGTGAAGTTGCCGCCGGCGAGCCCGCGCAGGCTGGTGGTGCACCACAGCTGCTCGTAGTTGCCGCAGCCCGAGTCCAGGCACACCACCAGCGACGGCGAGCCGATGCGCGCAGCGAGATGGTCCACGTAGGCGGGCAGGTCGTAGCTGCCCGATTCCTCGCAGCCCTCGATCAGCACGACGCAGCGCGCGTGCGGCAGGCCCTGTTCCTGCAGGGACAGCACCGCGGTGAGCGAGCCGAAGATCGCGTAGCCGTCGTCGGCGCCGCCGCGGCCGTACAGCCTGTCGCCGCGCAGCACCGGCGTCCACGGGCCAAAGCCTTCGTCCCAGCCGGTCATCTCCGGCTGCTTGTCCAGGTGCCCGTACATCAGCACGCAGTCGTCGCCGCGCGCGACGTCGCCCTGCGCGGGGATGTCGATGTAGATCAGCGGCGTGCGGCCTTCCAGCTGCACGACCTCGATCGCCATCCCCTTGACCGGCTGTTTCTTCGCCCACGCCACCATCAGCCTGACCGCGTCGTCCATGTAGCCGTGCGCGGCCCAGTCGGCGTCGAACATCGGCGACTTGTTGGGGATGCGGATGTATTCGGTCAGCTCGGGGACGATCTCGTCGTCCCATTTGCCGGCGATGAAGGCATCGCTGCGCAGGGTGTCCATGGCGGAAACGGCCCGGGTATCGGCGGGCAGGCAGTCTAGCCGCGTGACCGGTCGCCGGCGGGGAGTTGTCCTACACGCGCGGCGGACGGCGGCCGATGGGCAGGGGCCGGCACCGTGCGGAGACTCTCCTCACCGGCCGCAGCCTGCGCCCGGCGCCGGTCCCGCAGGACCATGGAGCCTCCCGACATGAAGTTCACCCGCATCATCCAGGCGGCCGCGCTGTCGCTGCTGCTGTCGACGTCGGCCTGGGCGGCCGAGAAGGTCAACATCAACACCGCCGATGCCGCCACCATCGACCGCGTGCTGCTCAACATCGGCCCGGCCAAGGCGCAGGCCATCGTCGCCCACCGCAAGGCCAACGGCGCCTTCAAGAGCGCCGAGCAGCTCGTGCTGGTCAAGGGCATCGGCCTGAAGACCATCGAGAAGAACCGCGACCGCATCGTCGTCGCCGGTGGCGCCGCCGCGCCGCGCAGGCCGGCCGCCGTGGCCGCCGCGAAACCGCGCACCGCATCGCGCTGACCCCACGCGAGGCGGGCCGGATGCCCGTCGTCGAGGATGCAGGACGCACGGCCGCGCGAGGGACCGCGGCATCGCAAGGGCGCGCGCAAGGAGGCTGTCCGCGGGGTCGCTGGGTGCGCCGCGGGGACATGGGCAGGGACGCCCGCGATGCAGGCCGGACAGGACGTACCGCCGTCCCGGCGCGCAGGAGCGCGCCGGGCGGCAACTTCGCGGCGCATCGCGCATTGCACCGCGATCCACCGCACCCCGATCCACCGCAGCGCATTCCATCGCATCCCATTCCAAGTCAGCGCATTCCATCGCAGCGCATTCCATCTCAGCGCATTCCATCGCAGCGCATTCGATCGCAGCACGCTGCAGGCGTCGCCGGTCATCGCGGCGTGTCGCCTCGCGTGGTCCGCGGCTACGATGGCGGCATCGCCGACCGGCATCGCGCGCGAGGGTCGCATGGCGCACCGCACATGGGTGGTCCCGGCGCACCACGCGCGCCGCGAGCGCTGGCGCAACGGGCAAGGCTGGACGCGCGAGATCGCCCGCTGGACGATGCCGGCCGCGCTGCCCGGCAGCCAGGACGATCCCTGGGACGTGCGGCTGTCGATCGCCGAAATCGACACCGATGCCGCGTTCTCGGTGTTCGAGGGTGTCGAGCGCGAGCTCGTCCTGCTCGCCGGCAACGGTATGGAGCTGGTGTTCGACGACGGCGAGCAGGTCGCGCTCGAGCCCCCGCATGGCCGCCACCGCTTCGCCGGAGAGCGCGCCGTCACCGCGCGGCTTCGCGACGGGCGCACGCTGGATTTCAACCTGATGTGGCGCCGCGCCGCGTGCGAGGCGACCTTGTGGCACCGCCCGCTGGTGGGGCCGATGGTGGTGTTCGGCGACCCGGGCTCGGTCTGGGCCGTGTACGTCGTCGCCGGCGAGGCGCGGCTGGACGAAGGCGGTGGCAGCGTGCTGCAGGCCGGTGACTCGGTCGTGCTGGTCGCCGGCGACGCACGCCTGCGGCAGGTGATCGAGGGCGCGGGCGAAGCGCTGGTGATGCGGATATCCCCGCGTTCCTGAGCGCGGCAGGCAGATCCCCGGACGCGCCGCGTCCTCCCGTAGAGGCGCGCTCGCGCACCTGCCTGGCGGGGCGAACGATCCTTCCCGTCGATCGTCGACAAGGCGCGCAGGCGCGCCTCTACAGGTCACGCGATGCGTGGCGACGGAAAACGGGTCACGCGTGCGCCGCCGCGGGCGCCGCAGGACAGGCGTGCAGGCTCACGGACACCTCCATCGCACCCGTCGCCCGCTGCGCGCGGCACACGAGGCGCGGACCATGTGGTCACCAATCACCAATCACCAATCACCAATCACCAATCACCAATCACCAATCACCAATCACCA
>ERZ1066118.211-NODE-211-length-61468-cov-15.700405_pt1 | contig 61468 bp, 58 predicted proteins | sample MGYA00382765_ERZ1066118 | MGnify/ENA primary metagenome ERZ1066118 (study PRJEB33369, sample SAMEA5778348) | biofilm metagenome | biome: Industrial cooling water; feature: Water cooling tower basin; material: Biofilm | place: United Arab Emirates | collected...
AACGCGCTCGTCCAGCAAAGCGTCAACGTCCAGTCCAACCTGAACCTCGGCCGCTGAGGCCGGATCGACGCGCCAGGACGCACGAAGCAGCGAGGGGCCGGCGGGCATCGACACACCGCCCGCCGGCCCCGCCAAGACCTCATGCGGAGCGCTTCATGGAGACAGCAATGATGACGACACGGGCTCGGTACGGCGCGGCAGCGGCGGTGGCCTGCCTGCTCCTGTGGAACGGCTCGGCCAGCGCGCAGGACGCGGTCGAGCCGTCCTCGGAAGCCGCGGCCGCGCAGCCCCAAGCGCCGGACGCATCCGCGGGCCTGCTCGGCGGCCGTCCGCTCCCCTCGCAGGAACTCGACGGACGCCGCGGCGGCACCAGCGCCCAGAACGACATGCGGCTCGACGGCGTGGTCGGGTCGAACCATGCCAGCAACCTCGTGACCGGAGCCAACACGATCAGCAGCGGCTCCTTCGCCGGCAGCGCCGGCTTGCCGATGGTGATCCAGAATTCCGGCAACAACGTGCTCATCCAGAACGCGACCATCGTCAACGTGCAGATCAAATGAGCAACTCGACCCGAGTCACGGGGCTGGCGGCGGCGCTGCTTTGCGTCGCCATCGCGACACCGGCGGTGGGCGGATCGGTCGACACGCCCATCCAGTCCGGCGGCAACTTCTCGGTCCCGATCGTGAGCATGAAAGACATGCGCTATCGCCACACGATCCGACAGATGCAGGACTTCAGCTGCGGCAGCGCCGCCGTGGCCACGCTGCTCACCCACCACTACGGCTATCCGGTGCGCGAACAGGAGGCGCTCGAGGAGATGTTCGGCCGCGGCAACCAGGAAAAGATCAAGCGTGACGGGTTCTCGCTCCTGGACATGAAGAGCTTCCTCGAAGCGCGCGGCTTCGCCGCGGACGGCTTCGAGGCCAAGCTGGAAGCCCTGGTCGAGGCCAAGATCCCGGCGATCGTGCTGATCAACGAGCGCGGGTACGGCCACTTCGTGGTCGTCAAGGGCTTGCGCAACGGCCGCGTCCTGCTGGGCGACCCCTCGACCGGCGTGCGGGCGATGCACCGTGCCGACTTCGACAAGATCTGGCGCAACCGGATCCTGTTCGTCATCCGCAACCGCACCGACCGCGCCCGCTTCGACCTGGATGCCGATTGGGCGCTCGCGCCCGGCGCGCCCACCGACATGGCCATGCAAAGCCGCGGGTTGGACGCGATCACCATGCCCAAGCGCGGCTCGGGAGACTTCTGATGCCCACCTCGCGCGATGCCGGCCCGCTGTCCGTGGAAGTGCAGGCGCTGCTGGCCGAATGGGACGACCTGCAGGACGCGCGGCAATCGGCTGCCGTCGCGGCGCACGCCGCGCGCCACGCGGCACGGACCCTCGCGCTGCGCCGTCACCGCCGCAACACCCGGCTGCTGGCCGCGGCGGCCGTGGTGCAGGCGGCGGCCGGCAGCGTCGCCTTGACCAGTGTGTCCCATGCCCATGGGACCCGCACGCTTGCGCCCGAGACGCTCGCGGCCGATGTTTCCGGCGGCGACGACGGCGGCACGGGTGCGAACCGCGACGCGCCCGCGTCGCCCGCCGGCTCGATCCTGGACCGCGCCACGCTGCACCTGCTCGCGTTGATGGGCATGCCGCTGGAGCCGGACGATCAGGCCCGATCGTCCACGCGGACCGCCGCGACAATCGACGGCGACCCGCTGCAGGCGGTTGCCGGACTCGATGCGATGCTGGACACCGGCCCGGTGGAACCCACCGCCCGCGTTGCCGCACCGGCGGACACGGACGCCGGTCCGCAAGCCGTTCCGACGCCACGTGCAGTCGGTCGGCATGCCGGCATCGAGCGGGTCGCACTCCCCGGCGACGCGGCCGCGGCCAACGCCCCCACGGGGCTCGGCCGGCTCGTCGAATTGGGCGCGCCCGTTTCCGGATCCGACCGGCTGGCGTCCACGAACGGGGCAGGCGCACCCTCGGACCCGGTCTCGGCTGCGGGCGCCACGGCGACTGCGGGCGTCGGGCTCGCTGCGGGCACGGGCAACAGCGGGGGGAGCAGTGCAGGCGACGACATGGCCGCGCGCCTCGGCGGCGTGCTGGTCGCGAGCACCCAGCTGGAAGAGTTGCGGGGCGGCTTCGAATCGACCGAGAACGGCCAGGCGCTGAGGATCCGATTCGGGATCGAGCGGTCCGTCTATCTCAACGGAGACCTGGTCGCGACACGCACCATCGGCATGGACAACCTGTCGGCCGCCGATGGCGGTGGCTTCGGCGCGATGGTGCGCGGCTACGGCGTGACCGCGACCCTGCCGCCCAGCCTGTCGTCGGCGGCGTCGAACGCGCTGGTGATCCAGAATGCGTTGAACGACCAACGGCTGCACTCGCAGACCGTCGTCAATGCCGTGGTCGAATCCTCCGGGCTGCTGCGGGCGACCCGGTTGGACTCGATCATGCGCGACGTCTCGTCTTCGTCGTTGCTGCGATGAGCACGCCGGCGCGCGCGGCTACTCGAAGGAGTTGCCGATGCCGCCGCCGGCGAAGTTCTCGAACTTGGTGCTGGAGCCCAGGAAGGTGAGCCGGACCGTGCCGATCGGGCCGTTGCGCTGCTTGCCGATGATGATCTCGGCGGTGCCCTTGTCCTGCGTGTCGGGGTTGTAGACCTCGTCGCGGTAGATGAAGACGATCACGTCCGCATCCTGCTCGATGGCGCCGCTCTCGCGAAGATCCGACATCACCGGACGCTTGTTCGGCCGCTGCTCCAGCGAGCGGTTCAACTGCGACAGCGCGATCACCGGGCAGCCCAACTCCTTGGCCAAGCCCTTGAGCGATCGTGAGATCTCGGAGATCTCCGTGGCGCGGTTCTCGCCCGAGCTGACCGCCGACATCAGCTGCAGGTAGTCGATGATGATCAGGCCCAGCTTGCCGCACTGCCGCGACAACCGACGCGCGCGCGAGCGCAGCTCCAGCGAATTGAGCGCGGGCGTCTCGTCGATGTAGAGCTGCGCGTCCTGCATCTTCTGGATGGCATGGGTCAGGCGCGGCCAATCGTCGTCCTGCAGGCGGCCCGTGCGCACCCGCTGCTGGTCCAGCCGACCCACCGAGCACACCATGCGCATCGCCAGCTGCGCGGCACCCATCTCCATCGAGAAGACCGCGACCGGCAGCCCCTGGTCGATCGCGACGTGCTCGCCCATGTTCATGGCGAGCGTGGTGTTGTGCGTGACGACGTGGTCGTCCGTCACGTAAAGGCGCGAAGGATGGCTGACCGAGATGCACTGGGTCGGCACGACGCGGCTCGGCTCGATCGAGACGATCGTGGGCAGCTTGCGCCGCGTGCGCCCGGCTTCCAGTCGCTCGAGCTTCGCGTGCGCCGTCAGGAGCGACGCCGGATCGGGATGCGCGATGTTCAGGACGAAGGCCTCCCACCCTTGGCGGCGTTCCCCCCGGTGCTCGAACGAAGGCCGGCGCGTGGATGGGCGGCACCAGCCCCCGAGCGAGCGCACCAGTTCGGTCACGTCGCGCGCGAGCTGCGGGCTGGTCGTGCAGTAGCGCACGCTGCCCCAGGACTCGACCCAGCCGTCGGTGTCCAGCAGCCCACGGAGAACTTGGAGCCGCACGTCGCGGCAAGCATCGAGGTAGATGCGCGGGACGAACTTCTCGTGGCTCAGCAAGCCCCACAGGCCCAGACAACGCAACCCGTCGATGACCGGATTGCCGCGCGAGTGCTCGGTGGCGGCATCACCTCCACCGGGCGGGCGGAGTCGCGTCGACTCGGCTGCCTCGACGCCGACGGATTGCGCGAGCCCATCGGCCTGCGACCGTTCCAATTGGCGGACGATGCGCCAATCGCACCCGGCCGCATGCGATAGCCGGAACGCGCTGCCCAAGCGCTGCCGCATGCGGTCGAGCAAGTCGGCCGCGACGTTCGAGAAACGCACCACGCTGCCCACCATGCTGCCGTCGCCGAGCAGCGCACCCAAGACCCACGGGTCGACGGGGAGGGCCTCGTGATGACCGAAATCGCCCGAGGGCATGTCGATCCAGAGGCGCCGTTTGTAGCGGACGCGTTGCAGCTTGTCGCGCAGTTGCGCGGTGGACAGGACGCGCGGCGCTTCCCAATGCCTGCAATGGACGCGCCAGAGGTGCTCGTCGCAGGCCTCAGTGCTCCGACCGTCCGAAAAGACGATGCGATGCACCTGCCGCGGCCCTTGGGGGAACACACCGGTGACGGTGGACGCCCGACCATCCACCGAGGCCAAGGCGTCGCCGACGCGCAACTCGCCCATGCGCTTCCAGCCGAACAGGGTGCGGACCCGGGCATCCAACGGCTGCGCCTTGCCCATCGACGGCCGTCCCGCCACGATGACCAGGTCGCCCCCCTGCAGGCCGGAGGTCATCTTGTCGAAGTCGACGAAGCCGGTGGGCACGCCGGTGACGTCGTTGGGGTTGTCGCGGTTATAGAGCTCGTCGACGCGCTCGACCACCTGCGCCAGCAGCGGCTGGATGTGCTGGAAGCCGGTGCCCCCCCGGGAGCTGTCCTCGGAGATGGCGAAGACGCGGGATTCGGCCTCGTCCAGGATCTGCTTGGTCTCGCGGCCCTGCGGCGCGAGCGCCGAGGTGGCGATCTCGTCGGACACGGAAATCAGGCGGCGCAGGATGGCGCGGTCGCGCACGATCTCCGCGTAGCGGCGGATGTTGGCCGCGGACGGCACTTCCTGCGCCAGCGAGTTCAGGTATCCCAGCCCGCCCGCTTCTTCCGCGCGGCCGAGGGTCTGCAGGGACTCGTACACCGTGACGACGTCGGCCGGCCGGGTGCGCTCGATCAGCTTGGCGATCTGCTGGAAGATCAGCCGGTGGTCGTGCCGGTAGAAATCGTCCTCGCGGACGATGTCGGCGATGCGGTCCCACGCGGTGTTGTCGAGCAGCAGCCCGCCGAGCACCGACTGCTCGGCCTCGATGGAATGCGGAGGCACGCGCAGTGCCGACAGCTGCGGATCGTTGGAGAAAACGGCGGACATCGGAGGCACCTCGCTAGGACGACATTGTGCCATGGAAGCGGCCCCGATGACTGTACATAAATACAGTCTTCAGTGCTTCGCGCCCGGGCGGGAGGGCGCCAGCAACGCGGCGGGCTCGGCAGAGGGGGGCCAAGCGTCCAGCACGGCGCGGATGGGGACGAGGCCGAAGCCATCGACGCCTCGAAGGCGGACCGCGGCGTCGAGGTCGCGGGCCGGCTGGAAGGGCTCTTCGTCGCCGAGCTGGAACGTGCCCCAGCGCACGCCGAACGAGCGTGTCGCACCCAGATCCTGGTGGGCGGGCACGGCATCGTCGGGGTCGGTGTGCTCGAAGCGCATCAACGCGCGCGGCTGGTAAGCGCCGATGGGCAGCGCCGCGAGGTCGATGGGGCCGATGCGCGCGCGGATGTCCTCGAACAGCGCCCGTACGTAGGCCGTGTCGCCCGCGAAGTAGAAGCGCCTCGTCACGCCGTTCACCTCGTGCTCCACCACCCAGCCGCCCCACCGCGTGGTGTTGCGGTCGCGCAGGCCCCGCCCGCTGTTGTGCTGCGCCGGCACGAAGCGGAAGGTCACCGACCCCACCGTGGCGTGCTGCCACCATCCGAAGGCCTCCGCGGTCACGCGCGCGTTGTCCTCGAACCAGCGGACCAGGCCCTGCCCCACGAAGAAGCGTGGCGGGCCACCCGCCTGACGCGCCAGATGACGAACGGTGGGCAAGTCGAGGTGGTCGTAGTGGTCCCGCCACCGGGCCGGCGGTGCCGGTCAGCGCCGGGTCGAAGAGAACCCACAATCCCCCGACGCGCATCAGCATGGCCGAGTGACCGAGCCAGCTCACGGCGAACGGCCGTCGGGCCATCGCACTCAGATCCAGCGCGACGGTGGGCGGCACCTCCATCCGGGCGAGGTCGCGGGTGATCTGCACCCACGCGCGCCGCAGGAAGTAGGTGCCGGGCACGCGTTCCCCGGTGTCTTCGGTCACCTCGCACGGGTTCTGGAAGCGCTGCGCTATCGGCGCCCCCTCCAGGTCGACCATCCCACTGGCGCAGGCCGCCAACGCCAGCACGGCGCCGACGGCCAGGGGCCACGCGGTCCGTCGCCGCGGCTTCGAGGCGCGGTCGCCTCGCATGGGCCGCCGATGTCGCAAAGGGCGGCCTCTCGAGTGGATCGCGGTTCGACGAGTCCGGGCCGTCGCGCCGGCACGGACTACCGGCCCACGCCGAACCACGCCGCGTACAGCGCCGGCACGAAAGCCAGCGTCAGCACCGTGCCGACGATCAGCCCGCCCATGATGGCGATGGCCATGGGTCCCCAGAACACGCTGCCCGCCAGGGGCACCATCGCCAACACCGCCGCCGCTGCGGTCAGCACCACGGGCCGCGAGCGGCGCACGGTGGCCTCGACCAACGCATCGACCGCCGGCACGCCCGCGGCGATGTCCGTGTCGATCTGGTCGACCAGGATCACGGCGTTGCGCATCACCATGCCGCTGAGCGCGATCACGCCCAGCAGCGCGACGAAGCCGAACGGCGCGTTGGTGAGCAGCAGCGCCGGGACCACGCCGATCAACGCCAGGGGCGCGGTCAGGAACACCATCGTCATGCGCGAGAAGCTCTGCAGCTGCAGCATCAGGAAGAACAGCATCACCACGCCCATCAGCGGGAACACCGCGAACAACGCGCGGTCGGACTTGGCGGTCTCCTCCGACGCACCACCGATCTCGATGCGGTAGCCCGGCGGCAGGCCGGCCACCACCGGCTGCAGCGTGGGCCAGATCGCCGAGGTCGCCGCCGGGCCTTGCACGCCGTCCTGCACGTCCGCACGCACGGTCAGCGCCATGTCGCGGTTGCGTCTCCACAGCACCGGCTCCTCGAAGGCCGGCACCAGCGTGGCCACCTGCGACAGCGGGACCACGGCGCCGCTGCGCGTGAACAGGTTCACGTCGCCCAGGCGCTCCAAGGCCATGCGCTCCTCGGGCACGGCGCGCAAGGTGACGTCGATCAGGTCCTCGCCGCGGCGGATCTGCGTCACCGCAGCGCCCGACAGCACCAGCTGCGTCATCGCGCCCACGTCGGCACTGGTGATGCCGAGCAGACGGGCCTTGTCCTGGTCCAGCTCGACGCGAACGGTGCGGACCTGCTCGTTCCAGTCGAGCTGCGTGTCGCGCACCAGCGGGCTCTGGCGCACGGTGTCGCGCACCCGGTAGGCGATCCCGCGCACCCGCGCCGCGTCTGGCCCGATGACGCGGAACTGCACCGGAAAGCCCACCGGCGGGCCGAACTCGAAGCGCGTGACCCGCCCGCGCAGGCCGGGGAACTGCTCGTCCTTGGCGAAGAGTTCCAGCAGGCGCGCGCGCACCGCCTCGCGGTCGGCGATGCTGCGGGTGTTGACGATGATCTGCGCCAGCCCGGGGTTGGGCAGGTCGGCCGAGATCGACAGGAAGAAGCGCGGCGCACCGGCGCCCGTGTACGCGCTGAAGCTCGCCACCTGCGGGTCGGCCGCCAGCACCCGCTCCAACCGCTCGACCTGCGCCTCGGTGGCGCCGAACGACGCGCCCTCGCGCAGCCGCAGGTCCACGATCAGCTCGAGCCGCGACGCGGTGGGAAAGAATTGCTGTTGAACGAGCCCCATGGCGGCAGCCGACGCGCCGAAGGCCAGCACCGTGGTGCCCAGCACCACCCAGCGATGGTCCACGCACGCACGGACCGCGCGGCGCAGCCGCTCGTACACCGGCCGCGCATACGGGTCGCCGCCGTGCGCCTTCATCGTCTCGGGCAGGAGCATCACGCCCAGGTAGGGCGTGAAGATCACGGCCACGAACCACGACGCCACCAGCGCCACCCCCACCACCCAGAAGATGCCCCCGGCGTACTCGCCGCTGATCGACTTGGCGAAGCCCACCGGCATGAAGCCGGCCACCGTCACCAGCGTGCCGGTGAGCATGGGGAACGCGGTGGTGCTGAAGGCGAAGCCGGCGGCGCGCACCTTATCCCAGCCCTGCTCCATCTTCACCACCATCATCTCCACGGCGATGATCGCGTCGTCCACCAGCAGGCCCAGGGCGATGATCAACGCGCCCAGCGAGATGCGGTCCAGGTTCCAGCCCATCACCAGCATCACCGCGGCCACGATCGCCAGCACCAGCGGCACCGACGCCGCCACCACGATGCCGGTGCGCCAGCCCAGGAACAGGAAGCAGACCGCCAGCACGATGGCCAGCGCCTCGAGGAACGACTTCTCGAACTCCCAGACCGATTCGTCGACGACGCGCGGCTGGTCGGCCACCTTCTCGACCGTCACGCCCAGCGGCAGCGTGGCGCGCAGCGCCGCCAGGCGCTCGTCCAGCGCGGCGCCCAACTTCAGGATGTTGCCCGTGCGCTCGAAGGTCACGCCCAGCATCAGCACCGGCTGGCCGTCGTGGCGCGCGGTGAACTGCGGCGGGTCTTCCAGGCCGGCATGCACGCGCGCCACGTCGGACAGCTTCACCAGCCGGCCGCCCGCCTCGATGGGCACCTCGCCGACGTCACGCGCGTCCCGGAAGCTGCCGCTCGCGTGGCCGCCCTTGTCCGTCACGCGCACGAACACGCGGTCGGTCGCGCCTTCGGTGCTGCCACCGGGGCCGACGAGGTTTTGCCGCGACAAGGCATCGATCAGCACCTGGGGGCTGATGCCCATCGCCGCCAAGCGGCTGCTGCTGAACTCCACGTAGACCTTTTCGGCCTGCCGGCCGAACACGTCGATCTTGGTGACGCCGGGCACCGCCTGCAGCTGCCGCTTGGCGTCCTCCACCAGCACCTGCAGCTCGGGCCAGCTCAGCTGCGGCGCGCCGACGGCCACGAGCACGCTGTAGACGTCGGTGAACTCGTCGTTGAAGAAGGGCCCGCGCACGCCCTCCGGAAACTCGTGCCGCACGTCGGCGATCTTCTTGCGCGCCAGGTACCAGGCGCGTTCGAGCTCGTGCTTGGGCGTGCCGCCCTTCATCCAGAAGTTCAGGCCGCCGTAGCCTTGGCGGGCGAAGCTGCGCACGTAGTCGATGCCCTCGATCTTCTGGAGTTCGCGCTCCATGCGGTTGAGCACCTGGTCCTGCACCTGCTGGGCGGTGGCGCCGGGCCAAGCCACGACCGCATTCATCGTGGGCACGTTGAAAGCGGGGTCTTCCAGCCGGCCCAGCTGCGTGAAGGAGAAGGTGCCCACCAGCAGCGTGCCGATGATCAAGAAGAGCACCAGCGCGCGGTGAGTGACCGCCCAGGTCGAGAGGTTGAAGGACTTCATCGCGCGACCACCGCGGTCAGTCCCGCCTGCGTCGCCGCGAGGGGCCGCTGCACCGGACGCACCGTCATCCCCGGGTCGAGCTTCTGCGCACCCACCGTGACCACCAGCGTCCCATCGGCCAGGCCTGCCACCCGCACCTGGTCGGTCGTCTGGGACAACAGCTGCACCGGCTGCCGGACGAGGGTGCCGGTCTGGGCATCCACGATCCACACCGACGGCCCGGCGTTCGAGGCGGCAGCAGCGTCGGGCGCGCCGTCGGCCAATGCAGTCACCAGCAAGGCGCCGATCGGCAGCTCGGCGCCAGCGGCGCGGCCCGCTTGTTGCAGCCGCACTTCGGCGGTCATCCCCATGCGCAACCCGGCAAGGCGCGCGGGTGCCGCCAACGCGTAGCGTGCCCGGAACGTACGCGTGGCCGCCGTGGCGCTAGGCGCCAGTTCGCGCAGCCGCAGGGGAACGGGCTCGCCGCCCGGTCCGCCCAGGTGGCCGGTCGCCGTCCAGGCATTCAACTCTGCGACCATGGACTCCGGCACGTCGACCTGCACTTCCAGCTCGCCGGTTCGAGCCAAGCTCATCACGGGCCGGCTGTCGTCCGCCATCTGGCCGGTCTCGAAGCGCACCGAGGTCACCACGCCGTCGAAGGGCGCCACCAGCACGGTGTAGCCGGCCCGGTTGCGCGCCAGCTCCGACTGCCTGAGCGCCTGCGCCAGGCGCGCCGCGGCGGCGTCGGCGCGGGCCTGCTGGCGCTCGGCGTCGGCCGCGCCCACCGAACCATCGGCCAGCAGCCGCCCGAAGCGGGCGGCATCGCTGGCGGCCTGCACGGCGTCCACTTCCGCCGCGCGTTGCTGCTCGGCCGCGGCCTGCACCGCCAACTCGTAATCGGCCGGGTCGATGCGTGCCAGCGCCTGGCCGGCGCGCACGCTCTGGCCCGTGTCCACCAGGCGTTGGGTGACCTTGCCGGCCGTGCGGAAAGACAGTTCGACCTCCACGCGGGGGCGCACGCTGCCGAAGAGGACGCGCTGGGCGTGGCCGCTGTCGTTGCTCACGGTGCTGACGTAGACCGCGGGCACGACCGGTGGCGCGGCGGGAGGGGGCGAACACGCCGCGATGACAAAAGCCAGGGCGATCGCGAGCGTGGCGGCATGACGCCGAGGGCCTGGAACGAGCATCGTTTGCATGGGGACCTCAGGGCGTCGTCGCCGCGGCATGGGCGGGTTGCGTGGACTGCGCGGGTTGGGGGGACTGGGCGGGCGGCGTCGGTGCAGTCGTCGATGTCGGCGAAGTCGTGGGGGCCGTGTGCCAGCCACCGCCCAGCGCCTTGACGAGTTGGACGGCGCCCAGCGCGCGCTGCGTATGGCTTTCGGTGGCGGCCAGCTCGGCGGCGATCAACCCGCGCTGTGCGTCCAGCAATTGGAGGAGGTCGATCTGGCCTTCCCGATGCAGCGACTGCGCGTGCCGCAGGCCGTCGCGGCGACTGGCCACGGCGGCGGTCAGCGCCGCGCCGCGCTGTCGCTCCTGGGCCAGCGCCACCAGGCTGTTCTCCACGTCCTGCAAGGCGCCCAGCACCGCACGCTCGTATTGCAGCGTGGCGGCCCGCTCGCGCGCCGACTGGCCTTCCACCGCAGCGCGCAGCCGGCCGGCGTTGAAGATCGGCGCGGTGAACGCCAGTGCCACGCTGCTGTACCGGACCGGAGACAAGTCCATCAGGTTCAGCCGCAAGTCCTGCCGGCCCAGCACCGCCGACAAGAAGAACCGGGGCCACAGATCGGCCTGGCTCTCGCGCAGGCGGGCGGCCTCGGCCATCAGCTGCTGCCGCGCCACGCGCAGATCGGGACGGCGCTGCAGCAACTCGATCGGCTGGCCCGCGCGCAGTTGCGGCACCTCGGGCAGCGCCGGCGTGCCTTGCGGGTCCAGTGCCGGCAGAGGCTGATTGGGGCTGGCACCCACGAGCACGCTGATCTGCGATTCGGTCACCGCCACCAGCGTTTGCAGCGGCGGCAACTGCGCGGCCAGGCCCTGCACCTCGCCGTCCGCACGGGCAGTGTCGAAGCGGCTGGCCAAGCCGCCGGACTGCCGACTGCGCGTCAATCGGTCGGTTTCCCGTTGCGCCTGCAGCAGCGCCTGCAGTTGCCGCAACCGCAGGCGCGCGCCCTGCCACACGATGTACTGGCGCGCCACCTCGGTGCTGGCCAGCCACTGCGCGGTCGCGACACTGGCGTCGGCGGCCAGCGCATCGAGCTCCGCGGCGTCGGCGGCCGCGCGTGCCGCGCCGAACACATCGACTTCCCACCCCAGGTCGATGGCGCCACGGATCGCGCGCGTGTCGGGCACGCGGCGCTTGACCTCCTCCGGCAGTCCCGTGCGCTGGTCCGACACCGAACCCGTCGCCGCCACGGTCGGCCACAGCCGCGACGCGACCGCGGTGCTGCCGGCGCGGGCCTGCCGCACGCGTTGCTGCGCGATGCGCACATCGAGGTTGGCCGCGCGCGCCTGGGCGATCAGCGTGTCGAGCACCGGGTCGCCGAACCCGCGCCAGGTGGCGGCGTCCAGCGCCTCGAAGCCCGTGGGCTCGGATTGCCGGAAAGCGGCGCCGACCGCGGCGGCGTCGGGCGGCGCAGGCGGTGCGGTCGTGCCGCAGCCGACCAGCGCGACGGCGAGCACCATCGCGCCGGCCCCCGACCAAAGCCGCGCGCTCCGCGGACCGATGCCCGCGTGGGCTGCCTGCCTCGGCGTTTCCATGGCCGAGCGTCGCGGCGGCGCTCGGGAAAGCTCGACCTGCGAAGCGCGGTCCTCCGGTCGCCGAGCGAATCCTCGCCCGGGCCGGCCAACGGCTGGAGTCACTGCACGATCCAAGACGGTCACCATCCCTTCGAGGTCACTGAGGAGGCGCGGACCAGCGACGCGCAGGCCCGCCGGGCCGACGGCCGCGACAGGAAAAGAGGAGCGGGGTCGTCACCCTGCCTTTGAGTTGACAATGTCTACCATTGTTCCTACCGTTGTTGACAGTGTCAACCCGTAACGCGCTTTTTCTTTCGGGTAGCGCTGAGGAACCGAGGCGCGATCTCCATGAACGCATCGAGCACCAGGCGTGTGCTAGCTTCCGGCGACACGCCGATCGCGCCTCGAGAACGCATGCCCCGCAAGAAGACAGGACCCACGCCAGCACTGGAATTGCGCGACGCCTGCATCGTGGCCGCGCAGGAAGTGATCGCCGAACGCGGCATCGAGAACCTGAGCCTGCGCGACGTGGCGCGAAGGCTCGGCGTGTCGCACCAGGCGCCCTACAAGCACTATCCCAGCCGGGACCACCTGCTGGCCGAGGTGATGCGTCGCTGTTTCCAGCGCTTCGCGGCGCACCTGGACGCGCGGCCGCGCTTCGAGGATCCCGAGCAGGACCTGGAATCACTCGGCATGCAATACCTGGGCTATGCGCAGGCGCATCCGCTGGAGTATCGGCTGATGTTCAGCACCACCTGGCCCGACGTCGCCAAGGAGCTCGACCTCGTGCGCGACGCCACGCATGCGTTCGATGTCCTGCGTGGCGTGCTCAGGCGTGTCCACGGCGAAGGCGCGGGGATGCGGGACACCGTCGATCTCGATGCCCTGTGCATCTGGTCGATGGTCCATGGCCTGGCAGGAGTGATGAATGGCCAATGCGTCGGCATGCTCGACATCAAGGCATCCGTGCTGAAGCGCACGGTGCGGCATGCGATGGATCGCCTGGCGGCGGGACTGGCCGGAAAGACCTGAGTCGTCGAGCGGCTCGGCTCCGGCGGCCGGGGTCGGGGGCCGGCACGAGAAAGCGCATTCGATCCATGAAAAAAGCCCGACCGTCACCGATCGGGCTTTTCGCGCCAGGGAACCCGAACGCGACTGTCTGGTCGGTTCGGCGCGCCTGGCGGCGCGTCGCGAAGCGACGTCAGGCGTTCTCGCCGCGCACGGTGACGGTGATCTCGACCTGCACGTCGCTGTGCGGCACCACCTGGACCGTGTGGTCGCCCACGGTCTTGATCGGCCCAGAGGGCATGCGCACCATGGCCTTCTCGATCTCGAAGCCCTGCTTCTTCAGCGCTTCGGCGATGTCGAAGTTGGTGACGGAGCCGAACAGGCGCCCATCGACGCCGGCCTTTTCGGCGATCTGCACGGTGGTGCCTTCCAGGCGGGTGCCCATCGCCTGCGCGGCGCTGAGCTTCTCGGCCTGGACGCGCTCCAGGTCTGCGCGGCGGGCTTCGAACTCCTTGATGGCCGAGTCGGTGGCGCGGCGCGCCATGCCTTGCGGAATCAGGAAGTTGCGCGCGTAGCCGTCCTTGACGCGGACGACGTCGCCGAGCTGGCCGAGGTTGACGACTTTCTCGAGCAGGATGATCTGCATCGTGTTCTCCTAGGCTCGGGGCTCAGTGGCGGTCGGTGAAGGGCAGCAGGGCCAGGAAGCGCGCCCGCTCGATCGCGGTGGACAGCTGGCGCTGGTAGCGGGCGCGCGTGCCCGTGATCCGGGCCGGCATGACCTTGCCGTTGTCGTTGATGAAGTCGCGCAGGATCTCGACGTCCTTGTAGTCGATCCACTCGATCTTCTCGGCCGTGAAGCGGCAGACCTTCTTGCGCTTGAAGAGCGCGCTCTGGCCCGGGCGCTTGCCCTTGCGATCCTTGTTGTTGCGTCGAACGAATGCCATTTGACTCAATCCTCGATGATTTCGAAACCGGTGATGTGGAGCACCAGCGAGCGCAGGTTGCGGCTGCGGCGGGCCAGGAAGCCGGCGGCTCCGATCCGGGTTCCCAGGGGCACCGCGTCCATGCGGTGCGCCAGGGGCCCTGCGACCATCGCCGCGATCTCGGCTTCCACTTCGCGCTCGACGCCGGCTTCCTGCTGGCGGGACCGGTGCGACAGCCTGAGCTGCGCGATCGGGATGCCAGCCGGCGTCCAGCGCAAGGGCGAACGCTCGACGATCTCGCCGTCCAGCCGGAGCGCATTGCGCATCGGCGAGGGGACCGGGAGATCGACCGCGCGGCTCGCGGGTGCCGGATGCCTTACTGCGCCTCGGCCTGGGCTTGCGGCTGCGCCGGGGCGGCCGCCTGGGCCGGCTCCGGATTGACCTTGCGGGCCTCTTCGCGCTGGATCTGCTTCCACATGGGCGACGGGCCGGTCTCGGCCTTCTTCATGCCGACCACGAGGTGGCGCAGCACGGCGTCGTTGAAGCGGAAGGCGTGCTCGAGCTCGTCCAGGATCGGCTGGCCGCACTCGATGTTCATGAGCACGTAGTGCGCCTTGGCGACCTTCTGGATCGGGTAGGACAGCTGGCGGCGGCCCCAGTCCTCGACACGGTGGATCTTGCCCTGCTGGGCTTCCACCATGCTCTTGTAGCGCTCGATCATCGCGGGCACCTGCTCGCTCTGATCGGGGTGGACGATGAAGACGATTTCGTAGTGGCGCATCGGTACTCCTTGTGGGCTGGGTGCGAAAAGCGCTCGCACCGGTGACCGCCGGGTTGCGCGATGGGTCGCGCGAAACTATCCCGTGCGGCAAGGGAAAAACATTCGATTCTACGACACTGCCCGGCCCTGCGGCAAGTCGAGCGCGGGCGGCTCGCCACCCGCCGCGATCGTCGCGATCAGCGCCCGCTCCCGCGCCACGATCGTCGCCACGAAGGCATCGGCATCGTCCAGTCCGCGGAAGGCGGCGTGGCCGCGCACCAGGAACTGGTGCATCTGCGCCAGCCCCGCCAGCCGCGCGGGCGATTCCATCGCGGACAGCAGCCGCCCCAGCAGCGGGTGGCGGACGAGCTTGCGCAACGACGCGCCGGCCCGTTCCACCAGGGCGACCTGCCGCTCGCGATCCGCTCGAGTCCCGACCGCCCGGAACGACGCGGCGTAACGCTTCGCATCGATCCGGGCCGCGTCGGCCTCGCCGAGGCTGTCGGCCATGGCCTGGTCCAGCCGCTCGGACAGCGCATCCAGCTCCACCGCGTCGGCCAGGGTGGCCAGCCCGCCCGCCGGCAGCAGCCGCGACAGCATGGGCAGCACCCGGGCGAGCTCGGCGTCGCGCTGCGAAAAATCGTGCCCACCGTAGAGCTCTTCGAGGAAGAAGCGTGCACCGCTGGCATGACCAGGATCGGCCAGCAAGTCGGCGTGCGTCTGCGCCAGGCGGGCGGCCTGCCAGCGCTTGAGCGCCGCGATGCGCGCCGCGCGGGCCGGGTCGGCGGCGCCCGCCGCGCGCAGGCGCGCCACTTCGGCGGCGCAGCGCTGCAGGCGCGCCGGGGCTGGCAGGCGGTCCAGCTCGGCGGGGTCCAGCCCCGTGGTGGAGTCGAGAGTCGTGGCCATGCAGGGATTCTGCGGCCGATGCCCGGCAGCGCAACCGGCTCGCCGTAGGGGCCATCCTCTACACCGGCGCCCATCCCGCGGCGAGCGCCTGCCTAGAATGGACGACATCGATTTCCATGGCGCCGCACCCGTGCCCGATCGCCGTTCCTTCCTCAAGCTCGGCCTGGCCGCCGGCACCGCGCTGGCCGCGGGCGGTGGGATGCTGGCGTTCGTCGGACGGGACGCCGAAGCGGACCGGGGCACCGTGCTGGCCGCGGTGGTCCCGGCCGTGCTGGGCGACGCGCTCCCCTCCACGCGGGCGCAGGCTGTCGCGCGCACCGTGCACGCGGTCGAGACCGCGATCGCCGGCCTGGCGCCGGCCGCGCAGGCCGAGCTCGCGCAACTCTTCATGCTGTTGGCGTCCGCGCCGGGCCGCACGCTGCTGGCCGGCGTGGGCAGCCCTTGGGCGCAGGCCTCCACGGACGAGGTGGGCGCCTTCCTCGCCCGCTGGCGGCACCATCGATTGGCCATGCTGCGAAGCGGCTACCAGGCGTTGCACGACCTGGTCGCCGGCGCCTGGTACGCCATGCCGGAAGCCTGGGGGCCGATCGGCTATCCTGGCCCGCCCCGAGTCTGACCCTGCATTCCCGCCCGATGGACATGCCGCGATGAGCCTGCCCGATCCGATCGTCGCCGGCCTGGCCCGTGGATGGAAGGTGCTCGACGCCGCCGGCAGCCCCCTGCCCGCCCGGATCGACTGCGATGTCGCCATCGTCGGCACCGGCGCGGGCGGCGGCATCACGGCCGAACTGCTGGCGCGCGCCGGCTTGGCCGTGGTGCTGATCGAGGAGGGGCCGCTGGCCAGTTCGCGCGACTTCACGCTGCGCGAAGCCGACGCCTACCCGCGGCTCTACCAGGAGTCGGCGGCGCGCAAGACACGCGACAAGGCGATCACCATCCTCCAGGGCCGCTGCGTCGGCGGCTCCACGACGGTCAATTGGACGTCGAGCTTCCGCACGCCCGAGCCGACCCTCGAGTTCTGGCGGCAACGCTTCGGCCTGGCGACGATGGATCCCCAGGCGCTGGCGCCCTGGTTCGCGCAGGCCGAGCGCCGCCTCGGCATCCAGCCGTGGCTGACGCCGCCCAACGAAAACAACGACCTGCTGCGCCGAGGCGCGTTGGCGTTGGGCATTCCGGCCGCGGCCATCCTGCGCAACGTGCGCGGCTGCTGGAACCTCGGCTACTGCGGCATGGGTTGCCCGACCAACGCCAAGCAGTCGATGCTGGTGACCACCATCCCGTCGGCACTGGATGCGGGCGCCCGGATGCTGGTGCGCACCCGCGCCCTTCGGCTGGCGTTCGAGGGCACGCGCGCCACCGGCGTCGAGGTGGTCGGCATGTCCCCCGATGGCCTGCGGCCCACGGGGCCGACCACCAGCGTGCGGGCCCGCCACGTGGTGCTGGCCGGCGGCGCGATCGGGACGCCGGCGCTGCTGATGCGCTCGGACGCGCCCGACCCCTACGGCCTGGCCGGCAAGCGCACGTTCCTGCATCCGACGGTCGTGTCCGCCGCCAGCTTCGTGCAGCGCGTGGAAGGCTGGGCGGGTGCACCGCAGACCATCTACACGGACCACTTCCTGGGCGTCGACCCGATCGACGGCCCGATCGGCTACAAGATCGAGGCGCCGCCCCTGCACCCGGTGCTGACCGCCACGACGCTGGCGGGTTTCGGCGACGCGCACGCGGCCGCCATGCGCGACTTCGCGCACACCCACGTGCAGATCGCCCTGTTGCGCGACGGCTTCCACGCCGATTCCCCGGGCGGCACCGTGGCGCTGCGTGACGACGGCACGCCCGAATTGGATTACCCGCTCACCGCCCCGCTGCGCGACGCGGTGCGCCGCGCGTGGCGCTCGATGGCGGAGATCCAGTTCGCTGCGGGCGCCCGCAGCGTGCAGCCCGTGCACGAGCAGGCGCGGCCCTACGACAGCTGGAAGGCCGCGCAGGCGGGGATCGACGCGCTGCCGGTCGAGCCGCTGCTGGCGCGCATCGTCTCGGCCCACGTGATGGGCGGCTGCCCGATGGCGGGCGACGAGCGCGCCGGCCTCGTGCGGGCCGACGGCCGCCATTGGCACTTGGACAACGTCTCGGTGCACGACGGTTCCCTCTTCCCGACGTCGATCGGCGCCAACCCGCAGCTGTCCATCTACGGCATCGTCACCCGAATGGCCGCCGGGCTGGCCCAGCAATTGTCCGGCCGGCTCGTGGACTTGGCGGCTTGACCGCCGCTCGACTCCAACGCTGGCTCGTCATCGGGCAGCTGGCTGCCGCATTGGCGGTGGCGGCCTGGCTCGTTCGGCTCGGCTGGGGCTGGCCGGCGGCCCTGGCGACCAGCCTGGCATTGCCGCCGGCCTTGCACGGGCTGGTGCTGGCCCGACACTTCGTGTTCGCCCGGCAGGCAGGGAGCCGCCCGCCGCCCGAGCACCGCATGGGCCTGCCCGCGATGCTGCGCGCATGGCTGATCGAGACGGGCTGCTCGTTGCGTGCCTTCGGCTGGCTGCAGCCCTTTCGCGAGGGTGCGCGCTTCCCGGCACCCGCAACGGCGCCGGACGCGGGGGCGGCGCGCATCCCCGTGTTGCTGGTGCCCGGTTATCTCTGCAACCGCGCGGTCTGGCTGCCGCTCGCCCCGCGGCTTGCCGCACGCGGCCACGTGGTCGAAGCGGTCTCGCTCGACCCTCCGTTCGCCGACCTCGACGCGCACGCGGCAACGCTGGCGGCGGCGGTCGATGCGCTGGTCGAGCGCACCGGCAGTCCGCGGGTGGCGTTGGTCGGCCACAGCATGGGCGGGCTGGCGGTGCGCGCCTACCTGCGCGCGCACGGCACGGCACGCGTGGCACGCGTGGTGACGCTGGGCACGCCGCACCGAGGCACCATGCTGGCCTCGTTCGGCATCGGCGAGAGCGCCCGCCAGATGCGTCGGGCGAGCGACTGGCTGGCCGCGCTGGAAGCCTCGGAGCCCGCCTCGACCCGAGCGCTGATGACCATCGTGCTCACGCACACCGACAACATCGTCGTCCCGCAGGACGACCAGTCCTTGCCGGGCGCGCGCACGGTCGAGTTCTCCGGCGTCGGACATCTCGCGCTCATGACCGACCCGCGAGTGTGCGGCGTGCTGGAGGCAGAGCTGTCGGACGCCGCGACGGCGCACGAGACCGAGCCGGCGAGCCGCGCGCACGCGACCGGCCCGCGGCCCGCGGCCGGGGCGGCTTGATGGCGCAATCGCCGGCGACGCCTTCGTTCCGGGAGGCCCTGCGCTGGTGGTTCAAGCTGGGGTGCATCTCCTTCGGCGGTCCGGCCGGGCAGATCGCGACCATGCACGCGGAGCTGGTGGAGCGACGCCGATGGATCTCCGAGCCGCGCTTCCTGCATGCGCTGAACTACTGCATGCTGCTGCCCGGCCCCGAAGCGCAGCAGCTGGCCACCTACATCGGCTGGCAGTTGCACGGCCTGCGCGGCGGCATCGCGGCCGGCGTGCTGTTCGTGCTGCCCTCGCTGCTGCTGCTGATCGCGCTGTCGTGGGTGTACGTCGCCGCGGGCGACGCGCCGTGGATGGCGGCGGTGCTGCGCGGCGTCAAGCCGGCGGTGCTGGCGATCGTGGTGGCGGCCGCATGGCGCATCGGCGGCCGCACGCTGCGGGGGGTGGTGCCATGGGCCATCGCCATCGGCGCCTTCTTGGCGTTGCGGTGGGCGCAACTGCCTTTCCCGGTCGTCATCGCGGCCGCCGCCCTGATCGGCGTGGTGGTCGGCCACGCCCGGCCGCGCCTGCTGGCGCTTCCCGCCTCGGCCGTCGAAGCCGCCTCGGCGCACGCCCCGAACCTCGCCCGCGCGCGAGCCGGCACGGGCGCAGGCGCGGGGGGTCGGCGGGCGATGCGCCTGTCGCTGGCCTTTCTCGGCCTGTGGGCGGCTGCCTTCGGCCTCCTGGCGATCTCCGTCGGCACCGGCTCGACCTTCGCGCAACTGGCTTGGTTCCACACCAAGGCGGCGCTGCTGACTTTCGGCGGCGCCTACGCGGTGCTGCCCTATGTGTTCCAGTCGGCGGTGATGCAGTACGGCTGGCTGTCTGCCGCCCAGATGGTGGACGGCCTGGCGCTGGGCGAGACCACCCCGGGACCGCTGATCATGATTGTCGCCTTCGTGGGTTTCGTGGCGGGCTGGCAGCAGCCACCGCAAGACTGGCCTCCGCAGCTGTCCGCGGTGGTCGGCGCGTTGGTCGCGACGCTGTTCACCTTCCTGCCATCGTTTCTCTTCGTGCTGGCCGGTGCGCCGCTGATCGAAGCGACCGGCCGGATGCCGCGCGTGCAGGCGCCGTTGGCGGCGGTGACGGCCGCCGTGGTGGGGGTGATCGTGAGCCTGGCGGCGTGGTTCGCCGGGGAAGTGCTGTGGCGGCCGGGCATCGGCATCGACTGGGTGGGCCTGGCCATCGCGGCGGCCGCGCTGGCGGCGCTGACCGTGCTCCGCCGCAACGTGGTCGAAGTCATCCTGCTGTCGGCCTTTGCCGGCGTGGCGTCGGGCGCGTGGTCGTGACGGTCTGGGAGCGCAGCCCGTTGTCAGCGCTGTCCCACACGCTCGCAGGAGGCGGCCTGCCACTGCCGCCCGCATCTCTCGGCCAAACTCGCCCGGACGTCGACATGCTGCTGAGCGCGGAGGCGCGATGGTCGAGGAACTGCGGTTCACGGGTCCACGAGTGACGCCGGACGGCGTGTGCTTCGAGGGGTACGGCGACATGGGCGTCTACCACTTCGTGCTGCCACGCGATGCCCTGGGGGCCCTCAGCGGCCGCCGCCCTCGGATGCGGGAGCTGCTCAACGGCTACCAGCGCTGGCGCGAGCACATCTACGAAGTGGCCGAGCGGCTGGCCGCCGGCCGCGACCCGCGGCGCGACGGCGCACCGATCGTCATCACGGACGACGCGCTGATCTCGACGCCGATCGAAGTGATGCGCGAGGACGACTCGCGCTCGCGGACGCCGGCCTGGCAGACCTGAACGGGCCGCTGACGTCCTGCCGCGGCCGCCAGGGCCGGCCGGGACGCCGGAGCGGGCGCCGCGGCGCGGAAGGCCCGGCCCGGCTCAGAAGTGGATGCCGCGCATCAGCTGCTGGAACGCCACCTGGTCGGCGTTGAGCGGCGCCGGCTTGCCGCCTGCGTCGTGCCGCGCCGCGTCCGAATCCGGGAACATCCGGAACGAGGTGTTCATCACGATCTGCGCCACGCGCGGCAGGGTCGCGTGCAGCACCTCGCCCAGCACGCCCAGCCGCGTGGCGATGCGCACCGGCTTGTGCACGATGGCGTCCACCACCAGCTGCGCCGCGTCCTCCGGCGTCAGCGTCGGCACGCTGGCGTAGAGCTTGGTGGGCGCGATCATCGGCGTGCGCACCAGCGGCATGTTGATGGTGGTGAACTTGACGCCCACGTCGGCGTACTCGCTGGCGGCGCAGCGCGTCCAGGCTTCCAGCGCAGCCTTGGACGCGACATAGGCCGAGAACCGCGGCGCGTTGGTCAGCACGCCGATCGACGAGATGTTGATCACCTGGCCCGCGCGCTTGGCCGCCATCGCCGGCAGCAGCCCCATCGTGACGCGCAGCGCACCGAAGTAGTTGAGCTGCATGGTGCGCTCGAAGTCGTGGAAGCGGTCGAAGCTCGCTTCGATGCCCCGGCGGATCGAACGACCGGCGTTGTTGACCAGCACGTCGACGGCCCCGTGCTCTTCCAGCAGGCGCGCCAAGAACCGGTCGCAATCGGCGTAGTCGGCCACGTCCACGGCATGCGCGTGCACGTGCGCGACCTCGCCCACCGCGGCGCGGATGGTTTCCACCGCCTGCGCGAGCTTGTCGGCGTCGCGCCCGCAGATCACCGTGACGGCGCCGGCGCGTGCCACTTCGATCGCCGTGGCCAGCCCGATGCCGGACGACCCCCCGGTGATCAGCACCACCTTGCCCTCGACCTGGCCGCGCAGCGTGCGGTCGATGAAGAGGTCCGGGTCGAGATGACGCTCCCAGTAGTCCCACAGCACCCACGCGTAGTCCTTGAGACGTGGACAAGCGATGCCGCTGCCCTTGAGCGCGGCGTGCGCCTGGCGGTCGTCGAAACGGGTGGGATAGTTCACGAAGCGCAGGATGTCGTCCGGCAGCCCGAGGTCCTTCATGAGCGCCGTCCGCAGCCGGCGCACCGGCGTCAGCGCCATCAAGGTCTTCTTGACGCCGCGGGGGATGAAGCCCAGCAGCGCCGCGTTGACGCGCAGCGACATGAGCGGCGCATGCGCCGCGTGCGCGAAGGTGTTGAGCACGTCGCCCACGCGCATGGGCTCCGGGTCCACCAGGTGGAAGCACTTGCCGTCCAGGCCGGGCTCGTGCGCGATGTGGTCCATCGCGGCCACCACGTAGTCCACGGGCACGATGTTGATGCGCCCGCCTTCCAGCCCGATGGTGGGCATCCAGGGCGGCAGCAGCTTGCGGATCCTCTGGATCAGCTTGAAGAAGTAGTAGGGGCCGTCGATCTTGTCCATCTCGCCGGTCTTCGAGTCGCCCACCACCATGGCCGGCCGATAGATGCGCAGCGGCACGCGGCACTCGGTGCGCGCGACCCGCTCGGCCTCGTGCTTGGTGGCGAAGTACGGATGGTCGAGGCCCTCGGCCTCCTCGAACATGTCCTCGCGGAACACGCCTTCGTACAGGCCGGCGGCCGCGATCGAGCTGACGTGGTGGAAGCGGCCCGCGCCGATCGCGTTGGCCAGCTGCACCGCGTTGCGCGTGCCGCCCACGTTGGCCAGCAGCTGCGACTGCGGGTCGGCTTCGAGGTCGTACACGGCGGCCAAGTGGAAGAAGTGCTCCACCCGCCCTTCCAGGTCCTTGCAGGCCTCGGGCGACAGTCCGAGCATCGGTTGGGTGATGTCGCCCCGCAGCGGCACCGCCCGGCTCGCGTCCACGCCCCAGAAGTCGTAGAGCGGCGCGAGCCGCTCGGCCGAGTCGTCACGGACCAGGAAGCGCACCACGGCGCCTTGCCGTTGCAGCAGCTCGCGAACCAGGCGTCGCCCGATGAAGCCGGTGGCGCCGGTGACCAGGTACGTCATCTCCTTTCTCCCTCGGGCATCGTCGGGTGCCCATGAAATCGGTGGACCGCGCATGCTCGTCGCGCCGGTGGCAAGGCAAGATTGCCTCGCCCGTGCGAGGCCGGCAAGCCTCGCGGCGGCATGTCGCGAAGCGCATCCGATCTCGCGCAAGCCTGCCGCGTTCTAGGCGCGAGCCTCTATTGCTTTAGGCGCACGCCTCTAGAGCCCGCGGATCACAATGGCGTCGTGGGCCGCATCGCCGCGCGCCGGCAGGCAGCCCGACCCGACACCATGCAGCGACCACAGGAGATGCGACGATGGTCAAGAAGCTCAAGGCGATGGCCAAGGACGCCGACGAAGGCAACCAGCTCGCGGCCGCGATCCGCGAGTCGGCGCAGCAGATCTGGCTGGCCGGCCTCGGCGCCTTCGCCAAGGCGCAGCAGGAAGGCGGCAAGGTCTTCGATGCCTTGGTGCGCGAAGGCACGGGCCTGCAGAAGCGCACGCGGGACGCCACCGGCGACCGCATCGGCGACGTCACCGGGCGCGTGGGACGCGCGGCCAGCGAGATCCAGCGGCAGGCCACAGAATCCTGGGACCGCCTCGAGCAGGTCTTCGAGGAGCGCGTGGCGCGGGCGCTCACGCGCCTGGGCGTGCCGACCCACAAGGAGCTCGAAGCGCTGGTGGCCCGCGTCGAGACGATGAACGCCATGCTCCAGGCCATGTCGGACGGCGCCGCCGGACAAGCGCAGACGGTGGGCCGGCGCAGCGCGTCGCGCAAGGCCATCGCCAATGGCGCCTCGGACGCGGCCGCCGCGACCGCCTCGACCGCGGACGGGACCGGCATGCCGTCCCCCAAGCGCGCTCGGGCGGCGACCAAGTCCGGCGCCAAGGCGGGCGCCACGTCGGGCGCCACATCGGGCGCGAAGACGGCCGCAGCGTCCAGGGCCGGCGCGTCCAAGGGTTCCCGAGGCACCGGTGGCAAGTCGACGGGCAGCGCCCGCACGGCGGCCGCCACGCGCCGCCGCGGGGCGGCGTCGGCCTGAGTCGTGGCCGTCGCCATGCCGCGCAGCCGCATCGGGCTGGCCCTGGCCGGCGGCGGCTTCCTGGGCATCGCTTATGAACTGGGCACGTTGGCCGCGCTCACCGAAGCGATCGAGGACTTCGATCCGACCGATGCCGATGTCTACGTCGGCGTGAGCGCGGGCGCCTTCGTGGGCGCCGGGCTGGCCAACGGCCTCTCGGCCCGCGAGATGCTGCGGCTCTTCGTCGAGGAGCCGCAGGACGGGGGCCTCTTCGACCCCGGCACGCTGCTGCGACCGGCGTGGGGCGAGATCCGCCAGGCGTTGGCCGGGGCGCCGCCCCTGGCCTGGCGGATCCTGCGCGAACGCATGCCATGGGCGGGACCCGAGCGGCGCGCGGCGGCGCGGTGGTGGAGCGTGCTTGACCGGGCGGCCCGCCTGTTGCCCACCGGGCTGTTCGATGCGGCGCCCGCGGAAGCGCGGTTGGCGCAGCTGTTCACCGAGCGGGGGCGCACCGACGACTTCGGTCGGCTGCGCCGGCCGCTGTCGGTGATCGCCACCGACCTGGACGCCGGCACGACCGTCGAGTTCGGGCCGCCGCCGCACGACCGCGTCCCGATCTCGCGCGCGGTGCGCGCCAGCTCGGCCGTGCCGGGCCTCTTCCCGCCGGTGGAGATCGACGGTCGCCGTTTCGTCGACGGCGCGCTCAACAAGACCATGCATGCGTCGGTCGCGCTGGCCCATGGCGCGCAACTGGTGCTGTGCCTGAACCCGCTGGTGCCGTACGCGCCCGCCAGCGCCTCGCCGGACCGGCGCGGATCCATCGCCCGCCATGGCCTGCCCGCGGTCCTGGCCCAGACGGTTCGCACGACGATCCGCTCGCGCATGGCGGCGGGCATGGAGCGCTACGCCATCTCGCATCCGCAGGCCGACGTGCTGCTGTTCGAGCCCGCCAGCGACGACCCGCTCACCTTCTTCGCGCGCCTGTTCGACTACGGCGGCCGCAGGCGGCTTTGCGAGCATGCCTACCAGCAGGCGCGGGTCGACCTGCTCGCGCGGGCCGCCGCGCTGGCGCCCGTGCTGCAGCGACACGGACTGTCGCTCCGCACCGACCGGTTGAGCACGCCGGCCGTGCTGTTTCCGGACGAGCCGGTCGACCCGCTGGCCGCCGACCCGGCGTCCAGGCCGCCGCGCAGCCGTGGCGCGTTGCGCCTGGCGCGTGCACTCGACGCGATGTCGGCGCAGCTGCGCGCCGAGGCGGCACGCCGACCCGGCCACGGGCCGCGCTAACATGCCCGTCCGGGCGCCCCGGGGCCGCCCTGGAGACCGGACCGATGCCACGAAAGCCACCGCGCCGCACGCGGGAACGCATCCTCGAACTGTCGCTGACGCTGTTCAACCAGTTCGGCGAGCCGCACGTCACCACGACGACGATCGCGGAGGAAATGCGCATCAGCCCGGGCAACCTGTACTACCACTTCCGGAACAAGGACGAGATCACCGGCAGCCTGTTCGAGCACTTCGAGCGCGAGATGGACCGACTGCTCGACGCTACGGCTCGCGGCACGCCCACGGTCGAGGACGGCTGGCTCTTCCTGCACCTCCTGTTCGAAGTGATCTGGCGCCACCGTTTCCTGTACCGCGACCTGGCCGACCTGCTGTCGCGCAACCGCAAGCTCGAGGTGCGCTTCAAGGCGATCCTGCAGCGCAAGACGCAGGCCTCGCTTGCGCTGTGCCAGGGACTCGCGCGGGCCGGCACGCTGTCGGCCACGCCGCGCGAGGTCGAAGCGCTGGCCACCAACATGGTGGTCGTGACGACCTGGTGGCTGTCCCACGAGTACGTGCGCAACGCGCGGCACTTCTCCGAGCCGGCCGCGCAGGCCGCGATGGTGGCCCGCGGGGCCTACCAGGTGCTGGCGCTGACGGCGCCCTACCTCACGGGCCAGGCGCGCGAGCTCTTCGAGCGCCTGGCCTCGCAGTACTTGCAACCCGACGCCTCGCACCTGCAACCCGACTGATGGAGTGGACGCGATCATGGCCAAGGCCTGGAAGCCTTTCCCCCACGACGATGCCTCGTACGTCTACACGCCGGCCACGCTCAAGAAGCACTGGCCGCGCCTCCACCGCGGCGACCAGGAACCGCTCCCCAAGAGCGCGGCCGTGGTCGATGCATGGATCGCGTTCCATGCGGGGCAGTTCCAACGTGCGGTGCAGCTCGGGCTCGCGGCGGGCGCGGCCGGGCTGGTGGCCGCCAACAAGGCGCAGCTGATCCACGCCACTTATCTGGAAAGCGCGGACAAGGCCAAGGGCGAGCTGTTCTCGGAAGTCGTCCGGCGCTGCGAGGCGCAGCAGGCGGCGGAGCCCGACAACCCGAACGCCTGGTACCTGCATGCCGCAGCGCTCGGCCGCTACGCGCAAAGCGTGTCGGTCGCCCGGGCCCTGGCCGAAGGGGCCGGCGGCAAGGTGCGCGCGTCGCTGACCAGGGCACTGGCCCTGGCGCCCGACCATCCGGACGCGCACATCGCGCTCGGCGCGTATCACGCCGAGGTCATCGACAAGGTCGGTGCCATGGTGGGCGGCCTGACCTACGGCGCCAAGAAGGACGAGGGGCTGCGGTTGCTGGAGCGCGCGGTCGCGCTCAACCCGGACTCCGCGATCGCGCGCATCGAGTTCGCCAACGCGCTCGCGATGCTGGAAGGCAAGAAGGCCCTGCCACGCGCGGAAAAACTGTACGCAGAAGCGGCCGCGTGCAAGCCGATGGACGCGATGGAGCGGCTCGACGTCGAGCTGGCCAAGGCCGAGATCGACGACTGACGGCGGTCCGGCCGACGAACGCGCGATTCCGACCGAGGAACCGTCGACACACGCTTGCTGTGGGCGCCCACAATGGGGGCGATTGACCGAGCCGCACCACGACAACAAGCCACGCACCCCACGGGGTCGCGTGGCACCCCCATTCCTCAGTTCGCGAACCCGATCGGCTTCGAGAACTTCACGTCCGGCTTGATCGCGTGCTCGCGCTCGAGCTGCTCGACGAACTCCTCCGCGTCGAACGCGTCGCCCAGCAGCGTCGATTGACGCTTGACCGAGGCGAAGTCGCCCGGGGTCAGCATCTCCAGCTTCGCCAGGCGCCCGCGCACCGCGGAATCGAGGCGCGTGGCGTCGCCGTCCAGCGCCTCGGTCACGAACATGCGCTCGCGCTGCTCGCCGGACAGCGGCTTGAAGCGGATCTTGAACGAGAAGCGACGCAGCGCCGCCTCGTCGATGCGGTCGAAGAGATTGGTGGTGCAGACGAAGACGCCGTCGAAGCGTTCCATCCCCTGCAGCATCTCGTTGACTTCGCTGATCTCGTAGTTTCGCACGGCGCCTGCGCGGTTCTGCAGGAAGCTGTCGGCCTCGTCCAGCAGCAGCACCGCGCGCTCGCGCGTGGCGTCTGCGAACATCCGCGCCATCTGCTGCTCGGTCTCGCCGACGTACTTGCTCATCAGGTCGCTCGCCCGCTTGATCATCAGCGGCCGCTCCAGCGTCTTGGCGATGTGCTCGGCCAACGCGGTCTTGCCGGTGCCGGGTGGGCCGTAGAAGCACAGCGTGGCGCGCGGGCGGGCCGCCAGCGCGGTCAGCATCCGCTCCACCGGCCAGCGGCTCTCCAGGTTCAGCAAGCCCGGGTCGTAGTCGGTCACCAGCGGCCTGAAGATCTCCGGGCCCTCGGCGTGGCCCAGCGCGCGGTCGCTGCGCTCCAGCTGGCGCGCGACCAGCGCCTCGGCCGGCTCGTCCACTTCCGCTTGCGCCAGCAGCGCGAAGCGGGCGGCGGATTCGATCTGCGCGGGCGTGACCTGCTTGCGGGCCGCCACCTTCGCCACGAAGGCGTCCGAGACGCCGAGTTGCCCGAGGTACTTGCGCGCGATGGCTTCGCGCACGCGCTGGGGCGGATTCGCCAGTTCCAGGTGGAATTGGAACCGGCGCCGGTACGCCGGGTCGATCTGTCCGATGGAATTGCTGATCCACAGCGTCGGCACCGGATTCTGCTCCAGGGTCTGGTTGACCCACGCCTTGCCGTTGACGCTGGCGGAGCGCTCCTCGCTGCCGAAGCCGACCATGCGCGACGCGGTGGGCGGGAACACGTCCTCGACTTCGTCGAAGAGCAGCGCGGTGTCGCGCCGGCCGCGCAGGAATGCCTGCGACACCTGCAGCGACCGGTACCGCTCCTTGCCGGACAGGCTGGAGCCGTCCTTGTCCAGGCAATCGACCTCGTAGAGCTCGCAGGCGGCCTGCCGGGCGATGAGCTTGGCGAGCTCGGTCTTGCCGGTGCCGGGCGCGCCGTAGATCAGCACGTTGACGCCGCGCTCGCCGCGGCGTGCCGCCGCGCGCAGCAACGCCGACAAGTACCGCGCGTCCTCCTCGACGTGGGGGAAATCGGCCAGCGACAGCGGCGTGGGCGCCGCGGGCCGCGTGAAGGCCGCCATCATCTCGGTCTCGGAGTCGTAGTCGGCCGTGAGCACGGACAGCAGCTTGTCCGACACGCGCATCAGGTCGCCCAGGTCGGTGATCGAATGCTCGGCCAGCGGCGTGTCGATCAGGCCCAGCGTTTCCAGCCGTCCACCCAGGCGCAGGGCCTGGGCCACGCTGGCCGCGGGCACGCCCAGGATGCCGGCCAGCTGCGCGTAGGCTTCCGCGGCGCTCGAGCACTTGCAGTCCACCAGCACGGGCCGCAAGTCGCGTTGGTACTTGCACAACGAGGCGTGCAGCAGCACCGCGCGCTCGGTCTCGTCCAAATCCAGCACGCGGGCGAGCAGCTCGATGTTGTCGACCAGCCGCACGCGCGTCTTGGCCAGGCGCGCGTCCAGCGCGTCGACGGTGACGCGCAGGCAGCCGAGCAGGTCCTTGGCGTTCTGCTTCACGAACTCGTCGAGGTAGTAGTAGTACGCCGAGTCGTCGTACAGCCCGTTCCAGTTGCCGTGCCGGGCGACGAACTCCTCCAGCGGGAGCCGGCCGCTGCCCTGCCAGGCGGCGGCCTCGGCGCAGCGCCGCGCCATGAAGAGCTGGAGCCTGGCCAACGCCTGATCGGTCCAAAGCAGGTGGCGGCCGCCCAGGGTCACCACGTTGTTGATGTCCCGGCGCAGGTTGAAGCGCGTGCCCATCGCCAGCACCGCCTTGAGGCCGAAGCGCGCCGACATCAGGTCCAGTGGCTGCGCGTGCTCGGTGCCGGGCGGGGCGAAGGTGCGGCCCAGATCGGCGCCGAGGCCTGCGAAAGCGAAGGGCCCGCCCGGCGCGGACGCGGGCGGGACGGTCACGGGCAGCAGCGGCGCGAACGCGACGCCCTCGGCGGCAGGCTTCATCTGGTGTTTCTTCTCGGTGGCAGCGGTGACGACCGCCTTGGGCGATGCGGTTCCAGCATAGGCGATGACAGGCGCATGACGCCGACCGCTTGACGTGCCCGGGCCGGCCGCCTATCGTGTGTTCTGTATACGGAACACGGGAGCCCGCACGTGCTGGTGCCGATCGAGACCCAACCCGACCTGGTCGATCGCGTCTACGAGTCGCTGCTGGACGCCATCTGCTCGGGCGGGTGGACCCCCGGCGAGCGCCTCACCCAGGAGGCCGTTGCCGCACGCCTGGGCGTGTCTCGGCAGCCGGTGCTGCAGGCGTTCCGCATCCTGCAGCGCCAGGGCTTGATCGTCGACACGCCCAACCGCAAGGGCGTGCTGGTGGCGCCGCTGGATGCGGCCTTCGTCTCCAACCTCTACGCCGTGCGTGGCGCCCTCGACGCCCTCGCGGCCGCCACCGCCGCCGAGGCGCCCCGGCCCGCGCTGCGCGCCCCGGGCGCACGCCTGCTGCGCAACGGGCGCGCCGCGATCCGCGCCGGCGACACCGGCGCCTTGGTCGAGGCCGACCTCGCCTTCCACCGCTTCGTCTACGAGGCCAGCGGCAACCCGCTGCTGGAGCAGACCGCCACGGTGCACTGGCACCACACCCGCCGCACCATGGCTGCGTACCTGCGCATCACCGCGTCCCTGGACGACGTCTGGGACGAGCACGAGCGGCTGCTGGACGCCATCGTCGCCGGCGACGTGGAGAGCGCCCGCCGCGAGGCCGCAGCGCATGCGCAGGCCTCCGCCGCCTCGCTGGCCGCGCTGCTGTCGGCCCGGACGCAGCCGCCGCGCCAGGCCGCCATCGGCACCGACCCTGCCCGGCACGTCGCGGCGGGGGCCGCCCGTGCCCCACGCCCTTCCTGAATTCCTGACCACCCAGCCCGGCCGCCATGACGGACCGGGCGTCCAGAACCGTTTCGAAGACGAGGAGACAGACGCGATGAAACTGACACAGGAGCAACTCGAGCAATTCGACCGGGACGGGTACCTGTTCTTCCCCGGAATGTTCTCGCGCGAGGAGATGAAGGTCCTGCTCGACGAAGTGCCTGCGCTGTACGCCGAGCGGCGCCCCGAGATCATCCGCGAAAAGGGCCGCGACGCCGTGCGCACCAGCTTCGCCGCGCACACGTATTCCGAGCCCTTCGCCAAGCTGGGCCGGCATCCGCGTCTCATCGAACCGGTGCGGCAGCTCTTCGACGAAGACGTCTACATGCACCAGTTCAAGATCAACGGCAAGCAGGCCTTCGACGGCGACGTCTGGCAGTGGCACCAGGACTACGGCACCTGGCAGCGCGACGACGGCATGCCGCAGGCGCGCGCCATGAACGTCGCCGTGTTCCTGGACGAGGTCAACGAGTTCAACGGGCCGCTCTACTTCATTCCGGGATCCCACCGCGAAGGCGTGGTGGCGGCCGGCCACGACCTGGGCACCACCAGCTACCCGCTTTGGACGCTGGACCACGACAAGGTGCGCGAGCTGGTCGACCGCGGCGGCATGGTCGCGCCCAAGGGCCCGCCGGGCTCCATGCTGATCTTCCACGGCTGCCTGGTGCACGGGTCGCCATCGAACATGAGCCCGTGGAACCGCGTCATCGTGTACCTGAGCCTGTGCGCGGTGTCCAACCACATCACCCGCGCCACGCGGCCGGCGTACATCGCGCATCGCAACTTCACGCCGATCGTCGCGCTGCCCGACGACTGCCTGCTGCGCGACGACGTGCGCGCCCTGCCCTGGCCCGGCCACGAGGTGGACGAGGCCGCCATGCGCGCGGGCGAAGTGCCCGGCGCCTGGACCGCGGAGGTCGCCCGCGAGGCCGACCGGCGCGCCCCGGACGCGGGAACGCCCGCGGAGCCCGCCGTCGCCAACGCGGAAGCCAGCGCATGAACCTGCACGCCTTGCTGTCCAAGCGCGCGGCCGAGGGCCGGCCGCTGCGCATCGGCCTGATCGGCGCAGGCAAGTTCGGCTCGATGTACCTGTCGCAGGTGCGTCGCACGCCCGGCATGCACCTGGTCGCCGTAGCCGACCTGTCGCCGCCGCGGGCGCGCGAAGCCATGATGCGCGTCGGCTGGGAGGCCGAGCGCCTGGCCGCCCCGTCCTTCGACGCGGCGCGCCGGCAAGGCGACACCCACCTGACGGACGACGCCTTCGCGATGATCGCGTCGCCGGAGGTCGAGATCGTGATCGACGCGACCGGCAGCCCGTCGGCCGGCATCCGGCACGTGCTGGCCTGCTGCCGCGAGGGCAAGCATGTCGTGATGGTGAACGTGGAGGCCGACGCGCTGGCCGGGCCGCTGCTCGCGCAGCGCGCCCGCGAAGCCGGCATCGTCTACTCGCTGGCCTACGGCGACCAGCCGGCGCTGATCTGCGAGATGGTCGACTGGGCGCGGGCGGCCGGCTTCGACGTCGTGGCCGCGGGCAAGGGCACGAAATACCTGCCCGCCTACCACGCGTCCACGCCCGACACCGTCTGGCAGCACTACGGCATCAGCCCCGAGGACGCGCGCGCGGGCGGCATGAACGCGCAGATGTTCAACTCCTTCCTGGACGGCACCAAGAGCGCGATCGAGATGGCGGCGGTCTCCAACGCGACCGGGCTGTCGGCCGCACCGGGCGGATTGTCCTTCCCGCCCTGCGGCGTGGACGACTTGGCGCGCGTGCTGCGCCCCCGGGCCGAGGGCGGCATGCTCGAGCGCCGCGGCCAAGTCGAGGTGATCACCAGCCTGGAGCGCGACGGGCGCCCGGTGTTCCGCGACCTGCGCTGGGGCGTGTACGTCACCTTCGCCGCGGATTCGGACTACGTGCGCCGTTGCTTCAAGGAGTACGGCCTCGTGACCGACTCGTCGGGCGAGTATTCCGCGATGTACAAGCCCTTCCACCTGATCGGCCTGGAGCTGGGCATCACGGTGGCTTCCGTGGGCGTGCGCGGCGAGCCCACCGGCGCGCCCACGGGCTTTCGCGCCGACGTCGTGGCCACGGCCAAGCGCGATCTCGCCGAGGGCGAGATGCTCGACGGCGAAGGCGGCCACTGCGTGTACGGCAAGCTGATGCCGGCGGCCGACTCGCTGGCGGCGGGCGGGTTGCCGCTTGGGTTGGCGCACCACGTCCGGCTGCGCCGCCCGGTGGCCGCGGGCCAGCCGGTGCGCTGGGAAGACGTGGCCTACGACGAGGCGGACGAGGCCGTGCGCTTCCGGCGCGAGATGGAGCGCACGCTGGCGGGCTGACCGGGGCCGGCCGCGGTCGATCCGCCGGGCCGCGAGGCGTCTACAGCAGCCGCAGTCCCAGCGTCGCGATCGCGATCGTCACGAAACCGAGCGCCAGGTTCGCCGCCACCAGGCGGCGCACCTTTTCGCCCGCCGCTGCGGCATCCGGCCAGCGCTGGGCACCGGCGTGGCGGCGCATCGCGGCGTAGGGCCCGAACCACAAGACCGCGAACACCACCGCCATCGCCAGTCCGGTGGCCGCCATCCAGTGCCAGGCGCGCGGCGCATCGGCGAAGCCCGTCTGGGCCAGCCGGGCGAAGCCGCTCGCCACGGTCAAGGGCATCGCCACCCACACCACCCGCAGGAAGCGCCCGATCGCGTCCGTCATCAACGGGACGCGTTGTGGCGGCGCGAGCACCGCATGCGCCGCCGGCCGCAGCACGTGCAGCATGGTGAACATGCCCCCCACCCAGACCACGACGCCGGCCACGTGCAGGAACAGGAGGAAGACGCCATAGGCCATCGTTCGGGGATCCGTCAGAATCGCGAGCCGGGCTCGGAGAGAAAGGCGGCCTCCTCCGGCGTCGACTCGCGCCCGAGGATGGCATTGCGATGCGGGAAGCGGCCGAAGCGGACGATGACGTCGCGGTGCTTCACCGCCCATTCGTAGCCGCCACCCGCGCCGGGGTCGTCGCGCAGCGACCCGAACAGGCGCACGGCCTCGTCTTGGTCGGCCAGCGCTTCGGAATGCTCGAATGGCAGGTAGACGAACCATCGCGCCAGCGGCGCGAGTTGGGTGTCTTCGCCTCGACGCACCATGTCGCGGGCGCAGGCCAGCGCCAGCGGATCCAGGACGAACGCGTCGGCCTGGTCGCGCCACGCGTTGCGCGGCAACTGGTCGCACGCGAGCACGAAGGCCAGCCGGGTGCCGGCATCCGCGCTCGGGCCCTTGACCCAGGGTCCGAGCAGCGCCAGGCCGCCCGCCGCGCGGATCGTGTCCAGCAGGCCACCGAAACGGTCGCGGACCGCGTCGTCGAAGGCTTGCCGCTTGCCGAACCACTCCGGGCGCGCCGGTCGGCCATCGAGCGGACCGCCCGCTTCGACCTCCGACGTGCCGAACCAGAAGTCCAGCAGCGCGCCTGCGTCGACCGGCCCGCTCATGGAACGCCCACGCGATGCGCCGCCGCGACCGCCGCCGCGGACGCCGCAGAGGACGCTGCCGACGCCGAGGCCGCTGACGTCGAGGCCGACGATGCCACCGACGCCGGCACGGGTGGCGTGGCGAACACGGCACGCTCAACCTGCGCGGGATCCAGCGTCCCCGCGGCCATCCACTCGGGCGGCAGCAGCGCCAGGCAGGCCACGAGGCGGTCGAACTCGGGCTCGAAGCCGTCCACGATCGCCTGCGGATCGGGCGTGAGGCCGGCGTCGGCCATGACGCCGAACTGCACCCCGCCCGCGTACGACAGGATCGACACGCCCAGGCCGATGTCGCCCGATTGCGGCACCCAGAACATCAGGCGCCGGATCCGGGCGCCGGCGAGGTACAAGGGCTCGCGCGGTCCGGGCACGTTGGTCATCACCGACGTGGCCTTGCGCGCGAGCATGTCCAGCAGCTGCGTCTGGGCGATCCGCGGCATCATCCCGGCCGCCCCCAGCACGCCGTAGGCGAGGATGGCCTGGTAGCTGCCCTTGAGCTCGCCCATGCGCCGGCGCACCTCGGCCAACCGCTCCACGGGGTTGGCCACCCCGACCGGCAGCACCAGCGGGACCAGGCCGAACCGGTTGCCCAGCTCCGGGCCGCTGCCGGGCTCGCGCAGGTTGACCGGCACCATCGCGCGCAGCTCGCAGCCGCGCACCGCCATCCCGCGGCCCAGGAGATAGCGGCGCAGCGCCCCGGCCACGCACGACAACAGCACGTCGTTGACCGACGCGCCCAGCACCCTCCCGACGGCCTTCATGTCGTCCAGCGGCAAGGCCGGCCCCCAGGCCACCTGCTTGGCGGGCCCGGGCCGGCCCTTGAGGCAGGTCGGCGTGTCGTCGCTCATCAGCGCGATGCTCGCCGCGTCCCGCAGCACCCGCACGCCGGCCGTGGCGTAGTCGCCGGCCCGCTCGGGGTGCACCATCAGGTCCATCGAGCGCGACCATGCCTTGCTGCCCAGGCCGATGGCCTGGATGGCGCTGCGGGTCAAGGGCGCGAGCCAGGGCCGCCAAGGGTTGCACTCGTGCCGATCCGCCTGCGGGCGCCGCTCCGGGACGTCGACGGCGACAGGCGCTTCGGCGCTGTCTCCGGGGCCGGGCCGCGCCCCGTCGACCGCCTGGTCGGTCAGCGACAGCAGCACGCCGACCAGCGCGATGCCGTCGGCGATGCAATGATGGATGCGCGCCACCAGGGCTCCTCCACCCCGGTATCCCGTCACCAGGTGGAATTGCCACAACGGCCGTGCCGGATCCAGCGGCGTGGACGCCAGCTCGCCCACCAGCGCCTTGAGCGCGGCGTCGTCGCCGGGCGCCGGAAGCCGGACCGAGAGCAGGTGCGCGTCCAGGTCGAAGCCTTCGTCGTCCACCCACCAGGCGCTGGTGGCGTGCAGCTCGGCGCGCTGCCGGAAGCGGCAGAAGGCCAGCAGGCGCGACCCGATCACCGCGCGCAGCGCGGCCGGATCGGGCGGGGCGTCGAACACCTTCACGCCGACGATCATCATCCGGTTGCGCGGCGTGTCCATCCGCAGCCACGCGGTGTCGACGCTGGCCATCCGCTCGCGGGCCATGGCTCCTCCCTGGGGCTTCCTATAATACCGAGCAGCACGCGGCGCGACGCTGGTCGTGTCCCGCGTTCCGCCGCAGCACGAGGAAGACCCCATGTCCGACCTGAAGACCACCTTCGAACGCGCCGTCGCCGACTCCAAGTCATTGCCGGAGCGGCCCGACAACATGACCCTGCTGCAGATGTACGCGCTCTACAAACAGGCCACCGAGGGCGACGTGGCGGGCGGCCGGCCCGGCTTCACCGACATGGTCGGCCGTGCCAAGTGGGACGCGTGGAAGGCGCTGGAAGGCACGTCGGCCGACGACGCCATGCAGCGCTACGTCGGCCTGGTCGAGGACCTGAAGGGCTAGCGCAGCTTGCGGTTCTTGTAGATCTCGCGCAGCGGCAAGGCCACGGCCAGCGCGACGTAGACCACCAGCACCGCCTTGTTCGGCATCTGCCGCTGGAAGCCGCTCTCGAGCCGTTGCGGCACCACGTAGCGGTCCACCACGTACGCCGAGCCCGCGGTCAGCACGCCGCGCGTCACGGCCGAGCCGATCGTGGGCTTCGCCCCGCGCGTCACCAGCGTCTCGTAGACGTGGCCCAGCGCCACGGACGCGGCCCAGTGCACCCCCATGCCGACGAGCGTGTGCTGCACGGACGGGCGGTCGCGGCGCAATGCGACGCGCCCGTGCGCCACGTGGCTGGCGGCGTTGATCGGCGCGACGGCGGAACGACCCAGCATGCGGCTGACCACGGCCGACGTGGCGGTCGTGACGATGCTGGCGATGGTGCCCGTGACCAGCGAGCGCAGCGCGGTGGGCGCGCGCGCCGCGGGCGGGCGCAGGAACGGAACGATTCGCATGGACGGATCCGGTTGGGCTGGCGTGTCCGTGGACCGACGGGATCGATCGCGTTGGACGGTTGGAGGCAGCGCCACCAGCAACGCCCGTGCCCACGCAGGCCGTAGCCGACGCTCGACCGCGCGCGCGGGAACGCTCCGGGCGAGCGGCCGGGGCGGCCCGACCTCCGGCAGGAGGCCGAGCCGCATGGGTGGTCAGCCCTTCTTCTTGGCGCCGGCGGCTTTCTTGGCGCCGCCGGAAGCGGCCTTGGCACCGCCGCCCTTGGACGCGCCACCGCCTTTGCTCGCCGCCTTCTTGGCGCCGGCCTTCGGATCCAGCGCCGCCTTGAAGGCGCTGCCGGGGACGAACTTGGGCACCTTCCGCGCGGCGACCTTGATCTCCTCGCCGGTGGCCGGATTGCGCGCGGTCCGCGCCGCGCGATCGACGGACTTGAAGGTGCCGAAGCCGACGATCGACAAGCCGTCGCCGCTTCGGACGGATTCGATGATGGCTTGGAAGACGCTGTCGACCAGGCGGTCGGCGGCGGCGCGGGACATTTCGTTGGAGGAAGCGATTCGTTCGATGAGTTCGGCGCGATTCATGTCTACCTGGTCCTCGCAGTCATGGTGGTTGTCGTGACCCCGCGCAGTCTGCATCGGCTGCGCAAGGCTGTCCACACGGCAAAGCGGCCGGCGTCGCCGTTCGATGCGCGCCGGACACGGGAAGAGCTTTTGCATTTGTGCAAGGATCGGACTCCGAGCAGCGACTGCCATGCACCATTCCAGCCCCCGGGCACGGCACACGCCCATCGAAATGACTGGACGACGGTGGGTCGGCCTTGCCATCCACGTCGTCGGTGCCATCTGGATGGTGCAGCAGGCCATGAGCGCGCTGGCCGGTTGAACACCCGACTTTCGGGCCTCGACGGCCGTTGGCTGGCCGAAGCCCCACGAAATTCCCGCCATCGGGCCGCAGCCGGCCTGGTGGTCCGCCCGTCAAGCCAGGAGAAAGCGTCATGCATTTCGCCAAGATCTTCGACATCGCGGGAACCCAGTTGCTGTGCGTGCTGCAACCGAGCGACGGCGACGGCGCGCCGATGCTGCAGCTCACCACCTACGTCGGCGAGGCATGCGTCACCATCGGCAACCGGCTGGTCGAGCCGGGCGAGCAGGTCGAAGACCCGCAGGCCTTGATGGCGCGGGCACGGGTGCTCTTCGACGGGTTCGGACAGGCCGAGGCGGAAGACGCCTACCGGCTGGCGCAGAAGATGACCAAGGAGGCGACGCGGCGCCGAACGCGTGACGCCGAGGACGCCGAAGTCGCCGAGGTGCTCGGCGCGCCGCTGCTGGAGGCGGCCGACGGCGACGACACGCCGCGGGTCGGGGCGGATCGACCGCGCCTGAGAGACGACCGCGACTTCGGCGTGCCGCTGGTGTCCACCGCCCTGCATTAGGGCGCGGCGCCCCGAACCCGGGCGCCGGGCCTTCAGACGACGAAGCGGTCCAGGCTCTGCTCGATCCGCGCCTGGATGGCGGGCCGGAAGGCCGCGAGCAGGAAGCCCAGCTTGACCTGGAGCCGGAACTCGTGCGCGGTGATGTGGAGGCTCCCGTCGACGCCGCTGCGCGCGAAGCGCAGCGTGTCGCCGTCCCAGTGGCTCTGCACGTCGTACTCGTCTGCCAGCTGGTCGGCGACCTTCTGGGCCGCCGTGCGAGCCTTCTTGAGGCTCATCCGGTGCGGGCGGGTCAGCAGGATCTCTGACATCGGCCCAGCCTCCTCAGGCGACCGCCGAGGGCAGCGGCTCGCCGCGCGCCCACGCGACGAGGTTGCGCGCCGCCAGCGCCGCCATGCCGACCCGGCTGGTGCGCGTGGCGCTGCCGATGTGCGGCGTCAGCACCACGTTGTCCAGCGCCAGCAGGGCCGGGTTCAACGCGGGCTCGCCTTCGTAGACGTCCAGCCCCGCCACCGCCGGGCGGCCGGCCTTCAAGGCCTGGGCCAGGGCGGCGTCGTCCACGATGCCGCCACGCGCGATGTTGACCAGCGTGGCCGTCGGTTTCATGAGCGCCAGCTCCCGCGCGCCCACCAAGTGATGGGACTGGGCCGAATACGGCAGCACCAGCACGACGTGGTCGGCACGCGCGAGCAGGTCGTCGAGCTCGACGCGCTCCGCACCCAGTTCGGCTTCGTTCGGCGCGGCCGAGCGGTTGTGGTACAGCACCTGCATGCCGAAGCCGCGCGCCCGGCGCGCGATGCCCGAGCCGATGCGACCCATGCCGACGATGCCGATGGTCGAGCCCCAGACGTCCTGGCCCAGGAACTGGTCGAAGGCCCAGCGCTGCCAGTGGCCCGCCCGCAGCCAGCGCTCCGACTCCGTGATGCGCCGCGCCGCCGCCATCAGCAACGCGAACGCCATGTCGGCGGTGGCCTCGGTCAACACGTCCGGCGTGTTGGTCACCCGGATGCCGCGCTCGGCGCAGGCGGCCAGGTCGATGTGGTTGTGGCCCACCGAGCCGGTGGCCACGATGCGCAACCGCGGACAAGCGTCGATCAGGGCCCGGTCGACCCGGTCGGTCGCGACCACGAAGAGCGCGTCGCAGCCGGCCGCGCGGGCCCGCACCGCGTCCGCGCCGTGTTCGAGGTCGTCCTGGTTGGTGTCGAGATCGAAGTGCGGCTCGAGCATCTCCAGGGTTTGGGGGAAGACGCGGCGCGTCACCAGCAGGCGCGGTCGGGCTGCCGGCGGGATGGCCGGTCGGTCGGGATGCGGATTCATGGAAGGACTCTCGGTGGCGGCGCTCAGCGGGCGGTCTCGTAGACCTGCCGCAGGTAGCTCAGGTAGGCGGGGTCGTCGCACATGGTCTTTTCGGGCGCGTCGGACAGCTTGGCCACGGGCTGCCCGTTGCAGCGGACCATCTTCATGACGATCTGGAGCGGGCGGTAGCCCAGGTCGTTGGTGAGGTTCGTGCCGATGCCGAAGGCCACGCGCGCCCGGTCCTTGAAGCGCAGGAAGAGCTCGATGGCCAGCGGGAAGGTCAGCGCGTCCGAGAACACCAGGGTCTTGGTGCGCGGGTCGACGCGATTGGCCTCGTAGTGCGCGACCAAGCGCTCGCCCCATTCGAAGGGGTCGCCCGAGTCGTGCCGGGCGCCGTCGAAGAGCTTGCAGAAGTACATGTCGAAGTCGCGCAGGAAGGCGTCGAAGCCGTAGGTGTCGGACAGCGCGATGCCCAGGTCGCCGCGGTATTCCTGCGCCCAACGGTCGAAGCCGAAGGCCTGCGCGTCGCGCAGCCGCGGCCCCAGCGCCTGGCAGGCCTGCAGGTATTCGTGCGCCATGGTGCCCAGCGGGGTCACGCCATGGCGCATCGCCAGCAAGACGTTGCTGGTGCCGGCGAAGTTCGGCCCCAGGTGTTCTTTGAGCGCGGCGACGACCTGCTCGTGCCAGTACCACGAGAAGCGCCGGCGCGTGCCGTAGTCGGCGATCCGCATGTCGGCCAGGCGGGCGTCGTCGCGGATGAGCGAGATCTTGGAGTCGAGCCTGCGCACGCCTTCGGCGTAGTCGGGCGTGCGCTGGGTGTGGCGGAAGTAGATCTCGTTGACCAACGCCAGCACCGGGATCTCGAAGGGGATGGTGTGCAGCCAGGGCCCCTTCACGGTGATCTCGATCTGCCCGTCGTCGCCGGCGGCGGGGTGCACGTCGATGTACTTGGCGTTGAGGTGGAAGATGCCGAGGAAGTCGACGAAGTCGCTCTTGATGAAGCGCAGCGAGCGCAGGTACGCGAGTTCTTCGTCCCGGAAGCGAAGGGTGCAGAGCTGGTGGATCTGGTCCCGGATCTCGCGCACGAAGGGCCGCAGGTCCACGCCCTCGGTGCGGCACTTGAAGCGGTACTCGACCTGCGCCCCGGGAAACTGGTGCAGCACCACCTGCATCATCGTGAACTTGTACAGGTCGGTATCCAGCAGGGACGTGATGATCATCGCAGGGCTCGGAGGCCGTCGGGGACGGGACAGTCGGGGCGGCCGTGACGGACCGCCAACGCCCGCACGCGCGTCCGGGTCGCGCGGCATGGCTCGCCGCGCACGGGTAGAATCGCAGTTTAGCGTCGATCCCGGCATCGCCCGGACCTTGCCATGACTCACGTCGTCCTCGAGAGCTGCATCCGCTGCAAGTACACCGATTGTGTCGACGTGTGCCCGGTGGATTGCTTTCGCGAAGGCCCGAACATGCTGACCATCGACCCGGACGAGTGCATCGACTGCGCCGTGTGCGTCCCGGAGTGCCCGGTGGAGGCCATCCGAGCCGAAGAGGACGTCCCCGCCGACCAGCAGCACTTCACGGCGCTCAACGCCGAGTTGGCCAAGCAGTGGCCGACGATCACCCGCATGAAGCCGTCGCTTCCCGACGCGGACGAGTGGAAAGACGTCAAGGACAAGCTGCAGCACCTGCAGCGCTGACGCGTCCCACGGTGCCTGCGGCCCGCGCGGGCACGCGATCCGCTATCGATCCATGCGTGACGCGCGAGCGTTGCGGGAAGGTCCGGACATCTGGACGCCGCTCGTCGGCGGTCAGGGCTCGTCGGCTGGTCGCGCCGGTGCTCGCCGGCGCGTTGCGGTTGCAGGGACGCCACATCGTGGGTAGTCATGCCGCCGTTGGCGCTCCGAGGGCGCACCATACGGCGTCCGGATCGCCCCGCCGACAGACTTTCGTCAGCGCCCGTGCGTTGCAGCGTTGCTACATTGCCGCTTGACCGCAATAATCGGACCTGGGTCTTCGCAGACCGAGGACCGCTGACCTGAAGGACGGATCGACATGCTTTACGAGATGCGCGAAGCGCAGCGGGCTTTCCTCAACCCGCTGTCGACATGGGCCGAAGCGGTCTCCAAGCTCTATGGCGATCCGTACAGTCCATTCTCGTACGCACCGTTCTCCAGGCGGATCTCGGCGGGCTTCGAGCTGCTCCACCGGCTCGGCAAGGAATACGAGAAACCGGGCTTCGACTTGCCGGAGACCACCGTCGACGGCGAGCCGGTCGGCGTGGTGGAGAAGCTGGAACTGGCGCGGCCCTTCTGCCGGCTGGTGAAGTTCGAGCGGATGCTGCCCGCGCGGCTGGAAAAGCGTGCGGCCGACCCGAAGGTGCTGGTGTTCGCCCCGCTGTCGGGCCACCACTCCACCTTGCTGCGCGACACGGTGCGCGCGCTGCTGCCGGACCACAACGTCTACATCACCGACTGGGTCGACGCCCGGATGGTGCCGATGACGGCCGGGCCCTTCCACCTCCACGACTACGTCGCCTACTGCATCGACTTCATCCGGCACCTGGGGCCGGACGTGCACCTGCTGTCCGTGTGCCAACCGACGGTGCCCGTGCTCGCCGCCGTGTCGGTCATGTCCACCCTCAAGGACGAGCGGCTGCCGCGCACGATGACGATGATGGGCGGGCCGATCGACACCCGGCAGAGCCCCACGCAAGTCAACAACCTGGCCACCGACCACGACATCGGCTGGTTCGAGCGCAACCTGATCTACCGCGTGCCGGCCAAGTACCCCGGCGCCGGCCGCGCGGTGTACCCCGGCTTCCTGCAGCACACGGGATTCGTGGCGATGAATCCGGACCGCCATGCCAAGTCGCACTGGGACTTCTACATGGACCTGGTGCGCGGCGACCTCGACGACGCATCGTCGCATCGCAAGTTCTACGACGAGTACAACGCCGTCCTGGACCTGCCCGCCGAGTACTACCTCGACACGGTCCGCATCGTGTTCCAGGAGTGGCGCCTGCCCAACGGCACCTGGGAGATCCCCTTCGAGGGCAAGACCGTCCGCGTCGCGCCGGAAGACATCACGGTGCCGTGGCTGCTGACCATCGAAGGCGAGCTGGACGACATTTCGGGCCAGGGCCAGACCGAGGCGGCGCACGGCCTGTGCGCCGGCATTCCCAAGTCGCGCAAGCGCCACCTGACGGCGCTGCAGGCGGGCCACTACGGCATCTTCAGCGGCCGCCGCTGGCGCGAGATCATCTACCCGCAGTTGCGCGACTTCATTCGCGAGGGCGCCGCCGCCCGCCCGGCCGCCCAGCTGCGGTCCGTCACGGCTGCCTGAGTGCCGGCCGGGCCCGTCGGCTCGGCGCCGGTGGTGGCCGGGCCGACGCTGACCGATCGAATCGATGCGGCCCTGCCGCAGACGCAGTGCACCCGCTGCGGATACGACGGCTGCCGACCCTACGCAGAAGCCGTGGCCGAGGGCGCGGCCGGCATCGACCGCTGCCCGCCGGGCGGCGCAGCCGGCATCGCGGTGCTGGCGAGGATCACCGGGCGCCCCGTCGTTCCGCTCGATCCGTCCTGCGGCACCGAACAGCCCTTGCGCGTGGCCTTCATCGACGAGGCGCTCTGCATCGGGTGCTTCAAGTGCATCGACGCCTGCCCGGTGGACGCGATCGTCGGGGCCCACCGGCTGATGCACACCGTGGTGCCTGATCTTTGCACCGGCTGCGAACTGTGCGTGGCCCCCTGCCCGGTGGACTGCATCGAGATGCGCTTTCCGCAGCCGCCACGCGAATGGACCGCGGACGATGCGCGGGACGCGCGTGAGCGCCACGACGCCCGCCGGCACCGGTTGGATCGCGAGCGGGCAGAACAGGCCGCGCGGCTGGCACGCCGAGCCGCCGAGCAACGCGCCGCCCTGGCGGCGCTGCGCGCCCCGCCGGCGGCGGCCGAATCCGGCCGATGAAGCCTGCCCAGCGCGAGCAGCTCTTCGCGCGCCTGGCGGCCGCCAATCCCGAACCCACGACGGAACTGGACTGGGCGACGCCGTTCCAGCTTCTGGTGGCCGTCCTGCTTTCGGCGCAGGCGACCGACCGCAGCGTGAACCTGGCCACGCGCAAGCTCTTCGCCGAGGCCGACACGCCTGCCGCGATCCTGGGGCTGGGCAACGACGCGCTGAGCGCGCACATCCGGACGATCGGGCTGTACCGCACCAAGGCCAAGCATCTGCTGCAGACCTGCCGCCTGCTGATCGAGCGGCACGGCGGCGCGGTGCCCCGCGACCGCGAGGCGCTGGAGGCGCTGCCCGGCGTGGGGCGCAAGACCGCCAACGTCATCCTCAACACCGCCTTCGGCGAGGAGACCATGGCCGTCGACACGCACATCTTCCGCGTGTCGAACCGGTTGGGGCTGGCGCCCGGCAAGACGCCGCTCGCGGTCGAGCAGGGGCTGATGCGCGCGGTGCCGCGCGCCTACCTCCGCAACGCCCACCACTGGCTGTTGCTGCACGGGCGATACGTCTGCAAGGCGCGCGTGCCCGAGTGCTGGCGCTGCGCGGTCGCAGACCTCTGCCCCTACGAGCCGAAGTCGACCGTGCAGGGCCGGTCCGGCGCCTAGAAGCTAGAATCCTCGCATGTTCGATCCGAGCCGCGACGACGTGCGCCGCTTCTTCTGCGAGGCTTGGCACAAGCACCGCGAGGGGTTGCCGGTGACGCCCTTGGAAGCGATCGCGATCGACCGCATCGCGCAGCATCCCGAGTACCACGCGCTGCTGGATTCGGGCGACGCCGCCTTGACGGCCGAGTTCAGCGTCGAGTCCGGGCAGTCCAATCCGTTCCTGCACCTGTCGATGCACCTGGCGATCGCGGAGCAGTTGCAGATCGACCAGCCGCCCGGCATCCGCGCGGCCTACGAGCAACTGGTGCGTCGCACGGGCAGCGAGCACGACGCGCTGCACCAGGTCATGGAATGCCTGGGCGAAGTCGTCTGGCGGGCACAGCGCGACCGCACGCCACCCGATGGCGACGCGTACCTGGACTGCATGCGGCGACGCGCGACGCGCCATTGACCCCGGCACCGCGGACGGCCCCGCGGGCGGAACACGCATCGAGGCATTGGACGAGGATGGGCAGGGCATGACCGATCAGCCGCAAGCCGACACGACCTCACCGGTGGGCGCCGGCGGCCAGCTCTGGCTGGAATTGCCGCCGATCTCGGCGAGCGCGCCGCGCCGGCTGCTCGTGTTCCTCCACGCGGCGGGCTCGTCGCCGGACCTGCTGGCGCCGGCGGCGATCGCGTTCCAGCTGAAGTTCCCGGGCGCGACGGCCGCGATCCTGCATGGCCTGCGGGATTCGGCCGTGGGCGACGAGCGGCTGGACTGGTTCGACCCGGCCTGCGAAGACCGGGCGGCGCATGCCGACGCCGCGGCCGACGCCGTGGCGTTGCGCGTCGACGCGTTGCAGCGGGCCAGCGGCGTGTCGCCGCGGGACACCACCCTGATCGGCTTCTCCCAGGGCGCCAGCGTGGCGCTGGAGATCGCCCGGCGCCACCCGGAAAGCGCGTCGATCGTGCTGGCCTACGCGGGCCGGCTGATGCGACCGATGCGCGACGGCGAACGGCCCAGCGCGACCATCCACCTGATCCACGGCGAGTACGACAGCATCGTGCCCTTGGCGCACGCGCAGGCCGCCTACCGCGGCCTGGTCGCCAGCGGTGCGGACGTGAGCCTGGACGTCGCCGCCGGGCTGGCGCACGGGATCGACCAGGACATGGTCAACCTGGGCACGTGGCGCCTGATGCGCACCTTGTTCCGCGGGCGTTCGCGCGGCTCGCGGGCCACGGTCCACTGAGGGCCGTCAGGCGGCGACCTGCCGCAGGGCCCGTCGCGCGGCCTCGATGGTGAAGTCGATCTCGGCGTCGCCGTGGGCCGACGAGAAGAAGAAGGCCTCGACGTGCGACGGCGGCAGGTACACGCCGGCGTCCAGCATCAGGTGGTAGAAGCGGCGGAAACGCTCCAGGTCCTGCCGGCTGGCGTCGGCGAAGCCCGTGGGCGGCGTCGCGCGGAAATAGAGCCCGCCCATGCCGCCCACCGACTGGGCGCTGACCGGCGCCCCGGCCTCGCGCGCCGCGGCGTTCAAGCCTTCCACCAGGCGCGCGCAGTTCGCGCCCAACCGGTCGAAGAAGCCGGGCTCGGCGATCAGCTCCAGCGTCGCCAGGCCCGCCGCCATCGCGATCGGGTTGCCCGACAGCGTGCCGGCCTGGTAGACCGGGCCCAGCGGGGCCATCATCTCCATGACCTTGGCCGGGCCGCCGATGGCGCCTACCGGCATGCCGCCGCCGATCACCTTGCCGAAGGCCGACAGGTCCGGCACCACGCCGACCAGTTCCTGAGCACCGCCCTGCGCCACGCGGAAGCCGCTCATCACCTCGTCGAAGATCAGCAGCGCGCCGTGCCGCGTGCACAGTTCCCGCAGCCCCTGCAGGAAGCCGGGCGCGGGCAGCACGAGGTTCATGTTGCCCGGCACGGGTTCGACCATCACGCACGCGATCGCGTCGGGGTGCGCCTCGAAGAGCGTGCGCACGCTGTCGAGGTCGTTGTACTGCGCCACCAGCGTGTGCTGCGCCAGGTCCGCCGGCACGCCCGCCGAGCTGGGGGTGCCGAAGGCGAGCATCGCGCTGCCCGCCTTGACCAGCAGGCTGTCGGCGGTGCCGTGGTAGCACCCCTCGAATTTGAGGATCTTGACTCGGTCGGTGTAGCCGCGCGCCAGGCGCAGCGCGCTCATGGCGGCCTCGGTCCCGGAGCTGGTGAAGCGCACGCGCTCGACGTGCGGGAAGAGCGCGCAGATGCGTTCGGCCACCAGGGTCTCGGTGACGTTCGGCGCGCCGAAGGAAAGCCCGCGCACGGCCGCCTCGCGCACCCGCTCCAGCACCAGCGGGTGCGAGTGCCCGACGATCATCGGGCCCCAGGAGCCCAAGTAGTCGACGTAGCGCTTGCCTTCGACGTCCCACATGTAAGCGCCCTCGGCGCGCGCGATGAAGCGGGGCGTGCCGCCGACCGCGCGGAACGCGCGCACCGCCGAGTTGACGCCTCCCACCAGCACGCGCTGCGCGCGTTCGAACTCGGCTGCGTTGGTCGTCATGGCGCGGGGCTCCGGGGGCTGGCGTGGCGGAAAGCCGCGAGTATAGTCGGCGCCATCGCGATCCCTGCCCGCCCTTCCCCATGCCCCAGGACACCAGCCATCCGCCGCGCGCCGACGCCGACGCCGCCGCCACCGCCTCCGACGAAGGCCGGCCGAGCCCCGCCGAGGGCCGCATCACCGTGCGGCGCACCGACGACGCGCTGATGCTCATCTGCATCGACCGACCCGCCAAGCGCAACGGCTTCACGCCCGAGATGGCCGATGCGCTGGCCCGCGCCTACACCGACTACGAGCACGACGACACCCTGCGCTGCGCCGTGGTCCACGCCGCCGGGGCGCACTTCACCGGCGGGCTGGACCTGCCGCGCTGGGCCGAGCGCATGCAGCGCGGCGAGGACACCTACGCGCCCGGCACGATCGACCCCTGCGACCTGCGCGAGCCGCGCCGCACCAAGCCCGTGGTCTACGCGGTCCAGGGCGTGTGCTACACGCTGGGCATCGAGCTGATGCTGGCGGCCGACATCGTCGTCGCCGCGGACGACTGCCGCTTCTCGCAGCTGGAGGTCAAGCGCGGCATCATGGCCACCGGCGGCGGCGCGTTCCGCATCGCCGAGCGCGCCGGCACCGGCAACGCGATGCTGGTCCTGCTGACGGGCGACGAGTTCGACGCGGCCACCGCCTTCCGCTTCGGGCTGGTCCAGCAGGTCGTGCCGGCGGGAACGCAGCTCGACGCCGCGCTGGCGATCGCCCGGCGCATCGCCGCCGCCGCGCCGCTGGCCGTGCGGGCCACGATCGAGAGCGCGCGCCTGGCCCGCGAGCAAGGGCCGTTGTCCGCCATCGCGCGCTACCGCGACGTCCAGCGGCGCCTGGCCGCGAGCGAGGATGCGCGGGAAGGCGTGGCGGCCTTCGTCGAGCGGCGCCCGTCGCGCTTCACGGGCCGCTGACCGCGGGCCGCTGATCGCCGTCGCTCGAACGCCCGGCGGACGCCCCGGCGCGGCGCGGGCCCATGGACTCAACCCAGGGCGGCCGCGGCCGATAGGAGCGGGCATGACGCAACGAACCGAACCCTCCTGCGCAGGAGAACGGCGCCCCTTCGCGCCGCCTTGCCTGGCCCGCCAGGCCATCGTCGACCGCGACCAGCGGATCGTCGGCTATGCCGTTTCTTTCCGAGCGTCGGCACCCGATCCCCAAGGGGATGCCGGCACGCCGGCCGAGCGAGGCGCCGCGCTGGACGGCGTGCGCATGCTCGCCACGCTGCTGAACGACCAGGACCCCGACTGCGCGATCGGGCGCACGCAACTCTTCGTGCCCGTCGACGGCGCGTTGATCGAGACGGAATTCCTCGATCTGCTGGACCCCGCGCGCACGGTGCTCATGCTCGGTCCGGACGTCGAGCCCACCCTGGGCACGGCGGAGCGCATCGATGCGTTGTGCACGCGCGGCTTCAGGATCGCGCTGGAAGACGCGGCCGTGCTCGGGAGCAGCGCGCTGTGGCTGCCGCGCGCCGCGCTGGTGCGCATCGACACGGCCAGCGACGCCGCCGCGATCGCGCCGATCGCATCGAGCAACGCGTTGCGTCGGCACGGCGCACGCCTGCTCGCCAGCGGCGTGGAATCGCATGCGCAGTTCGACGCGCTGCATCGCAGCGGCGTGGACCTGTTCCAGGGATCGTGGTTCGCGCAGCCGCAGGCCTTGCACGCCAAGACGATCCAGCCGGCGTGGAGCGCGCTGCTGCGCGCGTTGTCCCTGGCGCAGCAGGACGCCCCGCCGCAAGCCATCGAGGCGGCCTTGCGCATCGATCCGGCCTTGGCCTTCCGGCTGCTGCGCTACATCGGGGCGGCGGGCATCGCGGGCGGTCGCGGCCCCTTGCGCTCCGTGGCGGACGCCGTGAGCCTGGTGGGCTACCAAGCCCTGACGAGATGGCTGGGGATGCTGCTGGTGACCACGGACGGCGGACCGGACCAGGCGTCCAGCGCGCTGGCCCGCACGGCGCTCACGCGCGCCCGCATGATGGAAGCGCTTCCGGCAGCGGCGATGGCCGCCACCGGCCCCGGCACCCAGGAAACCGCCGCGGAGAACGACGGCCAGCAGCGATTCCTGGCCGGCTTGTTCTCGCTGCTGGACGTCATGCTGGAGATGCCGATGGAGCGCGTCCTCGACCGCATGCCGCTGTCGCAGGCCTTGGCCGAGGCCTTGCTGCGCCGCGAGGGCGAGCTCGGCGCGATGCTGCGGCTGGTGGAGGACTGCGAGCGGCCCGGCACCGAAACGCCGGCCGCTCGCCGCGCAGACCCGCTGGAGCTGGCCCGCGTCCAGCTGGCCGCCATCGGCTGGGCCGAGCGCGTGGGGTTGCAGGCTTAGGCGCCCCCTAGAGGAAGAACTCCTTCACCCGGTCCATCCACGACCGGGTCTGCGGGCTGTGCTTGGCGTCCTTGAGCGACGCGTCCAGCTCCTTCAGCAGCGCCTTCTGCTTCTCGGTGAGCTTCACCGGCGTCTCGATCACGACGTGGCAATACAACTCGCCCGGGTTGCCCGAGCGCACGTTGCGGATGCCCTTGCCGCGCAACCGGAACGTCTTGCCCGACTGCGTGCCTTCGGGGATGGTGAGCAGCGCCTTGCCCGACAGCGTGGGCACTTCGACCTCGCCGCCCAATGCCGCGGTGGTGAAGGCCATCGGCACCTCGCAATGCAGGTCGTCGCCGTCGCGCTGGAACACCGAGTGCTGCTTGAGCCGGATCTCGACGTAGAGGTCGCCCGGCGGGCCGCCGTTGAGGCCCGGCTCGCCGTTGCCGGCCGACCGGATCCGCATGCCGTCGTCGATCCCGGCCGGGATCTTGACCTGCAGCGTCTTGTTCTTCTTGACGCGCCCCACGCCCTCGCAGGTGGCGCAGGGCTCGGGGATCACCTTGCCGCTGCCGTGGCAGGTCGGGCAGGTCTGCTGGATGCTGAAGAAGCCCTGCTGCAGGCGCACGGTGCCGTTGCCGCCGCAGCTGCGGCAGGTGGTGGCCTTGGTCCCGGGCTTGGCGCCGCTGCCGCTGCAGGTCTCGCAGTTCTCCCAGCTCGGCACGCGGATCTCGGTGTCGAAGCCGTTGGCGGCCTGCTCCAGGGTGATCTCCATGGCGTAGCGCAAGTCCGCGCCGCGGAAGGTGCCGCTGCGGCCGCGCGCGCCGGCCGCGCCCGCGGCCGCGCCGGGACCGCCCTGGCCGAAGATGTCGCCGAAGATGTCGCCGAAGACGTCCGCGAAGCCGCCGAAGCCCTGCTGGCCGCCCGGGAAGCCGCCCGCGCCGCCCATCTGCGGGTCGACGCCGGCATGGCCGAAGCGGTCGTACGCCGCCCGCTTCTGCTCGTCGGACAGCACCTCGTAGGCTTCCTTGCCTTCCTTGAACTTCTCCTCGGCGCTCTTGTCGTCCGGATTGCGGTCCGGATGGAACTTCATCGCGAGCTTGCGATACGCCTTCTTGATGTCCTCGTCCGAGGCGTTCTTGGCGACGCCCAGGACTTCGTAATAGTCACGCTTGGCCATTGGGTCCAACCGATTCGTTCAGGATGCGTGCGCACAACGCGAAACGCCGGGACGATGCGACGCGGCACCGACCCGGCGAGCTTTTGGAGACGCGCTGCGCGTCAGCCGCGCTTGACTTCCTTGAAGTCGCCGTCGACGACGTCGTCGTTGCCGCTGGCCGCCTGGCCCGACGCGCCACCCGCCGCGCCGCCCATGCCACCGGCGCCGCCCATGTCGCCCGGCGCGCCGCCGGCCGAAGCCGCCTGCTCGGCGTACACCTTCTCGCCCAGCTTCTGCGACGCGGTCATCAGCGCCGTCGTGGCGGATTCGATGCGGTCCTTGTCCTCGCCCTTGAGCGCTTCCTCGACGTCGCGGATGGCCGACTCGATGCCTTCCTTCTCGGCCCCTTCGAGCTTGTCGCCATGCTCGACGAGCGACTTGCGCACCGAATGCACCATGGCGTCGGCCTGGTTGCGCGCGGTGGCGAGCTCCAGCTTGCGCTTGTCCTCGACCGCGTTGGCCTCGGCATCCTTCACCATCCGCTGGATCTCTTCCTCGTTGAGGCCGGAGTTCGCCTTGATGGTGATCTTGTTCTCCTTGCCGGTGCCCTTGTCCTTGGCCGACACGTGCAGGATGCCGTTGGCGTCGATGTCGAAGGTGACCTCGATCTGCGGCAGGCCGCGCGGCGCCGGCGCGATGCCTTCGAGGTTGAACTCGCCCAGCAGCTTGTTGCCGGACGCGATGTCGCGCTCGCCCTGGAACACCTTGATGGTCACGGCCGGCTGGTTGTCGTCGGCGGTCGAGAACACCTGGCTGAACTTGGTCGGGATGGTGGTGTTCTTGGTGATCATCTTGGTCATCACGCCACCCAGCGTCTCGATGCCCAGCGACAGCGGCGTGACGTCCAGCAGCAGCACGTCCTTGCGATCGCCCGACAGCACCGAGCCCTGGATGGCCGCGCCCACCGCGACCGCCTCGTCGGGGTTGACGTCTTTCCGCGGCTCCTTGCCGAAGAATTCGCGCACCTTCTCCTGGACCTTGGGCATGCGGGTCATGCCGCCCACCAGGATCACGTCGTCGATGTCGCCCACCTTGACGCCCGCGTCCTTGATCGCGATGCGGCACGGCTCGATGGTGCGCTCGACCAGCTCGTCGACGAGCGACTCCAGCTTGGCGCGGGTGAGCTTCATGTTCAGATGCTTCGGGCCCGACGCGTCGGCCGTGACGTACGGCAGGTTCAGGTCGGTCTGCTGGGAAGACGACAGCTCGATCTTGGCCTTCTCGGCGGCTTCCTTCAGCCGCTGCAGCGCGAGCACGTCCTTGGACAGGTCGACGCCCTGGTCCTTCTTGAACTCGGCGATGATGTAGTCGATGATCCGCTGGTCGAAGTCCTCGCCACCGAGGAACGTGTCGCCGTTGGTGGAGAGCACCTCGAACTGCTTCTCGCCGTCGACGTCGGCGATCTCGATGATCGAGACGTCGAAGGTGCCGCCGCCCAGGTCGTAGACCGCGATCTTGCGGTCGCCCTTGGACTGCTTGTCCAGCCCGAAGGCCAGCGCCGCGGCCGTGGGCTCGTTGATGATGCGCTTGACGTCCAGGCCCGCGATGCGGCCGGCGTCCTTGGTGGCTTGACGCTGCGCGTCGTTGAAGTACGCGGGCACCGTGATCACGGCTTCCGTCACTTCCTCGCCCAGGTAGTCCTCGGCGGTTTTCTTCATCTTGCGCAGCACCTCGGCCGACACCTGCGGCGGCGCGAGCTTCTTGTCGCGCGCGCCCACCCAGGCGTCGCCGTTGTCGGCCTTCACGATCGCGTAGGGCATCAGGCCGATGTCCTTCTGCACCTCTTTTTCCTCGAACTTGCGTCCGATCAGGCGCTTGACCGCGAACAGCGTGTTCTTGGGGTTGGTGACCGCCTGGCGGCGCGCAGGCGCGCCGACGACGATCTCGCCGTCGTCCAGGTAGGCGACCACGGACGGCGTGGTGCGCGCGCCTTCGGAGTTCTCGATGACCTTCGGTTGACCACCCTCCATGATCGCCACGCAGGAGTTGGTGGTGCCCAGGTCGATGCCGATGATCTTGCCCATGTTCTTGGTGTCCTCTATGGAGCGGAATTCGGAAGCGGAATTCGAACTGCGGTCCAGTTGGGTCTGCGCGCCGCGGTTTTCAAGCGCCGCCACCGACATCGAGCCCGGATGGAGGCATTTCGGCGCACGACGCGACCGCCGTCGGCCGGCGACTCAGGCCGCAGGGCCCTGCGAGACGGTGACCAGCGCCGGGCGCAGCACGCGCTCGGCGATGGTCCAACCCTTCTGGAGCGTGGCGACCACGTGCTGCGCGGGAACCGCGTCGGAGGGCACCATCGAGATCGCCTGGTGGCGATGGGGATCGAAACGCTCGCCGGCCGGATCGATCACCAGGAGCTTGTTCTTCTCGAACGCGTGGACGAGTTGCCGCAGGGTGAGCTCGACGCCGCTACGCATGGCGTCGGCGGACACCCCGGTGTCGGTCTTCAGCGCCGCTTCGAGGCTGTCGAGCACCGGCAGCAGTTCGGCCGCGAAGGACTCGACGGCGAACTTGTGGGCCTTGGACACTTCTTCCTGGGCGCGCCGACGAACATTGTCCATCTCGGCGCGGGCCCGGAGGTAGGCCTCCTGCCACTCGGCCGCCTGCGCGGTGGCCTGCGCCAGCTGCGCGTCGACCGACGCGGGGCCCGAGGCGGCTTCGCCGGACTGGGCGGCTTCCACCGCCTGGTCGGTCTCGGCCGACGGGCCGCTGCCGGCGGCTTGCGCGACGCCGGGGCGGCTGTTCTGGTCAGACGGCCCGGCGTTGGCGCCGGGCTGGATCGTTTCTTCCGTCATCCTTTGGAGTCTCTTGAAAATCAGCGCGATGCGCGCGCGGATGTCCTGCAACCGGCGTCCACGTGGGGACGCGCCGCGCGATTTCAAGAGACTGTTCAGGCGTCGCGGAAGCGGCTCCGGCTGGCCGCGTCACGACCGCCCATGGCGTCGCGGCCGCGCGAGATGGTCGGCCGCGGGCCCGACGGACGTGCCGGGAAGCCACCCGGCGCGGCCGGACGAGCGCCGAAGGCGCCCGGACGGCTCGCGGGCCGGCCGGCACCGCCGCCGGGACGCTGCCCGCCGCGGCCGCGCTCGCCGGACGAGCCGGACGAGAAGCGGGTGCGCGGCTCCAGGCCCGGAACCACGTGCACCGTGAGCGGACGGCGCACGAAGCGCTCGATGCCACGGACCTTCCCGGCCTCGCGCCCGGTGGCGAAGGTCACGGCGATGCCCTCGCGGCCGGCGCGGCCGGTCCGGCCGATGCGGTGCACGTAATCTTCCGCCTGCATCGGCAGGTCCCAGTTCACCACGTGGCTGATCTCGGACACGTCGATGCCGCGGGCGGCCACGTCCGTGGCCACCAGCACGCGCAACTCGCCGCGGCGCAATTGGGCCAGCGTGCGGGCGCGGAAGCGCTGGGGCATGTCGCCGTGCAGCGGCGCGGCTGCGTGCCCGTTGCGGTAGAGACGGTCGGCCAGCGCTTCGGTCTCGCGCTTGGTGCCGGCGAAGACCACCGCGCAGCGCACGTCGACGCCGCGCAGCAGGTGCTCCAGCAGCGCGTCCTTGTGGTCGCTGTCGTCGGCCAGGTACAGGCGCTCCTCGATCGAGGGGGCGGCCTGCGTGCCGGTGACGTCGATGCGCTGCGGGTCGCGCATCCACTGGCCGGCCAGCCTGGCGATGCGGGCGTCGATGGTGGCCGAGAACAGCAGCGTCTGGCGCTCGGGCCCGGTGGCGGCGATGATGCGCTCGATGTCCTCGACGAAGCCCATGTCCAGCATGCGATCCGCCTCGTCCAGCACCAGCGTGTGCACGCCGGACAGGTCCACGCGGCCACGCTCGATGTGGTCGATCAGCCGGCCGGGCGTGGCCACCAGCACGTCCAGCGGACGGGCCAGGCGACGCAGCTGGTCGGGATACGGCACGCCGCCCACGACCGCCAGCACCGACAGACGATCGATGTGCTGGCCGTAGGTGATGGCGGCGCGGTTGGACTGCTCGGCCAGCTCACGGGTGGGGGCCAGCACCAGCACGCCCGGACCGCGACGGGCCGCACCGACCCGCTCCAGCGGGCTGTCCACCGATTGGGCGCGACGCAGCGCGACCTGCTCGAGCGCCGGCAGCATGAAGGCGGCGGTCTTGCCGCTGCCCGTGCGGGACGACACGATGGCGTCGCGGCCAGACAACAGCACCGGGATGGCAGCAGCTTGGACAGCGGTGGGTTCGGTGTAGCCGGCCTTGGCGATGCCGGTCAGGACGGCGCCGGACAAACCGAGCGATTCGAAAGCGGCGGCCACGGGGCTCGCGGCCGCGTTCAGGGAAGCGGACATTCAATTTCCTTTGGGGCGTCCCGGAAGACGCAATGCGCCGGCACTAACCGGACATGCATTCATCCCCGAAGGAAACGAACGTAAAGGCTAGGGACGGACGGGTGAGGCAGGCAAGCTGACCTGCAGGCGAACCCGCGATTCTAGCACAGCTGGGTCGGAACCACACGCGCCCGTCCCGTTCGGCTCGATCGAGGGCGGGATCGCACGGGCTTGGCAGGCGGTTGACCTGAGTCAACGCGCATCGTGGCAGGGGCGGCCACAATGATTTCGACTCCTTCCGCTGCGCGCTGTCCCCTCCTCTCTCTTCGATCGGCGCAGTCGGATTCAAGGGCTTGGACGACGTCCAGGCCCTTTTTCTATGGACGCGCGAAAAGGTACGCCGGCGCGCGCGCCGGCATTCGCGTCGCCGATCCGGCGGGCTACCGCCCGGCGATCAGCGGGTGCGGGTCCACCGAGGCGTGATAGAGGCTGGCCGCGGTGCCGACGAAGCCGGGGTCGCATTCCTGGAGGGAGGACACGTTACCCAGCGCGGCGAATCCGCCCAGCGCTACGACGATCGTGCCGATCGCGGTGGCGGTACGCAGTTTCATGATCGACTCCGTAATTCTTGCGTCGCACAACGATGTTCGATCCTAGGCGGTTGACAGACGCCGATTAAGGGTGCACGTTGGAATTCACCATTCACGAAACCCGAACAATCGTTGGATCGCCTCGCCACCATGCGGGTGCTCGTCCAGGTCGTCGACTCCGGCGGGTTCTCGCGCGCGGCCGAGCGCCTGGGCCTGGCCAACGCGACGGTCACGACCGCCGTGCAGTCGCTCGAGGCGCACCTGGGCACGCAGCTTCTGCAACGCACCACACGCCGCGTCGCCCTCACGGACGATGGCAGGATCTACGTCGAGCGCGTGCGCGCGCTGCTTTCGCAACTCGATGAACTCGACGCGAGCATGGGCGACGCGCGGAACGTGCCGCGCGGGCCGCTTCGCGTCGCGATGCCGGTGGAGCTGGGACCGCTGCTGGCCGGTGCGGCATTGGCGCGTTTCCTCGGGCGCCATCCGCGGGTCCGGATGACCCTGCTGCTGGACGACGGTGCGGTCGGCCTGGCCGACCAGCGCCTGGACGCCGCGATGCGCGTGGGTGCCATGGCCGACTCGGCCCTGGTCGCCCGGCCGTTGGGCGAACTGCGCGAGATGCTGTGCGCCGCGCCAGCCTACCTCGCCCGTGCCGGACGCCCGCAGCACCCGCGCGAGCTGGCCGAGCATGACTGCCTGGGCTACTTCTCGGCGGTGCAGAAGCGCGTGCCCCCCTGGCGGCTCACGCATGGCGACCAAACGCACCTGCACGAGCCCCGCGGCCCGCTGGTGCTGAACCATGCCGAGACCCTGGCCGATGCCGCCGCTGCCGGCATGGGCGTGGCCTGCCTGCTCGAACCGTCGCTTCGCGCCCACCTGGCGGACGGTCGCCTGGTGCCTGTGCTCGAGGATTGGCAGCCGGCGCCGGTGCCCGTCAACCTGGTCGTGGCCTCCAGGACGCCCAGCGCGAAGGTGCGCGCCTTCGGGGACTACATGCAGGAGCTGATGGAGGAGCGGGCGGCGGGGCGTTGAGCGTCCACCGGGCGTGGGTGGGCACGCGGCCCTAAGCGACCGCCCCCAACGCCAGCGCCCGCGCCTTCTGCAAGGCCAGCGCCTCGGCCTGCGCGTCGTCGGCGTGCGCATCTGGGGGGCGCCGCGTCGACCACCCCGCCAGATGCCGCTCGGTCAAGCCCGCCAGCGCATCGATGAAGCCCGGCGCATCGTTCAGGCAAGGCACGTAGCGGAATTCCTTTCCGCCCGCGCCCATGAACGCGTGGCGCGCCTCCTGCGCGATCTCCTCGAGCGTCTCGAGGCAGTCGGCCACGAAGCCCGGGCACATCACGTCGACGCTGCCCAGGCCCTTGCCGGCCAGCTCGACCAAGGTCGGCTCGGTGTACGGTTGCAGCCACTTGGCCTTGCCGAAGCGGGACTGGAAGGTCACGAGCCACTGCCCTTCGGTCAAGCCCAGGCGCTCGGCCAGCAGGCGCCCGGTCTTGTGGCACTCGCAGTGGTACGGGTCGCCCAGGCGCAAGGTGCGCTCCGGCACGCCGTGGAAGCTCATCACCAGCTTGTCCGCGCGCCCTTCCTGCTCCCAATGGCGGCGCACCGAGGCGGCGAGCGCGTCGATGTAGGCCGGGTCGTCGTGGAAGTGCTTGATCGTGCGCAGTTCGGGCGGATTGCGCCAGCGCGCCAGCTCGGCACACACGGCGTCGACGGCCGTCGCCGTGGTCGAGCCGGCGTACTGCGGGTACATGGGCAGCACCAGCAGGCGCGCCAGGTTGCGCTCGCGCAGCTGGCGCAGGACCGATTCGATCGACGGCTCGCCGTAGCGCATGGCCAGCGCCACGTCCACGTCGTGGCCACGCTCGCCCAGCCAGCCGCGCAGCATCGTCGCCTGCTTCTCGGAGTTCACCCGCAGCGGCGAGCCCTGCTCGGTCCAGACGGTGGCGTACTTGGCCGCGCTCTTGGCGGGCCGGAACGCCAGGATCGGGCCCCGCAGGATCGGTTGCCACAGGATCGGCGGGATCTCCACCACGCGCGGGTCGGACAGGAACTGCCGCAGGTAGGTGCGCAGCGCGGGCGCGGTCGGCGCGGCGGGCGTGCCCAACTGGACCAGCAGGACCGCGGTGCGCTCGGGTTGGCCGTGCACGAAGCGCTCGGCGGCGGTGAACAGACTTTTCATGGGGCGCGATTATCCCAGCCCGCCGCCTCGCCTGCCGCCAGAGCCCCCGCGCGCGCTTCCTCTTCCAGGCGCGCGCGCAGGCGCCGCTGCAGCCGGCGCCGCCAGGCGCCGTTCCATGCCAGCAAGCGCCCGGACAGTCCCACCGTCTGCGCCGCGAAGGCCGGAAAGCGGAACTCGTCCACGTGGCGGACGATGCGCCCGTCCCAGATCGACAGGGTGGACGCGACCGCCAACCGCCGCTCGGCGGCGCCTTCCCGCCAGCGTCCGGTCCATTTCACCTGCGCCTTGCGCGGGTCGGCGAAGGCCACGTCCCAATCGATGCGCAGGTCCGTCGCCCGCGCCAACGCCAACCGCCACATCGCCGCCGGCAGCGCGCCACGCAGGTCCGGGAAGACCGGGCTGGAATAGGTGGCCAGCGGGTGGTAGCACGTGGCCAGCCGCTCGGCGTCCCGTGCCGCCAGCGCGCCGAAGAAGCGCGCCAGCAGGATGTTGGGATCCTCGGGCGGGTCGAAGAAGGGATCGTCCGAGGGCGCATCGGCGGAAGGCGCATCGGCGTCCAGCAGCACGGAAGCGGCCTGCCGCGGCGATCCGGTCAAGACGGACCCGCCGCGGACTGCGCCAGCGCCGTGGACACCAGCTTGGCCGTGATGTCGACGATCGGGATGACGCGCTCGTAGGCCATCCGGGTGGGCCCCACCACGCCGAGGGTGCCCACGACCCGCCCGTCGACCTCGTAGGGGGCGGTGACGACCGAGAGCTCCTCCATCGGCACCAACGCCGATTCGCCCCCGATGAAGATCTGCACGCCCTGGGCGCGGCTGGATGCGTCCAGCAGCTGCGCGAGGCTGGTCTTGTGCTCGAAGAGCTCGAAGAGGCGCCGCAGCCGCTGCATGTCCGCCGACAGGTCGGTGGCTCCCAGCAGGTTGCGCTCGCCGGACACCATCACCGTCTCGCCGGGCTCGTTGAGGGCTTCGCTGCCGGCCTCGACGGCACGCTGCATCAGCACGGAGATGTCGTCGCGCAGCGCGGCCAGCTCGCGCGTCAGGCGGCGCTGCACCTCGCCCAGGTCAAGCCCGGCGAAGTTCTGGTTGATGTAGTTGGCCGCCTCGGTCAGCTGCGAGGGCGTGTAGTCGCGCGCGACGTGCAGGATGCGGTTCTGCACGTCGCCCTCCGGGGTGACCAGGATCAGCAGCAGGCGGCGGTCGGACAGCCTCAGGAACTCGATCTGCCCGAAGACGGAGGCCCGCCGCGGCGTCATCACCACCCCGGCGAAGTTCGACAGGCTGGACAGCACCTGCGCCGCATGCGCCAGCACGCGCTGGGGTTGGTCGGCCGTGATGCGGCCTTGCAGCTCGCCGGCGTGGAACTGCAGCGGCTGCACCGTCAGCAGCGTGTCGACGAACAGCCGGTACCCGCGCGGCGTGGGAATGCGGCCGGCTGACGTATGCGGGCTGGTGATCAAGCCGAGCTCTTCCAAGTCGGCCATCACGTTGCGGACCGTGGCGGCCGACAAGTCGAGCCCCGAGTACTTCGAGAGCGTGCGCGAGCCGACCGGCTGGCCGTCGGCGATGTAGCGCTCGATCAGGGTCTTGAGAAGAGTTTGTGCGCGGCGGTCCAACATATCCGGCAATTCTATGAAATGTCATGCCCGGCGTCATGCACTCCCGGTGCCGCGGGGCTTGCGGACCGCCCGGAGGCGGCCGGGAAGCGGCCCGGTCGACGCCCGATGGCCGACCCGTTCGGCCGATCCCGGCCGGCCGCGGCTTTGTGGTGTAATCATCGGATGACCACCGACCCGCAACAGCGCAGCTTCCGGACGGTCGCGCTGGTCGGCCGCTACCAGACCTCCGGCGTTGCCGGCACGCTGGCCGAGATCACCTTGTTCCTGCAGGGCCGCGGCTTGTCGGTGGTCCTGGAGAGCGGCACGGCGCAGGCCATCGGCCGCACCGATCTCCCCAATGCGCCCACCGCGGAACTGGGTGCCACCGCGGACCTGGCGGTCGTGGTGGGCGGTGACGGCACCATGCTCGGCGTGGCCCGGGAGCTGGCCTCGTCCGACCTGCCGCTGGTGGGCATCAACCACGGGCGGCTCGGATTCATGACCGACGTGCCGCTGACGCGCTGGCGCGAGGCGCTCGGGCAGATCCTGGAAGGCCGCTACCAGTCCGAATGCCGCATGCTGCTCGGTGCGCGCGTCATGCGGGGCGACGAGACCGTGTTCTCGGCCACCGCGCTCAACGACGTGGTGGTGGCCCGCGGGGCGTTGGGGCGCATGGTCGAGGTGGTCGTCCACGTCGACGGCCTCTACATGTACACGCAACGCGCCGACGGCCTCGTGGTGGCCACGCCCACCGGGTCGACCGCGTACGCGCTGTCGGCCAACGGCCCGATCCTGCACCCGCGCCTGGCCGGCATCGTCCTGACCCCGGTGGCGCCGCAGTCGCTGTCCAACCGTCCGATCGTGCTGCCCGAGGCCAGCCGCGTCTCCATCCGCGTCAGCGAATCCCGCGACGCCCTGGTGAATTGCGACATGCAGTCCTTCGCCGAACTGGCCGCCGGCGACACCATCGAGGTGGCGCGCATGCCCAGCGCGATCGAGTTCCTGCATCCGCCGGGCTGGAGCTATTTCGCCACGCTGCGCCAGAAGCTCAACTGGCACGCCATGCCTGCCGACCGCGACGCCGCGGCCGACCGCGACGTCGCCGACCGCGACGACGCGCCCGACGTCTACGCCTGAGCCGGCTCGCGCCGGCCCCGCATCCTCTTTCGACCACCCATCCATGCTGTCCGCCCTGCGCCTGCGCGACTTCGTGATCGTCGACGACGCCCAGATCGACTTCTCCACCGGGTTCAACGTGCTGTCCGGCGAAACCGGCGCCGGCAAGTCCATCCTCATCGACGCGCTGCTGCTCGCGCTGGGCGGCCGCGCCGACGCCTCCAGCGTGCGAGACGGCGCGACGCGGGCCGACATCGTGGCCGAGTTCACGGTCGACGCCCGCGTGGGCCGCTGGCTGGCCGAGCGCGACCTGGCCGGGGACGACGGGGTCGTGCTGCTGCGGCGCGTCGTGGACGCCGACGGCCGCTCGCGCGCCTTCGTCAACGGCCATCCTTCCACCATGGCGCAGTTGCGCGAGCTGGGCGAAGCGCTGGTCGACATCCACGGCCAGCACGCCAACCAGTCGCTGCTGAAGGCCGAGTCGCAGCGCGCGTTGCTGGATGCGGTCGCCGGCCTGCAGCCGCATGCCGCCGAGGTCGCCCGGCTGCACCGCGAGTGGACCGCCCTGACCCGACAGCTCGAAGACGCCGAGAAGCACGGCCGCGAGCTGGCCTTGGAACGCGACCGGCTGGAATGGCAGGCCGGCGAGTTGTCGGGCCTGCGGCTGGCGCCCGGCGAATGGCATGAGCTCAACGTCGAGCACAAGCGGCTGTCGAACGCCGCCTCGCTCATCGAGGGCGCCCGCGCGGCCGCCGACGCCGTGTCGGAGGGCGACGAGACGGCCGCATCGGCGCTGTCCTCGGTCCTCACTCGCCTCAAGCCGCTGGCCCAGCACGATCCGCAACTGGCCGGCCCGGTCGAGCTGCTCGAAAGCGCGCTGATCCAGGTCGAGGAAGCGGGTTCGACGCTGGCCCGCTACGCGGAGCGCGTGGACCTCGATCCTTCCCGGCTGGACGAGATCGACCGGCGCATGGCGGCGATCCACTCCGCCGCGCGCAAGTTCCGACTGGCGCCGGAGGCCATTCCGGCCGAGCTCGCGACCGTGCAGGCGCGGCTCGCGGAGTTGGCGGCCGCGCAGGACGTGGACGCCCTGCGCGCCCGCGCCGACGAGGCGCTCGCCCGCTACGACGCGGCGGCACGGCGCCTGTCCGAGGCCCGCAAGGCGGCGGCCCGCCCGCTGGAGACGCAGGTCACGCAGCACCTGCAGGGGCTGGGGATGGGCGGCGGCCGCGTGGCCATCGTCTTCGAGCCCCAGCCGCCGCAGGCCTCGGGCGTCGACCGAGTCGAGTTCCTGGTGGCGGGCCACGCCGGCAGCACGCCCCGCCCCCTGGCACGCATCGCCTCGGGCGGCGAGCTCTCGCGGGTGTCGCTGGCCATCGCGGTGATCGCCGCGCAGGGCAATCCGGTGCCCACCCTGATCTTCGACGAAGCCGACGCAGGCGTGGGCGGCGCGACCGCGGAGCTGATCGGCCAGCTGATGCGCCGCCTGGGCCAGGACCGACAGGTGTTGTGCGTCACCCACCTCCCGCAGGTGGCGGCGCTTGCGCACGTGCACTTCTCGGTCGGCAAAGAGGCCGCTCCGGACGGGCGCACGGTCAGCCGCATCGTGCGGCTCGACCGGCAGCAGCGGGTCGAGGAGGTGGCGCGCATGCTCGGGGGCGTGGAGATCACGCAGACGACGCGGCGGCATGCGCGGGAGTTGTTGAGCGCGGCTTGACGGGGTGATTGGCGCGGCGGCGTGGACGGTGGCGGAGCGGGTTGGGACGCGGAGGCCGGTTTCGGGGCGATCGCCGGGCCTGCGCCCGACGATCACCCCTCCGTCACCTCGCCCCGGCCGGCAGTGTCGAGTCGACGGTCAGCGGCGCAGCCGCTGCCCGGCGTCTCGACCGCCGGGTGCAAGAGCACGCGGCGCCGCCGCCCGCGACGAGGCGCCGACACCAGCCAACGCGCCCCAACCCGCTCCGCCACCGTCCACGCCGTAAAGCCGTGGGCAGCAGGCGAAACCAAACCCACCAACCCGCGCGCGTGATGTCGTCCACGATGGAGCGCGTCGTCGCCGTTCCACGTGCCCGACTTGCGCCAACGCCTCCAGGGTGCGCGGGGTGCGGTCGTCGGGTGGGGCGTGTTGACGGGTGTCGGCGCGGCGGCCTGGTCGGCGGCGCCGGCCGCGGCGCGGCCGGCGGTCGAGCGCGGGGGCAGCGGCTGCGCCGCCGACCGTGGGCTCGACCCCGTCGAGCGGGCCGTCGTGCCGGAGGGCGTCGTGGCGGGCGCAGGCCCGCCGCGGCGCCCGAAGCCCGTCTCCACGCCCCGCCTGACGACCGCGCCCCGCGCACCCCACGCACCCCGGCCGCGCTTAGCGCCCCGCACGCG